>Ga0160442_100016_pt1 | contig 365276 bp, 337 predicted proteins | sample HID1971M_E1MG_FD_108252 | JGI IMG/M metagenome (GOLD analysis project Ga0160442, IMG submission 108252) | Enriched millipede-associated microbial communities from UW Madison campus, WI, USA - HID1971M_E1 MG | ecosystem: Host-associated > Arthropoda: Insects > Digestive system > Unclassified ... | reverse complement strand
TGGTGCCTGCGGCGGCTTCCTTCGGGTTGGTGGCGCCCAGCAGGTCGCTGTGGGCCAGCACGGCGTTCTCGCCTTCCAGCGCCTGGATCAGCACCGGGCCGGTGATCATGAGCCCGACCAGCGCGTTGAAGAACGGACGCTCGCGGTGCACGGCGTAGGTGCCTTCGGCTTCACGGCGCGACAGCTGCTTGTACTTGGCGGCGACGACCTTCAGGCCGGCCTTTTCGAAGCGGGCGTAGATTTCACCGATGACGTTCTTGGCGACGGCGTCCGGCTTGATGATGGAAAGGGTGCGCTCCAGCGCCATGGGAATACTCCGTTGGGCGGGCCACTTGATCGGCCCGAGGTTAACATGAAAAAAACCCGCGTCAAAACGCGGGCTTAGCCTGATATACGTGCGCCAATTCTAACGTGTATCCCCGCCGTACGGTAGTGCCGGCCGCTGGCCGGCAACGCCCTGTGCGCCTCGGGTGATCGGCCTGTTCAGGCAATGGCGTGGTTGCCGGCCAGCGGCCGGCACTGTCGGGAGCGCGGATGAACGATCCCCCGTTTCTGCTGCGCCGCACAATGCGGTGACGCAACCGCAGGTCTAATATCAAACAATCGTTTGATTGAACTGCCCTGCCCCATGGCCAAACCTGCTCACTTCTCCACCAAGGACCGCATCCTCGGCGCTGCCGAGGAACTGTTTGCCCTGCACGGGTTCGCGGGCACCTCGCTGCGCCAGGTCACCAGCCAGGCCGATGTGAACATCGCTGCGGTCAACTACCACTTCGGCTCCAAGGAAAACCTGGTCAACGAGGTCTTCCGCCGCCGCATGGACGAGATGACCTCGGCACGCCTGACCCAGCTGGAGTCGGCCCGCCGCGAGCATCCCGGTGAACTGCGCCCCGTGCTGGCCGCCTTTGTCGAACCGGCACTTGCCATGGCCCAGGACCGCCAGACCGGCGGCGCGTTCGTGCGCGTCATCGCGCGTGCCTACGCGGAGAAGAACGACAACCTGCGCAAATTCCTTTCCGACCATTACGGCCACGTTCTGCGCGACTTCGGCAAAGCGATCTCCGCCTGCGTGCCGGGGCTGAGCAAGGAAGAGCTGTACTGGCGCCTGGATTTCCTCGCCGGCTCGCTGACCTATGCCATGGCCGACTTCGGCCTGATCAAGCGACCCGCCGGTGTCACCGAAGCGGCGCATCGTGCCCATGCCGCCCAGGAACTGATTCATTTCGCCGAAGCCGGATTCCGCGCCAGCGCGGTCTCGAGCGCTTCGACGACCTCCCTTTCCACCCCGTAGAGCCGGGCGCTGACCGGCTTCCAGACAACAAAGGCTTATCGACATGTCCAATTCCCTGCTAGTCCGCCGCGCCGCCGTGCTGGGTGCCGGCGTCATGGGTGCCCAGATCGCCGCCCACCTGACCAACGCCGGCGTCGACACGGTGCTGTTCGACCTGCCCGCCAAGGAAGGTCCGGCCGATGGCATCGTGCTCAAGGCCATCGCCAACCTGGGCAAGCTCAGCCCGGCCCCGCTCGCCAGCAAGTCCTACGCCGAGGCGATCACGCCGGCCAACTATGAGACCGGCCTGGAGCAGTTGAAGGACTGCGACCTGATCATCGAAGCCATCGCCGAACGGATGGACTGGAAGCAGGACCTGTACAAGAAGATCGCCCCGTTCGTGGCCGATCACGCCGTGCTGGCCTCCAACACCTCGGGCCTGGGCATCAACAAGCTGGCCGACGTGCTGCCGGAGCAGCTGCGCCACCGCTTCTGCGGCGTGCACTTCTTCAACCGCCGCGTTACATGCACCTGGCCGAGCTGATCCCGGCCACCACCACCGATGCCTCGGTGCTGGAAGGCCTGGAAGCCTTCCTGGTCACCACCCTGGGCAAGGGCGTGGTGTATGCCAAGGACACCCCGAACTTCATCGGCAACCGCATCGGCGTGTTCTCGATCCTGTCCACCATCCACCACACGCAGGAATTCGGCCTGGGCTTCGATGAGGTGGACGGCCTGACCGGCCCGCTGGTCGGCCGCCCGAAGTCGGCGACCTACCGCACCTCCGACGTGGTCGGCCTGGACACCATGGCGCACGTGATCAAGACGATGGGCGACACCCTGCCCAACGACCCGTGGCATGAGTTCTTCAAATCGCCCAAGTGGCTGGATGCGCTGATCGCCAAGGGCGCCCTCGGCCAGAAAACCGGTGCCGGCATCTTCCGCAAGGTCGGCAAGGACATCGTGGTCCTCGATCTCGAGAAGCAGGACTACCGCCCTGCCGACCGCACCGCCGCCCCGGAAGTGGTCGAAATCCTGAAGATCAAGAACCCGGCCGAGAAGTTCGCCAAGCTGCGCGAAAGCCAGCATCCGCAGGCGCAGTTCCTGTGGGCGACCTTCCGTGATCTGTTCCACTACAGCGCCTACCACCTCGCCGATATCGCCGAGACCGCGCGCGACGTCGACCTGGCCATCCGCTGGGGCTACGGCTGGTCGCTGGGCCCGTTCGAAACCTGGCAGGCCGCCGGCTGGAAGCAGGTTGCCCAGTGGATCGCCGATGACATCGTCGCCGGCAAGAGCATGAGCAGTGCCCCGCTGCCGGATTGGGTGTTCGATGGCCGCGATGGCGTGCACGCCGCCGAAGGCAGCTACAGCCCGACCCGCAACGCCAAGCTGCCGCGTTCGGCCCTGCCGGTGTACCAGCGCCAGCGCTTCCCGGATCCGCTGCTGGGCGAGACCTTCAGCCCGGGCGAGACCGTGTTCGAGAACGACGGCGTGCGCATGTGGCACGACGGCGACGGCATCGCGGTGGTCAGCTTCAAGACCAAGATGAACACCGTGTCCGACCACGTGCTCAACGGCCTGCAGGAAGCGATCAAGCGCGCCGAGCAGGACTACAAGGGCCTGGTGATCTGGCAGCAGAAGGAACCCTTCTCCGCCGGTGCCGATCTGGCCGGTGCGCTCGGCCTGCTGCAGGCGGGCAAGGTCGACCAGTTCGAAGAGATGGTGCACAACTTCCAGCGCACCAGCCAGGCGATCAAGTATTCGCTGGTGCCGGTGGTGACCGCGGTGCGCGGCCTGGCCCTGGGCGGCGGCTGTGAGTTCCAGATGCACAGCGCCAAGAGCGTGGCCGCACTGGAAAGCTACATCGGCCTGGTTGAAGCGGGCGTGGGCCTGCTGCCGGCCGGTGGTGGCCTGAAGGAACTGGCCGTGCGCGCCTCGCAGGCCGCAGGTCCCGGCGGTGACGTGTTCGCCGAGCTGAAGAAGACCTTCGAAACCGTCGCGATGGCCAAGGTCTCCAACTCGGCGGTCAACGCCAAGGAACTGGGCCTGATGCGCGCCACCGACAAGGTCGTGTTCAACAGCTTCGAGACGCTGCACATCGCCAAGGCCGAAGTGCTGGCGCTGGCTGAAGGTGGCTACCGTCCGCCGATGCCGGCCCGCCGCATCCAGGTCGCCGGTGACGTCGGTATCGCCACCTTCAAGATGATGCTGGTCAACATGCTGGAAGGCCGCTTCATCAGCCCGTACGACTACGAGATCGCCGTGCGCATTGCCACCGTGCTGTGCGGCGGCGAAGTGGATCGCGGCACGCTGGTGGACGAAGAGTGGCTGCTGACGCTGGAGCGCAAGCACTTCGTCGAACTGGCCCAGCAGGAAAAGACCCAGGCCCGCATCGCGCACATGCTCAAGACCGGCAAGCCGCTGCGGAACTGACGGAAGAGAACGGTAGTGCCGGCCGCTGGCCGGCAACGTCTTCCAGACCCCATTCAAGAGATCACTGCAATGACCAAGCAAATCCAGGACGCCTACATCGTCGCCGCCACCCGCACCCCGGTGGGCAAGGCGCCCAAGGGTGTGTTCCGCAATACCCGCCCCGACGACATGCTGGCCCACGTGCTCCGCTCCGTCGTGGCACAGGCGCCGGGCATCGACCTCAACCGCATCGACGACGCGATCATCGGCTGCGCGATGCCCGAGGCCGAGCAGGGCATGAACGTGGCGCGCATCGGCGTGCTGCTGGCCGGCCTGCCGGACACCATCGCCGCGCAGACCGTCAATCGCTTCTGTTCCTCCGGCCTGCAGGCCGTGGCCATGGCCGCCGATCAGATCCGCTTGGGCAATTCGGACCTGATGCTGGCCGGTGGCACCGAGTCGATGTCGATGGTGCCGATGATGGGCAACAAGATCGCCATGGCGCCGAGCGTCTTCGACAACGACCACGTCGCCATCGCCTACGGCATGGGCATCACCGCCGAGAAGGTCGCCGAAGAATGGAAGGTCTCGCGCGAGGAGCAGGACGCGTTCGCCCTCGCCTCGCACCAGAAGGCCATTGCCGCGATCCAGAACGGCGAGTTCAAGGACGAGATCAGCCCGTACGATGTGCGCACCCGCCAGCCGGACCTGGCCGACGGCCGCCGCATCATCACCCGCGACAAGATCGTGGATACCGACGAAGGCCCGCGCCTGGATTCGTCCGCTGAAGGCCTGGCCAAGCTGCGCCCGGTGTTCCGCAACGGACAGTTCGGCGGCACGGTCACCGCGGGCAACTCCTCGCAGATGAGCGATGGTGCCGGTGCGGTGCTGCTGGCCTCCGAGCAGGCGATCAAGGATTACGGCCTGACCCCGCTGGCCCGCTTCGTCAGCTTCTCGGTCGCCGGTGTGCGCCCGGAAGTGATGGGCATCGGCCCGATCGCTGCGATCCCGAAGGCACTCAAGCAGGCTGGCCTGACCCAGGACCAGCTGGACTGGATCGAGCTCAACGAGGCCTTTGCCGCGCAGTCGCTGGCCGTCATCCGCGATTGCGGCCTGGACCCGTCCAAGGTCAACCCGCTGGGCGGCGCGATCGCCTTGGGCCACCCGCTGGGTGCGACCGGCGCGATCCGCACCGCCACCCTGCTGCACGGCCTGCGCCGCCGCCAGCAGAAGTACGGCATGGTGACCATGTGCATCGGCACCGGCATGGGCGCGGCGGGTATCTTCGAATCGCTGTAAGGCATTGATCGGTGCCGGCCAACGGGTCGGCACCGATGGATGCGACAGGTGTGCACCGACCGTTGGTGGGTGCACAGTCGGAAACGAAAAGGGCAGCCTCTCGGCTGCCCTTTGCTGTTGTGCAGGAGGCGCCGGCCAGCGGCCGGCACTACACGCCGCGACGGCGTTGCCCTCAGCCTTCGGCCAGCATCTTCTGCAGCACTTCGCGTGCCGGGCCCGCCAGCTTCTCGTTGTCGAGCGCAAAGCGGATCGTAGCTTCGACCAGCCCCAGATGGGTACCGCAGTCGAAACGACGGCCTTCAAAGCGGAACGCGTCCACGCGCTCGCTCTTGAGCAGTTCGGCAATCGCATCGGTCAACTGGATCTCGCCACCTGCACCGGTGCCAGTCGCTTCGAGCAGCTCGAAGATCTTCGGGCTCAGCACATAGCGACCGACCACCGCCAGATCGCTCGGGGCGTCTTCCGGCTTGGGCTTCTCGACGATGGCGCTGATCTTGCCCTGGCGGCCGTCGAAGGCCTCCGTGGCCACGATGCCGTAGCTGCCGGTCTTGTCATGCGGCACGTCTTCCACTGCGATGATGCTGGCACCGGTGGCTTCGTTGGCGTCGGCCATCTGCTTGAGTGCACCGTTGCCGCGGTTCCAGATCAGATCGTCCGGCAGCAGCACGGCGAACGGCTCATCGCCAACAATCGCCTTGGCACACAGCACCGCATGGCCCAGGCCCAGTGCTTCGGCCTGCGTCACGAACACCGCACGAACGCCGTTGGGCAGGACGTGGCGAACCAGCTCAAGCTGTTCCGTCTTGCCGGCGCGCTCGAGCTTCTGTTCCAGCTCGTAGGCCTTGTCGAAGTAATCGGCAACCGCATGCTTGTAGCGGTTGGTGATGAAGATCAGAGTGTCGCAACCCGCTTCGATTGCCTCATCCACCGCGTACTGGATCAGCGGCCGATCAATGATCGGCAGCATTTCCTTCGGAACGGTCTTGGTGGCCGGAAGGAATCGCGTGCCCAAGCCTGCGACAGGAAATACCGCCTTGCGAATACGCTTGCTCATCAGAACCTGTTGGCCTCACGCGCCGGAAAGGCGAGAACTTTAGCAGAGCTGACGTGATCGTCCTGTTGTAGCGGAGAGAACTCCGGCATGGTCGAGAACAGGATGCTGTTGATCGCATCGGTGTCGTAAGTGGCGATCGCCTCACGCAGTTTCGGCACATTGGCCAGCACCTGCTCGCGGGCGAAGGTACGCACGCCGGCTTCCAGAATCTTGGGATGCGCGGTCGGGCGATAGTCCTCGTCCGAATAGAACAGCGTCTCGTGCAGCTTTTCGCCCGGGCGCAGGCCGGTATAGACGATGGCGATGTCCTTGTAGGGCTGCTTGCCAGCCAGCCGGATCATCTGCTCGGCCAGCACGCGGATCGGCACCGGCTCGCCCATGTCCAGCGTATAGATCGCACCGTGCGAGGCCGAGGCGGCCGCCTGCAGGATCAGCTGGCAGGCCTCGGGGATCGTCATGAAGTAGCGGGTCACTTCCGGGTCGGTCACGGTGACCGGGCCACCCTTGAGGATCTGCTCGCGGAAGACCGGCACCACGCTGCCCGCCGAGGCCAGCACATTGCCGAAGCGCACGGTCACGAAACGGGTGTGGCTGGTCTTCTGGTCCAGGCTCTGGCAGATCATTTCCGCGTAGCGCTTGCTGGCGCCCAGCGCGTTGACCGGATCGACCGCCTTGTCGGTGGAGATGAAGACGAAATGCTCGATCTTCGCCTCGACACAGGCACGGGCGACGGTCTCGGTGGACAGAATGTTGTTGCGCACCGCCTCGCGCAGCTGGCGCTCCAGCACCGGCACCTGCTTGTAGGCCGCGGCGTGGAAGACGGAGTCCACGCGCGAGAGCGACAGTGCATGACGGATCACCGCCGGATCACCGCAGTCACCCAGCACGGCTTCCACTTCCAGATCCGGGAAGCTGCGCTGCAGTTCGGCCTCGATGGTCAGCAGCAACAGCTCGCTCATCTCGACCAGCACGATGCGCCCTGCCCCATGGCGGGCACACTGGCGGCACAGTTCCGAACCGATCGACCCGCCGGCGCCGGTGACCAGTACGGTACGCCCGCCCAGCCAGCCGCGGATCAGCGCCCAATCCGGCAGGATCGGCTTGCGACCCAGCAGATCTTCGATCGCCACTTCCTTGAGCACACCCGGCAGCGAATGGCCCAGCAGAATGTCATTGAGCTTGGGGACCATGCGGAACGGCACGCCGGTGCTTTCGCAGATGGCCACCACCCGCTGCATGCCAACGGCATCCAGCGACGGAATGGCAATCACCAGAAGTTTGGCGGCGGTCTCGCGGACCACGGCGGGCGCATCTTCCAGCGTGCCGAGAATCGGCAGCCCCTGCAGCTTGGCGCCCTGCAGGTGCGGGGCGTCGTCAAGCAGGCCCACCGGCTCGAAGTCACCGGAACGGCGCAGATCGCGGACCAGGGCTTCGGCCGCCTGGCCGGCACCGAGGATCAGCACGCGGCGGGCGGTCACGTCCGATTGCAGTGCCTGGTAGTCCTTCCACGCGCGGTACAGCAGGCGCGGCGCGCCCAGCAGGGCCGACAGCGCGAACGGGTAGATGACCAGCACCGACATCGGCACGCCTTCGAAGCGCTTGTACGCCAAGGCCACCACGATGGCGAGCAGGCCGATGAAACTGGCTTTGAAGATGTTGAGCAGATCGGCGACGCTGGCAAAGCGCCACAGGCCGCGATACAGCCCCACCCGCCAGAACACCACAGCCTGAATGACCAGGACCAGCGAGGTATCGATGTTCCAGAGCGGCAACGCCGGCGCATCGGCCAACATCGAGTAGCGTCCAGCGTGCAGCAGCTGCCAGCACGCCCAGACCATGAACAGGTCGTGGGCGACGATGGCCGCTCGGGGCATCAAGCCCGTGATTCGGTCCTGCCAAGGCGTCATAAACCGCGTAATCCTTCTAGTTGCGCATTCCCTTGCGCAGGAGCAGCCAAAGGCCGGTCGCGAAGATCAACCACGCGACGGCCACGGCAGCCTCCCACCTCGGCTGCAAATTCGTGCATGCATTAAACACTGCCGCACTGAATATTCCAAAAACAAGATACACCCAGGTGACGAAAGTGTGGCTTGCGCCACTTTTCACCGCGCGCTGATAGAGATGCTGCGTGTGGGGTTCCATCCAGCGCTGTCCCGACAGGATGCGCGAAAGCAGTGTGAAGCCTGCGTCCACAAGAAAGGCTGACAGCGGCACGAGCAGCAGCAACCAGTGGATATCCGTGCGCACACTGGCCAGACACACGAGGGCGGCGATCGCATAGCCGAGCGCCCCGCTCCCCACGTCGCCCATGAAGATGCGCGCGCGCGGGTAGTTGAACGGCAGGAAGCCCAGACAGGCCAGCCCCAGCACCACGCCCGTCAGCCCATAGGGCGGCGGCAGCACCAGCGCGAAGGCGATGCCGGCCAGGATCGCCTGGGTGGTGGCAATCCCGTTGATCCCATCCATGAAGTTCCAGATGTTGATCAACGAGGTGGTAAACAACAGCGCAAGCAGGGCCTGCCAGGGATTGCCCGTGGCATGCAGCACCAGGCCGGCAAGCAACGCCGCCGCCACAAGGTGCACCAGCAGACGGCGGATCGCAGGTAACGGGCGGTGGTCGTCCCACCAGCCGATGCCGGCCACGAGCACCAGCCCCAGCGCGAACACCGCCAGCGCGCCCCAGGCCTTGGGCCAGATCACCGCCGCGACGACCGTCGCCAGCAGCAGGGTCAATACGATCGCAATGCCACCGCCGCGCGGCGTCGCGACACCATGGCTGCGGCGCTCGCCGGGCTCATCCAACAGATTGCGCCGAAGTGCATAGGCGCGGGCGCCCCAGGTCAGCCCCGCCGACACCGCCAGCACTGCCAGCAGCCCGGACATCCAAGCGACCATCATGCGTCAGAGCACCGCGTAGTTGAGCAATGGCTTGACGGTGCCCCATTCCTTGCAGCTCGGGCACTGCCAGTGATGCGTGCGCGCGCCGAAGCCACAGCGCGTGCAGCGGTAGGCCGGGTTGCGGACCAGCAGCTGATCGGTGATGTGCTTGAGGTCGTGCAGGGTCGCGGTCGAATCTGCGCCTTCGGCCAGGGTCAGGTCGATCAGCGCCGACTCACCACGGACCGACGGACGATCCTTGAGCTGACGGCCGAGATAGGCGCGTGCCGGGGCGACGCCCTCCTGCTCTTCCATCAGCTGGGTCAGGGCCAGCACCGGGGCGATGCCGCGATAGTGCTCGGTCATCTCCGACAGGAACGCGCGCGCGCCACCCAGGTCACCGACCTTGCGGTAGTTCTGCATCAGCGACTGCAGCACTTCGGGCAGATACTCGGGATCGTTGCGCGCAGCGCGCTCATAGGCACGCACGGCCGCTTCGGCATTGCCGGCATCGTTCTCCAGGCGCCCCTCGATGATGCCGGCACGCACCGACATCGCATCGGCCTGGTAGGCACGCGCGATCGCCGCGCGCGCTTCCTCGATCTTGCCGGCACCGCGGTAGCGCTCGGCCAGTTCGCACTCGAACTGCCCGATCAGCTTGCCCATCGGCTCGCCGGTGACTTCTTCGAAGCGGCTGGCGTTGTCGATCGCCTTTTCCCAATCGCGCTCGGCCTGGTAGATGCCGATCAGGTGCTTGAGCGCCTGCGGGGCACGCTGATCGATCTGGGCCAGCTCGGTGAACACGGTTTCGGCGCGATCGAGCAGACCAGACTTCATGTAGTCCTCGCCCAGCGCCAGCAGTGCCTGGACGCGCTGCTGATCGGTCAGATCGGCGCGGTTGACCAGGCCCTGGTGCAGGCGGATCGCACGATCCACCTCACCGCGGCGGCGGAACAGGTGGCCCAGCGCGACCTGGGTCTCGAAGGTTTCCTTGTCCAGCTCGGCGATGTGCAGGAACAGCTCGATCGCCTTGTCCGGCTGCTCGTTGAGCAGATAGTTCAGGCCACGGAAATACGTGCTGGACAGATGACTGACCTGGTTGTCGCCATGGCGTTGACCGCCGCGACGCCCGATCACCCAGCCGGACAGCGCGGCCAGGGGCAGGAACAGGAAGAACCAGAACCACTCGGAGACAAATTCCATCGGCGCTCAGCGTCCGTCGAATGTAGAAGAAGAAGGGGGAGCCACGACCATGGCAGGCGCGGCCTTCTGCGCACGGCGCAGTTTGGCGTACAGCGGGATCACCATGCTGGCCAGCACGAGGCCGCCGCCGATGAGCGCACCGGACAACAAGGCGATGATGATCGCCACGCCGGTGGTGGAATTGATCTGGGTAAAGCCCAGGCTGATGATGATCGGCTGCGAATTGAGCGCACCGATGATCAGACCCACGACCAGAACCGCCAGCAGGATCAGCAGACGTACGATGTTCATGCAGCAGCTCCAGTTCCGTAGGGCTCAAGAGTAGCGGACTAACACTCCGCTCTACCAGCCGACTCCGTGGAAATCACGCATCCGCCCCTTGGCGGATGGACACTCAGGCAGGATCGCTTTCCAGCGGCACCACGGCGCTGACGCGCTCACGCAGTTCCTTGCCCGGCTTGAAGTGCGGGACATGCTTGCCCGGCAACGCGACCGATTCCCCGGTCTTGGGATTGCGCCCCAGCCGTGCAGGCCGGTAGTGCAACGAAAAACTGCCGAACCCGCGGATCTCGATGCGATCCCCGCCGGCCAGCGCCCCACCCATCATTTCCAGCAACGACTTCACGGCCAGATCGACATCGTCCGACTTCAAATGCGCCTGTCGGCGCGCCAGGATTTCGATCAGCTCGGATTTGGTCATTACGGGCTCTTGGGGAGGAACTCAGACCCTGAAACGGCCCGGACTGATGTCCGGGCCGTCCAGGAAACTACGACAGCGACAGACCGATTACTCGGACTTGTTGCCGTTCAGCTGTGCACGCAGCAGCGCGCCGAGCTGGGTGGTGCCGCTGGAAGCCGAAGAGGACTGGTATTCCTCCAGCACTTCGCGCATTTCCGCATCGTCCTTGGCCTTGATCGACAGCTGCAGGGTACGACCCTTGCGATCCATGCCCACGAACTTGGCTTCGACCTTGTCGCCGACCTTCAGGAACTGGGTCGCGTCGTCAACGCGCTCGTTCGCAACGTCGCGAGCGGCCACGTAGCCTTCGATGCCGTCAGCCAGTTCGATGGTAGCGCCCTTGGCGTCCACTTCCTTGACCACGCCTTCGACCTTCGAACCCTTCGGGTTGGCAGCCATGTACTGACCGAACGGATCCTGCTCCAGCTGCTTGACGCCCAGGCTGATGCGCTCGCGCTCCGGATCGACGGCCAGGACGACGGCGTCCAGGTTGTCGCCCTTCTTGAAGTTGCGGACCACGTCTTCGCCGGTGGTGTTCCAGCTGATGTCGGACAGGTGCACCAGGCCATCGATACCGCCGTCCAGGCCGATGAAGATGCCGAAGTCGGTGATCGACTTGATCTGGCCCGAGACCTTGTCACCCTTCTTGTGGATGGCAGCGAAGGTTTCCCACGGATTGGCGGCAACCTGCTTCATGCCCAGCGAGATGCGGCGACGCTCCTCGTCCACGTCCAGGACCATGACTTCAACTTCGTCACCGACCTGCACAACCTTGGACGGGTTGACGTTCTTGTTGGTCCAATCCATTTCCGACACGTGCACCAGGCCTTCGACGCCCGGCTCGATCTCGACGAATGCGCCGTAATCGGTGACGTTGGAGACCTTGCCGAAGACGCGGCTGTTGGCCGGGTAACGACGGGCGATGTTGTCCCACGGATCTTCGCCCAGCTGCTTCAGACCCAGCGAAACGCGGTTGCGCTCGCGGTCGAACTTCAGCACGCGCACGTCCAGCTCGTCGCCGACGTTCACGACTTCGGACGGATGGCGCACGCGCTTCCAGGCCATGTCGGTGATGTGCAGCAGGCCGTCGATACCGCCCAGGTCCACGAATGCGCCGTAATCGGTCAGGTTCTTGACGACACCCTTCAGGATCGCGCCTTCCTGCAGCTTGTCCATCAGCTGCTCGCGCTCTTCCGAATGCTCGCTTTCGACGACTGCACGACGGGACACAACGACGTTGTTACGCTTGCGGTCCAGCTTGATGAGCTTGAATTCCAGCTCCTTGCCTTCCAGGTAGGCCGGGTCGCGCACGGGGCGCACATCCACCAGCGAACCGGGCAGGAACGCGCGGACATCCTTGATGTCCACAGTGAAACCACCCTTGACCTTGCCGCTGATGCGGCCGGTGATGGTTTCGTTCTTTTCCAACGCTTCTTCCAGCTCGTCCCACACCATCGCGCGCTTGGCTTTCTCACGCGACAGGACGGTTTCACCGAAGCCGTTCTCGATGGAATCGAGGGCAACCTTGACGACGTCGCCTTCAGCGACATCGATCTCGCCAGCGTCGTTACGGAACTGTTCGATCGGCACGATGCCTTCGGACTTCAGGCCGGCGTTGATCACCACGACATCGCCGCGGACTTCAACAACGACACCGCTGACGATCGAGCCCGGCTTCAGCTTGGCCAGATTGGCCTGACTGGCTTCGAACAGCTCTGCAAATGATTCGGTCATTAGATTTACTCTGTTGGACACATGGGCATTGGCCCCCGAGGGAACCGCTTACTGCCCGCCTGTTGGTCGACCCCGGAAACGCAGGTCGTGTGTTAAGTAGGAAAACCGCCACGCATCATTGCGGGACGGAGCTTTTGTTGCCTTGCGATGGTGCGACACCGCCGATGGATTGACGGCCCTCCTTTACAACGGATCAGGCACCCGAAACCGGAAGCAGATCCAATACCTTGGCAACGACGGCGTCGATGCCAATACCACTGGTGTCGATGACGACGGCATCGTCTGCCGGCTTCAGGGGCGCCACTGTGCGCTGTGCATCACGGGCGTCGCGGGCCATGATCTCGCGCAGGAGGTCGTCAAAGTTAACCGAAACACCCTTGTCTTTCAACTGCTTATGCCGGCGCTCGGCCCGCTCTTCGGCGCTGGCGGTCAAAAACACCTTGAATGGCGCGTCCGGGAAGATGACCGTGCCCATGTCCCGGCCGTCGGCGACCAGGCCCGGCTCCATCCTGAATGCGCGCTGGCGCTCTTTCAGCGCCGCCCGGACCTCCGGGATGGCCGCGATCGCCGACGCCAGGGCGCCGGTGGTCTCCAGGCGCAGTTCGTCGGTCGCGTCGGTCTCGTTGACCAGCACCCGCAGCCCGCCATCGGCCGATTCCACGAACCGCACATGGGTGTCGAAGGTGCAGCGGACCAGCGCCGAGGCGTCGGAGGTATCGATATCAGCCCAGCTGGCCGCCACGCCCACCGCCCGGTACAGGGCGCCCGAATCCAGGTAATGCCAGCCCAACCGGCGTGCGACAATGCGGCTGACAGTGCCTTTTCCGGCCCCGGAAGGGCCATCGATGGTGAGCACGGAAGGAAGCTGATTCATGGGTTTCCCTGTAAAATTGACGGCCCATTCTAGCCCCTGCCCGGGGTGCCCCGAGACCTTTTTGGTGCAACCACTTGAAAGGATGGAAAAAAGCCCGGTAGAATGGCGGGCTTGAACGGGCGTCACCTGCCGATTGTCATCTGCATATCGCGGCCGCGCTCCAACCGAATCCAACGTTTACGCCGAGGTATGCAATGAAAGTCCTTTCTTCCCTGAAGTCGGCCAAGTCCCGTCACCGTGACTGCAAGGTCGTCCGTCGCCGTGGCAAGATCTTCGTGATCTGCAAGTCGAACCCGCGTTTCAAGGCTCGCCAGCGCTGAGCCGGCCGGCCTCACGGCCGCCACCGGCCCCTCACCGGGCCGGGTGATGAACAAGAAGCCGCCTACGGGCGGCTTTTTGCTGCCATTTTTGTTGTAATCGCCGGGTAGCCCACGGCCGTCGGTCATCAGACCTGTGACCCTGGGGCCTTCCGCATTCTTGACCACTGGGGAGTAGATCGAGATGAAGCGTTACCTGACCACCTTGCCGTTGCTGGCCGTACTGGCCGTTTCCGGTGCCCACGCCGACACGCTGCTGATTGACCGCAGCCGTGAAAAGCCTGCCGTCGCCCTGCCCGTCCGCGGCCAGAGCATGCAGCAGGTCCAGGCCCAGTTCGGCGACCCGGGCGAACGTCTGGAACCGCGCGGCGGGCAGAAGCGCCAATGGCCGACGATCAACCGCTGGGTCTACCCGCAGTTCACCGTCTACTTCGAAAAGCAGAAGGTGATCGACGTGGTGGCCAACCGCGCCGACGCCAACGAGATCGGGCCGAAACCGCCGATCCGCTGACCCCTTTCCCTTTGCCCGCCCACCGGCGGGCCATCGCATCGAGATCATGAACGACACGCTCCGCTTTCCGGCCGAATGGGAATCCCAGTCCGCCATCCTGATCGCCTGGCCCCACGCCGACACCGACTGGGCAGATCGCCTGGGTGACGTCGAGGACACCTACATCGCGCTCGTCGCGGCCATCACCCGCTTCCAGCCGGTGGTGATCATCGTCGCCGACGACGACCTGGAGGCTTACGCCGACGCGCGTCTGCGCTCGAACCGGATCGACACGGACCGCGTGCGGTTCGTGACCGCCCAGTACGACGACACCTGGCTGCGCGACTCCGGCCCGATCACGCTCAAGCGTGCCGATGGCGGCTTCCGCCTGCTGGACTTCCGCTTCACCGGCTGGGGCGGCAAGTTCGACGCCAGCCTGGATGATCAGCTGGTGGGCGTGCTGCACGCGGCCGGCACCTTCGCCAACGCCGAACTGCAGAGCATTCCGTTCGCGCTGGAAGGCGGCGGCATCGAGACTGACGGCGCCGGCACTCTGCTGACCACCTGGCAGTGCCTGCACGAGCGTCATCCGGACCGCAGCCGCGAATCGCTCAGCGCCGACCTGGCCACCTGGCTGGCGCAGGACCGTGTGCTGTGGCTGGACCACGGGTATCTGGAAGGCGACGACACCGACGCTCACATCGATACGCTGGCCCGCTTCGCCTCGACCGACAGCATCGTCTACCAAGCCTGCGATGACGCCAGCGATTCGCACTACACCGAGTTGCAGGCGATGGGTGCCGAGCTGGCCGCGCTGCGGACCAGCGATGGCCAGCCGTATCGTCTGTTCCCGCTGCCGTGGGCGCAGCCGGTGATCGACGAAGGTCGTCGCCTGGCGGCGTCGTATGCGAATTATCTGATCCTCAATGGCGCGGTGCTGATGCCGGCCTACGGCGATGCCGCCGACGAGGCTGCGCGTGCGGTGTTGGCCCAGGCGTATCCGGACCGCGAGATCGTGGCGGTGCCGTGCCGTTCGCTGATCTGGCAGAACGGCAGCCTGCACTGCATCACGATGCAGCTGCCGGCGGGGTTGCTGGCCTGATCGACCAGTGAGCACCTCGGCCTAGCGGGCCGGAGCGGGTTTGCGGGGGACGCCGTAAACCCATCCCTGGGGGCTTAAGTCGCGGCATCCATGCCGCTCATACCCCCGCAAACCCGCTCCGACCCGCCTTCGACAGTGGGTCGGCAGCCGACGGAAGAGCGACAGCCCGCAACCGATGGTTGTGGCCCGTCCACCGATGTTCCGGCCATCCTGCAGAGCCGGCCAGCGGCCGGCACCACCGATGCGGGTGTTGCCCATTTAGCAGCCAGCACGCTGCGTGCACCCATCCGCGATAAACTGCGTTTTTCCCCTTGCAGGACCGTCTCCGGATGAGCTCACGCCACACCCTTTCCGTCGCCCTGATCCAGGAGCGCAACCACGGCGATGCCGAGGCCAATCTGGCCGTCATCGAAGCGCGCGTGGCTGAAGCGGCCGCTCAGGGTGCCAAGCTGATCCTGCTGCAGGAACTGCATAACGGCGCGTACTTCTGCCAGCACGAGTCGGTCGATGAGTTCGATCTGGCCGAGCCGATCCCGGGCCCGAGCACCGAGCGGCTGGGGGCCTTGGCCAAGAAGCACGGCGTGGTGCTCGTCGGCTCGCTGTTCGAGCGCCGCGCGGCGGGGCTGTACCACAACACCGCAGTGGTCTTCGAGAAAGACGGCACCCTGCTCGGCAAGTACCGCAAGATGCACATCCCGGATGATCCGGGCTTCTACGAGAAGTTCTACTTCACCCCGGGCGATTTGGGCTTCACCCCGATCGATACCTCGGTGGGTCGTCTTGGCGTGCTGGTGTGCTGGGACCAGTGGTACCCGGAAGCGGCGCGTCTGATGGCGCTGGCCGGTGCGGAGCTGCTGCTCTATCCCACCGCGATCGGCTGGGACCCGGATGACCAGCGCGACGAACAGGGCCGCCAGCGCGATGCGTGGGTGCTCAGTCACCGCGGCCATGCGGTGGCCAACGGCGTTCCGGTGCTGAGCTGCAACCGCGTCGGCCATGAAGCCTCGCCGCTGGGCGCGTCGGGCATCCAGTTCTGGGGCAACAGCCACGTGCTGGGCCCGCAGGGCGAGTTCATCGCCGAAGCCGGTGGCGAGCCGACGGTGCTGGTCTGCGATGTGGACCTGCAGCGCAGCGAACACGTGCGCCGCATCTGGCCGTTCCTGCGTGATCGCCGCATCGATGCATACGGCGATCTGCTCAAGCGCTACATCGACTGACCGACCAGGACACCCCCACCGTGACCGTGCAGCTGCGCGATGCCACCGATGCCGATATCGCGGCCATCACCGCGATCTATGCGGTGGAAGTGACCGACTTCGTCAACACCTACGAGTACGACATCCCGGAGGCGGCGGAGATGCTTCGCCGCATGCAGGACATCGTCGGCCGCGGCTTTCCGTACCTCGTGGCCGAGGTCGATGGCCAGGTGGCCGGCTACGCCTACGCCAATACCTACCGCGGCCGGATCGCCTACCAGTGGACCGTGGAGAACTCGGTCTATGTGGATGCGGCGTTCCAGGGTCGCGGCGTCGGCACCGCGCTGATGCAGGGCCTGATCGACGCCTGCGTCGCGCGCGGTTACCGGCAGATGGTGGCCGTGATCGGCGAGCCCACCAACACCGCCTCCATCAAACTGCACGAGCGTTTCGGTTTCCATACCGTCGGCGTTTTCCGCGGCCTCGGCCGCAAGCATGGCCGCTGGCTGGATACCGTCCAGATGCAGCGCGCGCTCGGCGATGGTGCCGACAGCGCCCCTTCGAATGAATGATGCAATGACCGATACCCTGATTGACGCCGGCGACACTCTGTTCGCCGGTCAGCCCGTCCGCATCGTCGAACGCGATGGCGTGCGCTACACCCTGCTGGGCACCGCGCACGTCTCGCAGGCCAGCGTGGAAGCGGTGGAACGTGCGATCGAAAGTGGCCGCTTCGATGCGATCGCGGTCGAGCTGGACGCGCAGCGCCTGCAGGCACTGACCGATCCGGATGCGCTGGCCAAGCTCGACCTGGTCGAGGTGATCCGCAAGGGCCGCGTCGCCCTGTTCGCTGCCAACCTGGCGTTGGCCGCCTACCAGCGCCGCCTGGCCGAACAGCTCGAAATCGAGCCGGGTGCCGAACTCAAGCGCGCGGTCACCCTGGCCAACGAACGCAACCTGCCCGTGCATCTGATCGACCGCGAGGTCGGCCTGACCTTCCGGCGTGCCTCGCAGCGCCTGGGCTTCTTCGGCAAGATCAAGCTGGTGATGGGCTTGGGCGCCGGCCTGTTCGCTTCGGAAGAAGTCGGCGAAGACGAGATCGAAAAGCTCAAGCAGGGCGACATGCTCGAAGCCAGCTTCGGCGAGTTCGCCAGCGAGAGCCCAGCCCTGTACGAAACCATCATCGGCGAGCGCGACCGATACATGGCTACGCGCCTGCGTGAAGTGCACGACCCGGCCCAGCGCGAAGTGCTGGCCGTGGTCGGTGCCGGTCATCTGGCCGGTCTGGCCAGGTACCTGGAAACCGACACCGACGCGCCGGGCCCGCTGCGCGAGTCGCTGGAAGACGTGCCGAAGAAGCGCAACATCCCGTGGATCACGCTGGCGATCCTGGCCATCGTGCTGACCGGTATCGGCGTGGGCTTCTATCGCGGTGGCCTGGGTGTCGGCAGTGAGCTGCTGGCGGTCTGGGCGATGTACACCGGCGGTCTGGCCGGCCTGGGCTGCCTGTTGGCAGGCAGCCACCCGCTGAGCATCCTGACCGCGATCGTGGTCGCGCCGTTCAAGCCGTTCCGGCTGAGCATCCCGACCGGTGCATTCTCGGCCCTGGTGGAAGCGCGCCTGCGCAAGCCAGCCTACGAAGACTTCCTGAAGCTGCGCGACGACGCGCAGAGCGTCAAGGGCTGGTACCGCAACCGGGTGACCCGCGTGGTGCTGACCTTCATGCTCACCAACCTGGGCAGCATGCTCGGGTTGTGGCTGACCGGGTTCCAGGTGTGGGGCAAGGTCGCGGGGTGATTCCCGCGCCGGCTGTGAATCGAAAGGCCACGCAATGCGTGGCCTTTTTTGTGCACGGCCGGCACTACCGCCCCATGTGCAGATCCACGCCCTGCGTGGATGCGGTTCGCAAAAAAAGGGAGGCCCGCCCAACGGGCCTCCCCGCACCCTCAAATCGATTCCGCGCCCGGCTCGACTACCGGGGCAGCCACGCCTCGGCCACGCGCACGCTGGATGATCCGCGACACCGCCGTGCTCATGTCATCCAGCATGGCGTAGATGGTCGGCAGGAACAGCAGGCTGACCACCGTGGAGAACGCCAAGCCGCCGGCGATGGCGCGGGCCATCGGGTAGTACGGCGGCCCGTTGCCCAGCAGCTGGGTATCGGTCATCGAGATCGGGATCATCGCCAGGATCGCGGTGCCCATCGTCATCATGATCGGGCGCAGGCGCTCGCGTGAACCCTCCACCAGCGCCTGGGTCCGCCCCATGCCGCGGCGGCGCAGGTTGTTGATGTGCTCGATCATCACGATGCCGTTGTTCACCACCACGCCCATCAACACCAGGATGCCGATGAAGGACATGATCCCGAACGAGGTGCCGGTGATCCAGAACAGCCAGAACACGCCGAAGATCGAGAACAGCACGCCGCTCATGATCGCCGCCGGGAACAACAGCGATTCGAACACCGCCGCCATCACCACGTAGATCATCACCAGCGCGATCACCAGATTGAACATCATCTGCGACATCGCCTTGTCGTCGTCGCCGTAGTCACCGCCGTCGAAGCTGAAGGTGTAGCCGGCCGGGAAGCTCATCGGCTTGAGCATCTCTTCCATCGCCTTGCGCCCTTCCGGCACGGTCACCTTCTCGGCCAGATTGGCCTTGATGGTCAACGTCGTCTGGCGGTTGGTGCGACCGATCTGCGTGGCCGAGGGTTTGATCGCCACATCGACCAGGCTCAGCAGCGGCACCGAACGACCGTCGCCCGTACGCACGGTGTAACTGGCCAGATCCTCCGGGCTGCTCTGCTCGGCACCGGCGAAGCGCACCCAGACCGGCACTTCGCTGTCGCCGCGGCGGAACTCGCGCAGCGGCGCACCACGCAGGGCCAGGCCGACGAAGCTGGCGACCTGCTCGGCGTTGAAGCCGAACGCAGCGGCGCGCTCGCGGTCGACGTGGATGGACAGCTCGCTGCCCTTCTCACCGTTGTCGATGCGCACATCGCGCAGCTCCTTGCGCTGGGCCAGCAACGGCACGACTTCCTCGCCGATCTCCTGCAGCATCTTGGTCGAGTCGCCGACCAGCTGCACCTGGACCTGGTTGTTGCCGCCGCCCCCACCTTCGCCCGAGTTGCCCACCACGTAATCGGCACGCGCCGAGCGAGGCAGCCCCTTGCGCAGTGCTTCCTGCACGGCCGGCATGTTCTTGGCATGCTCGGTATCGAAGGTCACGATCGTGCTGCTGCCTTCCTGCTCGCTGTACCAGGAATACACCTGGGTGATGTGCAGGGCCTGGCGGTTGTCGTCCAGGTAGCGTTCCACGCGCGCCACTTCCTCGGACATCTGGCCGAAGGTGTACGCCCCCTTCCAGTTGTAGCCGATGAACACCTCGTGGCCGCCCTCGCCACCGAACATGTCGATCTTGGTCAGCTTCATCGGCACCAAGCTGATCAGCACCACCATCAGGATGCCGAACACGCTCCAGCCACGGTGCTCCAGCGTCCACTGCAGGACCTTGGCATAGCGGCGCTGTAGGCGGGCGATCACGCCCGTTTCCGAATGCACCAGCTTGGGCGTCTGCATGCGTGCGGACAGCATCGGGATCAGGCTCACCGCGACCAGCCAGGAGGCCAGCAGCGAGACCGAGATCGTGATCGCGATCTGCGCCATGAAGATGCTGATGTTGTTGGTCTCACCGAACAGGTTCGGCACGAACACGATGCAGTGGCACAGGGTGCCGGCGCTCAGCGCGATGGCCACGTTGCGGGTGCCGATGATCGAGGCCAGCCGCGGCTGGTCGGGCATGCGCTCGCGTTCCTGGTAGATGCTCTCCACCACCACCACGGCGTTGTCCACCAGCATGCCGACCGCCAGCAGCAGGCCCATCATGGTCAGGATGTTGAGGGTGACGCCGGCGAAGTACATGAAGCCCAACGTGATCACGAAACAGATCGGGATCGCCAGGGTCACCATCAGCGTGGACGGCCAGTGGCGCAGGAAGAAGAACAGCACCGTGACCGACAACAACAGGCCCACCGCACCGGCTTCGGCCAGCTCCAGCAGCGAGGACGTCACCATCTTGCCCTGGTTGTCGATCACCTTGATCTGCACATCGCGCATCGAGGGCTGCTTGCGGATCGCCTCGACCTCGGCCAGCGCGGCACGCGAGACCTCGACCAGGTTGGCGCTGCGCTCCTTGAAGATGTCCAGACCCACGGCCGGGTTGCCGTCCAGGCGGCGACCGTAGTTCATGCGGGTGGGCTTGAGCCGGATCTCGGCGATGTCACCCAGGCGCAGGCCCTTCGTATCGATCACCAGGTCGCGCAGTTCCTGCAGATCGGTGATCTCGCCCACCGGCTGGATCCGCACGCGCTGCCCGTTGTCGTCGATCTGCCCGGCCGAGATCGAGAAGTTCAGCGTGCGCAGGCGGTCGCTGAGTTCGTTGATGCTCAGGTTGTGCGCGGTCAACCGGTCCGGGCTGATCGCGATCTCCACTTCGTTCGGCGGCGCGCCGGAAATGTTGACCCGTGCCACGCCCGGGATGCGCTCGATCCGCCGCTTGAACTCGCGGTCGAGCATGTCGTACGCGCCGGTCAGATCGGTGGCGCTGGCCAGGCGTACCTTCAGCACCGGATCGTCACTGCTGGACCACTTGAACACGTTGTAGCGCTGCAGGTCGTCGGGCAGATCGCTGCGGATCGCATCGATGCGCTCACGTGCATCGGAGGCCGCGATGGCGATGTCGCGGTCCCAGTCGGTGAACTCGATGAAGATGCTGGCGCCTTCGGAGGTAGCCGAGGAGCGCATGCGCTTGATCCCGGTCATCGTCGCCAGCGCTTCTTCGGTCGGCCGGATGATGTTGCGCTCGACCTCCTCCGGGGTGGAGCCGGTATACGGCACCTGCACGAACAGAAACGGTGCGGAGATATCCGGCAACGCCTCCAACGGCAGGCGGAACGAGGCGATCAGGCCCACCACCGCCAACGATACAAAACACATGATCGTGGTGATGGGCCGGCGGATGGAGAACTCGGCAATGCTCATGCCGGCTCCTGTGCAGCGTCAGGGTCCGTTTCGGACACGCGCGTCTTGAGGTGGCGGCCACGCTCGCGGTAGTAGGCATCGCCACGACGATCCAACAGGTCGTACACCACCGGGATCACCACCAGCGTCAGCAGCGTGGAGACAAGCAGGCCGCCGATCACGGTGATCGCCATCGGCGCGCGCACTTCGGCGCCCTCGCCCATGGCCACCGCCAGCGGCAGGAAGCCGAACAGCGTGCACAGCGTGGTCATGATGATCGGGCGCAGGCGGGAACGCGCGCCTTCCACCAGCGCCTCGCGCTTGGGCACACCGGCCTCGCGCAGCTGGTTGACCTTGTCGATCAGGATGATTGCGTTCTTGGTCACCAACCCCACCAGCAGGATCAATCCGATGAACACCACCACCGAAATCGGCTTGCCGGTCAGCATCAGCGCCAGGATCGCGCCGACCAGGGCCAGCGGAATGGTGAACAGGATGACGAACGGGTGCAGCAGCGATTCGAACTGCGAGGCCATCACCAGGTAGACCAGGAAGATCGCCAGGCCGAAGGCGAAGATCAGCGAGCGCGCCGAATCGGCCAGCTCCTCACCCTGCCCACCGATGTGCATGCCCACACCCGCACCCAGCGGCTGCTTGGCGACCATGTCCTGCACTTCGCGCACCGCACCGCCCAGGTCGATGTCGCGCAGGTTGGCCGAGACCACCGCCACGCGGGTCTGGTCGGCGCGATGGATCTCGCTCGGGCCGTTGGTGGCCACCACCTCGGCCACCGAATCCAGCGTCACCGGCCGGTTGCTGCCCGGATTGACGATCAGGCGGCGGATGCTGTCCACGCTCGCCCGGTCACCTTCCTGGGCACGCACCAGCACGTCGATCTTGCGGTCGCGGAAGCTGTAGCGCGTGGCCACGTCGCCGCGCACCTTCTTGACCACCACATCGGCGATCTGCCGCGTGGTCAGGCCCAAGGCACCGGCGCGCTCCTGGTCGAAGCGGATCTGGATCTCCGGGAAGCCCTCTTCGACCGTGGATTTGACGTCAGCGTAGTGCGGGTTGTTGCGCAGCATCGCAGCCAGCGCCTTGCCCGCGGTTTCCAGCGTGGCCATGTCCTGGCCGCGCAATTCCACTTCGAGCGGGGTGGAGAAGCTGAAGAGCGCCGGGCGGGCGAAGTCGACCTGCACGCCAGGGTGCTGCTGCATCGATTCGCGCAGACGCTCGGTGATCGCCGCTTCGGTGCGCGCGTTGCCGCCACCGGCCATGACCACGGTCAGCTTGCCGATGTTTTCGCCACTCTCGGTCGGGCTGGCATCCAGGCGGGTGCCGCTGCCACTGACGCCGTACAGCGAGGCGATGCTGTCGTCCTTGGCGTGGGCCAGCTGCATCTCGCGGACCAGCGCATCGGTCTGCTTCAGCGGCGTGCCGGCCGGCAGCTTGGCAGTCATTTCAAAGCGGTCCTGCGCAAGCTGCGGGATCAGATCCGCACCCAGCATCGGCACCAGGGCCATCGTGCCGATGAACGCCAGCGCCGCCAGGCCCAGCACCTTGCCCGGGTGATGCAGCGCACCCGGCAGCAGCTTGAGGTAGCCACGTTCGGCACCGGCGTAGGGCTTCATCGCCACATCGCTGGCCTTGCGCATCACCGGGCCGACCACGGCCACCAGGCCGCGCCAGACGCGGATCACCGACCATGCCATCCCGAAGCAGACCCAGCGCACCAGCGTGCCCACGCCACGGCGGCTGCCAGCGACCGGCTTCAGCCAGCGGCTGGCCGGCTGCCACGGCTGATGCGTGGGTTCTTCGGGGAACGCCAGCGGCGGGCGGCCCTTGAGCGAGCTCAGCATCGGGATCAGGGTCATGGAGACCAGCAGCGAGATGGCGATTGCGATTGCCACGGTCAGCGCCTGGTCGCGGAACAGCTGGCCGGCGATGCCGTCCACGAACACCAGCGGCAGGAACACCGCGATGGTGGTCAGGGTCGAGGCGACCACGGCCATGCTGACTTCGCGGGTGCCTTCAATCGCGGCCTGGAGAATGCTCAGGCCGCGCTCGCGCGCTTTGGCGATGCTCTCCAGCACCACGATGGAATCATCCACCACCAGGCCGGTAGCCAGCGCCAGACCGCCCAGCGACATCACGTTCAAGCTCAGGCCGAGCTGGCCCATGAAGAAGAACGTGGTGATGATCGAGACCGGCAGCGACAGGCTGATCACGAACGTGCTCCAGCCATCGCGCAGGAACAGGAAGATGATCAGGATGGCGAGGATGCCACCGATCACCGCGTCTTTCTTGACGTCGCTGATGGCATGTTCGATGAAGCGCGACTGGTCTTCGATCGTGGTCAGTTCGGCATCGCCGGGCACCTGGCCCTTGATCTGCTCCAGACGCGCACGCAGTGCCTCGGCGGTCGAGACCGTATTGGCATCGCCCTCCTTGTAGATCGCCAGCTCGACCGCTTCCTTGCCGCCGAGGCGGATGATCGCTTCGCGTTCCTTGTAGCCCTGGCGCACGGTGGCGACATCCTTCAGCCGCACCGGCACGCCATTGGCGATGTTGGTGGAGCTGCTGCTGGACGCGCTCTGCGCAGCCGAGGCGGCGGCGATGGCGGCATCCGAGCCGGTCGACGCGGCGATGGCGAACATCTGCTGCATCGCTGCATCGGCAGCACTGCCGGTGCTGCTCTGGGTGGTCACCAGCAGGTTGCGGATGTCCTCCAGATCAGCGAACTGGTTGACGGTGCGCACCAAGTAACGCTGCGAGCCTTCCTCCAGGCGACCGCCGGAGATGTTGATGTTCTCTTCCTTGAGCCGCTTGATGACGTTGTCGATCGGCAGGTTGAGCTGGGCCAGCTTCTGCTGGTCGATGTCGACCTGGATTTCATCCTCCAGACCGCCGCCAACCTTGACCGCCGCCACGCCGGTAACCGGCTCCAGTTTCTTCTTCAGATCTTCATCGGCGTAGCGGCGCAGCTCGGTGAGCTGGCGCACGGCCTCGGCATCGCTGGATGGATCGGTCCTGGCCGAGATCACCAGGCGCATGATCGGCTCGGTGGACGGATTGAAGCGCAGCAGCACCGGGGACTTCGCCTCCAGCGGCAGGTTCAGCGCTTCCATCTTGTCGCGCACCTCCAGGCTGGCCTGGTCCATGTTGGTGCCCCAGGCAAACTCGAGCACCACATCGCTCTGCCCGGTGCGCGAGATCGATTTGAGCTTGCGCAGGTTCTTGACCACGCCGACGGCCTCTTCGACCGGCTCGGTGATCAGCGTTTCGATTTCCGCCGGGGCCGCACCGGTGTACTCGGTGCGCACGGTCAGGGTCGGGTAGCTCAGGTCGGGCAGCAGGTTGACCTTGAGATTGCCCAGCGCGATGAAGCCGAACAGCATCAGCGTGACGGTGAACATCGCGATGGTGACGCGGCGACGGGTGGCGAATTCCACCAGGCCGCCGCCTTGGGTACCCGGGCGCTCGCCCTGGTGCGGATCCTTGCCGTGGTCATTGCCGGCCGCTGTCATTGACGGCTCTCCGCCTTGGCCGGTGCCGGCGTGGCGACGGCAGTGGCGGCCGGCTTGGCACCGATCACCTGCACCGCGGTGCCGTCACGCAGCGCCACCTTGCCGGCGGTCACCACCTGGTCACCGGCGGCCAGACCCTCGCGGATTTCCACCCACGGGCCTTCGGCATAGCCGAGCTTGACCGGCACGCGCGCGGCCTTGCCCTCGCGCACGCGGAACACCGCCGGCTCGCCATCGTCGAGCAATGCGATGCGCGGCACCACCAGGGCATCGGCGCGTTGGTCATAGTCGATCCGGATGCGGCCGAACATGCCCGGCTGCAGGCCGTCAGCATCTTCGCCGAACCCACTGACCACGCGGAACGTGCCGCTGCCGGCGTCGACCACCGGCGAGATGCGGTCCACCGTGCCGGGGAAGGTCTTTCCCGGCAGCGCGTCGGCGATCAGCGTCACCGGCTGACCCGGGCGCAGCGTGGCCAGCTCGCGTTCGGGCACGTTGAGCGTGGCTTCCAGGCGCGAGTTGTCGACGATGCGGAAGATCGGCGTGTTGATCTGCACGAAGTTGCCGGTCTTGATCGAGCGCGAGGCGATCACCCCCGAGATGGGTGCGATCACCGTGGTGTAGGAAAGCTCCAGCGTGGCCAGGCGGTACTGCGCGCGGGCGTTTTCCAGGTCGTACTTGATCTGGTCGACGTCCGAGGCGCTGACCATCTGCTGGCCGATCAGCTTCTGGGCGCGCTGGTAGTTGTTCTCCAGCTTGCGCATCTGCGCTTCGCTCTGGGCGACGGCCAGGCGCGCCCGGTCCGGATCCAGCCGCACCAGCGGCTGCCCGGCGCGTACCTGCTGCCCTTCCTCGACCAGCACCGCCAGCGCGACACCGGAGGTCTTGGCGACCACCTGCGACTCGCCCCTGGGCTCCAGTGCAGCCGTGCCGGTGTAGCTGGCGGCGACCGCGCGATGGCTGGCGGCGACGGCTTCGACCGGTACCGCATCGACCTTCTTCTCGGCCTTGCCGTCCTTTTCAGCGGCATTGGCTTCGGCTGGGCCGGCGCCACCGCAGCCGCTGAGCAGCAGGGTGGAAGTGATCAGCAGTGCAGCGGCGCAGCGTCCGGTGCGGCCGAGCAGGAAAGAATGTCGCGACATCGTCGTGTCCCTAAGGATGCGTGGGCAGGTGTGGTAGCAAAGTAATGCACCACGTCACGACCACACCATATCCCAAAGGTCATGGTGACCTGCGACGATGGCTTTCCGACCCCGGTTTCAGCTAGATGAAATGGCAGGCTATACTCGGACCAGTTCCGTACCCCACGCCGGAACGACCAGACCCGTTTATCGGAAAAGGACATCATGCGCCCGCAGCCGCTCGCCGCTTGTCTCGCTCTGGCCGTCCTCCTGCCCCTCGGGGCCGCCGCACAGGCCGCAACACCCACTCCTGCAGTACCCGCCACCCCCGCTCCGGCCGCTACCGCGCCGGCGCCTGCCGCCGTCACCGGCCGGTTCGACAATGGCCGGGTCCTGGCGTACACGTGCCAGGGGTGCCACGGCATCACCGGGTACAAGAACGCCTACCCCAGCTACAAAGTGCCCAAGATCGGCGGGCAGACCCGTGAGTACCTCAGCCAGGCGCTGACCGAGTACCGCCACGGCAAGCGCAAGCATCCGACGATGCAGGCGCAGTCGATGAGTTTCAGCGAACAGGAGATCGCCGATCTCGCTGTTTACCTGTCCACCGTCAAATAAGCGCGCTCATGTCGAAAGCCACGCCACTCCAGCGTTACGCCATCGCCCTGTCCGTTGCCCTGCTGATGACTGCGTGTTCGCAGTCACAGGTGGAGAACAGCGCAGATTCCGCCGCCGATCCGGGCCACGCCAGTGGTGAACACGGGTCCGGCTCCTCCGCCGGCCTGCCGGCCGGCCGCATCGCCGCCGGTGAGGCACGTGCCCAGGTCAAGGGCAAAGCCACCGGCCAGAGCTGCATCGACTGCCACGGGGCGGACGGCAACAAGCCGATCGACCCGACCTACCCGAAACTGGGTGGGCAGTACGGGGATTACCTGGCGCACAGCCTGCAGGCCTACCGTGCGGGGGATCGCCAGCACGCGCTGATGACCCCGCAGGCGACCGACCTGAGCGATCAGGACATCGCCGATCTGGCCGCGTACTTCGGCTCACGGCCGACCCAGCTGCGGGATCTGCACGGCTTGAAATGACGGCGGTAGAGCCGACCAACGGTCGGCTCTACAACGATCGCCGGATCAGGCGTCCAGTTCTTCCCAGCGGGCGTACGCCGCATCCAACTCGGCCTGCACCTTGGCGAGCTTCGCATTGTGCGCGGCCATGTCGGGCGCGCTGCGCTGATAGAACGCCGGGTCGTTCATCGCGGCGGTGAGGCCTTCGACGTCCTTCTCCAGCGTTTCGATCTTCAACGGCAGCTGTTCCAGCTCACGCGCGTCCTTGTAGCTCAGCTTGCGCTTGGGCTCGGCCGGCGCGGCAGCGGTCGCGGCCGCCGCAGCAGCAGGCTTGGCCGCCACCACAGGTGCGGACGCCGCCGCGGCAGCCACGCGTGCGGCGTGGCGCTGCCAATCGGTATAGCCGCCCACGTACTCGCCGACCACGCCATCGCCTTCCATCACCATCGTGGAGGTCACCACGTTGTCCAGGAAGTCACGGTCATGGCTGACCAGCAGCAACGTGCCGGTGTAATCACTCAGCAGCTCTTCGAGCAGCTCGAGGGTTTCCACGTCCAGATCGTTGGTCGGTTCATCCATCACCAGCAGGTTGGACGGCTGCGCGAACAGCTTGGCCAGCAGCAGGCGGTTGCGCTCACCACCGGACAACCGGGTGATCGGTGCGCGGGCGCGCTCGGGCGAGAACAGGAAATCCTGCAGGTAGGCATGCACGTGCTTGCGTTTGCCGTTGAACTCGATGAAATCGCGGCCCTCGGCCACGTTCTCGATCGCGGTCCAGTCTTCGCGCAGCACCGCACGGTACTGGTCGAAGTAGGCGATCTGCAGGTTGGTACCGGCACGCACTTCGCCGCTCTGCGGCTGCAGGTCGCCCAGCAGCAGCTTGAGCAGCGTGGTCTTGCCGCTGCCGTTCGGCCCGATCAGGCCGATGCGGTCGCCGCGCAGGATGACGGTGCTGAAGTCCTTGACCATCACGCGCTCGCCGAAGGCGAACGAGATGTCCTTGACGTCGATCACCTTCTTGCCGGAGTTCTCCGCCTGCGCCGCTTCCATGCGCACGTTGCCGCCAAGTTCGCGGCGCTGCGAGCGATCGTTGCGCATTGCCTTGAGGCGGCGCACACGGCCTTCATCGCGGGTGCGGCGCGCCTTGATGCCTTGGCGGATCCAGATTTCTTCCTGCGCGAGCAGTTTGTCGAAGCGCGCGTTTTCCTGCGCCTGCGCGTTCATGCGCTCTTCGCGGCGGCGTTCGTAGTTGGCCCAGTCGCCCGGCCAGCTGGTGACCTGGCCGCGGTCGATCTCGACGATGCGGGTAGCCAGTGCACGCAGGAAGCGGCGGTCATGGGTGACGAACACCACGCTGCCGTTCCAGTTCTTGAGGAACATTTCGAGCCAGTCGATGGCTTCGATGTCCAGGTGGTTGGTCGGTTCGTCGAGCAGCAGCAGATCCGGCGAGGACACCAGCGCGCGGCCGAGCAGCACGCGGCGCTTCATGCCGCCGGACAGGCGCGCGAATTCGGCATCGCCGTCCAGGTCGAGCTTGGTCAGGGTTTCGCTGACGCGCTGGTCCAGGCCCCAGCCGTTGGCGGCGTCGATCTTGGCCTGCACGGCCGAGAGCGCATCGCCGTCGAAATCGTCGGCCATGCTCAGGTGGTGGAACTCGGCCAGCCACTGGCCCAGTTCGCCAAGGCCGTCGGCGACCACATCGAAGACGCTGCCGGCGGCACCGTGCGGCACCTCCTGTTCCAGGCGGGTGATGCGCACCCCCTGCTGCACGCGGACTTCGCCATCATCAGGCTTGTGATCGCCGGACAGCAGTTTGAGCAGGGTCGATTTGCCGGCGCCGTTGCGCCCGATCAGGGCGATACGCTCGCCCGGCTCGATCGACAGTTCGGCTTTTTCCAGCAACAGGGGGCCGCCGACGCTGAAGTCGACGTTTTGCAGAGTAATCAGAGGCATCCGACCATTGTACGGTCTGGCGATGCGCGGCGTCGCTTACTGCTGACCGAACGCATCCGCAGGCAGCCCCAGCAGTTCCCCCAGCGCCGGCGGCACCCGCTTGCCGGGATGGCGTACCAGCCACAGCTGGCGCGACATGGGCGGCACCGGCGTGTCCACCTCGGTCAGCCTCCCCAGCGCAAGCAGATCGGCCACCGCCTGCCGCGACAGGCACGCCAGGCCAAGCCCGGCCGCCGCCGCCTGCTTGATCGCCTCGGTGCTGCCCAGCTGCATGGAACGGTCGAAGTGGTGCAGGTGCGGCAACAGCGCCTGCTCGACCGCCTCGCGGGTACCCGAGCCCGGCTCGCGCAGCAGCCAGCGGGCCTGCGCCAGCGCCGCGACATCCATGCAGGCCGGCGTCGTTCCCGGCGCGGCCACGATGACCAGTTCATCGCGCTGCCACGGCAGCACCTGCAGGCCGCTTTCGTGGCACGGGCCTTCAATCAGGCCCAGATCCACCTCCAGCCGCTGGACTGCGGCGACCACGTCGGCACTGTTGCCGATCCGCAGGTCCACCTGCGCATGCGGGTTATCGGCCAGCAGCGCGGCGACGCGGGTCGGCAGCAGGTAGTTGCCGATCGTGGTGCTGGCCCCGAGCCGCAGCAGCAGGGGCTGCGCACCGGCTTGGATCTGCCCGACGCCGGCCAGCCGCTCCAGATCGACGGCGGCGGACAGCAGCGCGCGGCCGGGATCCAGCAGCGCCCGCCCCTGCGCGTTGAGCACCAGCCGGCGCCCGATCCGGTCGAACAGCGGGCCGGCGAGCTGGCTTTCCAGCTCATTGAGGGCCGCGCTGGTGGCCGATTGCGACAACGCCAGCTGCGCTCCCGCCGCAGCCGTCGTGCCGGCGTCGGCGATGGACACGAAAACCTGCCATTGGCGGAGAGTGAGGTGCATGCCGCCAATTAACGCACCAAACAGGTCGAAATGACATGAACAATTCGTTTTACAGGTTCATCAGCGGCGCGCAGGCTAGGAAGGTGATCTGACTGGAGACACCTGTGAACACCTCTGCCGCCGCCCTGCCCTGCCCCACCAACGCCCAGCGCTGGCGCAGCCGCCTGCCCGGGCTGCTGCTGACCGGCGCGGTGGCTGCAGCGGCCATGGGACTGGCACCGCTGCCGTGGTTACAGGCGCACGGCATCAGCGCGCTGACCCTGGCCATCATGCTCGGCATTGCCGTGGGCAACACCGTTTATCCGCGGCTGGCGGCCCATGCCGGCGCCGGGGTCGGGTTTTCCAAGCACTGGCTGCTGCGGGCGGGCATCGTGCTGTACGGGCTTCGCCTGACCTTCCAGGACATCGGCCAGGTCGGTGTCAGCGGGGTGCTGATCGATGCGCTGGTGCTGACCAGCACCTTCGTGCTGGCCTGGTGGGCCGGGACGCGGTGGTTCGGGCTCGATCAGCAGAGCGCCCTGCTGATCGGCGCCGGCAGCTCGATCTGCGGTGCGGCGGCGGTGATGGCGGCCGAGCCGGTCGTGCGCGGGCGCGCGGAACAGGTGACCGTGGCGGTCTCCACCGTGGTGGTGTTCGGCACGCTCGCGATGTTCCTGTACCCGGCGCTCTACCAGCTCAACCTCACGCACGGGTGGATCGCGATGAGCGCGCAGACGTATGGCGTGTTCACCGGCTCGACCGTGCACGAGGTCGCCCAGGTGGTCGCCGCCGGTCGCGCGGTGAGCGAGCCTGCCGCCGACACGGCCGTGATCGCCAAGATGGTGCGGGTGATGATGCTGGCGCCGTTCCTGGTCGCACTGTCGGTGCTGCTGGCGCGCGGTGGTACGCCTGGCGCGGTCGGCCAACGCGTGAAGATCGTGGTGCCCTGGTTCGCGTTCGGCTTCGTGGCGGTGGCCGGACTCAATTCGCTGAAGATGCTGCCGGCGGCGGTGGTCAGTGCGGCGATCGATCTGGACACCGTGCTGCTGGCGATGGCGATGGCCGCGCTCGGCCTGACTACGCATGCCTCGGCGCTGCGCAGGGCCGGGATGAAGCCGCTGCTGTTGGCGCTGCTGCTGTTCGGCTGGCTGCTGGTGGGGGGGCTGGGGATCAATCTGGGCGCGCACGCGCTGCTGGGCTGAGGCACGCCGGGCGGACTTCTGCGACACTACCGCATGTCTGAATTCTCCTCCCTGCCGCTGAAACCAGCGCTGCTGCCCGGCATCGATGCCATGGGCTATACCTCGCTCACCCCCGTGCAGGCCCAGAGCCTGCCGGCCATTCTTGAGCGCCGCGATGTCATCGCACAGGCCCCGACCGGCAGCGGCAAGACCGCCGCCTTCGGCCTGGGCCTGCTGCAGGCGCTGGACCCGTCCGTGACCCGCGCCCAGGCGCTGGTGCTGTGCCCGACCCGCGAACTGGCCGACCAGGTCGGCAAGCAGATCCGCAAGCTGGCCACCGGCATTCCGAACCTGAAACTGCTGGTGCTGACCGGCGGCATGCCGCTGGGCCCGCAGCTGGCCTCGCTGGAAGCGCACGACCCGCAGGTCGTCGTCGGTACCCCCGGGCGCATCCAGGAACTGGGCCGCAAGCGCGTGCTGCACCTGGGTGGCGTGACCACCCTGGTGCTGGATGAAGCCGACCGCATGCTCGACATGGGCTTTGAAGAGCCGATCCGCGAGATCGCCGGGCGCACCAGCAAGGACCGCCAGACGCTGCTGTTCTCGGCGACCTTCCCGGATGAGATCCGCGAGATCGCCCGCGTGCTGCTGCGCGATCCGGTGGAGGTGACCGTGGAAGGCGCCGATCATGCGCCGGCGATCCGCCACCTGTTCTGCGAGACCGAGCTGGCACTGAAGCAGAAGGCGCTGGCCGGCCTGCTGCTCAAGTACACGCCGGAATCGGCCGTGGTGTTCTGCAATACCCGCCGCGATGTCGACGACGTAGCGATTTCGCTGCAGCAGTTCGGCTTCTCCGCACTGCCGCTGCACGGTGAGATGGAACAGCGCGACCGCGACGAAGTGCTGGTGCGTTTCGCGAACCGCAGCTGCAACGTGCTGGTTGCCAGCGACGTGGCCGCGCGTGGGCTGGATGTGCAGGACCTGGCCGCAGTGATCAATTACGAGCTGCCGACCGATATCGAAACCTACGAGCATCGCGTCGGCCGCACCGGCCGCGCCGGTGCCACGGGCCTGGCGATCAGCCTGGTGACGCATCGCGAGCGCAACCGCGCCGATGCACTGGAGGCCGCACAGGGCAAGCCGCTGGACTGGCAGAAGACGCCGCTGGCCACCGCACGCCCGCCGGTGTTGCCGCAGGCCGCGATGACCACGCTGCGCATCGATGGCGGCAAGACCGACAAGCTGCGCCCGGGCGACATCCTCGGCGCACTGACCGGCGATGCCGGGCTGGCGGCCAAGTACATCGGCAAGATCGACATCTACGCCACGCGCTCGTACGTGGCCATCGCGCGCGAACATGCGGGCCGGGCAATCGCCCAGCTGGAGGCCGGCAAGATCAAGGGTCGTCGGTTCCGCGTCCGCAAGATGGATGTCTGAGCGGTAGAGCCGACCGCTGGTCGGCTCCCCTTTCGTCGCGGCATCTGAGGTGCCGGCCAACGGCCGGCACTACCGGAGGCGGTAGGCCCGCGCGGAGTCCCGGCTCAATAGACCAGGTTGGCCAGCAGGGGGACTTCATCCGTCCAGCGGTCGCGGCCACCGAGGCCGGCCAGCTCCACCAGCACGGCCGCACCAACCACCTCGACCCGCAGCTGGCGGGCCAGCGACAACGCCGCCAGCAAGGTGCCGCCCGTGGCGAGCACATCATCGATCACCAGCACGCGTGCGCCGGCCGGCAAGGCATTAGCGTGCACCTCAATGCTGTCGGTGCGGTATTCCAGGGTGTAGTCCTGGCGCAGCACCTTGCCGGGCAGCTTGCCCGGCTTGCGCACCGGCACGAAGCCCACGCCCAGCACCCGCGCCATGGCCGCGCCGAGGATGAAGCCGCGCGACTCGATCCCCATGACCGCCTGCAGGTTGGCATCGCGCCAGGGCGCGACCATCGCATCGATGGCGGCCGCGAAATCCGGGCCGTCGGCGAGCAGCGGCATGATGTCCTTGAACAGGATGCCCGGCTTGGGGAAATCGGCGATGTCGCGCAGGCGGCCGGCCCAGGCGGGCGTGGCGGAAGACTCGGTCATGGGTCTGGAAGCAAACAGGGTGGCATAGGGTAAACGCTTCGGCGGGGGCCTGCAGATCCCCGGCACCAGGGCATTGCTGCGTTCCAGCCATGCGTTGATCCGCTCACCTCGAATTCGCACACCCGTGCGATAATCGCCCTAACTGGTTGTTCACCCCGCTTCCGCGATAAGCAGCGAAGCGACCAACGGTCCCCGCCACGCACGGCGCGCGCGGGCCTGTCCGGTGCCGGTCGGCACCGGATTTCCTGTAGAGGTTCATGCAACGTGGACAAGAACACGAAACCGTCGGCCCTGGGCCGCACTCTGCTGGTCCTGCTTGGCATCGTGGTGATGCTGTTCGGGCTGGCGTTGCTGGTAGGCGGCGTCCGCCTGGTCCAGCTCGGCGGCAGCTGGTATTTCCTGCTGATGGGCGGCGCATCGCTGCTGGCCGGTCTGCTGCTGGTCCTGCGGCGGCCGATGGGCGCGGCACTGTACGCGGCGGCCTTCATCGCCACCGTGGTGTGGGCGCTGGCCGATGCCGGGCTGGAATTCTGGCCCCTGGTCTCGCGACTGGTCATGCCGGCGGTGCTGGCGATGCTGGTGGCACTGGCCTGGCCGGCACTCAAGCGCGGCCGTGGGCGGCCCGCCGGGCGCTCGGCGTATGCCGTCGCGGCGCTGCTGCTGGTCGGTCTGCTGGGCACGGCGGTCTCCGCCTTCCAGCCGCGCCCGGTCGTCACCGCCCAGGGCGCACGCCCGGCCGTGGTGCCGGTGGCCAAGGGCAGCGAACAGCGCGACTGGATGCATTGGGGCAACACCACCGCCGGCACCCGCTTCGCCGCGCTGGACCAGATCACACCCGCCAATGTGGCGCAGCTGCAGGTCGCCTGGACCGCACACACCGGCGATGTGCCCCAGAGCGATGGCTTCGGTGCCGAAGACCAGCTCACGCCACTGCAGATCGGTCAGACCCTGTACCTGTGCACGCCGCACAACAGGGTGATCGCGATGGATGTGGACAGCGGCCAGCAGCGCTGGGCGTTCGACCCCAAGGCCACTGCACCGAACTGGCAGCGTTGCCGGGGGCTCGGCTACTTCGATGCCGCGCTGCCGTTGAACGGCGTGCCCACTGTGGCGGCGGCCGCATCGTCCGGAACCGCTTCGCCTGCAGCACCACAGGCACCCTCCGCTGCCGTGACCGCCACAACACCGGCGATCTGCGAAAAGCGCATCCTGATGACCTCGATCGACGCCCGCCTGTTCGCGCTGGATGCCGCCACCGGCGCACCGTGCACCGATTTCGGCGACAACGGCGTGGTCGACCTCAAGCGCGGCATGGGCGAGATCAAGCCCGGCTTCTACACCCTCACTGCCGCGCCGCTGGTGGCCGGTGAGCTGGTGATCGTGGGCGGCCGCGTGGCCGACAACATCGAGGTCGGTGAACCGTCCGGTGTGGTGCGCGCCTACAACGTGCGGACCGGTGCACTGGCATGGGTCTGGGACCTGTCCAAGGAAACCCCGGACGTGCCGCTGGATCCCTCGATCCATTACACCCGGGCCACGCCCAATGTATGGACCTCGATGGCCTATGACCCGCAGCTGGGCCTGGTCTATCTGCCCACCGGCAATACCACGCCTGACCAGTGGGCCGGCGAGCGCACCCCGCAGGATGACAAGTACAGCTCGGCGGTGGTGGCGCTGGATGTGGCCACCGGCAAAGAGCGCTGGGTGTACCAGACCGTGCATCACGATCTGTGGGATTACGACCTGCCCGCGCAGCCGACCTTGACCGACGTACCCGATGGCAAGGGCGGCACCCTGCCCGCCCTGCTGCAGATCACCAAGGCCGGGCAGGTGTTCATGCTCAACCGCGCCACCGGCCAGCCGATCACCGAGGTGCGCGACATCAAGGCGCCGCAGGGCAAGGCTGATGGTGAGCGCTACTCGCCGACGCAGCGCCTGTCGGTCGGCCTGCCGCAGATTGGTGCGCAGACCCTGACCGAATCGGACATGTGGGGCGCCACGCCGATCGATCAGATGCTGTGCCGCATCCAGTTCAAGGGCTTCCGTTACGAGGGCATGTTCACCCCGCCGGGCGAAGACCTCGCGCTGCAGTGGCCCGGTTCGCTGGGCGGCATGAACTGGGGCAGCGCATCGGTGGATCCGACCACCGGCTACCTGTTCGTCAACGACATGCGCCTGGGCCTGTGGACCAAGCTCATTCCGCGCGCGCAGATGACCGAAGGCGCAGGCGGTGTGGAGATGGGCGCGGCCTCGCAGACCGGCACACCGTATGGCTCGCTGCGGGATCGGTTCCTGTCCAAGCTGGGCATCCCGTGCCAGAAGCCGCCGTTCGGCACGATGTCGGCGATCAACCTGGCCACCCACGAACTGGTGTGGCAGGTGCCGGTCGGTACGGTGAAAGACACCGGACCGATGGGCATCAAAATGCGCCTGCCGATTCCGATCGGCATGCCGACCCTGGGCGGTTCGCTGGCCACGCAATCGGGATTGCTGTTCTTCGCCGGTACGCAGGATTACTACCTGCGCGCCTATGACAGCCGCACCGGCGAAGAGGTATGGAAGGCCCGCATGCCGGTGGGCAGCCAGGGCACGCCGATCACCTATGTGTCGCCGAAAACCGGTCGCCAATACGTGGTGATTTCGGCTGGCGGTGCACGTCAGTCGCCGGATCGCGGTGACTACGTGATCGCCTACGCGCTGCCGGCGACGCGCTGAGCCCCGCGCGCCACGGTCACTGACCGTGGCGCGGCGGCTTCGCTTCGCTGCGTGCAGCCCTTACCATGCACGATCACCGAGTACGAAGCACCGCCATGTCTGCCGCACCTCCCAGCCGTCGTCCCCAGCGCGCCCCTGCCCCACCGCAGGATCGCGGGCTCAGCCACGAGCTGATGCAGCAGATCCAGGACAATCAGGGCGATCCGGATTTCATGACATCCCTCGGCCGTGGCCTGGTGGTGCTGAGTGTGTTTTCGCAGCACCCGCGCGAAGTGACGATGTCGCAGATCAGCACCGAGACCGGCATCTCGCGGGCGGCGGTGCGTCGCGTGCTGTATACGCTGGAGAAGCTGGGCTACGTGGGCGAACAGGGCCGTGGCTTCGTGCTGCTGCCGCGCGTACTCGGCATCGGCGGCGCCTACGTCGCATCCTCCTCGATGACGGCCGCCGCACAGCCCGTGCTGGATGCCCTTCGCGACGACGTACATGAGTCCTGCTCGCTGGGCGTGCTCGATGGTGACGACGTGCTGTATGTGGCCCGCGCCGAAACCGTGCGGATCATGTCGATCGGCCTGCGTGCCGGCAGTCGCCTGCCGGCGTACTGCACCTCGATGGGCCGCGTGCTGCTGGCAGCGTTGCCGCGCGACACGCTGGAAAGTTACCTGGAACGCAATCCGCTGCGCCCGCGTACCGAGCGTACCGTGACCCGCATGGAGGACTTCCTCGACATGCTGGATCGCGTGCGCCGCGAAGGCGTTTCACTGGTGGACCAGGAGCTGGAGATCGGGCTGCGCTCGATCGCCGTGCCGGTGCATGCGCGCAATGGCACCGTGGTGGGCGCGCTCAACATCGGCACCCAGGCCGGACGGATCAGCCTGGGCGTGATGCAGACGCAGCTGCTGCCGCGGCTGCGCGAAGCGGCGCAGCGCCTGGGCAACCTGCTGCACTGACGCCGGTCAGCCGACCTGTTCGCCGGCCTGCTCTTCCAGAATCGGCTTGGCCAGCGCGAAGGCGTGGTTGGCGGCGGGCACGCCGCAGTAGATCGCCGCCTGCAGCAGCGCTTCCTTGATCTGCTCCGGGGTGACGCCGTTGTTGCGGGCGGCGCGGATGTGCAGCTTGAACTCTTCGTCGTGGCCCAGCGCCACCATCATCACGATGGTCAGCAGCGAACGCGTGTGCCGCGGCAGGCCATCCCGGGTCCAGACCGTACCCCACGCGGTTCGCGTGATGAACGCCTGGAACTCCTCGGTGAAATCAGTGCGTGCCTGCAGCGAGCGCTCCACGTGCGCTTCGCCGAGCACGGCGCGGCGTACCGCCAGGCCAGCTTCGTAACGTTCCTGTTCGTCCATTGTGGGGTGCTCGTTCTGAGGTGGGGGCGTGCCGACCATCGGTGGCGCGCTAGCGAAGGTGGGCGGCGAGCGCTGCGGTGAACGCGTCGGCCGATTCGATGTTGCAGATGTGGCGCCCGGGCACTGCGATGGAATGGCCATCGGCCACGCCCTGCGCGATCGCATCCAGATCCGCCGGTGGGCACACCGGGTCGTCGTCGCCGGCGATCGCCAGGGTCGGCACGGTGATGCGCTCGAGTTGGTCACGGAAATCGGCCGTGGCCACGGCATGGCAGCAGCCGACGTAGCCGTCCACGTCCGTAGCGACAAAGCGCTGCAGGACGTCCTCCACCACGGCGGGCTCGGCCTGGGCAAACGCCGGGGTGAACCAGCGCTCGGCCGTTCCCTCGCGCAGCGGCAGCAGGCCATCGCGTTGCACCTGGGCAATGCGCGCAGTCCAGCTGTCCAGCGTGCCGATCTTCGCGGCCGTGGCGGCCACCGTCAGCGTGTGCAGGCGCTCACTGACGTGCACGCCCAGCCACTGGCCGGTCAGGCCGCCGATGGAAAGCCCGCAGAAATGGCTGCGCTGCACGCTCAGGTGATCCCACAGTGCAACGACGTCTGCACCCAGCTCCGCCACGCTGTACAGACCGGGCGGTGTGCTGGACTGACCATGCCCGCGGCGGTCGTAGCGCAGGATGCGGAACTGCGTCGACAACGCCTCGAGCTGCCGGTCCCACATGTGCAGGTCGGTGCCCAGCGAGTTGCAGAACGTCAACCACGGCGCCTGGACCGGTCCATCGATCCGGTAATGCAGACGGTGCGAGTCCAGCTCAAGAAACGGCATGCAACACTCCAGAAAAGAGATGGATCAACGCGCCGCCAGCACGCGGTTGATCCAGGTATCGGCCATGCCGCGCCAGCTGTCCGGTGCGAACAAGGCATCCAGTTGCGTTGGCGACAGCTGCGCGGTCACCTCGGGCATCTGCGCCAGTACCTCACGCAGGTGCCGCGATTGGGCCAGCGCCTGGCGTGCGGCCTGTTCCACCAGCGCGTGCGCGGCGGATTTGCCCAGCGTCTCGGCCAACGTCACCGCCACCGCCTCGGCGTAGAGCAGACCGCCGTGGCTGTCCAGGTGCTCCTGCATGCGGGCGCGGTCCAGCTGCAGCCCCTGCACGACCACCGTGATCTGCGCCAGGCTGCCGGCGCATAGGCTCACGATCTCCGGCACGGTTTCCCACTCGGCATGCCACTGCCCTGCCGCGCGCTCGTGCGGCTGCGGCATCGCCACGAACAAGGTGGACACCAAGCCCGGCACCCGGCTGGCCGCAGCGATCGCCGCGACGCAGCCGACCGGGTTGCGCTTGTGCGGCATGGCGGAGGAGCCGCCCTTGCCCTCACCGGCCGGCTCGAACGCTTCGGCCACCTCGGACTGCATCAGCAGCACGATATCGGTGGCGATCTTGCCCAGCGTGCCGGTCAACAGGGCGAACACGCCGCCGAACTCGGCAACGCGGTCGCGCGCGGTGTGCCAGGGCAAAGCCGGCACCGGCAACTGAAGTTCCTCGCCCAGGGCCTGCGCCACGTCCAGCCCGCGCGTCTGCAGCGACGCCAACGTTCCGGCGGCGCCGCCGAACTGCAGCACCAGCGTATCGGCACGCAACGCCTGCAGGCGACGCTGGCTGCGCTGCAGCGCATCGAGCCAGCCGGCGGCCTTCAAGCCGAACGTCACCGGCACCGCCTGCTGCAACAGCGTGCGGCCGGGCAAGCCGGTATCGCGCTCGGCATCGGCCAACGCGGCCAGGGCATCGCACAGCACCTGCAGACGATCCTGTACCCACGTCAATGCGGTACGCAGCTGCAGCACCGAACCGGTGTCGATGATGTCCTGGCTGGTCGCGCCCCAATGCACCCAGCGCGCGGCGTCGGCACTGTTCCGCCCGACCTGCGCGGTCAACGCCTTGACCAGTGGAATGGCCGGATTGCCGGCCAGCGCGGTGGCCCGGCCCAGCGCCGGCACTTCGTACCGCTCGGCCCGGCAGGCCGCTTCGATCGGACCCAGCGCGTTCGCCGGGATCACCCCACAGCGCACCTGCGCCCGCGCAAGCGCGGCCTCAACATCGAGCATCGCCTGCAGCCGCGCGGTGTCGGTGAACACCGCATCGACCTCCGGCGCACCGAACAGGCCACCGAGCAGGGAGTAGGAATCGCTCATCACGCGCCATCCATTCACAGTAGGAACCAGCTTACCCGCGCCAGGTTGGCGCAACGTGCAGGCCCGGATCAGTAATCGAAGAAGACCGTTTCGTGTTCGCCCTGCATGCGCACGTCCCAGTGGTACAGGCCATTGCCCTGCGCCTGTGCGATGAGGGTGGCGCGGCGCTCAGCCGGCACCAGCGCCAGGATCGGATCCTCGGCGTTGCCGGGCGCGTCGCTGAAATAAAGGCGCGCACTGGCCGCCCGCAACAGACCACGCATGAAGACCAGCACCATCAGGTGCGGCGCCTGTGCCTGCCCGCCGGGCCCTGCCACGCTGCCGGGGCGCACGGTGGTGAAGGCGAAGCGCCCCTGCTCATCGGTCGGCACTCTGCCCCAACCGGCAAACGCCGGATCATGATCGGCATGCCGCGGGTCCTCCGGGTGCGCATAGATGCCCTGTGCATCGGCCTGCCAGATTTCCAGCACGGCATCGGAGACCGGTACGCCCAGGCCGTCGAACACCTGCCCCTGCACCTGCACGCGCTCACCCTGCGCCTGGGATGGTGCGATATCGGTGCGATACAGCGGTTCCAGGCCCAGACGGTAGTACGGGCCTACGGTTTGCCATGGAGTGGATTGGAAACTCATCTGCTTACTCCCACACGGTCATCTTGCGACCACGCAAGACGATGTCGAAACGATAACCCAGCGCGAATTCGTTCTCGGTGTTTTCCCAATCGAACGAGGACACCATGCGCGCACGCGCCTTGGCATCGTCCACGCAGTTGTAGATCGGATCGAACTCCAGCAGCGGATCGCCGGGGAAGTACATCTGGGTGACCAGACGCTGGCCGATACCTTCGCCATGCAGCGAAAAATGGATGTGCGCCGGCCGCCACGCGTTGAAGTGGTTGCGCCACGGATACGCGCCCGGCTTGATGGTGGTGAAGCGGTAACGGCCGTGTTCGTCGGTGAGCACCTGGCCGGTGCCGATGAAGTTGGGGTCCAGCGGCGCATCGTGCTGGTCGCCCTTGTGCAGGTAACGGCCGGCGGCGTTGCACTGCCACACCTCGACCACGCGATTGCGGACCGGGCGGCCGTTCTCATCCAGCACACGGCCACTGACCACGATGCGCTCGCCCAGCGGCTGGCCCTTGAAACCGGCGGTCAGATCGGCCGCATGCTTGCCCAGAGTGATGCGGTCCAGGGTGGGGCCGGTCACTTCGGACAAGGTGGCCGGGATCCGGATCGGATCGCGACCTGGGCCGCGCAGGCGCGTGGACGCATACGGCAGATGGATGCGGTCCGGCTGGGAGCCGGGATACGGCCTGCGGTAACCGCGCAGGTCAGTGGGATCGCTCATGGCGTACTCCGATTGGCGGGCGGCCGGACGACCGCGGCTGTGGTGCTACGGCACGCTGCCACGCGGGGGCGACAGCGGCCGTGAAGCGGAAAAAAGGAAAACGGATTCAGACGCGCTCGATCGCCAGCGCCACGCCCTGGCCGACACCGATGCACATGGTGGCCAGGCCACGTCGGCCACCGCTGGCCTCCAGCTGACGCATCAGGGTGAGCGCGAGCCGCGCCCCGCTCATCCCGAGCGGATGACCGAGCGCGATGGCGCCGCCGTTGGCGTTGACGTGCGCGGCATCGTCGGGGAGCCCGAACTCGCGCAGGCAGGCCAGCCCCTGCGAGGCGAACGCCTCGTTGAGTTCGATCGCGTCGAAATCGGCGATGTCCAGCCCGAGCCTGGCCAGCAGGCGCCGCGTGGCCGGCACCGGGCCCATGCCCATGATCGCCGGCTCCACGCCCGCGCTGGCAAACCCGAGGATGCGCGCACGCGGGGTCAGACCCAGCGCCTGCACCTGCGCACCGGAGGCCAGCAGCAGCGCAGCGGCCCCATCGTTGATACCCGAGGCATTGCCGGCGGTGACGGTACCGGGCTGACGGAACAGCGGCTTGAGCTTGCCCAGCGCCTCGATCGTGGTATCGGCACGCGGGTGTTCGTCGTGCTCCACGCGCACGCTCTCGCCGCGCTTGCGGCCCGGCGCATCCACCGCGACGATCTCGCCCTCGAAGAAACCGCGCTGCTGGGCCGCGGCGGTGCGCTGCTGGCTGCGCAGCGCGAATGCATCCTGGTCCTCGCGCGAAATCGCGTAGCGCTCGGCGACGTTCTCCGCGGTCTGGCCCATGGTGTCCACGCCGTGCAGCTCGCGCAGCCTGGGGTTGATGAAGCGCCAGCCCATGGTGGTGTCCTCCAGGGTCTGATCGCGTGCGAACGCGGCACCGGGCTTGCCCATCACCAGCGGCGCGCGCGACATCGATTCAACCCCGCCGGCGATGGCCAGCCCGAGTTCGCCGGCGGCAATGCCGCGGGCCACCGTGCCGATCGCATCCAGGCCCGACCCACACAACCGGTTGACGGTGCTGCCCGGCACGCTGACCGGCAAGCCGGCCAACAGCAGGCTCATCCGCGCCACGTTGCGGTTGTCTTCGCCGGCCTGGTTGGCGCAGCCCAGGTAGACCTCCTCGATCAGCGCCGGGTCCAGCTGCGGGTGGCGCGCCAGCAGCGCTTTGATCGGGAGCGCGCCCAGGTCGTCGGCCCGGATGCCGGACAGGGCGCCGGCGTAGCGGCCGATCGGGGTGCGGATACCGTCAACGATATAGATGTCATGCAGGCTCATGTCAGGCTCCTTCACTCATCTGCAGCGGCAGGCCGGTCAGCTCGCGCAGCTGCGCCAGCGTCACCCCGTCGACCATCTCCAGCACGGTCGCGCCGTCCTTGCCGAGGTCGAACACGGCGACATCGGTATAGACCCGCGAGACGCAGCGCAGGCCGGTCAGCGGATAGCTGCACTCGGCCACCAGCTTGCTCTGCCCCTGCTTGGTCAGCAGGTCCATCATCACGAACACCTGCTTGGCACCGATGGCCAGATCCATCGCGCCGCCCACCGCGGGAATCGCATCGGCCGCGCCGGTGCTCCAGTTGGCCAGGTCGCCCTGCGCCGATACCTGGAACGCACCGAGCACGCAGATGTCCAGGTGGCCGCCACGCATCATCGCGAAGGAATCGGCATGGTGGAAATAGCAACCGCCGGTCAGCAGCGTCACCGGCTGCTTGCCGGCGTTGATCAGGTCCGGATCCTCCTCACCGGGTGAAGGTGCCGGGCCCATGCCCAGCAGCCCGTTCTCCGACTGCAGGAAGATCTCCTTGTCGGCCGGCAGGAAGTTGGCCACCGTGGTCGGCAGCCCGATGCCCAGATTGACGTAGGCACCTTCCGGGATGTCACGCGCAACGCGCGCGGCCATCTGGTCGCGGCTGAGGCGGTTCATGCGCGGTCTCCTGCAGTGGTCGACGCGGGCAGTTCGACCACCCGCTGGACGAAGATGCCCGGGGTCACCACGGCCTCGGGATCGAGCTCACCCAAGGGCACGACCGATTCCACCTGCACGATCGCACAGCGCGCGGCCATCGCCATCAGCGGGCCGAAGTTGCGCGCGGTCTTGCGGTAGACCAGGTTGCCCCAGCGATCGCCGTGATGCGCCTTGATCAGCGCGAAGTCGGCATGCAGCGGGTACTCAAGCACGTAATGGCGACCGTCGATCTCGCGGGTTTCCTTGCCCTGCGCAAGCTCGGTGCCGTAGCCGGTGGGGGTGAAGATCGCCCCCAGTCCCGAGCCGGCCGCATGGATGCGCGCAGCCAGATTGCCCTGTGGCACCAGTTCCAGTTCGATCTCGCCGGCGCGGTACGCCGCATCGAAATGCTGCGAATCGGACTGACGCGGGAACGAACAGATGATGCGGCGCACGCGCTTGTGCTGGATCAGCGCGGCCAGCCCGCTGTCACCGTTGCCGGCGTTGTTGTTGATGATGGTCAGCCCGCGCGCGCCCTGCGCGATCAAGGCATCGATCAGCGCGTCAGGCATGCCGGCGGTACCGAACCCGCCGATCATCACCGTTGCGCCGTCGTGGATATCGGCCACCGCTGCGTCAGCGCCGGCCACGGTCTTGTCGATCACTGCATTGCTCCTTGCCACGCACTGCGATGCGCGGCCACGTGCGGGAAGACTCTGGAAGGGACCATGGTGCGGAGCGCGGGTCGCGCGGTCAATCCGATATTCGGCCAATTGATTCGATAATCGCACACCATTGCGGTTCTCCGGGTGGGCTCAGGTACGCGTCTGGCCAACGCCCACGCGCAGCCCCAGGCAGGCCCATGCGGCGAGGGCCAGCGGCAGCGCGCACAGCACGTACAGTGCTGCCGGCGACCAGCCCGCATCGACCAGCAGGCCCACGCTCAACGGCGAAAGAATCGCGCCGACGCGCCCGATGCCGATCGCCCAGCCGAGCCCCGTGGTGCGTACGTCCGCCGCGAATACCACTGGCGCGGCGGCATACAGGCCGGCCATCGCGCCGAACAACGCTGCGCCGATCACGAAGGCGATCGGGAACGCGATCTCCAGGCGGGTGTTGAAGCCGGCGAACAGCAGCATCGCCAGCATGGCCAGCACCAGGCTGGCGGCCGTCAGCCGCGACAGTGCCCAGCGCGAGGCAAGCCAGCCGAACAGACTGCCGCCGACAATGCCTCCGAGGTTGAGCAGCACGCCACCGGTGATGCCCTGCTGCGCCGAGACGCCGGCGGAGACCAGCAGCTTCGGCGTCCAGCTCAGCACGAAGTAGAACGCGAACATGTGCAGGAAGAAGGCCATGGCGATCAGTACCGCCACCCGGCGCAGGTCGCCCACGAACAGCGCCGCGTAGCCTTTGCGCCCATCGGCGCGCACGGGTACCGGTGGCAGTGCCTGCAAGGCCGGCATGCGCATGCGCGCCAGCAGCGCATTGAGCCGCGGCAACGCATCTTTCGGCCGTCGCGCCACCAGGAAATCCAGGGATTCGGGCAGGCAGGCGAGCACCAGCGGAATACACAGCAGCGAGGCACCGGCACCGATCAGGAACACGCTATGCCAGCTGAAGTGTTCCAGCATCCACGCGGCCAGCAGGCCGCCGAGGGTGGCCCCGATGGGATACCCGGTCGCCTGCATCGCCACCGCCGTGCTGCGCCATTTCGCATTGGCATACTCGGCCGTGATCACCCCTACCCCGGCCAGCATGCCGCCGATGCCGATACCGGTGAACACACGCAGTGCGGCGAGCTGCCAGGCATTGGCGGCCAGCGCGGATGCGGCCATGCCCACGGTCAGGATCACCAGGCAGAGCATGATCATCGGCCGACGGCCCCAGCGGTCGGCCAGCGGTGCGAGCAGGAACGAGCCCAACGCCATCCCGACCAGACCGGCACTGAGCATGATGCCCAACACCCCGCCCGACAGCCCCCAGTCGGCCGATACGTGCGGCGCCGTGAACGCCATCACCATCACATCGAAGCCATCGAGCATGTTCAACAGCACGCAGATCGCGATGGCGGTCCACTGGAAGGGACTCATCCGCTCGAGCACGAGCGGGGAAGCGGCGGCGGTGGCATGGCTCATACAAGGTTCCTGCGACAACGTGATGCGAAAGGTGTCCGGCGGGGAGGTCTCAGCGACCGGCCTGGCTGGAGGCATGGATGACCTGGAGCACCGACTGCAGCTGCTCGACCTCGACCTGGCCCGGCGCCGACGGCGTGCCGATCATGCCGAAGGTCAGCGCCTGGCCGAAGGTTTCACCGGCCAGCCGCGAGACTACGCCGGTGCCGCCCATGGACATCGTCAGCAGGGGCTTGCTGCTGCGCTGGCGCACCTGCCAGGTGGCATCTAGGAGGGTAAGTACGTCGCCGGCGTCCTGCGGCATCACCGCGATCTTCAACACATCCGCGCCCATCGCGTCCTGCCGCAGCAGCCGCGCGATGATCTCCTCGCGGGCGGGCGTGGCGTGGAAGTCGTGGCTGGACATCACCACCTTCACACCGGCTTTGTGCGCCTGCGCGACCAGCGCCGCGACCCGGGCCGGATCACGGAACATTTCCACGTCGATCAACTGGGCGAAGTCACCGTGCAGCAGCGTGCTGTACAGCGCCGCGTAGTCCGCATCGCTGATCGGCTTGCTGCCGCCTTCGGCCTGGGTACGGAAGGTGACGATCATCGGCTTGCCGTCCAGCGTGCGCGCGATGCGCTTGCCGAGCGCGACCAGCGCCGTGCCATCGGTGGCGATGTCCAGGTAATCGATGCGCCATTCGGCCAGGTCGGTGGAGGGGCTGGCGGCGATCGCGGCGGCCTGCTGCAGCGCCCGTTCGGCGGTGGCGCCGGTGATCGGCACGATGGTGCGCGGCGCGCCTTCGCCGATGCGCAGTGCACCGACCTGCAACGGCGTCACCGCCGGCGGAGCGGCCTGCGCCACGGATGCCACGCCGCCCAGCACGGCAGCCAACAGATAGGGAGTAAACGCGCGCATCAGAAAGTGACCTTGGTCTGTACACCCAACGCCCAGGCGTTGTCGGTGCGGGTATAGGCGAACGTGCCGGGATTGACGATGTACTGCACGTCCGGGCGGATCATCAGCCAGGGCGTGACCTGGATGCTGTAGGACAGTTCGAACAGTTCTTCGGCCTGGCTGAGCTGGTACAGCGGCGAATCGCCCGGTACGCCCATGCCGACGAGATCGGCGCGGCGCGCATCGACCAGGCGGCGGTTGATGTCCGCACCGACGTAACCGAGCGCGATGCTGTCCTGCGCCCGTGAGCCGATGCCCTGGTAGACGCCACCCAGCGCGTACCACCGTCGGATCTGCGCGGTATCGGTATCGGACACCATGTACTGCGCGAACGCGGTCAGTCCGCGCTGCGGATCACCGGCTTCGCGGGTCAGGCGCTGCTCGGCCAGCACGTAGGCGCCATGGCGTCCCGTGGTCGGCGAGGTATCCAGGCCACGCTGATTGACCCGCGAGGTGTCGTAGTAGCCGCCGAACTTGTACACGCCCGGATGAGTGCCCCCCTTGTCCGGCGTCCAGGTCACTTCCAGCGGGAACAGCGAGCCGGTGGTGCCCGACACGAACGGGCGGAACGCGTTGCGTTCGATGTTGCCGCCGAGGTTCGGGTTGACCTGGAACCACCCGGTGCGCACGTTCAACGCCGGGCTGACCTGCTGGGCCACTTCACCGCCCCAGCGTGCCGTGGGGTAGTTGTACCAGCCGCTGTTGCCGGACATCGCCAGCGGATGCGCGCAGAAGGCCGCATTGACGAAGTGGGTCAGCAGGCTGTGCAGGCCGAACTGGTTGCCCATTGCGTAATAGCCCAGCTTGAAATACGACTGGCCGGCGTTGAAGGTCTGGTCGTAGCTGGCTTCGGTGAGGCGGGTGTACTGGCCACCGTAGGCTTCCTGGATCGGAAAGCGGTTGCCGACCAGATCGGCCGAGGTGCTGTTGCCGCGGCGGTCATTGAGCGTGACGTGGAATGCACCGCCGCTCCAACCGGCCAGCGTGCCCATGTCCAGGTCCACGCCCACGCGCACCTGTTGGGCATAGCGCGCGCCGGTGCGGCCGTAACCGCCGTCGACCACCCCCATCGCTTCGCCGACATAGTCACCGCGGAACCGGATGCCGCGTTCATCCAGCGAGGTGCGGGTGCCGCCCCAATCGCCGGTCAGAGTGGTGCCGTCGTAGCGGTTGGCGGACTGCGCGGCGGCCAGCGCCGGGCACAGCAGCGCCGTGGCGACCAGCGTGGACAGGGAGGTTCGGATCAGGACGGCCATGGGTATCTCTCGAAAGGGGATCAGCGCAGCGACAGCGGTGCGCTGAGAGGCGACGTCGCGCCCAACGCGGAGGTCGCGGTAGCGGTCACGGTGGCGATGTCAGCCGCTTCGCCAGTGGTCGGCAACGCCAGCGTGAAGCGGCCTTGCCCCTGTGCATCGGTGATCGCCTCGACCGTGCCGAGCAGGCGCTCGGCTTCGCGACCCTGCGCGGCGCGGTTGCCGAAGAGTTCCAGCTGATAGCGCTGTGCTGGCATGCCCTGGAAGACACCCTGCACCGTGCGCGCTGCCCCCTTGCCCTGCACGGCCTGCAGCGTCGGCGCGGCCTGGCCGAGATTGGGGGCCGGTTGACACTCGGCCTGCCCCGGCGCGGTGCAGATACGCGCACGCTTGGCCGGATCGTTGTCCACCCCGCGCCCGCGCGAACCGATGAAGCTGGCGTGCTCCAGCCCTGGCACCCCGAACACGATCGAGCCGCGCGGCTGGTCCTTGACGCACGCACCACCGGCTTCACAACGCTCGATCTTCAGCCCGTTGTCGAAGATACGGTTGGCGCTGAAACGATTCGGTGCGCTGACCGGTTGCGGTCGCACTGCGATGCCGATGCCGTTGCCGGTGATGGTGTTGCCGTCCACCACGTTCCCGCTGCCGGTGATGCTCAGCCCGATCGAATTGCCCGTGAACGTGTTGGCCGCGATGTAGTTGCGGTTGCCCCAGTTGATCTGCAGGCCATCGGAGTAATCGACGAAGCGGTTGCGAACCACGGTGTTGTCGTTGCCCCACAGGATCTCGATGCCCTGCGACGGTTCGGGATTGGCGGCGGTGGACTGGAACAGGTTGTCGGCCACCAGGTTCCAGGCAGCGCCGCGGGTCAGCTCCAGCCCATCGCCGTTGTCCACGAACTGGTTGCGCACGATCCGGTTGTGCACCGTGGTGGTGGCAGTGGACTGGCCCTTGCCGTCGTCACCGGTGAGCATGATGCCGGCACCGCCTTTGTTGGCGACGATGCGGTTGTCGTGGATCTCGCTGTGGCTGCTGCGGTTGATCAGCACGCCGATGCAGAAATTGCGGATCTCCAGCCCCGTCAGTTCCACACCGCGGGTATCACGCAGCACCAGCCCCGGCAGCGTGGTGGTACGCACGTTGGTACCGGACTGGCCCGGTTCGGCCCCCGGGCAGGCATCGGTGCCGGTGCCGGTGACATAGGCCGAGCCGTCGATGGCCACGTACTGGCCATCGCGCGCCCACGGCGTGCCGACGATCTGCACCGGCCCGACGATCTCCGGCAGCGGCGTGGCCGGACGGATCACGTACGGCGCATTGCCCACCGCGGCAATCTCGATCCGATAGCGCCCGGGCGCCTGGTTGGCGGTGCTGATCGCCCAGCGCAACGAGCCTGGGTTGGCATCATCGGCATAGCGCTCCACCTTCAGCACCTCCAATGGCGTGAGCGCAGGCTCGGCCTGGAAGGCCTGTGCCAGCGACGGCAGCATGGCAAGCAGGGACAGGGAAACAGCAGACAGACGGCAACGCATGCGCATACTCCGCACAGGGAAGGGAACTCCTGCGGTCTTCCCCTGCACCTGGCTTCAGTGCCGTTTCGGCACTGCCCTCGCCCGCCAGAGGTGGATCGCTTGGAACGGGATTGAAAGTAGGTTTATCGCACTGCACCATTCAAGTGCGTTTATCGACTATGCGTGCGATTATCGAACAACAGCCCTACGACCATTGTCGTAGACGCGCACGCGACGCCGCGCACGGCCCTGCCGCAGCGAGACTGCAACAGCGCATTCATCGATGGGAACGTCTGCGGCGGGCAGCATCCGGAACCGCGCCCGCAGTGACTTGCGACTTACGAGCTGCAGGAGAGCATCGAGCAGCCGGCCTTCACCCGCGCCCACTCGGGTCGCTTGGCCGCGAATTGCTCGCGTCCGGGCTGCACGTCATACGGGCGCCGCAGCACCTCCAGCAGCGTGTGCACGCCACCGAGATCGCCCTGCTCCGCCTGCTCGATCGCCTCCTGGGCCAGCCAGTTGCGCAGCACGTAGACCGGGTTGGCGCGAGCCATCTGGTGCTGGCGCGCCTGGGTACTCAGGCCGTCGACACACAGTCTCGCCGCGTACTGCTGCAGCCATGCCTGCAGCGACGGCAGCACCGCCTCGCGACGAGCCGGGCTGTAGAACGCCTCCTCCAGCACCGCCACCGAAGGCGCTGCAGGATCGAGCGCCATCAGCCCACGGAAGGCCAGAGTCATGTCCATCTCGCCCTCGTGCAGAATCTCCAGCCACGCCGCCATCAACGCCACGTCGTCATCGCGGCAGGTGTCCAGGCCCAGCTTCGCGGCGATGTCGGCGCGCTCGCAGTCCGCGTGCACCTGCTGGAAACGCGCCAGCCCGTCATGCAGCGGGGTGACATCCTCGAACAGCGGTGCCAAGGCCTGGGCCAGCCGGGTGAGATTCCAGTACGCCACCTGCGGCTGCGTGCCGAAACGATAGCGTCGGCCCTGCGCGTCGGTGGTGTTGGGGGTCCATTCCGGATCGTAGTCCTCGACCCAGCCGTACGGGCCGTAATCGATGGTGAGCCCGAGGATGGAGAGGTTGTCGGTGTTCATCACGCCATGCACGAAACCGACGCGCATCCAATGCGCGACAAGCACCGCGGTGCGCTCGCAGATTTCGGCAAACCAGCGCGCATGCCGCGCCTCACCCGCCTCTGCCAGCGCAGGAAAATCGCGCGCGATGCAGACATCGGCCAACTGCCCCAGCAATGTCGTGTCACCGCGCGAGGCCGGCAGTTCGAAGCTGCCGAAGCGGATGAACGACGGCGCGACGCGACACACGATCGCGCCGGGTTCGGCTTCAGGGTGACCGTCGTAGAACATGTCGCGCACGACGGCATCGCCGGTGCCGACCAGACTCAGCGCGCGCGTGGTCGGCACGCCGAGGTGATGCATCGCTTCACTGCACAGGAACTCGCGGATGGACGAGCGCAGCACCGCACGCCCGTCGGCGCCCCGCGAGTACGGCGTGCGCCCGGCGCCCTTCAACTGCAGCTCCCAATGCGCACCGTCCAGGGTGAGCAGCTCGCCCAGCGAGATCGCACGGCCATCGCCGAGCTGCCCCGCCCAATGGCCGAACTGATGGCCACCGTAGTTGGCCGCCCACGGTGCCATCCCGGCATACAACGCATTGCCGCCGAACACCCGCGCGAAATCCTCGCTCTGGATCAGGTCCTCGCCCATGCCCAGCAGCGTGGCCACCTCAGGCGAGTAAGCCAGCAGCCGTGGCGCGGCAACCCGCGTCGGCATGACCGAGGACCACGCGGCCTCCCGCACCTCGCGCACGCGCGGGCCGGTTTCCGGGTCGCCGGGCAGGTCACGGATGAAACGGTTATCGAAACGCAGGGGCTGGGTGCTCATAGGCATGAAATGGGGGCAGACCGGCTGCCCCGCAAGTTCAGCGCGAACCGCCGCCGAGGTTCAACGGACCGCCGCGCTCCACCGCACGCTGGTACGCCGGGCGTTGCTCGATCCGCGCCAGGTACGCCTGCAGCCGTGGGTAGGCGGTCATGTCGCCACCGCGCGCGGCGGCGGCCTGGATCGGGAAGCTCATCTGGATATCGGCAGCGGTGAAGCGTTCACCGGCAAACCACGGCGACTGGCCGAGCTCGCGTTCCATCCAGTCCATGTGCAGCTTCACCTGCGGACGCACGAAGCCGTTCAGCGCCTTGTCGGCAATGGAGCGCGCGATCGGCTTGGCGAAGAACGGCATCGGCGCGTTGCGCAGCCGCGAAAACACCAGCGTCATCACCAGCGGCGGCATCGCCGAGCCTTCGGCGTAGTGCATCCAGTAGCGGTAACGCACCCGTTCGGGGGCCTGGGCCGGCATCGGCTCGGGCGAGAGCTGGCGGCCGCTGTCGTAGCGGTCGGCGAGGTATTCCAGGATCGCGCCGGATTCGGCCAGGACCAGCGCATCGTCCTGCAGCACCGGCGATTTTCCCAGCGGGTGCACGTCGCGCAGCGCCTGCGGTGCCAGCCAGGTCTTGGGATCGCGCTGGTAGTTGACGACCTGGTACGGCAGGCCCAGTTCTTCGAGCATCCACAACACGCGCAGCGAGCGCGAGTGGTCCAGATGGTGCACCTTGATCATCGAGGGTTCCGCAGGGTCAAAGCGGCATCGTAACCGGGCGGCCGGCACGATGACGTCTTCAACGTGTTCCGCAGTGGCGATGGCCGGATCCCGCCCAATAAAAAACGCCGGAAGCTTTCGCTTCCGGCGTTTTAGGCGACCTTACGGTTGCGGGGGGTCGATTAGACCGCCTGCACCTGGTCAGCCTGCATACCCTTCTGGCCCTGCACGGCGACGAACGTCACCTTCTGGCCTTCCTGCAGCGACTTGAAGCCGGTGCCCTGGATCGCGCGGAAATGCACGAAGAGGTCCGGGCCGCTTTCCGGGGTGATGAAGCCGAAGCCCTTGGCGTCGTTGAACCACTTCACGGTGCCCTGCTGACGATCAGACATGTACTAACTCCTGAAACAATAGTTGAAATAATCGCGGCCGCCGCGTATCGGGGCCGAGACTGAGTTGCAGGCGTTGGTAAAGCGGATCGATGAGCAGATCGTGAGATCAACTGCACCAGGCCACGATTCACGGTGACCCTAGCAAACACAGTGTGGGTGACGATACTCGTGTTTTACCGAAAAAGCGATAGCTGGTTGATTCAGCCATCCTCCCCCTCCCGCCTGACAGGACAAGGGGTCGGGCGATCCTACACGAAATCGCACCCCCTATTCAGATTTTTCCTACCTTAAGATCAGCAAAATGACAGATGCACCGACCCCTAAAGTTCACATCTGGGTGGACGCCGACGCCTGTCCGGCGGTGATCAAGGAAATCCTGTTCCGGGCCGCCGAGCGTGCCGGGATCGAGATGACCCTGGTCGCGAACCACTGGTTGCGGACCCCTCCCTCCCGTTTCATCCGCGCGATCCAGGTCCCGCCGGGCCTGGATGTGGCCGACAGCGTGATCGTCGAGCGGGTGCAGCCGGGCGACCTCGTCGTCACGCAGGACATCCCGCTGGCGGCCTTGGTACTGGACAAGAAGGCCGTCGCATTGAACCCGCGCGGCGAGCTCTACACCCCCGACAACATGGCCGAGCGGCTGTCGATGCGCAATTTCATGGAGGAACTGCGCGGCTCCGGCGTTCACACGGGCGGACCGGCGCCGCTGCATGCGCGCGACAAGCAGGCCTTCGCTGCGCAGCTGGATCGTTGGCTGGCCAAACATTCGGCAAGATGAACGGACGGATGGCGGGTCGAGGGTCCGGCGTGGCGGAGAGTCGCGGCCCGGTAGTGCCGGCCAGCGGCCGGCTCTACAGGCGAAGCGACAGCCCGCTGGTGAACGTGCGCCGCTTCCCGGTCAGCGGGTCATCGAACGTCAATTCCTTCGCCAGTAGTTGCAGCGGCGCGTCCGCCGGCCCATCGGCGAGCAGCTCCGGGTACAGGTCGTCGCCCAGGATCGGCGCGCCCAGCCCCGCCATGTGCACGCGCAACTGGTGCTTGCGGCCGGTGACCGGGTGCAGCCGGTAGTGCCAGGCCGGTCCAATGCCGTCGATCACCTCGATGCGGGTCCGGGCATTGGGCTCACCAGGCACCTCGGCCATGCGGAAGAACGGCTCGCCGGGGGCCAACCGCGTATGGCGCTCCAGCGGGAACGCCAGGTGCGGCAGCGCCGGCGCCAACGCGTCGTACACCTTCTCGATGCGCCGCTCGCGGAACAGTCGCTGGTAGGCATCGCGGGTATCGGGCCGGGTCGAGAACAGCACCAGCCCGGCGGTCAGCCGGTCCAGGCGGTGGAGCGGCACCAGATCCCGGTTGCCGGTGCGCGCCACCAGCCGGGCCAGCAGCGTCTCACGTACGTAAGCGCCGGCAGGGGTGACCGGCAGGAAGTGTGGCTTGTCGGCCACCAGCAGGTGTGCGTCCTGGTGGACGATGGCCTCGGCGAACGGAATCACCGGCTCATCAGCCACTTCACGGAAGTACACGATCTCCAGCCCCACCTGCCAGGCCTGATCCGGCGCGAGCGCCCTGCCCTGCGCGTCCTGCACCCGCCCCCGGGCGAAGCGGTCTGCCCACTGCGCGCGGTCGATGCGCGGAAAACGCGCACACAGCCCCTCCAGCAGGCTGGGCCAGTCGCCGGGGGGCAACTGCAGGCGGCTGGGTGCGGGGGCAGCGAGGATCGGATCGGACGGGCTCATGGCGAACCATTATCATGGCGCTCTTTGTTTCAGGTATCCCCATGGCCCTCACCGCCACCATCCGCAAGGCCGAACTGCAGATCAGCGATATGGACCGCGGCTATTACGCCAGCCATACGCTGACGCTGGCCCAGCACCCGTCCGAGACCGACGACCGCCTGATGGTGCGCCTGCTCACCTTCGCGCTGAACGCCGATGACCGGCTGGAGTTCGGCCGCGGCTTGAGCGTGGACGACGAGCCGGACCTGTGGCGCCGCGACTACACCGGCGACATCGAGCTGTGGATCGAGCTGGGCCAGCCCGACGAGTCGCGCCTGCGCAAGGCCGCCGGTCGTGCGCGTGCGGTGCAGCTGGTCACCTACGGCGGCCGCGCCGCCGACATCTGGTGGGACCGCAACGCCTCGGCGCTGAAGAAGCTGTCCACGCTGGAGGTCATGGACCTGCCGGGCGAGTTCGTCACCGAATGGGGCGCGCAGATTGAACGCACGATGCAGTGGGACGTCCAGATCCAGGACGGCGAAGTGCAGTTGACGTCCGACAAGGCGCAGCTCAGCGTCATCCCCACCTGGCGCAAGCAGAAGCCGCAGGCGTGAGTGTGATCCGCTGTGATGTGCTGGTCATCGGGGCCGGCGCTGCCGGGCTGATGTGCGCGATGACCGCAGGCAAACGCGGCCGCCTGGTGCAGGTGATCGACCATGCCAACAAGGTCGGCAAGAAGATCCTGATGTCCGGCGGCGGGCGCTGCAACTTCACCAATACCGGCACCACGGCGGCCAACTTCCTGTCGGCCAATCCGCACTTCTGCAAATCCGCGCTGGCGCGCTATACCCCGTGGCATTTCATCGAGATGGTGGAGCGGCACGGCATCGCGTATCACGAAAAAGAGCTGGGCCAGCTGTTCTGCGACATCTCCTCCAAGCAGATCGTGAAGATGCTGGTGGACGAATGCCAGGCCGCCGGCGTGCAGATCCGCACCGACTGCGGGGTACAGAAGGTGGAGCGCGGCGCGGACGGCTTCCACGTGCACACCGCCCAGGGGCACTTCCATGCCGCATCGCTGGTGGTGGCCACGGGTGGTCTGTCGATCCCGAGCATGGGCGCGACCGGCTTCGGCTATGAACTGGCCCGCCAGTTCGGCCATGAGGTCCTGCCGACCCGCGCCGGGCTGGTGCCGCTTACGCTCAGCGGCAAGCACCAGGAGCGCTTCAACGACCTCAGCGGGGTGGCGCTGCCGATCGCGGCGCGCTGCAACGACGTCGAGTTCCGCAATTCCATGCTGATCACCCACCGCGGCATCAGCGGTCCGGCCATCCTGCAGATCTCCTCCTACTGGCAGCCGGGCGACGAGCTGCGGCTGGACCTGCTGCCCGGGCAGGACGCGCTGGAGTGGCTGCGCCGGATGAAGGCCGAGCGCGGTGCCGCCGAGCTGCGCACCGTGCTGTCGGAGGTGTTGCCGCGGCGGTTGGCGCTGCGCCTGTGCGAGCACTGGCTGCCGGACCGGCTGGTGCGCCAGATCGATGAGCCCCAGCTGCGCCAGGCCGCCGAAGTGCTGCAGAATTTCCCGCTGGTGGCCAGCGGCACCGAAGGATACCGTACCGCCGAGGTGACGCTGGGCGGGGTCGACACCCGCAACGTGTCCTCCAGCACCTTTGAATCGCAGCTGGTGCCGGGCCTGCACTTCATTGGGGAAGTGCTGGACGTGACCGGCTGGCTGGGCGGCTACAACTTCCAGTGGGCGTGGGCCTGCGGCCATGCCGCGGGCAGCGTGGCCTGAGCCGGAACGAACGTTCCGTGATCGGCTACCGTTTGCCGCATGGACGTAGTCACACGCATCGTGTATCAAGTTTGCAGTCCGGGGAGTAGTGAATGCAGAACGCGAATGACATGACGGTCCGCCTGCTGATCGTGGACGACAGCGGCGAGAACGCCGAGACCATCGTCAGCACGCTGCGCAACAGCGGCATCGCGGTGCGCCCGACGCGCCCGCAGCACAGCGAGGAGCTGGCCCAGGTGCTGGCCAGCCAGCCGATCGACCTGGTGCTGGTCGCCGCCGCGCAGAGCATCCCGCTGCTGCAGGTGACCCAGCAGATCGCCGCCAGTGGCAAGGACATCCCGATGATCCTGCTGGCCGAATCGATCGATGAGAACGAGTGGGTCGAGGCCGGCGCCAACGGCATCCGCGCCATCGCCCTGCGCCACCGCCCCGAGCACCTGCTGGCGGTGGTCCGCAACGAGTGGACCGATCTGCAAGCGCGCCGAGGCCTGCGCCGGATCGAGGCGCAGATGCGCGAGACCGAGCGCCGCTGCGACGCGCTGATCTCCTCCTCGCGCGACCCGATCGCCTACATCCACGAAGGCATGCACATCCGGGCCAACGAGGCCTACCTGGACATGTTCGGCTACGAGACCTTCGACGATGTGGAAGGTATCTCGCTGCTGGACATGGTCGCTCCGCAGCACGTGGACGGCTTCAAGCAGCTGCTCAAATCCATGAGCAAGGGCGATGCTCCGCCGCCGCAGTACCAGGTGGACGCGCGCAACCAGGACGGCGCGGTGTTCGCCGCGACCATGGAATTCACCCAAGCCAGCTACGAGGGCGAGTCCTGCCTGCAGGTGGTGTTCCGCCGGCGCATGGAATTCGATCCGGAACTGGCGCGCGAGGTCGAAGACCTTCGCCAGCGCGATCAGGTCACCGGCCTGCTCAACCGCCCGACCTTCATGCTGCATGTCGAGAATGCCGTGGCCCAGGCCGGCCGCAGCGAGGGCCAGTTCGGCCTGCTGCTGATCGAGCCGGACCATTACGCGCGCCTGCTGCCGGAGATCGGGCTGGACTCGGCCGATGCGCTGATCGGCGCCCTCGCCCGCGTGCTGGCCCAATCGGTTGGCGACACCGCACAAGTGGCCCGCTTCGGCGAACACAGCTTTGCCGTGCTGACCGAGGCCCCCTACGCGCAGACCGTCGCCCTGGCCGACCAGATCCGTCAGGCCTTCGCCTCGCAGGTGTTCAGCATCGGCGAGCGTTCGGCCACGGTCACGGTCAGCGTGGGCGGTGTGCAGGTGGGCGAGAAGATCGCGAGCATCGGCCAGGTGCTGGCGCGCGCGACCGAGTGCACCCAGGCCGCGCTGGAACTGGGCAACACCACCCGCGTGTTCGATCCGGCCGCGGTGGACCGCGTGGAAGAGGAACGCATCCAGCACTGGGTGACCCGCATCCGCCAGGCGCTGGACGGCGACGGCTTCCAGTTGCACTACCAGCCGGTGCTCAACCTGCAGGGCGAGGCACTGGAACTGTACGAGGCGTACCTGCGCCTGGACCACAACGGCGAACTGCTGAGCCCGAACGCGTTCCTGGGCATCGCCGAGGACCATGGCCTGCTGGCCGACATCAACCGCTGGGTGGTGACGCACGCCATCGGCACGCTCGCCGCACGCAAGCGCGAGGGCCATGTCACCCACATGATGGTCAAGATTACCCCGGAGTCGTTCAACGACCCGCTGATGATCGCCACGCTCCGCCGCGAACTCGAGGCGCAGGGTGTACCGGGCGAACAGCTGTGGCTGCACGCGCCGGAGGCCAAGGTGTTCACCCACCTGCGCAATGCCCAGCAGTTCCTGGCCGCGGTCGCCCCGCTGGGCTGCCGGATCGGTCTGGAGCAGTTCGGCTCAGGGCTGGATTCGTTCCAGCTGCTGGCGCACTTCCAGCCGCAGTTCCTCAAGCTGGACCGCGACTTCACCTCCGACTTTGCCCGCACCCGCGAGCACAGCGAGAAGATCAGCGAAATCACCGCGCGTGCGCAGGCAGCCGAGATCCGGACCATCGCCGAATTCGTCGCCGATGCCAACTCGATGAGCCTGCTCTTCAGTGCCGGCGTGGATTACGTGCAGGGTGAGTTCGTCGGCCCGGCCGGCCCGCTGATGAACTTCGATTTCAGCTGAGCAGAAGCGTCACGACCCTCGGTCGTGACCGACTGCTTCCCGGACATCCGGGTACGCCGCATGGGCGTCACGGCGCGCCGCGTGGGCATCTGCGCGCGCCGCACCGGTAGATGCCGACCGTGGGTCGGCATCCCTCCGTCCGATCAGGCCATCTCGACCAGATTCGGAATCTTCACGTCGGTGGCGACATCGGCGTCGTAATCCACGCCTTCCACGCCGAACCCGAACAGACGCAGGAAATCAGCCTTGTAGCCGGCCAGATCGCTGATCTCGTACAGGTTCTCGTTGGTCACCTGCGGCCACAGCGCGACCACCTCGCCCTGCACCTCCGGCGCCATTTCCTTGTAGTCCGCGCGCAGGCGGCCGGCGTCATCGATCAGCTCGACCTTGCGGCCGCCATCGGTGACCAGCTCGTGGCGCAGGCGATCGGTCGCGGTGCCCGCATCCTTGCCGCCGTAGAGGATGTCGTACAGCGTATCGAGCTGCTCGATGCAGCCTTCGTGCGTGCCCTTGGCCTTCATCACCTTGAACAGCAGCGACAGGTACAGCGGCATGGTGGGAATCGCCGAGCTGGCCTGGGTGACCACCGCCTTGAGCACCGACACGCGCGCGTCGCCACCGATCGGGGCCAGCTTCTGACGCAGGCCGACGACCTTCTCGTCCAGATCCTTCTTCGCCGCGCCGATGGAGCCGTTCCAGTAGATCGCCTGGGTGATCTCTTCACCGACGTAGGTGAAGGCCGTGGTGGTCGCGCCCTCGGCCAGCACGCCGGCCTCAAGCAACGCATCGATCCACATCTGCCAGTCTTCGCCGCCCATGACGGCGACGGTGCCGGCGATCTCTTCCGGGCTGGCCGGCTCGATCGTGGTTTCGGTGATCACTTCCTTGTCGGTATCCAGGCCACGCAGCGTGATCGGCGCACCGATCGGCTTGAGCGTGGAGCTGATCACTTCACCGGTCTTGGGATGCTTGCGGCGCGGCGCGGCCAGGCTGTAGACCACCTGGTCGACCTGGCCGAGGTCCTGCTTGATCAGCTCGATGACCTTGGCCTTGACCTCATCGGAGAAGGCATCGCCATTGACGCTCTTGGCATACAGACCGGCCTGCTCGGCGTACTTGTGGAACGCAGCGGTGTTGTACCAACCGGCGGTGCCGGGCTTGGTCTCGGTGCCCGGGCGCTCGAAGAACACACCCAGCGTGGCGGCATCGCTGCCAAAGGCAGCGGTGATGCGCGCGGCCAGGCCGTAGCCGGTGGAGGCACCGAGCACCAGCACCTTCTTCGGGCCGTTGGCGATCTTCGGCTTGGACTGGATGTAATCGATCTGCTGCTTGACGGCCGCATCGCAGCCGACGGGATGGGTGGTGACGCAGATGAAGCCGCGCACACGCGGTTTGATGACCATGTAAACCTCGAGGGGGACTGGCGCAGGGCGGACCGGCGCGTTGAAAAGGGAGGTCGCGCGCCACCGGAGCGGCTGCGCGGAACGCAAGGGATCGTAGTGCGCAGCGCTGCTTAGTACAACCGACGGGGGTGTATGTTCCTTGTGGCCTGGGACCGGTGAGGGCAGGCCGGGACGCGCCGTGAATCCGTCCGTGGAGGCTCGACACCCGCATCCATGCGGCTGACGGTCCCGCCCTTCCCTCACCGGCCCCTGCCCGACACAGGGTCGCTGCGGACGGAAGAGCAGCCACGCATGGCGTGGCTCTACACACCACACCTGATGGGTCGTCAATTGCCTTGCACGCCAGCGCGGGTGCCGTTGCTTTGCTGTGCCTTGCGTTGCCTTGCTTCGCTCTGCCCTACCGACCGCCATCCAACACCCTGTCTGGAGGGTGACGGATAGCGATGTGCAGGACCGTTGGAGCGCCATGGATGGCGCTCACGAGCCCCCAGGGATGGGTTTACGGCGGGTCCAGCACAGCGCTATCCGTCGCCCTCCAACAGTGAGCACCCAAGGCGCCGCTCTGGCTCTGGCTCTGGCTCTGGCTCTGGCTCTGGCTCTGGCTCTGGCTTCGGCCCTGGCTCCAGCGTTGACCCTGAACAAAAAGAAAGGCCGCGCAATGCGCGGCCTTCCGGATGTTTCAAACCACCAGAAATCTTACGGACGGCGCTCCAACGCTTCCACGTCCTTCGCCTTCGGCAGCAGATCCTGCTTGGTCACCGCCAGCGCGCCCATCGTCAGCAGCGGGCAGGCAATGAAGATCGACGACAGCGTACCGATCACCGCACCGATCATCTGGCTCAGCGCCAGCCCTTCCAGCGAACCACCGCCGTACAGATACAGCGCCAGCACCGACAGGAAGAACACCAGCGAGGTGATGATCGTGCGCGACAGCGTCTGGTTGATCGACCGGTTCATCACTTCCAGCGGCTCCACACGCAGGCTGCGGAAGTTCTCACGCACACGGTCGAACACCACGATGGTGTCATTGATCGAGAAGCCCATCACCGACAGCAGGCCGGCCAGCACGGTCAGATCGAACTCACGGCCACTCAGCGAGAAGTAACCGGCTACCACCAGCACGTCGAACAGCGTGGTGATGATCGCCACCATCGCGAACTTCCACTCAAAGCGGAAACCGATGTAGATCAGGAAGCCGATCAGCACAAACAGCGCCGCGTACAGGCCGTTCAGCGCCAGCTCCTTACCGACCTGCGGGCCGACGAACTCGGCACCGACGATGGCGGCCTGGTTGCCCTCCATCGAGATCGCCTTCTGCACGGCTTCGGCGGTGCGGTTGTTGGCTTCACCGGCGTTCTCGCCTTCGGCCATCTCCTGCGGCTGCAGACGGATCAGCAGGTTGCTGCCGCTGCCGAAGCTCTGCACCTGGGCACCGGCGTAACCGGCGCCTTCCAGGTGCTCGCGCACGGCATCGACGTCAGCCGGCTTGTCGAAGCGGACTTCGACCACGGTACCGCCAGTGAAGTCCAGCGCGTAGTTGAAGCCCTTGAAGGCAATGCAGCCGATGGCGGCAATGAACACCAGCGCCGCCAGACCGATGGCCACCCAGCGGGTGCGCATGAAGTCGAACTTGGTGTCGTTCGGGATCAGATGCAACGGGAAAAGTTTCATGGTTTCTATTCGCTTCCCGTCAAATGGCCAGGGTCTTGAGCTTCTTGCGGCGGCTGTAAACCAGCACGGCAAGGGCACGCGAGACGGTGATTGCAGTGAACATGGAGGCCAGGATGCCGACGATCATCGTCACGGCGAAGCCCTTCAACGGACCGGTACCGAACGCATACAACGCCACACCCGCCAGGATGCCGGTGAGGTTGGCGTCCAGGATGGTCCCGGAGGCCTTCTCGTAACCGGCCACGATGGCCGTCTTGGGCGGCATGCCGGCCCGCAGCTCTTCACGGATTCGTTCATTGATCAGCACGTTGGCGTCGACCGACAAACCGATCGACAGCGCCAGACCGGCGAAGCCGGGCAGCGTCATCGTCGCGCCGAACAGCGACATCACCGCCACCACGATCAGCAGGTTGAACAGCATGGCCACCGAGGTGATCACGCCAAACATGCGGTAGTACACGGTGAAGAAGACCAGGGTGAACAGGAACGCGAAACCGACCGCGGTCACGCCGCGCTCGACGTTCTCCGCACCCAGGCTCGGGCCGACGATGCGTTCTTCCACGAAGTCCATCGGCGCGGCCAGCGAACCGGATTTCAGCAGCTTGGCCAGATTTTCCGCCTCGGTCTTCTCAAGGCCGGTGGTCTGGAAGTTCTTGCCGAACACGCCGTTGATATTGGCGACGGAGATCACTTCTTCCTTGACGCGGAAGCTGCGCACTTCCTTGCCGTCGACCACGTTCACGGTCGGGATGCGCTCGGTGTAGACCACCGCCATCGGCTTGTTGACGTTGGCGCTGGTGAAATCGAACATGCGCTGGCCGCCCACATTGTTCAGCGTCACGCTCACGGCCGCGGCGCCGTTCTGGTCGGTGGTGGCCTGTGCAGCAACCATCTGGTCACCGGTCACGATCACGCGCTTGTTGAGCAGGATCGGGCCGCGGTTGTCACGCTGCTGGTAGACCTTGGCCTCCGGCGGAATGCGGCCGCTGGTGATCGCGTCCTGGGCATTGCCCTCGACCACGGCGCGGTATTCCAGCGTCGCGGTGGCACCGATCATGCGCTTGGCTTCGGCGGTGTCCTGCACGCCCGGCAGCTGCACGACCACGCGGTCGGCCCCCTGGCGCTGGATGATCGGCTCGGCCACGCCGAGCTGGTTGACGCGGTTGCGCAGCGTGTTGACGTTCTGCTCGATGGCGCCGTTGGCGATCGCGGTCAGCTCCGTCTCCGGCATGCTCACGGTGATGCGGTTGCCCGCCACCTCGTAGCCCAGCGTCGGCTGTGCCTTGACCATCACTTCGCGGGCACGCGTGGCAGCATCGGCACCGGCGGACGGGCTGATGGTGGCCACGATGGTGTTGTCGCCACGGCGTTCAACCGACTGGTAGGCGATGCGGGCATCGCGCAGGCTGGTGCGCACGTCTTCGGCGTAGGCGTCCAGACGCTTGTCCAGTGCGGCCTTCTGGTCGACCTGCAGCACGAAGTGCACGCCGCCCTGCAGATCCAGGCCCAGCACCATCGGCTTGGCGCCGAGGTCGCTCAGCCAGTCCGGCACGGTGGAGGCCAGATTCAGGGCGACCACGTAGTCCTCGCCCATCTCGTCGCGCAGGGCGTCGTTGGCAGCGGTCTGCGCCTGCAGCGTCGGCAGGCGCACGATCAGGCTTTCGCCTTCCTTGGCCACCGACAGCGGCTCCACGCCGGCCTGCTTGAGGTCACCCAGCACACGGTCGCGCAGGGCGTCGTCGATCTGCCCGCCACGGTTGGCGGTGATCTGCACGGCAGGGTCCTTCTGGTAGATGTTGGGCAGTGCGTACAACGCACTGACCGCCAGCACGATCAGGATGAGGAAATACTTCCAGCGTGGAAATTCGAGCATTGCTTGGGTCCCGCGCGGTGCCCGTCCCGGCACCGCGGTTGAACGGAAAGGGAGTGGATCAGTTGGCCGACTTCAGCGTGCCGGTCGGCAGCACATTGCCCACGGCGCCCTTCTGCACGCGGATGCGCACGTTCTCGGCCACTTCGATGGTGATGAAGTTGTCGCCGATGTCGGTGACCACGCCGGCGATGCCGCCGTTGGTCAGCACTTCGTCACCGCGCTTGACCTTCTCCAGCATGGCCTTGTGTTCCTTCTGGCGCTTCATCTGCGGACGGATCATCAGAAAGTACATGATCGCGATCAGGATGATCGGGAACAGCAGGGTGGTCAGACCCATGCCCGGCGGCTGGCCACCGGCGGCCTGGGCGTTTGCGGTGGGGATCAGGAAGGCGAGCAGGTTCATAGTGCGTCCTTGGGTTGGGAGGCGCCCCGCTCCCTTTGAGGGTCGGGGTGTCGCCGCGAAACGGGGGTCAGCCTCGAAGTATGCCATGGCCCCGGGAGTTCGTCCTTGGGCCGTTTGGCAGGGTCGGCGCGCCGGGGCGGCCGGCCGGGGTCACTTTACAGCGCGGGGGTGACCGCTCCACGAGCCGCGTAGAAAGACTCGCGGAAGGCGCTAAAGGTTCCCGCCGCGATCGCCGCGCGCATGTCGGCCATCAACTTCTCGTAGTAATAGAGGTTGTGGATGGTGCCCAGCATCGGCGCCAGCATCTCGTTGCAGCGGTCCAGGTGCCGCAGGTACGAGCGCGTGTAGCCACTGGTGCAGGCATGGCATCCACAGCCCGGCTCGATGGTGTCCATGTCGCGCTCGTAGCGGGCGTTGCGGATGCGCACCGTGCCGAACGAGGTGAAATAGTGGCCGTTGCGGGCATTGCGGGTCGGCATCACGCAATCGAACATGTCCACGCCACGGGCGACGCCTTCCACCAGATCTTCCGGGCGGCCCACGCCCATCAGGTAGCGCGGGCGATCGGCCGGCAGGATCGGGTGCATGTGGTCGAGCATGGCGTTGCGTTCGTGCTCGGGCTCGCCCACGGCCAGGCCGCCGATGGCATAGCCATCAAAGCCGATCTGCTGCAGGCCCTCGGCCGAGCGGCTGCGCAGGTCGTGATGGACGCCGCCCTGCACGATGCCGAACAGCGCCGCGTCATTGCCCAGTTCATCGTGCGCGTTGCGGCTGCGCTGCGCCCAGCGCAGGCTCAGTTCCATCGAGGTGCGCGCGACCGGCTCGGTGGCGGGGTACGGGGTGCACTCGTCGAAGATCATCACCACGTCCGAATCGAGCACCTTCTGGATACGCATGCTCTCTTCCGGGCCCAGGAACACGCGGGCGCCGTCGGTCGGCGAGGAGAAGGTCACGCCCTGCTCGGTGATCTTGCGGCGGTGGGCCAGCGAGAACACCTGGAAGCCGCCGGAGTCGGTCAGGATCGGGCCGTTCCAGCGCGCGAAGCCATGCAGGCCGCCGTGGTCGGCGATGACGTCCAGGCCCGGGCGCAGGTACAGATGGAAGGTGTTGCCCAGGATGATTTCCGCACCCAGCGCGCGGATCTGCTCCGGCAGGATGCCCTTCACCGAGCCATAGGTGCCCACCGGCATGAAGGCCGGGGTTTCCACGGTCCCGCGCGGGAAGGTCAGGCGGCCGCGGCGGGCGCGACCGTCGGTGGTCTGGAGCTGGAACTGGAGTCGGGACATGGAGCGGTCATTCGGGCAAATAGTCTGACATTGTCGCCGAAAACGGCCGCGCCTGCCCCGCTGCCGTCATTCCCCCTGCGGGAACAGCAGCATCGCATCGCCATAGCTGAAGAAGCGGTACTTCTCCGCGATCGCGGCCTGGTAGGCCTCGAACACCCGGGCCTGGCCGGCGAAGGCCGAGATCATCATCAGCAGCGTGCTTTCCGGCAGATGGAAGTTGGTCACCATCGCGTCCACGCTGCGGATCCGGTAGCCCGGGGTGATGAAGATCTGGGTTTCCCCGGCGTAGGGCAGCAGTTCGCCCTCGCGCATGGCGCTTTCCAGCGCACGCACCACGGTGGTCCCGACACCGATCACGCGGCCACCCGCAGCGCGGGTGCGGCGCACCTGCTGGACCAGCTCGGCGCCGACGTTCAGCCACTCGCGGTGCATCACGTGCTCCTTCAGGTCGTCCACGCGGACCGGCTGGAAGGTGCCCGCGCCCACGTGCAGGGTCACGTGACCGAAGTCGACGCCCTTATCCTTCAACGTGGCCAGCAGGGCCTCATCGAAGTGCAGGCCGGCGGTCGGGGCGGCCACCGCGCCGATCTCGCGGGCGAACACGGTCTGGTAGCGCTCGCGGTCGTCCACGCCCGGCTCGCGCTGGATGTAGGGCGGCAGCGGCAGCCGGCCGGCGTGCAACAGCCATTGCTCCAGGGCCTCGGGCACGTGGAACTGCAACACATAGAACTCGCCGTCGCGGCCCAGCACCTCCGTCTCGCCACCGGCGTCGAGCGCGATCCGGCTGCCCGGCTTGGGCGACTTGCTGGCGCCGACCTGGGCACGCGCCTGCTGGCCGCCGAGCAGACGCTCGATCAGGATCTCGACACGACCGCCGCTGGCCTTCTGGCCGAACAGACGGGCCGGAATCACCCGGGTGTCATTGAACACCAGCAGGTCGCCCGCGCGAAGCAGATCCGGCAGGTCGCGCACCTGACGGTGCTCGAAGGCGGCCGGGGCCGGCGGCACCACCATCAGGCGGCTGGCCGAGCGTTCGGCGAGGGGCGCCTGGGCAATCAGTTCAGGCGGGAGGTCGTAGTTGAAATCGGACTTCTTCAAGGCAGCGCACGGCAACGTGTAGGCAATGTCGGCCATTGTACGACTGGCCTTCGGTAGCAACGCAGGATTCGGCAAACGTCGCGCAAAATGCTGCTATGCAACAGCGTTTTGCGGGGTTATCGCGCGAAAAACCGCGTGCTAGCATCGAACCGGAAGTCTGATGCACGAGCAGGAATGCCCGAAGCGCGCGCGAATAGACGCGCGTTTTGCTTTTCCGCCGTGCCGCCAATCGTTTCAGGAGATCTGCAATGAGCTTCATCGAACGCCTCGCCCCCCTTCGCGCCCAGCCCGGCACCCGCCTGACCACCGGCCTGGATGACGCCACCCTTGAACGCCTGGCTGCGGGCCATCCCGCCCTGGTCGCCGCCATTGAGGCTGCTGCTGCGGAGTTCGACCGCGTGCGCGCCGATCTGGGCGGTCTGCTGGCCCTGGACGAACGCGCCCAGATCGAGGCGATGCAGGACGGTTTCGTCAATTTCTATGCCGATGATGCGGTCACCCCGTACGTCGCCCTCGCCGCCCGTGGCGCGTGGGTGGTCACTTTGAAAGGCGCGGTGCTGTACGACGCCGGCGGCTACGGCATGCTCGGCTTCGGGCATACCCCCGAGGCGGTGATGGCGGCGATGGCCGCACCACAGGTCATGGCCAATGTGATGACCCCCAGCCTGTCCCAGCAGCGTTTCATCCAGGCCCTGCGCAAGGAAATCGGCCACCGTCGTGGCGGGTGCCCGTACAGCCACTTCATGTGCCTGAATTCTGGTTCGGAAGCCGTGGGCCTGGCCGCGCGCATCGCCGACGTCAACGCCAAGCTGCAGACCGATCCGGGCGCCCGCCATGCCGGGGCCAAGATCAAGCGCGTGGTGGTCAAGGGCAGTTTCCACGGCCGCACCGACCGCCCGGGCCTGTACTCCGATTCCAGCCGCAAGGCGTACATGCAGCACCTGGCCAGCTACCGCGGCGAGGACACGGTCATCGCGATCGCCCCGTATGACGAAGACGCGCTCAAGCGCGTGTTCGCCGAGGCCGAGCAGAACCACTGGTTCATCGAAGCGGTGTTCCTGGAGCCGGTGATGGGCGAAGGCGACCCGGGCCGCTCGGTACCGCCGGCGTTCTATGCGCTTGCGCGCGAACTGACCCGCCAGCACGGCAGCCTGCTGCTGCTGGATTCGATCCAGGCCGGCCTGCGCGCGCATGGCGTGCTCTCGATCGTGGATTACCCGGGCTTCGAAGGCCTGGACGTGCCGGACATGGAGACCTATTCCAAGGCCCTCAATGCGGCCCAGTTCCCGCTCTCGGTGCTGGCCGTGACCGAGCACGCCGCGCAGCTGTACCGCAAGGGCATCTACGGCAACACCATGACGTCCAACCCGCGGGCGCTGGACGTGGCCTGCGCCACCCTGTCGTTGCTGACCCCGCAGGTGCGCGAGAACATCCGCGTGCGCGGCGAGGAAGCCGTGCGCAAGCTGGAGCAGCTCAAGACCGAGCTGGGCGGGCTGATCACCAAGGTCCAGGGCACCGGTCTGCTGTTCTCCTGCGAGCTGGCCCCGCAGTTCAAGTGCTACGGCACCGGCTCCACCGAAGAATGGCTGCGCAACCACGGCATCAATGTGATCCATGGCGGCGAGAACTCGCTGCGCTTCACCCCGCATTTCGGGATGGACGGCGAGGAGCTGGACCTGCTGGTCGGCCTGGTCGGCCGCGCGTTGAAGGAAGGTCCGCGCCGGGAACAGTCGCAGGCGGCCTGAGGCTGGCCTTCGTGCGGGAATGAACCCGCACGGAGGTAGCCGACCGTTGGCACGAGAAACCGCAGCCCACCAACGGTCGGCTCTACGCCGGCGCCCGATTGGCCTCCGCGCCCGAAACGCGCGATAATTCGCCACCGCACCTGCGGAACGACACCCCGTCACGAGACCAGCGCACCGGTCATCGGCGGGGCTTTTTCGTTTCCGGTCGCTACAGATTCGAACAACAGGAAGATCCAATGAAGTCGATTTGCGTTTACTGTGGTTCCAACCCCGGCAGCAAGCCGGTCTACACCGAGCGCGCCATCGCGCTGGGCGACCGCATCGCCCGCGACGGCCTGCGCCTGGTCTACGGCGGCGGCAACGTCGGCCTGATGGGCACCGTGGCCAATGCCGTGCTGGAAGGCGGCGGTGAAGTCACCGGCGTGATCCCGCAGCAGCTGGCGGACTGGGAAGTGGCCCACCGCGGCCTGACCGAGCTGGAAATCGTTGGTTCGATGCACGAGCGCAAGTCGCGCATGTTTGATCTTTCCGATGCATTCGTCGCCCTGCCCGGCGGCTTCGGCACCATGGAAGAAATCTTCGAGATGCTGACCTGGCGCCAGCTGGGCATCGGCAACAAGCCGTGCGCGTTCCTGGATGTGGACGGCTTCTACGCCCCGCTGATCGGCATGATCGATCGCATGGTCGAAGAGCGCTTCCTGCACCCGGCCCAGCGCGCGGACCTGTGGTACGGCTCGGACATCGACGAGATGCTGGCCTGGATGCGCGCCTACGAGCCGGCACAGGCCTCCAAGTGGATCGACGAAAAGCGCGCCAACGCGCTGCGCTGATCCATCCGCTGCCGTAGCGGTTCAGGCCGCTGCGGCAGTGTCCATCGGAGCCGGCCGGCCGAGCAGGTAGCCCTGGCCGTAATCGCAGCCCAGCTGCAGCAGCGTGTCATGCTGGGCCTGGGTCTCGATGCCCTCGCCCACCGTTTCGATGCCCAGCGTCCGCGCCAGCGACAGCACGCCCTGCACCAGCGCGTGCGTGCTCTGCATGTCCTGTCCGTGCAGCCCGGCAATGAAGGACTGGTCGATCTTCAACGTCGAAATCGGGAACCGGTGCAGGTAGGACAGCGCCGAGAAGCCCGTGCCGAAATCATCCAGCTGCACCAGCACCCCGCGCTCGCGCAGGGTCTGCAGGATGCGCAGCGTGCGTGGACCATCGTCCAGCAGCGCCACTTCGGTGATCTCCAGCCGCAACCGATGCGGATCGGCGCCGGCGGCTTCGATCAGGCCGAACAGGCGCGTACTGAAATCGGCCGAGCGGAAGTGTCGCGGCGATACGTTCACCGACAGATACCCGCGGCCACCGCGCGCCAGCTGGGTGATCACCTGCTCATACAGCAGCCAGTCCACCTGCTCGATCAGGCCACTTTCTTCGCCCAGATCGAGGAACGCACTCGGCAGCAGCAGCCCGCGGCGCTCGTGCTGCCAGCGCAGCAGCGCTTCGTGGCCGACCACTTCGCCATCGGTGAGGCGCACGATCGGCTGATAGAACGGCACGAAATCCCGGTTGATGATGGCCCGGCGCAGGTCCGCCTCCAGGTCCAGGCTGCGCATCGCCTGCTCGCGCATGGCCTCATCGAACACGGCGCAGCGGTCATTGCCCTGCGCCTTGGCGCGGTACATGGCCGCATCCGCGTCGCGTACCAGTTCTTCGCCGTTGCGGTAGCGCGGGTTCCACATCGCGATACCCAGGCTGCCGGACGGGAACAGTTCGCGCCCCTTCACCCACATCGATTCTTCCAGTGCGACCAGCATGCGTTGCGAAAATTCCAGGGCCGAGGCCAGACCGTCGCCGCACTGGAGCAGGATCGCGAACTCATCACCGCCCAGCCGCGCGACCACGTCCTGCGCGGACATCATCGACACGATGCGCTTGGCCACCTCGACCAGCATCTGATCGCCCGCAGCATGCCCGATGCTGTCGTTGACCAGTTTGAAGCGGTCCAGGTCCAGGAACAGCACCGCAAAACCATGCCCCTCGCTGCCACGCGCGCGCACGATGGCATCTTCCAGCCGATCCAGCAGGTGCAGCCGGTTGGGCAATCCGGTCAGCGCATCGTGCATGGCCTGATGGGTCAGGCGCTGCTCCGCACGCAGGCGCTCGCCGATCTGGCCCAGCAGCTTGTCGTTGACGTCGGCCAGCTCGCGGGTACGTTCGTCCACGCGTTTTTCCAGATCGGCGTGCGCGTTGCGCAGCCGCTCCTGGTCGCGCTGGCGCGCCAGTCCGTTGCCGATGTTCTGTGCGACGAAGGTCAGCAGGCGCTGATCGTGCACAGTGAACACCACCTCCGGTGAATAGCTCTGCACCACGATCACGCCCACTACATCGTCATCGCTCAGCAGCGGCACGCCCAGCCAGCACTGCGAACGCGCGCCGAACTCGCGGACAACCCCGCTGTCGCGCAGCGCATCGATACGCTCACGATTGGCCAGCAGCGGCTGGCGGTTGCGCACGATGAATTCGGTCAGCCCCTCGCTGAACGGACGTGGCGCTCGCGAGGGGTTGTACTCATCCACCGAGTAGACGAACTCCAAGCCATCGCCGTTTTCGTTGACCAGCGCGATATAGAAATTGCGCGCGTCCAGCAGCGTGCCAACCACACCATGCACCTGACCGTAATACTGCGACAGCGACTCGGCACTCATCGCCAGCTCGGCGATGTTGAACAGCGCCATCTGCAGCTTTTCGGCACGGCGACGTTCGACCACTTCGTCCTGCAGGTTGCGATTGGCCCGTTGCAGTTCCAGCGTGCGCCGCTCCACCTGACGCTCCAGCTGGACCTGCGCCTGGCGCCGGTCCATCGCCGTGAGGATGTGCTGGGCGACATAGCCCAGCAGCGTGCGATCGGCCTCGCCATAGCGCGCGCGGTGCTCGTAGCTCTGCACCACGATCGCACCGCAGACGCGGCCGTCGCGCAGCATCGGCACACCCAGCCAGTCCAGGCTTTCCGGGCCGCGCTGCCCCTGCTCACCTTCCATCTCGGCCAGCAGTTCGCTGGACGGCCCACTCAACGGCTCGCCATGCCGCAACAGCGCAAAGGTCAGGCTGCGCGGCATTTCGTGTTCTTCGTAACTACGGTCCGGATCGGCGACGAAGTCATCCTTCTGATCGGCGAAGTACAGGAACCGCACCCGGTGCCGGATGTCGTCGTACTCGACGATGAAACAATTCTGCGCGTACATCAGGGAATTGAGCACGCGATGGAAATGCCGCAGCATCTCGCCCATTTCCAGATCCGCACCAGCCAGATCGGCGATTTCATACAACGCCTGTTGCAGTCGCTTGGATTCCTCCAGCGAGGCGATTTCGCGACGCTGCCGGGCCAGTGACAACGTGCCCTGGAACAGACTGCGGGCGGCCGTCCACCAGCTGTCGGCAGGCGCATTGCCGGAAGGCAGCGTCACGCTCAGCGACAGCTCAGCACCAAGATGCGTCCAGGATTGCTGCGACGCCATCCCGGCGGCCATGCCATGGCGGGGTATCAGGGCCGGATCTGCGCTTGGCGCATCGCCCTCGGGATGGCACTGGGTGCCCTCGCCGAGTACTGGATCCGACCAGGCCAGCGCGACCACGGCGCCGCCCGGCAGCAGGGCGCACAACGACCTGGCGATGGCGGCAGGGATCACCGCATCACCATCGCCTTGCACTGCAGAGGTCACCATCTGACTGGACACGTTGCTCATCCCTACGGGTACCGGCTGCCCGGCACCTCCCCTTCCTGCGAGCATAACGCGCAGACCGGGGGGCAATGGAAGCGCATCAACCCCATCGGTCGCCGATGGACGTTGTTCCGGTTATCTCCCAGGCCCCTTCCATGCCCCCCAGCAGCGCCGCCCGGCTCCCCATCGACTATGCGAACACCCCCGCAGCGCTTACTCTGTGCGGCGTGGACGCCCTTGCCCTGCCGACCGATGAAGCACTGATGCTGGCCTGGGCCGGTGGCGACCTGCGTGCGTTCGAGGCGCTGTATGGCCGTCACCGCAGCCGCCTGTACAGCTTTCTGCTGCGCCAGCTGCGCGATGGCGCGCTGGCCGACGAGATGTTCCAGGATGTCTGGCAGCGTGTGATCGCCGCCCGCGCCAGCTGGCAGCCCGAGGCCGCCTTCACTACCTGGCTGTTCCGGATCGCCCACAACCGTCTCAACGATCACTGGCGCGCCGCACGGCACCGGCCGTCGGCCCCGATCGACGCCGATGAACGTGTCGCAGCGATCACCGATGCGCGGACGCCCGAAACCCAACTGTCCGATTTCGAGCAGCGCCGCCAACTGCAGTTGGCCATGGAGCAGCTGCCGCCCGAGCAGCGCGAGGTGCTGCAACTGCGTCTGGAACAGGAACTGAGCCTGGAAGAGATTGCCGAGATCACCGGCGTCGGCCGTGAGACGGTGAAATCACGACTGCGTTATGCGATGGACAAACTACGTGCGGGGTTGAGCGGATGAACCGCCCGGATCCGCTGACGCCAGAAGAGCGCGAACTGGCCCGGCTGCTGGGTCGGCCGAGCGCGACCGGTCCCGCTCCGGCGATCGACGAGGCCGTACTCGCGGCCGCGCGCACCGCCGTTGAAGCACCGGCGGCGGACGCTGCCACCTGGACCCTGCCGCCGGCTGCGCCGGTGCGGGCACCTCGCCCGCGTTCGCGCCTGCCTGCAGTGTTCGGCCTTGCCGCCTCGGTGATTTTCGCCGTCGGCATCGCCTGGCAGCTCAAGCCCGAGGATCCGCCCGCGCCGCCGCTGGCTGAACCGGTTGCCACACCCGCACCAGGCCCCGCCGCATCAAACACCGCAGGGACGGCGGCTGCGCCGGCAATGGACGCCGCACCGGCACCGGCCCCCGTCGCTGCACCGCCCGCGGTCCAGCAAGAGCGCATTGCGAAAGACACAGCGGCCTCCACCGCGCCCGCCTCGGCGCCTGCGCCCGCGCATGCGCGGACGGCCGCCCCGCCCCGCCCGGAAGTGATCACCGCACCCGCACCGCCTGTTACTGCGCCAGCGCAGGCACCGGCACCGATGATGTCCGCCCCGGCGCCGGAGGCGGCATCGGCCGCTGCCCTGCAGGCGAACGAACCGGCGCTGGACCGCGTGGTGGTGACCGGCTCCAGGATGGACCGCGCCGCACCGGCCAAGTCCGCGCCCCGCGCCCCCGGCGTGATGCGGCGCGCCGCCGCGCCGATGGCGGCCCCGGCCGCTTCCGACGATGCCGTGCGTGCGTTGCATCAGGCCGTCGCTGCCGATGCCAGCCTTCCGCGCAAGCAGTGGCTCAAGCGCATCCGCGAGCGACGTGATGCCGGCGATGTGGATACCGCGCGCGCCAGCCTGGAGCGCTATCTGCAGCAGTACCCGGAAGTGCGCATCCCGCGCGATCTGCGCCAGCTGCTCGAGAACTGACGCGCGGCGTACGGTGATCGGGCATCCCCACTAGAATGGTGGGAATGCCCGATACGCTCGCCACCGCCGTCAGCCACAGCCTGGACATCAAGCACAGCCGCTTCATCGCCCATGCCGCACCTATCCAGCATGCGGCGGCCGCGTTGGAATTCCTGGCGGAGGTCGCGGTGGCGGATGCCACCCACAACTGCTGGGCGTACCGCTACGGCAACGAGTATCGCTCCAGCGACGACGGCGAGCCGTCGGGCACGGCCGGGCGCCCGATCCTGGCCGCCATCGATGGTCAAGGGTTTGATCGGGTCATGGTCGTGGTGACCCGCTGGTACGGCGGCATCAAGCTTGGCGCCGGCGGCCTGGTGCGCGCCTATGGCGGCACCGCTGCCGAGTGCCTGCGGGTGGCACCGCGGCTGCCGCTGATCGCCATGGCCGAGCTGGACGTGCAGGCCGGCTTCGAGGATCTGGGCCCGCTGCATGCCGCGCTGGGCACCCATCTGGCCGAGAAAGTGGACGAAGCGTTCACCGCCGACGGCGTGAACCTGCACCTGCGCTTGCCGGCCGATCAGGTCGAGCCGTTGAAAAACCGCCTTCGCGACGCCACTCGTGATCGTGTCCGTATTGAATCCCGCATCGAACCAGGCCCATCGAATGACTGACGCACCCGCTCCGCACGACACGCCGATGCGCCGATTGGGCAGCTTGAACACGCTGTGGCCGTTCGTCCGACGGCACGTCGGGCTGTTCAGTGCCTGGCTGGTGGCCTTGGCGGTGTCCTCGGTGGCCACCCTGAGCCTGCCGGTCGCGGTGCGCCAGATGATCGACCACGGCTTCACCAGCGGCGGCCAGATCAACAAGGCGTTCGCGCTGCTGTTCCTGGTCGCGGTGGTGCTGGCCCTGGCCACCGCCGCGCGCTTCTTCTTCGTCTCGCTGCTGGGCGAAAAGGTGGTCGCCGATCTGCGCAGCCGCCTGTATGCCCACCTGATCACGCTCGGCGCCGGCTTCCACGACCGCAGCCGCAGTGGCGAGCTGGTCTCGCGCCTGACCGCCGACAGCGAACTGCTGCGCAGCGTGATCGGCTCGACCATGTCGGTGGCCCTGCGCAGCAGCGTCACCGTGGTCGGCAGTCTGGTGATGCTGTTCGTCACCAGCCCGCATCTGGCGGCGTGGTCGCTGGTTGGCATTCCGCTGGCGGTGCTGCCGATCATCATCGGCGCCCGTCGCCTGCGCAACATCGCCCGCGCCAGCCAGGACCGCATCGCCGATGCCAACAGCCTGGCCTCGGAAACCCTCGGCGCGGTACGCACCGTGCAGGCCCACGCGCGTGAGCCGTATGAACGCGGCCGCTTCAATGCCGCGCTGGGGGATGCGATCGGTGCCGCCCGCCGGCGTATCCGCGCCCAGTCGATCGTCACCGCCAGCGCGATCGTGCTGGTGTTCGGCGCCATCGTCGGCGTGCTGTGGCTGGGCGCGCACGAGGTGATCGACGGCAACATGAGCGCCGGTACGCTGGGCCAGTTCGTCCTGTACGCGCTGATCGGCGGCGGTTCGGTCGGTGCGCTGGCCGAGGTCTGGAACGAGTTGCAGCGTGCGTCCGGTGGCATGGGCCGCATCGCCGAACTGCTGCAGGAAAACGTGGAGATCACCGCCCCCGCCCATCCCACCCCGTTGCCGCAGCCACTGCGCGGCGAGATCCGTTTCGAGGATGTGGTGTTCCACTACCCGCAACGCCCCGATACCGCTGCGCTGGATCATGTGAACCTGCACGTGCGCCCGGGTGAGACGGTCGCGCTGGTCGGGCCGTCCGGCGCCGGCAAGAGCACCATCCTGTCGATGCTGCTGCGTTTCCACGATCCGGCCGCCGGTCGCATTCTGGTCGATGGCGTGGATCTTCGCGAGGTCGATCCGGCACAGCTGCGTGAGCAGCTGGCCCTGGTGCCGCAGCAGCCGACCCTGTTTGCCAGCAGTGCGTTCGAGAACATCCGCTACGGCCGCCTGGAAGCGACCGACGAAGAAGTGCAGCGCGCGGCGGAAGCCGCCGAGGCCGATGAGTTCCTGCAGGCCCTGCCCGAGGGCTATGCCAGCGAGCTGGGCGAGCGCGGTGCCCGCCTGTCCGGTGGACAGCAACAGCGCATCGCGATCGCGCGCGCCCTGCTCAAGAACGCGCCGATCCTGCTGCTCGACGAAGCCACCAGTGCACTGGATGCACAAAGCGAGCGCGCGGTGCAGCAGGCGCTGGAGCGATTGATGGCCGGCCGCACCACGCTGGTGATCGCGCATCGTCTGGCGACCGTGCTCAAGGCGGACCGCATCGTGGTGATGGACCACGGCCGCATCGTCGCCCAGGGCACGCATGCCGAACTGCTGGCCGAGGGCGGTCTCTACGCCGAACTGGCGCGCCTGCAATTCATTGATTGATGACGGGCCGGTAACATCGGCCATCGCATCCTGCAGCCCTCACTGGACGTGCTGCAGGAGGTGCTTCATGTCGTTCCGACAGTTCCCCGCCACCGACGCCAACGGCGACGATTACGTCATCATCGAATTCAAGGATGAGCAGGCCGATGCCTCTGCAGGAAACGGCCAGAGTGCGCGTTACGAGCTGGCCGATGGCCGCCATCTGATCCGCGACGGACGCGAGTTCCGCACAGCGGGCGGCGAGCTGACCCTCGTCACCTGACGCGTTGAAAAAAGTTACGCGGATGTTGGTCAATTTTTGACCAAGCATCTTGACAGCCTTTTACTGCAAGGCGAGTACGCACTTATCCACATGTTTGTGCGCAGATCATCCACACCCCCTGTGGATGAATGCTGCAGCGCACCGTGTCAGCGCACCAGAACGCGGCCGATACCGGAGGCATCGATCTCGATGGCCGCCGCCTGCAGCGCGAGGGCATCGCTGGCTGCCACGAAGCCCACCCGGAAGTGCACCTCACCGGCCGGCGTCCGCGAAGAATGGATCGAGGCCAGGCTGACCCGGTGCCGTTCGAACACATGCAGCAATTCGCGCAACGAGCCGGGCCGGTCTTCCGGCAGGTGCACACTGATCGCGTTGCGTTCGGTGAGATCGGCCAGCAGGTAGCCGACCCGCTCGAAGGTGTAATTGCCGTCGGCCAGCACCTCCGCTCCCAGGCTGTCGCGGTTGTCCAGCAACAACTGCTGGCGGAACGCCGCGCGCGCCGCGTCATCGCCCTGCTCCAGCTGCGAGCGCAGCTGCTGCAACTGGGCCAGCAGCCGGTCCAGCATCGGTGCCACGTGCGGGTTGCCGAACTGGATGTCTTCGTAGATCGCCGGATTGAGCGAGAGGATGCGCGCGATGATCGCGGTATCCAGCTCGAACGAGGCCGAGCGGTACGGCATCAGTGCCGGCAAGGCGCCGAGGAGCGGCGCGTATTCGCGCAGCACACCGGCCTGGGCCAGATGCGTGGCATGCACCATCGCCTGCACCAGCGCCATGACCTGGTCATGGTGCTCGGGCGTGGCACGTACGCATTCCGCTTCCAGTGCCTCGCACAGCTGCTGCACGAACGGCTGCCACCGCGACAGGCGCGCCTCGCAGACCACCATCACCCTGCCCTTCAGCGTGGGCGCCTTGGGCGGAGCCGTCATCGGATGCAGACCCACCACCTCCGCCTGCGAGGCAAGCATCGCCTCCACCGGGGCCGATTTGACCGAGGTGACATCCAGCCACAGGCGGTCGGCTTCGCGACCGGCCGAGCGGGCCACGTAGTCGGCGATCAGCGCGGGCGTGTGCCGGATCGGTGCGGAGAAGATCAACACCTCGGCGCGCTCGAGCAGTGTCTCCGGGCTGTCCGACGCTGCATCGGCCGGGTCATGGCCGATCACGTCCAGCCCAAGCCGTTGCTCCAGGAAGCGGCGCAACCAGCGCCCGTAGGCACCGTCGCTGCCGACGATGCCGACCACCGGTTTCAGACTCACGCCAGGCGCTCGGCGACGAAGCGATCCGGCAGTGCCAGTGCCGCCGGCGCCGCCGCCAGCACATCGAACTCTTCGTGCCCGTTGGCCAGCGTGGTCTCCAGTGCGACATGCACGCCGGCGATGGCGCGCGAGATCGCCTGTTCGAAGCGTTCCCCACGCAGCAGGAAGGCGACCAGCAACGACATCAGCACATCGCCCGTGCCAGCCACGTCCACCGGCAGATGCGGCGAAGACCAGCGCCAAATGGCATCACGGCTGACCGCGAGCGTGACCAGCTGGCCTGGATCACCGCCGACGCTGTGCGCCAGCACCCACTCCGGCCCGCGCGCCAGCAGCGCCTGCGAGGCGGCGATCGCATCGTCCTGGGCCAGGCTCGGCATCCCGGTGAGGCGGCCGAGTTCAAAGGCATTGGGCGTGACCAGCCAGGCATGCGGCAGCAGACGTTCGGCGAAGACGTTTTCCAGGCCCGGCTCGACGTAAGGGCCGGTGTGGGTGTCGCCAATGACCGGGTCCAGACAGTAACGCAGCTGCGGCGAGGACGGCAGCACCGCATCGAGCCAATCGGCGAAGGCCGCACCGTTGCCGACGCTGCCGAAGTAGCCGGACACCAGCATCCGCGCCCGCTGTGGCAGGCCGCGCTCACCGGCGCCGAGCAGCAGATCGGCGAACCAGTCCGAGGGCAGCACGCGGCCGCGCGTGGTCTCGTAGAACGGCGCGTTGCTGAGCAGCGTGGTCGGGATTTCGGCCACGCGCACGCCGAGCGCGCGCAGCGGCGGCACGGCCGCGCTGTTGCCGGCATAGCCGTACACCAGCTGCGACTGGACCGAGATGACGTCGACCGGCGACGGACCGTCCGGGCGCTGGCGGCGGCCGTGGACCAGGTGGCTTTCGAGGGATTCGTTCATGCCGACATTTTACGCCTGCGAGTCTCTCCAGGCGCGGCGGAAGGTGGGTCGAGCGGTGGACCGCGCACAAAAAAGCCCCCTGTCGCCAGGGGGCCTTCGGTAGTTCACAGGAACCCGTGACGCTTACGACGTCATCCGGTCCCAGAAGCCCTTCACGCCATCGATGAAGGTCGCCGACTTCGGCGAATGCTTGCGCGCTTCCTCACCGGTGAAGGTGGTTTCGAACTGTTCCAGCAGCTTGCGCTGCTCCGGGGTGAGGTTGACCGGGGTCTCCACCACCACGCGGCAGTACAGGTCGCCTTCGCTGCGGCTGCGCACCGAACGCACACCCTTGCCCCGCATGCGGAACAGTTTGCCGGTCTGGGTCTCGGCCGGGATGCGGATCTCGGCATAACCACCCAGCGTGGCCACACGGACGGTATCGCCCAATGCCGCCTGCGAGATGCGGATCGGCACTTCGCAGTGCAGGTCGTCGCCGTCGCGCTGGAAGATCGCGTGTTCGCGCACGCGCACTTCCACGTACAGATCGCCCGCCGGGGTGCCGGCCGGACCGGCCTCGCCTTCACCGGACAGACGGATGCGGTCACCGGTGTCGACGCCCGCAGGCACCTTGACCGACAACACTTTGTCTTCCTCGACACGGCCATTGCCGTGACAGGTCTTGCAGGGGTTCTGGATGATCTGGCCACGGCCGTTGCAGTGGTGGCAGGCCTGCTGCATCGCGAAGATGCCGCGCTGGATGCGCACCTGGCCCTGGCCACGGCAGACCGAACAGGTCTCGACCTTGCCATCTTCCGAACCGCTGGCATTGCAGTCATCACACTCGACCAGACTCGGAATCTCGATGCGGCGCTCCACGCCCATCACCGCTTCTTCCAGGTCCAGCTCCATCACGTAACCGATATCGGCACCGCGACGGGCCTGGCGCGGACCACCACCGCCGGCGCCACCGCCGAAGATGTTGCCGAAGATGTCGCCGAAGATATCGCCCATGTCCGGGCCACCCGGACCACCACCACCGCCGCCCATGCCGTGCTCGAATGCCGCATGGCCGTGGGCATCGTACATGCGGCGCTTGTTGCCGTCGGACAGGGTTTCGTAGGCTTCCTTGCATTCCTTGAAGGATGCTTCGGCTTGACTGTCACCCGGATTGCGGTCCGGATGGTATTTCATCGCGCAACGGCGATAGGCCTTCTTCAGTTCTTCGTCGCTGGCGGTGCGGGACACGCTCAGCACTTCGTAGTAATCGCGCTTGCTCATAGCTTGAATCGGGTTCCGGAAGTCGGGATTCGTCAAAGCGGAAGAGCGGCACCAGGTCCGCTCTTTCGCCGGGCGCCCCGACAGGCCGGGATACGGCTGTCAGGACCAGAAGGGGAGACGACAACGGGACGCTGCCTGCGCAACGTCCCGTGTCATGGCCGGATCAGGACTTCTTGTCGTCCTTGACTTCGGTGAACTCGGCGTCGACCACATCGTCGTGCGCGCCGCTGTTACCACCAGCATCCGGGCCCGGTGCCGCGCCACCCTGCTCGGCTGCCGCGGAGGCCGCGAACAGGGCCTGGCCGGCTTCTTCCAGCACCTTCGACTTGGCTTCAATCTGGGCCTTGTCGTCGCTCTTCATCGCAGTTTCCAGATCGGCCAGGGCCGACTCCACCTTGCCGATCACATCGCCGCCGACCTTGCTGCCGTGCTCGGTGATCGCGGTACGGGTACCGTGGATCAGCGCGTCAGCCTGGTTGCGGGCCTGGACCAGCTCATGGAACTTCTTGTCTTCTTCGCGGTTGGCTTCCGCGTCGGCGACCATGCGTGCGATTTCGTCCTCGGACAGACCCGAACCGGCCTTGATCTCGACCTTCTGTTCCTTGTTGGTCTTCTTGTCCTTGGCCGACACGTGCAGGATGCCGTTGGCGTCGATGTCGAAGGACACTTCCACCTGCGGCAGGCCGCGCGGCGACGGCTCGATGCCGGAGAGATCGAACTTGGCCAGCGACTTGTTGAAGCGGGCCTGCTCGCGCTCACCCTGCAGCACGTGCACGGTCACGGCCGACTGGTTGTCCTCGGCGGTGGAGAACACCTGCGAGGCCTTGGTCGGGATGGTGGTGTTCTTCTCGATGATCTTGGTGAACACGCCACCCAGGGTCTCGATGCCCAGCGACAGCGGGGTCACGTCCAGCAGCAGCACGTCCTTGACGTCGCCGCCCAGCACGCCGCCCTGGATCGCAGCACCCAGTGCCACGGCTTCGTCCGGGTTGACGTCCTTGCGCGGTTCCTTGCCGAAGAACTCGGTCACGGCCTGCTGCACCTTCGGCATACGGGTCTGACCGCCGACCAGGATCACTTCACCGATGTCGCTCGAACGCAGGCCGGCATCGTTCAGCGCGATGCGGCACGGCTCGATCGACTTCTTGATCAGGTCTTCCACCAGCGCTTCCAGCTTGGCGCGGGTCAGCTTGATGTTCAGGTGCTTCGGGCCCGACGCGTCAGCGGTGACGTACGGCAGGTTCACTTCGGTCTGCTGGCTGGTCGACAGCTCGATCTTGGCGCGCTCGGCGGCGTCCTTCAGGCGCTGCAGGGCGAGCGGATCCTTGCGCAGGTCGATGCCCTGGTCCTTGTTGAACTCATCGACGAGGTACTCGATGACGCGGTTGTCGAAATCTTCGCCGCCCAGGAAGGTGTCACCGTTGGTGGCCAGCACTTCGAACTGCTTCTCACCGTCCACGTTGGCGATCTCGATGATCGACACGTCGAAGGTGCCGCCGCCCAGATCGTACACAACGATCTTGCGGTCACGGCCGTCACCCTTGTCCAGGCCATAGGCCAGGGCAGCAGCGGTCGGCTCGTTGATGATGCGCTTGACTTCCAGACCGGCGATGCGGCCTGCATCCTTGGTGGCCTGGCGCTGGCTGTCGTTGAAGTAGGCCGGCACGGTGATCACGGCCTCGGTGACGGTCTCACCCAGGAACGCTTCGGCGGTCTTCTTCATCTTCTCCAGCACGCGGGCGGAGATTTCCTGCGGGGCCATCTTCTTGCCGTCGCTGGTCTGCACCCAGGCATCGCCATTGTCATGGGCCAGGATGCCGTAGGGCACGTGCGCGATGTCCTTCTGGACTTCAGCGTCGGTGAACTTGCGGCCGATCAGGCGCTTGACGGCGTAGAAGGTGTTCTTGGGGTTGGTCACGGCCTGGCGCTTGGCCGAGGCGCCGACCAGGACTTCGCCGTCCTTGGTGTAGGCGACGATGGACGGCGTGGTGCGATCGCCTTCCGCGTTTTCGATGACGCGGGCCTTGCCGCCGTCCATGATCGCCACACACGAGTTGGTGGTGCCGAGGTCGATACCAATGATCTTGCCCATGAGGGAGACTCCTGAAAGTTCTGGGTACATCCGGCAGCTGCCGGGTTATGAATGGGATGTGTGGGACGCTGCGAACACTTTCAAGCCGTCCATCAAACACAGTGTCCGATGGCGACCCAACGCGTTCAGCGTCCGGTCGACGCGCCGGGCCATGCCCGGCTGAGCGACCCGAGGATCAGTCGCGGGCCACCACGACCAGCGCCGGCCGCAGCAGGCGGTCGTTGAGCAGGTAGCCCTTCTGGAACACCTGGACCACGCTGCCGGGCGCCGCGCCGGGCGCGTCGACCTGGCTGATGGCCTGGTGGTGGTCCGGGTTGAAGGTCTGACCGGTCGGGTCGAGCAGGGTCAGGCCATTGTCGGCGGCGACCTTGAGCAGCTGCTTGTAGGTCAGTTCGAGACCTTCGCGCAGCGGGCTCGGCTCACTGCCGGCGGCGTTCAGGCCAGCGTCGAGGCTGTCGAACACCGGCAGCAGCTCGCCGAGCAGCTTTTCATTGGCGAAGCGGCGCGCCTGTTCCACGTCGCGGGCAACGCGCTTGCGCTGGTTGTCCAGGTCGGCGCGCTCGCGCAGCGACTCCGAACGCAGCAAGGCCAGCTCGTTGTGCAGGCTGTCCAGCTGCTGCTGCAGGGACGGCTCAGCGGCCGGCTCGCCGGCGGGATTCTGGGATGCGATATCTGACTGATCTTGGTTCATTTCCGGATCCTTGGCGGTGACTCTCCGCCTCCACCCACCCCTATGTGGGCGCGGCTACGGGATTCAAGAGTCCAGGGCCGCTTTATGCGCGATCGCGGGACAATCCGCCGCCAGCGGGGGACCCCAGCGCGGCCCCCAGCACCTGGGCGGTGGCTTCCACCAGCGGAATCATGCGGTCGTAGGCCATCCGCTTCGGGCCGATGACCCCCAGCACGCCCAGCACCTTGCCGTCGGCCGAGTACGGGGCGGTGACCAGCGAGACGCTTTCCAGCGGCATCACCCCGGTCTCCTCGCCGATGAAGATGCGTACCCCCGGGGCCTGGATGGTGCGCTCGAGCAGCTGCAGGATCTCGCGCTTGCTGGCGAACACGTCAAAGAGCTCGCGCAGGCGCTCCAGGTCTGAGAGGTCCTGCACGCCCATCAGCCGGGTCTGCCCGGCCAGCACCATGTCATCGGCCGGCGGCACCATCGCCTGCTCGGCCAGTTCGATGCTGTGCGCCAGCAGCTGCTCCATTTCCGACTGCGCATCGCGCAGCTCCAGCAGCAGCCGGGCCCGGATCTCGGCCAGCGGTCGCCCGGCGCAGTTGGCATTGAGGTAGTTGGCGACCTGCTCCAGCTCCCCGGGATTGAACGCCCGGCGCGGCTCGATCACCCGGTTCTGCACCTCGTTGTCGGCGAACACCAGGATCGCCAGCACCCGGCGCGCGTCCAGCGCCACGAAATCGATATGCCGGAACGCGAACTGCTCCCGGCGCGGGGCACTGACCACCCCCACGAAATGGCTCATCGCCGAGAGCAGCTCCGAGGCACTGCCGAGCAGAGCCTGGGTGCCGGTGCCGGTGGCCAGCTCGGTGCGCAGGCGGCTGAGCTCGCCCTCGCCCGGCGGCTGCATCTTGACCAGGCTGTCCACGAACACCCGGTAGCCGTGCGCGGTCGGCACCCGGCCGGCGGAGGTATGCGGGGAGCTGAGCAGCCCCAGGTCTTCCAGGTCGCCCAGGATGTTGCGGATCGTGGCCGGGCTGACGTCCAGGCCGGCATGCCGGGCAAGCGTCTGCGAGCCGACCGGCTCGCCATCCTGGATGTGGCGGGCAATCAGCGTCCGCAGCAGATGGCGGGCGCGTGGCGCGAGATGTGACGCGGAAGGATGCATGGAATCAGCCTGTGAGACGCCCACTTAGATAATGGCTGCACGGGGCGTTGGCAAGTCATTGGAGACGCCCCCGGCCCATGCTAGCGTGCGCGGCTTGGAGACGCCCCTCGTGTACAACGTAGACCATGCTTAGACATCTATCGATCAAGGATTTCGCGGTCGTCCGCGCCACCGAGCTGGAATTCGGCGCCGGCATGACCGTGGTCTCAGGTGAAACCGGCGCGGGCAAGTCGCTGATGGTGGACGCGCTGGGCTTTTTGTCCGGGCTGCGCGCCGACAGTGGCGTGGTCCGCCACGGCGCCGCGCGCGCCGAGCTCTCGGCCGAATTCGCGCCGCTGGCCGACGCCCCGGCCCGCCAGTGGCTGCGCGACAACGAGCTGGACGACGAAGAACAGTGCCAGTTGCGACGGGTGATCCGCGCCGACGGTGGCTCGCGCGCCTTCATCAACGGCCGCCCGGTGACGCTGACCCAGCTGACCCAGTTGGCCAGCATGCTGGTCGAAATCCACGGGCAGCACGAACAGCAGGCCCTGCTCTCGCGCCCCTCGCAGCTCTCGCTGCTGGACGCCTTCGCCCGCAACGACGCCGAGCGCGCCCAGGTCCGCCAGACCGCGGCACGCTGGCAAGCGCTGGTCGATGAAGCCGAGGCGCTCTCGCGGCAGGGCGACGTGAGCGACCGGATCGGCTATCTGGAACACCAGCTCAGCGAGCTCAAGCGCGAAGACCTGGACCCGGCCTCGATCGCCACCCTGGGCAGCAGCCACCGCCGCCAGGCCCATGCCAGCGCGCTGATCGGCGCCTGCGACGTGGCGGTCAGCCGCCTCAACGGCGATGACGAGGTCTCGGTGCTGCAGCTGCTTCAGCAGACCCGCCATGACCTGGCCCGCGTGGCCGAACACGACAGCCGGCTCGGCGAGGTCGATGCCCTGCTCGACAGCGCCGCCATCCAGCTGGACGAAGCGCTGTCGTTGCTCGACCGCGTCCATGACGACCTGGATGCCGACCCGGAGCAGTTCGAGGATATCGAGCGCCGTCTCGGCCGCCTGCACGACCTCGCGCGCAAGCACCGCGTGCCGATGGAAGCGCTGGGCGAGCACCGCGACGCCATGGAAGCCGAAGTGGAGCAGCTGCGCGGTGCCGACGAGCGCCTGCAGGCCCTGGCCGGCGAGATCGACCGTGCCGCCGGCAAGTGGAAGAGCGTGGCCGATGTACTCAGCGCCAGCCGCCGGAAGGCCGCCAAGGCCCTGTCGGACACCACCACCACCCTGATCGGCGAGCTGGGCATGGGCGGCGGTCAGTTCCTGATCGATATCGAGCCGCAGACCGTGGTCAAGCCGGACCCGAACGGCGCGGAGCGGGTCGAGTTCCTGGTCGCTGCCAACGCCGGCCAGCCGCCGCGCGCCCTGCGCAAGGTCGCCTCGGGTGGTGAGCTGTCGCGTATTTCGCTGGCAATCGAAGTCGCCGCGCTGGGCCTGGATGCGGTGCCGACCATGGTCTTCGACGAAGTCGATTCGGGCATTGGTGGCGCCGTGGCCGACATTGTCGGGCAGAAGCTGCGCGCGTTGGGCGAGAAGCGTCAGGTGCTGTGTGTCACCCATCTGCCGCAGGTCGCCTCCAAGGGCCACGCCCACTACCGGGTCAGCAAGGCGCCGGTGGACGGCATGACCCAGAGCGCGGTTGAGAAGCTCGATACCAAGGCCCGCGAGGAAGAGCTGGCCCGGATGCTCGGCGGCGTGGAAGTCAGCAAGGAAGCCCGGGCCGCGGCGCGCAAGCTGCTGCAGGTCTGAGGCTCCCTGGCCGGGTAGTGCCGGCCGCTAGCCGGCGCCCCGCCGGCACCGGCGCCTCACCCTGAAAACGAAAACCCCGGGCACGCCCGGGGTTTTTTGATCGCATCGGGATGGCCAGCGAGCCGTTACCGACGCTTCTTGCGGACGTAGAGCACCAGCGAGTGCTCTTCCAGCTCGTAGCCGTGGTCAGCCGCGATCTTGCGCTGCAGCTCCTCGATCTCGTGGCTTTCGAACTCGATGATCTTGCCGCTGTCCACATCGACCATATGGTCGTGGTGACCGCCGCGGTCCAGTTCGTAGACGGCCTGGCCGCCTTCGAAGTTGTGCTTCAGCACCAGGCCGGCGGCCTCGAACTGGGTCAGCACCCGGTACACCGTGGCCAGGCCGATCTCGTCGCCGTGCTCCAGGAGCTGGCGGTAGATGTCTTCGGCCGTCATGTGGTGGCTGGCGTTGCGCTGCTCGAGCAGCGCCAGGATCCGCATACGCGGATGGGTCACCTTGAGGCCGACTTTGCGCAGGTCGTGGGTTTCCATACTTCTCCGTTCATTGGCGATTTAGCGCCAGCTGCCTCGGATTGGGTCGCGGCGACACGTCAGGAGTGTATCATCGACTCGATTTCCCCAAACGCCATTCCCCGATGCGCAATCTCCTGCTGGTCGCCGCCGTTGCCCTGTCCACCACGGGCTGCGGCATCATTTACAAGCAACCCATCTATCAGGGCAACCTGATCCGGGAGCAGGCCGTCGGTCAGCTGCAGGTGGGCCAGAGCAAGCAGCAGGTTGGCGCCCTGCTTGGTACGCCCTCCATCGCGGACCCGTTCCACGCCCAGCGCTGGGACTACACCGCCAGCCAGCGCGTGAACCGCGTGGGCAAGACGGAAGTGAAGAACTTCACCGTCTACTTCGAAAACGACGCGGTCACCCGTTGGGACGGCGAGTACTTCGCCAGCGACGACGCCGAGCTGGCCCGCAGCACGCTGCGCCAGTTCGGCCGCAACCTGCCCAAGGACAAGAAGAAGCGCGGCCGCTGAGGCCCGCCCTCTTCACTCAGTTGCCGGCGCGTGCGCGCCGGCGGCGGTTGTCTTTCGGGTCGGCCAGCAGCGGACGTAGCAGCTCGACCCGGTCGCCCTCGCGCAACATCTGATCCGGCTTGGCCACCAGGCCATGCACGGCCACGGCCGGGCATTGTGCGCTGCCGTCTATGTCCGCGGCGTCCATGGCATCGGCGACCGTGGCCCCCTCAGGCAGGGTCAACCTCCTCGCGTCGACGCGATCAGGCCAGGCCAGCACCACCTCGACCGTGATCACCGCTCAGTCCTGGGCGTCGGCGACGCGGACGAAATCATTCACCATGCGGTCGGCCAGCCCCTGGAAGCCCAGCGCCAGGGCCGGTCCCAGCAGGCGCGAGGTAGGCTCGAACTCCAGCGTCAGGCTGACCTTGCAGGCGTCCTCGGCCAGCGCGTGGAACTCCCAGCGCCCGTGCAGGCGCTTGAACGGCCCGTCCTTGAGCTGCATATCAATGCTGTGTGGGCGCTGCAGCGTGTTCTCGGTCATGAACCAGGTCGAGAACGACCCAAAGCCCAGGTCCAGGCGCGCGACCAGTCGGTCCGGGCCGGACTCCAGGATCTGCGAGGCCGAACACCACCGGAAGCGGCGCGGATAGGCGTCAATATCATTGACCAGGTCGAACATACGGGCAGCCGAATGTTCGACCAGGGCACTACGTCGGATAGTTGGCATGCGATACAGATGTCGGATGAATCGACCGGGCGTGCCCGAATCGGAGACAATAGGGAAATGAGCAAGAACAGCGGCAAGGATAAAGCAAAGGGCGCGACGGCCAACAAAACCATCGCGCTCAACAAGCGTGCCCGTCACGAGTACCACATCGAGGATCGCTTCGAAGCCGGCCTGGCCCTGCAGGGCTGGGAGGTCAAGTCGATCCGCGCCGGGCGCGGCAACATCATCGATGCCTACGCCTACGTGCGCGATGGGGAAATCTTCCTGATCGGCGCGCAGATCACCCCATTGATCCAGGCCTCCTCCCACATGGTGGCCAACGACCGTCGCGAACGGAAGCTGCTTCTGCATCGCAGCGAGATCGACAAGCTGATCGGCAAGGTGCAACGCGATGGCTACACGATCGTGCCCACCGCGATGTACTGGAGCAAGAACAACATCAAGCTTGAGATCGCGCTGGCCAAGGGCAAGCAGACCCACGACAAGCGCGATGCCGAGAAGGACCGCGACTGGGCGCGCGAGAAGTCGCGTACCATGCGCCGGCACAACCGCGACGCCTGATGGCGCCGGCGTCGCCCGCCCCGGTTATCCAGCCCGCCAGCGCGGAGGACACACGCGCGGTGTTCGCCGGCCTGCTGGCCTTCAACCAAGCCGCCAGTGGCGATGCGCTGGATGACCAGCCGGTCAACCGGGTCATACATGATGACGCCGGCCAGGTCGTGGCCGGGATCGCCGCTGATGTCTGTGGCGGCTGGCTGATGGTGCATGCGCTCTGGGTGGATGACACCCGCCGCGGCGAAGGATTGGGCCAGGCCCTGCTGGCCGAGGCCGAGCAGCATGCCCGCGCGCTCGGCGCGCACGCCGTGACGCTGGATACCTTCTCCTGGCAGGCCGAGGGTTTCTATCTCAAGCAGGGCTATGAAATGTTCGGTCGGCTGCAGGATTTTCCGCCTGGTCATCAGCGCATGTATCTGCGCAAGTCGCTCTGACTCACCGGGTCAGACCGCCTCGGCGTGCCCGTCCGGGCAATAGGCGTCATGCAGCGCCTTCAGCACACCCAGTGCCGGGGAGTCGGCCAACGCATAGAAAATCGTCTGCGCCTCGCGCCGCGTGGTCACCAACGCCATCCCACGCAGAACCGCCAGGTGCTGGGAAAGCGCCGACAGGCCCAGTCCACTGAACGGCTGCAGCTCCCCTACCGACGCCTCGCCTTCCACCAGGCGACACAGCACACGCAGCCGCGCGGGGTGCGCCAGCGCCTTGAGCAGCGCGGCGGCCTGGTCCGCCTGGGCGGCCATTTCTGCAGCACGGGTGGCCGCTGTGGTAAGTGGGGTGGGGTTCGCATCACGCATGGCTTGCACTTTACCTGAGACAACCCTAATTTAGATTTATCTAAATTACAGGGCACGCCCATGCCTTATAAGCACCGTCCCTCCACCGCGGGCTATCAGCCATGACGCCTTACTGGGCGACCTCTTTGGCTGGCGGGGTGTTGATCGGCCTCGCGGCCACCGCACTGCTCTGGCTCAACGGCCGCGTCGCCGGCATCAGTGGCATCACCGCCGGCGCCCTGTTTCCGCAGCGTGGCGAGACCGCGTGGCGCTATGCGTTTCTGCTCGGTCTGATCACCGCCGGTGCACTCGCACTGCACTGGCTGCCCGCATCCGCGCCCTCGCGTATCGGCTTTCCGCCCATCCTGCTGGTCGTGGGCGGGCTGCTGGTGGGCGTCGGCACCCGGCTGGGTGGCGGCTGCACCAGCGGCCATGGCGTCTGCGGGCTGGGCCGGCTGTCATTGCGCTCGCTGGTCGCCGTGGGGGTGTTCATGAGCACCGCGATACTGACCACCTTCATCGTCCGCCATCTCGCGGGTATCGCATGAGCCGACAGATCCTCGCCGCGCTCGGTGCGGGCGCCCTGTTCGGTCTCGGGCTTGCGGTCTCGGGCATGACCGATCCGCTGCGCATCCTCGGCTTCCTGGATGTCACCGGGGCTTTCGACCCGTCCCTGCTGTTCGTGCTCGGCGGCGCCGTCGCGACCACGGGGCTGCTGTTCCGTTTCGTGCTGCGAACACCGCGGCCGCGCCTGGCAGATCGCTTCCATCTCAGCAACAGCCAACGGATCGACACGCGTCTGCTCGGCGGCGCAGCGTTGTTCGGCATCGGCTGGGGTCTGGCCGGCTACTGCCCCGGGCCCGCGCTGGTCGGTGCCGGCTACGCCGCCAACGAAGCGCTGTGGTTCGTGCCGTCGATGCTGGTCGGCATGGCAGTGCACCGAGGGTGGGAGCGCCGGGCTGAGGGGGCATCGACCAGCTGACAGGGGCCAGACAACGATCTTTCCCCGCCAACCCCGCACAGCTGTCAGAATCCCCGCATTGATACGGAAAGGATCCGCGCGTGACTCTTGAAACTACCCCGGCACCCGCACAGGCGGCGGACGAACTGACCACCCTGCGCGCCGACGTGGCGGCGCTGGAGTTCATCTTTGACGAACTCGCCCGCGCCATGGACCCGGCCGCGCTGCTCAAAGTGCTGACCTACCTGATCCGCAACGCCAAGCGCGCGGCCTCGGAGACCCAGAGCTACGACACGCTGGAACATCGCCGCCTGGTGGCCCAGGTGGAATCGCTGATGGCCCGGGTTGAGCCGCAGGCCAAGAAGCAGGCGATGACCGTGCGCAACGAGCACAATCGCCTGAAGAAGGAAAAAGCCCGCCACAAGGCCGACAGCCGCCGCCAGCTGCAGAAGTAAGCGCGGACCGGCAAGGTGACTGTTCAGCTGGATTGGAGTAGCATCCAACCCGTCAAGTAGGAGTCCGGTGCTGTTTTCCGGATGAAGTGCGGTTCTTGAAGAAACCGGGGGTGCATTGGTTTCGACGGGGGTTGTGAAGTTACTTGGTGCATGCCGAGGGGGCAGCTTTCCTCGTTAATCCAGCAGCAAACTTTTAGTTGCCAACGACGACAACTACGGTTCGAACGACTTCGCAATCGCTGCCTAAAAACAGCTTTAGCGTTTAGTTCTACAGCCGCCTTAGGCGAACCCCCGAACCTACTTGTGCCCGTGCTCGTAGATGTAGGGTCATTATCACGGAACCGGTTGTGATGGCTGCCTGTCAGTCACGACTTAACTAAAGCAGGCTGGTCCTGGGGTGCGCTTTGCACACCGTGCTGCCACAGGATGAGATTCAACGGTGAGCTAAGCATGTAGTACCGGGGATGGAGTGCCTTCGGACGGCGGTTCAATTCCGCCCACCTCCACCATTAGACGGTCCCACAAGGACCACAGAAAGCCGGAACCTCCCGTCAAACAAGGGGTTCCGGCTTTTTTGTTGTCTGTCGTCAGGCCCTGCTCATGGCGAAGCAGGCGCCGGCGCCGGAAACATCGCGCGCAACGCCTGCAGGGCCGCCGGGTGATAGATCGTGGCATGGGTCTCCTCCGGCATCGGCTGGTACCTCACCAGCAGCGAGGGCGATGCCTGCTGCAGCAGCGTTGAGAACTGCAGCGTGGTGGCCGCCAACTGCAGTTGACCGCTGCTGGCCAGGAAAACCCGTGGTTGCATGTGGCGGGCGATCACCAGCTGTTTCGGTGCGTCGGCCAGCAATTGCCCCCGGTTCCACCACAGACTGGGGTCGAGCGCGATGTAACTGGTGAACAGCCCGGGGTCCTGCAGCAGCGTTTCGACAACGAACAGGCCCGCCAGCGATTCTCCGATCAACGCACGCTCGTTGGTGGTCGCATAGCGCTTGCGCACCTCCGGCATCAGCTCATCGCGCAGGAACGCCCGGTACGCCGCCGACCCACCGATGCGTGGTGCGATCTTCCGATCCTCTGGATCATTGCTGGGGCCGGTCATATCGCGGCGACGCTCGGTGTTTTCGATGCCGACCAGCAGGAAGGGACGTATGCTGCCGTTGCCGGACAACACCTGCAATAGCCCCGCCACGTGCAGGAAATCCTCGTCGATGCCGCCGTCTGGCATGTACAGCACCGGTAGCGGCGCGGCCGGGTCCAGCCCCCATGGCCGTGGGCGGTACACGTTGATCCGGCGGGTCTCCCCCAGCACCGTCGACTGCACGGTGAATGTTTCGCCAATGACCAGCGGTGAACTGGGTGCGGACGGCAGGGACGGCGCCAGCTCGGAAGCCAGCGAGGGTGCGACGGACGTAGCAAGCAACAACAGGGGCAGCACGAACATGCGCATGACGCGATCCATCACTGTGTATCAGCGAGCATAGCCGCCGGAGTACCGCAATCGGAAATGCCGGATTGGCAGCTGGAACGGCAGCCCCTCACGGCAACGTAAACTTCCGCGCCATCCGCAGCGGCCACACCGAAGTGAACTGCGCACCGCCCACCAGCCGGTACGCCGCGGACACGCTGTGCATCACGCCCATCGCTTCCAGCACGTCCTTGGTCTTCCGGAACGTCGGGCGCGGATCCGCGGTGAACATGAAAAGGTTGATCTCTTTCGCGCTGACGTCGTAGCCGTCCAGCGTGGCGGCCTTGCCGAGCGCAGTGGTCAGCTCTGCCTCCAGGGTGGCCAGAAAGGCCTCGTCGTCCAGCGACTTTCGCCAGAACTTGATCACAAGCTGGTAATCCATCAGGCGTTCCCGTCGTTCAAGAAGTGAACCGCCAAGGGTACCCGCATGGCAGGCATCACGCTGTCTTTGAAGCGGCGGCAATCATCTGTGCCAGCCGGTCGGCGATGGCCTGCCGCACCTCCGGCGCCAGCCGCGAGCGCGACAGCGCTTCAAACACCCACATGCCGTCGGCGGCGAGCTTGGCGATGAACAGGTCCAGCGAGGCCGGGTCGCTCAGGTCCTGCGGCGTAGGCGGCGACCAACGCTCCACCACCGCGGTCCACGGCTGCATGTTCTCGTCGGTGGCGGCCGCCTCGAACATCAGCTGCAGTTCGGCCCGGGTGGCCGTCTGTGCGCAGGTGAGCGCGTAGGCCTGGTAGCGCTCGGGGGGCTCTGCCGCGTCGGCAGGTTTGCCCGCCGCATCGATCATGCTCGCCTCCCACACGCCGGCCAGGTGTTGGTGGATGCCCTGCAGCAGCGCATCGCGCGAGGGAAAGTGATACAGCAGCCCGCCCCGGGCGATGCCGGATTCGGTGGCGACCGCTTCAAAGGTCAGTGCGGTGATGCCGTCGCGTTCGATCACGCGGACGGCGGCATCCAGGATGTTGGTTCGGTTGCTCGGGCGCATGGGTCAGTGGGCGTGGGAGACAGTGGTGGCCGTGCCGGGGCCATGGCGGCGCAGCAGCACGCCGGTGGTGACGGTGCCGACCAGCAGCACGCCGGCAATCACATACAGTACCCAAACGTAGCTGGCGTCGTACGCGGTGCTGGCCGCTGCCAGCCACCCGGCGTCGCCGCCAGGTTGTGCGGCCAGTGCAAGCGCCTGCTGGATGCTCTGGCCCGCACCGGCGTCCACGCCGTCCGGCAGCGTCACGGTGGCCGAGTAAAGCGCGGCGATCAGGCTGCCCAGCAGGGAGACCGCGAACAGGCTGCCGAACTCATAGGACACCTCCTCCACCGAGGAGGCCATGCCAGCGCGGTGCGGGGGCACGTTGCCGATGATCGCCGTGGAGGCCACGGAGATGGTGGCGCCCATGCCCAGCCCGGTCAGCAGCAGCCCGCCAAGGGTCCAGCCAAGGTGGCCGCCGAAGGTCGCCGCGACCAGCACCACACCGGCGGTGCCCACGCCCAGCCCGCCGGTGATCAGCGGCAACAGCCCGACGCGGTGCAGGAACATGCCGCCGAAAATGGCGCTGGGCAGGCATCCGATCGCCACCACGGACACCAGCAGGCCAGCCTGCAACGGGGTGTAGTCGGCGACCAGCTGGAAGCGCTGGGTGGTCAGCAACTGCAGGCCGGCGATGGCGAACATCGCAAACGCCGCGGACAGCACGCCGGCCAGGAACGGCGCATTGCGGAAGATGGCCACGTCGAGCATCGGATACGGCAGGCGGCGCTGGCGACGCAGGAACAGCACCAGACCGACAAGGAAGATCAGCGCGGCCCCGCCGGCCAGCGGCCAGTTCGGCGGTGCATGCGCGACCTCCTTGATCGCGACGACCAGCCCGGACAAGGCGATCAAGCTGAGCAGCGAGGACATCAGATCCCACGGTTTGCTCGCATCGGGCGTGCCGTGCGGCGCGAACAGCACCGCGCCGACCATGGCCAGCAGCACGATCGGCACATTGATCAGAAACACCGCGCCCCACCAGAAGTGCGCCAGCAGCACGCCGCCGACGATCGGGCCGATGGCGCTGCCGATGATGGAGATACAGCCCCACACCGCGATCGCCAGATTGCGCTCGCGCTCGTCTTCGAAGGTCAGGCTGATCAGCGCCAGGGTGGCGGGCATCATCGCCGCCGCGCCAACGGCCAACAGCGCGCGGGCGGCGATCAGCAGATTGGCATCCGGCGCGAACGCGGCCAGCAGCGAGGCGATGCCGAAGATCGCCAGGCCGATCAGGAACATGCGGCGGTGCCCCAGCCGGTCGCCCAAGGTGCCCGCACCGAGCAGCAGGCCGGCCATCACCAGCGGGTAGGCGTTGATGATCCACAGGCCCTGCAGCGGGGTTGCGCCCAGCTCTTTGGTCAGGGTGGGCAAAGCGGTATAGAGCACCGAGTTGTCAAGGGTGATCAACAACAGGCCGGCGGCAACGGTGAGCAGCAGGCTCCAACGCTGAGTCTTGGTGGGGGTCATGTCGGATCAGAGGGGGGAAACGGGGTTGTAACTATACAGACTATCCTGTTTAGTTTTACCTACGTAAAGCTGGCCGCGTTCAGCCTGCAGCGGGATACTTCATGCGCACTGCCCTCATACGCACTACCCCCGTGCGTACTGCACCGTGGCCGGTGTGACTGCCCCATTCCGTTTACATCATTGCAGGGGGCTGACCCGGGCAGGCAGGCGCCTTCCCGATAAGGACTGTGTTGGGGGAACGCTATGGACGGACAGAAAGAGGCTTTCCGGCTGGCGCATGCCGAGCTGGCGCAGTGCTGGGCGCGGGGTATGTCAGCAGCGGAGCGATGGGCGGTCTACGACGACATCCATGATCGGTTGGTTGGGCAGTGGCCCGCCGACGCCAACCGCATCGTCGGGATGATGGTGATGTGGGTCACCGAGATCCGCGGGGCCTGCCCTGCCCCGTATCGCATGGCGGATGCAGGCGTCGATGAGCCCCCACTACTGCGGGCGTGTCGCATCGATTCCTGAGTCGCTAGGACACGCTCGGCTGGAACGGATCAGTATGGCCGGCCACTTCCATGTTGATCGCGTTGATCAGTGCGGAGATCGCGGTCGCCAGGCGGCGGCTGTCTGCGATGGAGCCGAAGAACAGAATGGACGCGCCCTCCAGTTCCACACCGGCGAGGCCGAGTTCACCCTTCAGCGAGGCGACGCGCTCGTCGAACAGTTTCAACCAGCGGGCATCGGGGGCGACATCGAGCATCGCCACGATTGCTTCATCTGCACCGTGATCAACACTGGTCTGCAGTGTGGGGACATCGAATCCCAGCAATCGGGGCACACTGCTGTCCGGTACGGGAATGCTCATGGGCGCATGGTAGCCGGTAACCGGGGGCGGTGCGTTTTGATGTTCAGGCTGCGCCTTTGGTGGTGTGGGCCCGTGCAACGCGAAAGGTCCGACCAGCGCGGCCGGGCCACGGTGCGTACAGACCCGTCCTACGCTTCTTTGTCGCTCTCCTGACTCGAGCGCTGGCCCTGCTGATCCTGGTCCTGGTCCTGCCGCTGTTGCTGCTTCTGCGCCTCGCGGTGGCGCGTGAATCTCGACAGCGTCTTGATGCTGGCCGGATCATGCTCGCGCTGACAGGCCCACGTCCGGGCTCACAAGGAAACGCCATGCTGCCGCTCCGCTCGATGTTGCTGACCTCCCTCCTTGCGCTCACACCGATGCTGGCCAGCGCGGCGGACAAGGTCACCACGACCCCTGTGCACTTCACCAAGGGCGCCAGCAGCGCCACGTTGCGGGGCACGCTATCCGGCTATGAGACGGTTCGATACACGGTTGCCGCGCGTGCGGGCCAGACCATGGCGGTGACGATCGACGGCAGCCCGAATGCCAACTTCAATGTCTTCGCGCCCGGCGTGGTGCCCGGTGAGGGCCAGGCGCTGGGCAGCAATGATGAAAAGCGCCGCTGGAGCGGGACCCTGCCGAACACCGGCACCTACGTAGTGCAGGTGTACCAGATGCGGGCGCAGGCACGCCGTAACGAGACCGCACCGCACAGCGTGACGGTGGCCATCCGCTGAGTCCTGCACCGGGTATCCTCGGCATCGTCGGCTGCCTCCTTCGCAAGGACCCGGGATGGACTTCCTCAAACTGCTGCGGTCGCTGGAAGAGTTCCTCTACGAACTGTGTACCTGGTTTCTGTTCTTCCCGCGGACGCTGTACCGCGTGATCGTCCATCCGCGGCGGATGGCCCAGTACGTCAACACTGAACTGACGCAGAAGCTGGACCGCCAGTTCGACGATGCGATCAGCCCGCCGATGTTCCTGATGCTGGCGGTGCTGGTCGCGCACGGGGTGGAGCTGATGCTGCACCAGCAGGTGGTTGGAACCGGGGCGCTGTCGCGCTCGGTCTTCGGCAATGAAGAGAGCCTGCTGCTGTATCGCTCGATCACCTTCGCGATCTGGCCGCTGGTGACCACCACGCACCTGCTGCGACGCAAGCACGTGCCGATGACCCGCGAGTCGCTGCGCCGTCCGTTTTTCATGCAGTGCTACCTGACCGCTCCGTTCGCAGTGGCCCTGTCCACCAGCATGGTGTTCGTGCGGCTGCCGGGCCAGCTGTCGACCACGCTGGGCATCGCGGTCGGTGTACTCGCCGCGCTGTGGTATGCGGTGGTCCAGGCCGGGTGGCTGAAGGTCGCCCTGCAGCGCTCGTGGCTCAACACGATCCTCTCGACCCTGTGGGTACTGGTACTCGGCGCTGCGATCAACATGACGATCGGCGTGATCCTGCTCTCGAGCTGAGGGCGCCACTGCCGATCAACCGCCATGTCCCGCATATCCTTTCCCTGCCCTTCCGTGCGACCCTTTGGGAACGTTTTCATGGAATGGAGGGATTCCACATGCTGTCTCGTTTCCACCGGCCCGCGCTGCTGGCCCTGATGATGCTCGCCGCCCCGCTGGGCAGCGCCTGGGCGCAGGCACCGGATGCGTTGAAGGTGATGTCGTTCAACGTACGCACACCGGCCGACACCGATCCGGGCAAGCGCTGGGAAGACCGCCGCGATGCGATGGTCACGCTGATCCGCGAGCAGAAGCCCGAGGTCATCGGCACCCAGGAACTGGTCAAAAAACAGGGCGACTATCTGGTCTCGCACCTGCCCGGCTATACCCTGTTCGGCAGGGACCGGCGCGGCGGCAGTGGCGATGAACACATGGGCGTGCTGTACGACAGCACGCGCCTGAAGGTGATCGAGTCAGGCGACTTCTGGCTCTCCGATACACCGGACGTGCCGGGCAGCATCACCTGGGGCAACCTGTTCCCGCGCATGGTGACCTGGGCGCTGTTCCAGCGTCAGGCCGATGGCCAGCGTTTCTATCTGTTCAATACCCACCTGCCCTACCGCGATGAGGATGAGCCCCGCCGCGTGCTCGGCGCGAAGCTGATCGTCTCGCGGTTGGCCGCACTGCCCAAGGACATCCCGGTGGTGGTCACCGGCGATTTCAACAGTGAGCCCGGCAGTGACACCTACAAGGCATTCACCACTGCGTTGGGCGATGCTCGCAAACTCGCCGGCAAGGTCGACGGCCCGCGCCTGACCTTCCATGATTTCACCGGCAAGCCCACGGTGGAGCTGGACTGGATCCTGGTACGCGGCTTCAGCGTGGACAGCTTCAGCACGCTGGACCAAAAGCCCGGTGGCGTATTGCCGTCGGATCATTACCCGGTGCAGGCGGAACTCCGGTTCCCCGCGGGCACGACGACGGACAAGTAAGGAAACGCGCGATGGGCGGACACAGCACCGTCCATCGGCTTCAGCATGGCCGCCCGGCGGCCATGCGCGTCCATCACCGCATCACGTCTGCCGCTCATCGATCTGCTGCAGCAACCGATACAGTGCCTGATGCTGCTCACGTGCCTGGCAGATCCGCGCGCCGATGGCGATGAACACACCGGTGGCGATCAGGCCAATCTCGAACAGACCTTCGGTCAGGCAACAGAATCCCGTGACCACCGCAAGGATCGCCACCACGAGCAGCGCGATCACGCCACGGGAAAGCCCCGCGCCGGATGCAGGTCCCGGGTCGTGCAGATGCAGGCGGACAGGACGCCACGGATTGGGTTGCATGCGGGCCACTCCAGAAAACGACCCACGCTTTTAGCACCGTGCGCAGACACCGTGCAGAGGCAAAGCCGTCAACCGCGAGGCACTGCGCAGCGGATGTGACGGCTGTTGCCTTTCTTGCTGTCGGGACGGCGCCCTCGCCGCCCCTGACCCACGCGCCGGTCAGCGTTGCGTGACCGCCACCGGGGTGTTGGCCGCATCCTGCTGCTGGCCCCAACCACCCAAGGCCTTGTACACCCCCACCACACTGACGTTGACCGTGGATTCGGCCTCGGCCAGTGCATCATCCGCCGCGAGCTGCGTCCGCTGGGCATCCAACAGCGTCAGGAAATCCTCCGAACCCTCGCGGAAGCGGATCTGCGCCAGCTCCTCGGCGCGCCCTGCGGCCTGGGCCTGCTCGGCGACGATCGCCAGGCGGGCTTGCTGCTTGGCGTAACGCGTCAGTGCGTTCTCGGTGTCCTCCAGCGCCAGCAGCACGGCCTTTTCGTACTCGGCCGCAGCGCCGTCAGCCTGCGCCTTGCTCGCGCGCAGTCGGGCTTTCACGGTGCCGAAATCGAACGCGGCCCAGCTGATCGACGGGGTTACCGACCATGCCTTGTTGCTGCCGTTGACCAGGCCACTGGCATCACCGGACAGGAAGCCGACGAAACCGCTCAGGCTGATCCGCGGGAACAGATCGGCCGTGGCCACGCCGACGCGCGCGGTTGCCGCTGCCAACCGACGCTCGGCCACGCGCACATCGGCGCGCTGACGCAGCAGATCGGTGGTGTCACCCAGTGGCAAGGCCTTGGCGTACGGCCGCATCTCGCGTGGCTGCAGCAGGCTGTCCAATGCGTCCGGGCGCTGGCCCAGCAGCACCGCCAGGCGATGGCGCGACTGCACTTCGGCCACTTCCAGCAGCGGGATGTCGGCCTCGATCGCCTTCAGCCGCGCACGGCTGCTCTGCACATCCAGTTCGCTGCCGGCACCCAGTTCCCACCGGGTTTCGGTGAGCTTCTGGGTGTCGCGCAGGTTGACCAGGGTGCGTTTGGCCACCGCGATGCGCTTCTGGGTACCGCGCAGCTCGAAGTAGTTGCGGGCCACTTCGGCGGCGACGGTGACCTGGGCATCGGCAAGATTGTCCTGCTCGGCCCCCAGGTCCGCGCGCGCCGCTTCGGCGGCACGGCGCTGGCGACCGAACAGATCCAGCTCCCAGCCGGCATCGAAGCCCAGCTGGTAACTCTCGCTGAAGACACGCTCGCCGCCGACAGTGGCATCGGGCTGCTTGCGACGGTCGTAACTGCCGCCGCTGGTGACGTGCGGCAACTGGTCCAGGCGCTGCTCGACAAACACCGCGCGGGCCTCACGCACACGCGACATCGCGATGCGCAGGTCCAGGTTGGTGCCCAGTGCTTCATGCACCAGCTGCTCCAGCACCGGATCGTCGAACTGGGCCCACCAGCTCGCCACCGGCGAGGTGGTGGTGAACACCGGCGCGGCGGCGCCCTGCAGGGTCACCGGCTCGGCCGGCGGCGCCTGGTAGTTGGGGCCGACGCTGACGCAGCCGGCCAGCAGGGCGCTGGTCACGGCCGCGGTCAACAGGCGGATCACCATGGCAGCACCTCGCCGAGGTAGGTGAAGCTGCCGTTCGGACCATCGGCATCGATCAGTGCCATGCCGACGCTCGAACGCGCGCCTTCGCTGATCTCGATCTCACCCTCGCCACCGTTCATGTCGGTTTTGACGTAGCCCGGGTGCACGGTATTGACCTTGGTGGTGCTCTCGCGCAGCTCATAGGCCAGTTGCACGGTCCAGGCATTCACCGCGCTCTTGGAGGCGTTGTAGGCCGGCACCGCGAAGCCATAGATCGGCGAGCCCGGCTGGCTGTGCAGGGTCAGCGAGCCCAGGATGCTGGACACGTTGACGATGCGGCCAGCCGGCGAGGCGTTGAGCAACGGCAGGAACGCCTGGGTCACAGCGATCACCGCGAACACGTTGGTGTCGAAGGTATCGCGCCAGGTCTGCAGGGTCTGCGCCGAGGGGGCCAGCTTGATGTCGTCGAGCAGGATGCCGGCGTTGTTGACCAGGATGTCCAGACGGCCATGACGCTCGGTCACGGTCTGCACGGCGGCGGCGATGCTGGCGGCATCACCGACGTCGAGCTGGATCGCTTCCACCGGCAGGCCCTCGGCCTGCAGCTTCAGCGCCTCGGCCACGGCGACGTCGCGCTTGCGCCCGGCCAGCAGCGTGTGCACGCCGGCCTGGGCCAGCTGACGGACGGTTTCCAGGCCGATGCCGCGGGTGGCACCGGTGACCAGGGCGATCTTTTGGGTAGCGGTATTCATAGGAAGAACCTCGCGGAAGAAGGAATCAGTGGTGGATGGTCGGGTCGCCGTGGGTCACCAGCTGCCCGCCGCCATTACGGCTGACGAACTTGCGCAGGGCCACGTAGAACACCGGGGTCAGGAACAGGCCGAACAGGGTGACGCCCAGCATGCCGGCGAACACCGTGATACCGGTCACCGAGCGGACTTCCGCACCGGCGCCATGCGAGATCACCAGCGGGATGGTGCCGGCGATGAACGCGATGGAGGTCATCACGATCGGGCGAAGACGCAGGCGGCACGCTTCCAGTGCAGCCTCCACGATGCCCTTGCCGCCCATTTCGAGTTCGCGGGCGAACTCCACGATCAGGATGGCGTTCTTGCATGCCAGGCCCATCAGCACCACCAGGCCGACCTGCACGAACACGTTGTTGTCGCCACCGGTCATCCATACGCCGAACAACGCCGACAGCAGGGTCATGGGGACAATCAGGATCACCGCCAGCGGCAGCGACCAGCTCTCGTACAGCGCGGCCAGCACCAGGAACGCCAGCAGGATCGCCACCGGGAAGACGATGAAGGCGGCCTTGCCCTGGGTGGCCTGCTGGTAGCTCAGGTCGGTCCACTCGGTCTGCATGCCCACCGGCAGCACCTGCCCGGCAATCTCGGTCAGCTTGGCCATGGCCTCGGCCGAGGACAGCATGCGCGGGTCGGCTTCGCCGGCCAGATCCGCTGCCGGGTAACCATTGAAGCGCAGCACCGGGTCAGGACCGTAGGTTTCCTTCACGGTCACCATCGAGCCGATCGGCACCATCTCGCCACGGTTGTTGCGGGTGCGCAGGCGACCGATGTCTTCCACGCTGTCACGGAACTGGCCGTCGGCCTGGGCAATCACCTGCCAGGTACGACCGAACTGGTTGAAGTCATTTACGTACGACGAGCCCAGGTAGGTCTGCAGGGTGTCGAACAACTCGGTCAGTTCCACGCCCTGGGCCTTGGCCTTGACGCGGTCCACTTCGGCATCCAGCTGCGGCACGTTGGCCTGGTAGCTGGTGATCGGGAACGCCATGCCCGGCGTCTGCGCGACGGCACCCTGCATCGTGCTCACCGCGGTCTGCAATGCCCCGTAACCGAGGTTGCCACGGTCCTGGATGAACATCTGATAGCCGTTGCCGTTACCCAGGCCGAGGATCGGCGGCGGCATCATGGAGAACGCGAAGCCCTCCTGCAGCCCGGCGATCTTGGCGTTGATCTCGGCATTGATCTGCGCGGCGGTCCGCCCCTTGCGCTCACTGAACGGCTTGAGCGGAACGAACGCCACACCGGTGTTGGGCGTGTTGGTGAACTGCAGCGCGTTCAGACCCGGGAACTGGATCGTGTGCGCCACGCCATCGGTATTGCGCGCGATCTCGGCGACCTTGGCCAGCATGGCGTCGGTCCGTGCGATCGAGGAGCCTTCCGGCAGCTTTACACCCGCGATCAGGTACAGCTTGTCCTGGGTCGGGATGAAGCCGGCCGGCACCGCCTTGAACATCAGGCCGGTGGCCAGCAGCAGGCCGGCGTAGACCACGAACACCAGGCCACGACGGCCCAGCAGGCGGCCGACCGTACCGTGGTACTTGTCCGAGCTGGTCTTGAAGAAGCGGTTGAACGGACGGAATATCCAGCCGAACAGACGATCGATCAGGCGGGTCAGGCCATCTTTCGGCGCGCCGTGCGGCTTGAGCAGACGCGCGGCCAGGGCCGGCGACAGGGTGAGCGAGTTGATCGCCGAGATCACGGTCGAGATGGCGATGGTGACGGCGAACTGCTTGTAGAACGCACCGGTCACGCCCGACAGGAACGCCATCGGCACGAACACCGCGCACAGCACCAGCGCGATCGCCACGATCGGGCCGGACACTTCACGCATCGCCTGGTGGGCCGCGGCCAGCGGGGTCAGGCCTTCTTCGATGTTTCGCTCGACGTTCTCCACCACCACGATCGCATCATCGACCACGATGCCGATCGCCAGCACCAACCCGAACAGGGTCAGCGTGTTGATCGAGAAGCCCAGCACATACAGCGCCGCGAACGTACCCACGATCGACACCGGCACAGCGATCAACGGAATGATCGAGGCGCGCCAGGTCTGCAGGAACAAGATCACCACCAGCACCACCAGCGCGATCGCCTCCAGCAACGTGGAGACCACGGCCTTGACCGAGTCGCGCACGAAGATGGTGGTGTCATACACCGCTTCGTACTTCACGCCGGCCGGGAACTGCTTGGTCAGCTCATCCATGGTGTGGATGACCGAGTCGCGGATTTCCAGCGCGTTCGCGCCCGGCGCCTGGAAGATACCGATACCGACCGCGTTCTTGCCGTCCAGCTGCGAGCGCAGCGTGTAGTCGCCGGCGCCCAGTTCCAGGCGGGCGACATCGGACAGGCGCACTACTTCACCGTCGTCACCGGCCTTGAGCACGATGTCGCGGAATTCCTGCTCGCTGCGCAGGCGCCCCTGGGCGTTGATCAGGGTCAGGAAGTCGCTGCTCGGCATCGGTTCTGCGCCGAGCTGGCCGGCCGAGACCTGCACGTTCTGCTCGCGCATCGCGCGCACCACGTCGCTGGCGGTGAGGCCGCGCGCAGCAACCTTGTCCGGGTCCAGCCACGCACGCATGGCGTAGTCACCGCCACCGAACATCTGCGCATCACCGACGCCCTGCAGGCGTGCCAGGGCATCCTTGACGTGCAGGCGGGCGTAGTTGCGCAGGTACAGCGAGTCGTACTTGCCGTCCGGCGAGGTCAGGTGGACCACCATCAGGAAGGTCGGCGACTGCTTCTGGGTGGAGACACCCTGGCGGCGCACGTCTTCAGGCAGGCGCGCCTGCGCCTGGGCCACACGGTTCTGCACCTTGACGGCGGCTTCGTCCGGGTCCGTGCCCGGGCGGAAGGTCACGGTCATCTGCAGCACGCCGTCGGAGCCGGCGACGGACTTGATGTACATCATGTCCTCCACGCCGTTGATCGCTTCTTCCAGCGGCGTAGCCACGGTTTCAGCAATCACCTTGGGGTTGGCGCCCGGGTACACCGTGCGCACCACCACCGAGGGCGGCACCACTTCGGGGTACTCGCTGATCGGCAGCATGGGAATCGCGATCAGGCCGGCGGCGAAGATCACGATCGACAGCACCGCCGCGAAGATCGGCCTGTCAATGAAAAAACGGGAAAAGTCCATGGGTGGATTCCTGGGTGTTCGCCGACACCGGCGTGCAGGACCCCTGCCGCTGTCGCGGGCGACAGCGGAGACGGGCAGCCCCGCACGGGGCATCAGCGAGGGAAGATCAGTTCAGAGCGGCGGTGGCTTTCGGGGCGACGGTGCCACCGGCCGGCTGCATCGCCACCGCCTTGGCCTGGACCGGCATGCCGGGCATGAAGACTTTCTGCACACCGTCGATGATCACGCGGTCACCGGCCTTCAGGCCCTGCTCGACGATGCGCAGGCCGTCGGCCGTACGGCCGAGTTCGATATCGCGGCGCTGTGCCTTGTTGTCCTTGTCGACCACGTAGACGAACTTGCGGTCCTGGTCGGTCAGCACGGCCTTGTCATCGATCAGCATGGCCTGGAACTGGCCGCTGCCGAGCAGCTGCACGCGGGCGAACAGGCCCGGGGTGAAAGCGCGGTCGGCATTGTCCAGCAGCGCGCGGACCCGGATGGTGCCGGTGCTGCGGGTGACCTGGTTGTCCAGGAAGTCGACCTTGCCTTCGTGCGGGTAGCCTTCCTCACCGGACAGGCCGACCTTCACCGGCAGCTCGCTGTCGCGCTCACTCGGGCGTTCACCCTTGCGCGCCATCTGGGCGTAGCGCAGGAAGGTGCCTTCATCGGCATCGAAGTACACATGCACCTTGTCCAGCGAGACCAGCGTGGTCAGCACGCTGGCACTGTCGCCGGCGGTGACCAGGTTGCCGGCGGTCACCATCGCGCGACCGGCGCGGCCGTTGATCGGTGCGCGCACCTGGGTGAACTCCATGTTCAAGCGCGCCGCATCGACCGCCGCCTGCGCGGCCTGTACCTGCGCCTGGGCCTGCTCGGAGACGGCACGGCGCTGTTCCCAGGTTTCGGTGGAGATCGCCTGCTGGTCGGACAGGCGGCGGGCACGGTCGGCTTCGCTGCGGCTCACCTGGGCCTGGGTGCGCGCGCGGTTGAGCTCGGCGGTAGCGCGGTCGAGTTCGGCGCGGTAGCTGCGGGCGTCGATGGTGAACAGCACATCACCCTTCTTGACCTCCTGGCCTTCGACATAGTTGACCTTGTCGATGTAGCCGGAGACACGCGGGCGCAGTTCAACACTTTCGACCGCTTCGACGCGGCCGCTGAAGTCGTCCCACTGGCTGACCTGCTTGACCAGGACCGGGGCGGCACTGACCGAGGGCGGCGGCGGCATGCCGGCTTCTTCAGCATGGCTGCCGCTGCAGGCGGTCAGCACCGCGGCGGCAAGCATCGACACGCCGGCCAGGGCCAGCCGTCGGGTGAAACGGTGCGGGGTGGAAGAGGAAGAAGTCATGACATGCATCCGTACGTAGGGGTGGTGATACAGGGAAATCGAAGAGACGGGGCGACGTGGGGGCGTAGCCTGGGACCTGAACCTAGGTGAAGGTCAAGCGGTGCCGGCGGTGTTGTGCGAGATCGGCGGAGGCCAATCCAGATGCAGCAGACCGCGCGGCAGTTCGGCATCGCGCGTGTCGCAGCGGACGATGGCGCGGTTGTCCGTGCAGCTGTCGAGCAGGGAGACCACGCGGCGACCAACCAGCAGTGCGCTCGGCCACTCGATGCAGGCATTGGCCGCGTTGGCCGGGGTACAGACCGGGTTGCACACTTCCAGCATCTGCGCGCGCACGCCCAAGGCCTGTGCCTCCTGGTGCAGTACCTGCGCGTACATGCGCGTGGTGGACATGGTGATGGACGACTCACCGTGCCCGGCCCACGGCTTGAAGCCGGCCGGGCCGCCGACGAGCACATAGCGTCGCGTCTGCGCGCCACCACGCAGCAGCGGCAGCAGATGCCGACCGGCGTGCACATGCGGCATCACGTCGGCCTGCAGCGCCTGCAGCAACGCGTCGCCGCTGCGGTCGGTCACCCGCCCGCGGTGATAGGGGCCGCCCATAGCATCGACCACCGCCGCCAGCGTGCGGCGGCGTCCGCCCAGACGCTCGGCCACGGTGCGCGCAGAGCCGTCGTCGCCCAACGAGCCGAGCAGCACCTCCAGGCCCGGCTCGTCGGCGAACTGCTCCTGCAGCGCCGCCAGCCGGGCGGGATCGCGGCCAACCACCAGGACCGGGCTGCCGGCCTCCAGCAGCGCAGCCACGATGCCCTGGCCCACGCTGCCGGTGCCACCGAGCACCAGCACCTCGGGGGCCAATGTCCCATTCATGGGACTTTCACTCCCGTCGCCGGGATAATCCCAATTCGGCCCAGTCGGTCACCGCCACGGGCGCCAAGGCGAATGCTGCCACCACGCTGCATGTTGGCAGGCGGGGTGAATTCCCGGAAAGCCTTGCGGGACGGGGAACCCAAGCGGGGTTCCACGGTCAGCGCGAGCTCCAGCGGGGCGTTTGGGCCGCTACGCAGGCGGCCAAGAATGTTCCGCAACCACATGGTTGTCGTCCTTCATATCTGGAATGGCGCCAGATTAGTCCTCAAACTCCCCCTTGATTAGTCCGGATTTAGGGGAATAATCATCCCGTGCCCGGCACAATCATTTGCGGCACTCTCTCCTCCCCCGACCTTGGATCCCGTCATGGCCCACGATCTCAACGACACGCTGATCTTCGTCAAAGTGGTCGAGCAAGGCAGTTTCATCGCCGCCGCCACTGCTCTGGGGCTGCCCAAGACGACGGTCAGCCGCAAAGTGCAGGAACTGGAAACGCGCCTCGGCGCGCGCCTGCTGCACCGGACCACCCGCCGCCTCGGCCTTACCGAAGCCGGTTCGGTCTATCACGAGCACTGCCAGCGCATCGCACGCGAACTGGAAGAAGCCGAAGGCGCGGTCAACCAGCTGCAGTCGGGCCCGCGCGGCTGGCTGCGCTTCACCGTGCCCTACTCGATTGGCATCACCTGGATCGCGCCACTGCTCGGCCAGTTCCATGCGCAGTACCCGGAAATCCAGCTGGACATGCACCTGGGCAACGAGAAGCTCGACCTGATCGCCGGTGAAGCGGATCTGGCGTTGCGCGTGGGCACCCTGCCCGACTCCAACCTGGTCGCGCGCAAGCTCGGCAGCCTGCGCACCCAGGTGTTCGCCAGCCCGGCCTACATCGAACGCTACGGCGAGCCGCTGCATCCGGATGAGCTGCAGTTCCACCGCATCCTGGCCATGCGCAAGGCACGCAACCTCAACAACAACCGCTTCTTCTGGCAGCTGGGCGAGAACGGTGGCGAGCTGCTCGATTTCCCGGTGAATCCGCTGCTGGTGGCCAATGATCCGTCCGCATTGAACGGTGCATTGGTGTGCGGCGAAGGGTTGTTGTTGACCGGTGACGTGATGGCAAAGCCGTTCGTCGAATCGGGCATGGTGCGCCGTGTGCTGGCTGGCTGGACCGGGCCGGAAGTGGACTTCAACGCGGTGTTCGCCGGCGGCCGGCTGGTCTCGCCGAAGGTGCGCGCCTTCGTTGATTTCCTGGTCGAAAAGATGAACTTCGACGCCAACTACATGCTGGCCCAGTGCCCGGCCGCGAAGCTGGCCAAGCAGCAGCAGACCCAGGTTGAAACGGAGCTGCAGGCGGCCGGGAAGCGGATTCTGGAGACGGTGACGGCGGGGTAATGCTGCTTCATCAGCGCAGTGTCGTATGAACGACAACGCCGCCCTCGGGCGGCCACCGGCCGGTACCTACAAAAAATGCCGCCTGTAAGGGCGGCATTTTCGTGTTGCGAACGTGGGCTCGCAACACGCAATAACAGCGCGCTGGCGCGCCGTTATTGCTGCAGAGGAATCACACGGATCTCAACGCGGCGGTTCTGCGCGCGGCCGGCATCGGTGTTGTTGTCGGCAATCGGGTAGGCCTTACCGGCACCCAGGGTTTCAATGCGGGCGCGCTGCACACCCTGGCCGGCCAGGTAGGCGGCGACGGAGTCGGCGCGTTCCTTGGACAGGCGGTTGTTGACCGCGTCGCTGCCGATGCTGTCGGTATGACCGACCACTTCGATCATGGTCTGGTTGTACTCGGCCAGCGTGCTCGCCACGCCGTTGAGCGAACCGTAGAACTGCGGCTTCAGCGTGGACTTGCCGAAATCGAAGGTGATGCCGTCCGGCAGGTTCAGCACCAGGTTGTCGCCATTGCGGGAGACGTCGATACCGGTGTTGGCGGTACGCTCGCGCAGGGCGCGTTCCTGACGGTCCTGGTACTGGCCGACGGCCGCGCCGCTGAGTGCACCGATACCGGCACCGATCATGGCGTGCTGGCGGCGCTCGGTGGCGCTGTTGCCGCTGAGCAGGCCTGCAGCGACGCCGACGGCGGTACCGATCAGGGCATTGCGGCCGGTGCGGTTCTGCTGTTCGACGGGGTTGCCGTACTGGTCACTCTGGACGTATGAGCCGCCGGTGGCGCAGGCCGTCAGGGCGGCAGCGGTCATCAGGGCCAGGGCCACGTTGCGGGTTGCGGGTCGAATCATGAGGTTTCTCCTTGGTTACCGGACGCCGCCGGCGTGCGGGGCGTGAAGAGCATAAACAGCCCAACGCGATGCCGGCATGATGAATGTCACGCCCGGCAGCCCCCTGTTCAGGTAACCGGTTACGTCAGAAGGCGCTGATCCGGGATGGCCGTCACGCCGTGCCGGTATGCCGATACGCTGCCAATGCGGCATCGCGACCCTCGCTCAGATCCACCAGTGGCAATGGCGGGTAGCCCGGCGCGAGCCCGGCCAGCAGCTGCGGCGATTGCCACGGTGCGAAGCGTGCCTTCACCGGTAGTGCTGCCAGTTCCGGCACCCAGCGCGTGATGTAGCGCGCCTGCGGATCGAACTTCTGCGACTGCGTCACCGGATTGAAAATCCGGAAGTAAGGCGCCGCGTCCGCCCCCGTGCCGGCAACCCACTGCCAGCCCATGGTGTTATTGGCCAGATCCGCGTCGACCAGGGTGTCCCAGAACCAGAGCGCACCCTCGCGCCAATGCTGGCGCATGTGCTTGCACAGGTAGCTGGCGACAATCATGCGCACGCGGTTGTGCATGTAGCCGGTGGCCCACAGCTCACGCATCCCCGCATCGACGATCGGGATGCCGGTACGGCCCTGCTGCCACGCACGCAGCGCGTCGGCATCGGGCTTGGCCCAGTCGAACTGATCGAAGCGCGGGTTGAGGTTATGATCCGGGGTCTGCGGGAAGTGATGCAGCAGGTGGTAGGAGAACTCGCGCCAGCCCAGCTCGCGGATGTAGCCGTCGATATCGGCATCGCGACTGGCGCTGCGTTCGCCCTGCAGACGACGCGCGATCTGCCACGGCGCGATCTCGCCGAAGTGCAGGTGCGGCGACAGCATCGAAGTGCCCACACGGTCCGGCAGATCACGCTGCTCGCGATACCCGTTGAGGGCACCGTCGATGAAGACGCCCAGCGCCTCGTGTGCGCCCGCCTCGCCCGGTTGCCAATGCTCCCAGAACTGCCGATCCCACGGAATCGAGGGCGCCAGGCCGAGCGTGTCGAGGTTCTCGCTGCGGGCGCTGTGCGCGGGCAGCCGATCCGGCAATCGGGTCGGGGCCGGCAACTGCAGACGGGTCAGCGCATTGCGCCAGAACGGGGTGAACACCTTGTACGGCCCGCCCTGCTGGGTCGCCACATCCCACGGCTCGAACATCAGGCTGCCGTTGTGGCTTTCGGCGTCGATACCCTGCTCGCGCAGTTCCCGCTTGATCGTCGCGTCGCGTGGCTGCGTGGCCGGCTCGTACTTGCGGTTCCAGTACACCGCGACCGCACCGGTCTGCTCGATCAGCTGCTGCAGCTGTGCCTGGCTGTCGCCCTGGCGGAGCACCAGCGAGGAGCCGCGCGCGCGGAGGTCGGCGTCCAGCGCGGTGAGTGAGCGATGCAGCCACGTATCCGATGCAGCGCCCGGGGCCCAGTCGCCCTCCTCCTGCGGCGCATGGATGTAGACCGGCACCGGCACGTGGCCTGCGTCCAAGGCGGCCTGCAGGGCCGGGTTGTCCTGCAACCGCAGATCACGACGAAACCACACCAGCGCTACCGACACTAGACTACCCCGGAAGATTCTTGAGGGAATGATAGCCAGTCCAGGTGAAGGGGAGGCAGCGATCGCGCGCGAATGGCCCGCACTGTTCCACACCGCCGCGCTTGACCTCAATCGTGCTTGAGGTTCTATCGTGGCATCACCGTGCTGCTTGCCGGCACCGCCCTCATCTGCTCTTCCGGAGACATCCATGGCCTACACCCTGCCCGCCCTGCCCTACGCCTACGACGCACTCGAACCGCACTTCGATGCACGCACGATGGAAATCCATCATGCCAAACACCACCAGGCCTACATCACCAACCTCAATGCCGCGCTCGCCGATGCCGGGATCCAGAGCGCGGATATCGATGCACTGATCGCCGATATCGGGGCTCTGCCCGAGGGGGTGCGCAACGGCGTTCGCAACAACGGCGGCGGGCATGCCAATCACAGCCTGTTCTGGACGGTGCTGACCGCCAACAGGAGCACGCCGGAAGGCAAGGTGGCCCAGGCGATCGAGCGCGACCTCGGCGGCTATGCAGCGTTCAAGGACGCCTTCACCAAGGCTGCGCAGACCCGTTTCGGCAGTGGCTGGGCATGGTTGACGTTGAGCCGTGATGGCAAGTTGCTGGTGGAGAGCAGCCCGAACCAGGACAACCCGCTGATGGGCGAGTTCGCCGGCCTTTCCGGTGGCACGCCGATCCTGGGGCTGGATGTTTGGGAACACGCCTACTACCTCAACTACCAGAACCGCCGCCCGGATTACATCGCCGCCTTCTTCGAGCTGATCGACTGGACCGAAGTGGCGCGCCGCTACCAGGCCGCCGGCGGGCGTTGATGGGCGCTGGTACTGCACGGTAGAGACATCGATGGATATCCCCGCACTGCAACGTCTGCTCGAGCGTGGTCGCGACAGCGCCCTGCTCCGCTTCGGCCTGGGCAAGGCCCTGCTCGACGCGGGCGACACCGCCGAGGCGGTCATCCATCTGCAGTGCTGTGTCACACAGGACCCGCGCTACTCGGCAGGCTGGAAATGGCTGGGTAAAGCACATCTGGCGGCCGGCGATACGGACGCGGCAGCACAGGCGTGGCGCGAAGGCAGTAGCGTCGCCGAGACCAACGGCGACAATCAGGCGGTCAAGGAGATGGCCGTGTTCCTGCGGCGGCTGCAGAAGGCAGACGCGGGCCGGGCGTGATCGCCCGGCACCGCGCAGCGTTTTGATCAATCGCCTTTCGCGCGCCGCTGCTGTGCATCGAAGCGTTGCATGGAGGCACGGATCAGCGCCTTGGCCTCGGCGGCATTGTCCCAGCCGTTGAGCTGGACCGGATTACGGCCGGCAGGCAGGTCTTTGTAAACCCGGAAGAAGGCTTCGATGCGCTGCCGTTCGATCAGCGGCAGGTCGTCCAGATCGCGGATGGTGGCGTAGGTCGGGTCGATCTTGTCGGTCGGCACGCCGATCACCTTTTCATCCTGCTCGCCGTCATCGACCATCTTCAGGAAGCCGATCGGGCGGAACCGCACGATCACGCCGGGATGCAGCGGCTCACGGGTCAGCACCAGCGCATCCAGCGGGTCGTTGTCGCCCGCCAACGTGCGCGGCATCGAGCCGTAGTTGGCCGGGTACGCCACCGGCATGGACTGGAAGCGGTCCACATGGACCAGACCGTCTTCCTTGATCTCGTATTTGGTGGCGCTGCCGGCCGGGATCTCCACGGCCAGATGCACTTCGTCCGGCGCGTTCTTCGGCTGCGCGGCGAGGAAGGGGTGCAGGACGGCATTGCCGGCCACGCTGGCACTGGAAAGCAGCAGGGACGCGGCCACCACGGCCAGCCCGAGGGAACGGCGATGGATCATGTCAGTTTCCACGAATGGCCGGGCGCGCCGCAGCGGCCCGGCCGGTCGGTCATTCCCAGCAACGGTCGGCGCGGCCCTTCAGGGTCTGGGCGCGCGTGCAGTCACGGGGGGCGATGCGTCCCTGCGTCAGTTCGGCTTTCTGTTTGCGGCCATCGGTGCCGCGTGTCAACTCGAAGCCGTCATACAGGCGGCCGGTGACGGTGCGCGCCTCGTAACGCAGGTGGGTCGGATCGATCTTCAACACCTGGAACAGCTGGGTATCCTCGCCGACCGGGGCCATGGTGGCACGGGCTTCATCCGAAAGCCGGTACTGCTTCGGCCCGGCCACGGTGACCACGAACTGCGGCGTCGCGCCCTGCCCTTCGCCACGGCGGCCATAGGTGTGGTCATGCCCCTGCAGGACCAGATCGACCTGGTGGCGGCGCACGACCGGCAGCAGCACATCGCGCAGTTCGGTGTTTTCGCGGCCTTCGCGCGGGGAATAGAACGGCTGGTGCAGCAGCACGATGCTCCACGGGTGCGGATTGTCGGCCAGCACCGTGTCCAGCCACGCGGCCTGTGCCTTGGCGGTGCCCAGATCGAGCGCGGAGGTGCCGTCGAGCACGGCGATGCGCACGCCCTGGTAGTCGAACCAGTAGGTGCTGGTATCCGCGGCGTCCACACCATTACGCGGCAGCGCGAACGTCACCGGCCAATGGCGGCCGAGCACGCGACGCTCCTGCGGGGTGTCTTCAAACTCCTCGAAGTACTCGTGGTTGCCGATCGCCGGGGCCACGGCGGTCTCCTGCGGCAGCCAGCCGGCAGCGGCGAACCACTCGCCCCACTCGCTGTCGTCCTGCCCGTCGCCGCCGCTGACCAGATCACCGGCGAACAGGCTCAGGCGCGCGTCGGGGGCGGCCTTGATGCCGGCCCGCACCACCCGCGAGACATGGCTGAGGTTCTTGTTCTGGGTATCACCGAAATACAACAACGTGAGCGGCTGCTCGGCACGGCCGGCGGTGCGCAGCTGGTTCCAGGCACTCCAGGTGTTCTGACCCTGCACGCGCCACAGGTACAGCGTGTCCGGCTGCAGGCCGGTCACATCGGCACGGTGATGATGGGACGCGCCCAGTTCGGTGGTCAGCGCCTGCGTGGTGGCGGTGATCCGGGTGGGCGTCCCCACATCCGGCGAATCTCCGGCCAGCACCCATTCCAGCACCGGTGCCTTGACCGAGGTATCGGTCCGCCACGCAACCGAGAAGCCACGCGCCGCGTCCTGCGCCGGCGAGGCGACCAGTCGATCCGGGAACCCGGTGGCCGCGTAGTGACGGCTACCGGCCGGCACCTGGGTATTGGGCTCGGCCCCGTTCTCGGTATCTTTCTTCGCTACGGCACTGCCGCTGCATAGCAGCAGCGCCATCGCAAGCGCGGTCAGCGCGGCGGGAACGCGGCTCACGCGCCACACTCCAGCGGCAGCGACAACTGCTTGGCGATGCTTGCCCAGTCGAAGGCCACCACGCCCTGGTCATCATGCACGGCATACAGCGCGCCATGCGGGAAGCGCGCGGACGGTGCCTGCATCGACCAGATGCCGTCGGTGTTTGCCACCGTGTTGCCCTGGAACGCGCCGACATGCTTCAGGCTGTGCCGGTCGAACAGATGGAACACGCTGCGCTGCTTGCCCTGCTCGGTGGTGATCCACCAGCCGTCCTTGCCACAGGTGCGCAGCATCACGCCTTCGGCCTGGGCCTGGAAGGCATCGCGGCCGAACGTGGTGCCGCTGAAGCGGCCTTCCAGCGTGTAGACCTTGAACTCGCTGGCGTAGGTTTCGTCTTCTTCAGCGATCAGCAGGCGGTCGTTGGCCGGGTCGCCCCAGATCGATTCGACCACGCGCAGCGCGCCGGCCTCGGTGGTGTCACCGAAACTGGCCGTCAATGTAGCCAGCGCCTTGCCGCCCTGCACGGTGACTGCGTAACGACGCACGCGCTTGTCCAGTTCGGCCAGCGGCGGCAGAACATCGTTGCCCTGCGCGTCTTCGCCCGCATCGTAGGAATCGGTGACGTACACGTCGTAGCCATTGCTCTGCTTGTTTACCCACAGCCCGTACGGCTTGTGCAGATCGTCGGCGCCGAACACCCCCAGCGGGGTGAAGTCCGGCAGCTGCAGCATCTGCACGCGGTGGTTGTCGCGCTCCACGATCAGCACTAGGTCATCGACCACGGCGATGCCGTTGGGGCGATCGAACTGACCCGGGGCGGTGCCGAGGCTGCCGACGTCACGCAGCTTCGCGCCGGTCTGCCCGTCGTAGACCACCAGCTTGTCGGTGGCCTTGGCGGTCGCGATAAGCCAGACCTGGCCGTCGGGCGTGGTCCAGCTGGCCGGGGAGTCGATGTTGTCGTCCGGAGTCATCGGGGTGAGGAACGCCTCGGCGACCGTGGCGACATCGCGTGCGGCGGAGGCGCCGGTGCCGGTCGGTGCGACCACCGAGGCCGGCGCCGCTGCGTCGGGCGCCGCTGCCGGCCTGCAGGCGGTCAACAGCGCCAGTGCGAGCAGGCTCAGACCATGGGACGCGCGCATCACAGGGCCACCTTCAGGCCGAGGGCGTAGGTGCGACCATATTCCTCGTTCTGCAGGGTGCGCGAGCGCACGCCCTGGTACAGCTCCAGCGGCTTGTCGAGCAGGTTCTGCGCTTCGAAGTAGACGCTCACGTTGGAGGTGATCTTGTAGTCCATGCTGAAATCGAGCTGGGTGTTGGGCGCCACATAGATGTCATAGGCGCGGCTGTCGCCGAGTGAATCCAGGTACTCGCTGCGGTAGACCGCGGCCACGCGGGTGCTGAAGCCGGCCTTTTCATAGCCCAGATGCGCGCTGTACACGTGCTTGGAGGCGCGCGGCAGCATGAAGTCGTCGCGCTCGCGGCCAGCCACGCCGGGGTCGAAATCGGTATCCAGCCAAGTACCGCTGGCACCCACCAGCAGGCCATCCCAGCCGGCCGGCAGGAAGGCGAGCTGCTGCTGCCAGTTGAACTCGGCGCCCTTGACCGTGGCCTTGTTGCCGTTGATCACCCGGGTGACCTCGAAGTCCGGATACGCCGGATCGTTGTTGCTCACCGTGTTGACGATGTAGCCGTCGATCGACTTGTGGAACACGCCCAGCGAGACGATGCCAGTGCTGCCGATGTATTTCTCGAGCGAGAGGTCGATGTTCTTCGATTCATACGGGTCCAGCTGAGGATTGCCGATCCGGACTTCCTCGTCACCCCGGCTCAGGCCGACGCGCGGCGCCACATCGCCGAACGACGGACGCGAAACGGTCTTGTTGGCGGCCGCACGCAGCACCCAGTCATCACCGGCGTCGTAGCGCAGGTGCAGGCCGGGCAGCACGTTGGTGTAGCTGCGGCTCACGCTCAACGGGGTAACCGTGAAGCTGCGGCCGTTGCCGGCGACCTCGACGCTGTTGCCGGTGGCGCTGAACTGGGTGTTCTCCACCCGGACACCGCCGATGATGCGCAGCGCGCCGACATCCCAGGTGCCCATCACGTAGCTGGCGAAGATATCTTCGCTGGCGGTGTAATCCTCTTCCAGCGAGGTCAGCGCGTTGCCGCCGGCATCCTGCGGGCGGGCGCTGTAGCGGCTGCCGGACTGTGCCCAGTAGCGGCGCATGGCATCCGAGCTCATGCCCTGGCCGAGGCTGCCGCCACGGTGATCGGGGGTGGAGGTGGTCCAGTCGGACAACGCCACGTCCGGACCGACGCGCAGTTCGCGCTCATCGACATTGACGTCGCGGTCGCGCCAGCGACCGAGCAGGCCAAGCTTGATGCTGGAGGCATCGCCATCGAAGCGCACGTTGATCTGCGCACTGCGTTCGCTGTCGTTGACCTGCTTGGGCGACACCACGAAACGATCGAAATCGTAGTTGCCGTTATCCATCCACTGCGCGCTGGTCAGGCTGTAGCGCGGGATGCCACTGTTCTGATCGACGCTGGCGCCGAGGTCATCGCCGTTGTACTCGAAGCGCGCCTCCATCTCATCGTTGACGCGCTCTTCGGTACGCGTGTAACCCACCTTGTAATCGACCACCGCATTGGTCAGGCGGTTCTCGCCGCCGGCGCTGGTGGTGAAGGTGTTTTCCTTCTTGGTCCGGTAGCGCATGCGCTTCTGGATGGCATCGGCCGGCAGGTCATCGACGCGGTACTGATTGCTGCCCAGCGCGGTGACGTCGCCATCGCCGAAGTTGAAGATGGTGCGCTGGCGGGTTTCGGCATCGTCGAACTGGCTGTACAGCGTGCGCAGGTAATAACGATTGTCTTCATCCGGGTGCCAATCCAGATTGAGGTTCGCACCGATGCGCTTGCGCTCGATCTCGTACTTGCGCTGCTGCAGGCTGGTGGCGAACAGGTCGTCCTCGGCACCGCCGTCGAACGTGTCGTACTCCACTTCGGTGTTGTCCGATTCGAACTTGCGATTCTGGTAGTTCACCCCCAGCGCCACACCGAAGGTATCGGCGAAGACTTCGCTGTAGTTGATCGCGGCCTTCGGGCTGGTGTTGCCGGAGAGCTGCTGATGGCTGGCTTCGATCTTGCCGCGCAGGTTGCGGCCTTCGCGGTCGAACGCCGAGGCGGACTCGACCAGGATCGCGCCGCCGATGGCGTCGCCGGGCATGTCCGGGGTGGGCGACTTGACCACGCGCAGGCGCTCGGTCGAGTCGGAGGGAATCACGTCCAGCGGGGCCGCGCGGCTGGAATCTTCCGGGGTACCAATCGCGATGCCGTCCACGCTGACGCTGTTGAGGTTGGCATCCAGGCCACGGATGACCACGAAGCGCCCCTCGCCCTGGTCACGGGTGACGCTGACGCCCGGCAGGCGCTGCAGCGATTCGGCCACGTTCTGGTCCGGGTAGACGCCCATGGCATCGGAGGACACCGCATCTTCGATCGCATCGCTGCTGCGCTTGAGGTCGACCGCGCGGGTCTGCGACTCCAGCTGCGGGCGCACTTCAACCCGGTCCAGATCGATCGCGGCGGCACTGGCGGCTGCACTGCCGGCCACGGTGCCGCCATCGGGCGTATCAGCGGCATGGGCCGACGGAGTGATCACCGCCAGCAACGAAAGGCTGATCGCCAGGCCCAACGGACGCTTCTTCTGCACTGCCTTCCCCAATCTGTGTAAAGAATGGGTCAGCACGGTATGTCCGGGAGGTTGCATGGGGATGACACCGGGGACATCGAACGGCCGGTGGCAGCGTCGGCTTTTGGCTTCGGTGGGGTGTTGCGGCACACTATCGGCCTCTCCTTTGCCCGTCATTCCCCCATGAAAATCGTCGAAGTGCGCCATCCCCTGGTGCAGCACAAGATTGGCCTGATGCGCGATGCGTCCTTGAGCACCAAGGACTTCCGCGAGTTGGCCAATGAGCTCGGTGGGCTGCTGGCCTATGAGGCCACCGCCGATCTGGATACCGAGGCCCACACCATGGCCGGCTGGGCCGGCCCGGTCACGGTGCAGCGCATCGCCGGTGCCAAGATCACCGTGGTGCCGATCCTGCGCGCCGGCCTGGGCATGCTCAGTGGCGTGCTGTCGCTGATCCCCGCCGCGCGCGTCAGCGTGGTCGGCCTGCAGCGCGATGAGGAAACCCTGCAGCCGGTGCCCTATTTCGAGCGTCTGACCGGGCGCCTGGAAGAGCGCGATGCGCTGATCCTGGACCCGATGCTGGCCACCGGTGGCACCCTGATCGCCACCATCGACATGCTCAAGCGCGCCGGCGCCCGCCGCATCAAGGGCATCTTCCTGGTCGCCGCACCCGAAGGCATCGCCGCGGTACAGGCCGTGCACCCGGACGTGGAGATCTTCACCGCCGCCATCGACGCCCAGCTCAACGAAAAGGGCTACATCCTGCCGGGCCTGGGCGATGCCGGTGACCGGATTTTCGGGACCCGCGTGGTCGGTTGATTCCCTCGTTCTGACCGGCGGCCCTCACCGGCCGCCGGTGCTTCACATGGCCTGGTCATGCCCGGGCGTCGCACCGGCTGCATGTCCGGTAGCGTGGGACACCGTGGGGCGCCGTGCCGACCAATGGTCGGCACCTACCGGTGTGGTTTCGCAGGCGGTAGTGCCGGGCGGCGCGCGGCCGGGCCAACCGTAGCGTTACGCCAGTGCGCGCGCCTTCAGTTCGCCCTGTTCGTGCACGGTGCCGAAGCGGCCCTTCTCATCGCGCGCCACCTGCGCCAGCGCGCACTGCGGATCGTGGGTGAAGAACAGATGGACGTTGCGGGCGAGTTTGTCTTCCAGGAAGCTGCGCTTCTCGTCGATCAGCAATTCGGCATTGCGGTCGTAGCCCATGGTGATGGGTACATGCACCCACGAGCGGCCCGGGATCAGGTCCGCACAGAACACCACCCCGCCCTGTGCCTGGCCGTCCACGGTTTCAGGACCGACGATCTCGGCCAGCATCAGGCCCGGGGTATGCCCGTCGCTGAAGCTGAAACGCACGCTGTCGCCCAGCGTCTTCGAGTACGGGCCGTCGACGATTTCCAGGCGACCGCTTGCCTCGAGCAGACCGGGCAGTTCCGGGATGAAACTGGCGCGGTCGCGCGGGTGCGGGTGCAGCGCGCGTGCCCAGTGCTCGGCACCGACCAGGAAGGTCGCGTTGGGAAACAGCAGCTCCGGTGAGCGACCTTCGCTCCACGGTGCGAGCAGCCCACCGGCGTGGTCGAAGTGCAGATGGCTCAGCACCACCACGTCGATATCCTCGTGCTCGAAACCGGCCTCGCGCAGGGATTCGATCAGTACATGGCTGGGCTCCTGCACGCCATAACGGTCGCGCAGTTTCGGTTCGAAGAACGCCCCGATACCGGTTTCGAACAGCACGGTCTTCCCGGCCAGCGGGCTGGCCAGCAGCGCGCGGCACGCCAGTTCGATCCGGTTGAGATCGTCCGGCGCCGCCCATTTTTCCCACACCGCGCGCGGCGCATTGCCGAACATCGCGCCGCCGTCGAGTTTCTGCGAGTTACCGCGGATGGACCATAGTTTCATCCGCAAATTATCCGGCCGCACGCGTTAAATATTCGCTAGCCGTCGCGCATGAAAAAACCCCGCCACCGGGACGGGGTTTCTCGTTGCTGCGATCAATCAGTGCGCCTGGCTGACCGCGGCACTGCCCACCGGATTGCGCGGGTCGCTGCCACCGCTGAGCACATTGCTGCGGCGATCCCATTCCACGGTCTGCAGGTTGCCCCAGACGTGGCTGGAGCCGCGGCCACCCGCGGCGGTATCGCCGGGCAGATCGATCTTGTGACCCATCGCCTGCAGCTGCTTGATGGTGTCCGTATCGAAGGTGCCGTCCTCGGCCTCGATCCGGTCGGGCAGCCACTGGTGGTGGTAGCGCGGCAGCGCGGCGACCTGCTGGGCGGTCAGGCCGTCGTCGTAGCCGAGGATGCCCAGCAGCACCATGGTGATGATGCGGCTGCCACCGGGCGTGCCGAGCACCACCACCTTGTCGGCGGACTCCATGAACGTCGGGGTCATCGAGCTGAGCATGCGCTTGCCCGGCTTGGGCGCATTGGCCGCGTAGCCCATCACGCCGAAGGCATTGGGCGTGCCTGGCTTCAGCGCGAAATCGTCCATTTCGTTGTTCAGCAGCACGCCGGTACCCGACGGAATCAGGCCCGAGCCGTAGAGCAGGTTCACGGTCTGGGTCGCACCGACGCGGTTGCCTTCGCGGTCGATGATCGAGAAATGCGTGGTCTCGTCGTCTTCCAGCGGGGTCGGATTGCCCGACAACAGGTCGCTTGGGGTGGCCTTCTCCGGGTGGATGGTAGCGCGCAGGCCCTGGGCGTAGTCCTTGCTGGTCAGCACCTTCTGCGGGATGTCCACGAAATCCGGATCGCCCAGGAAGAAGGTGCGGTCGCGGTAAGCGCGGCGCATCGCTTCGACCACCAGATGGGTGCGGTGCGCCTGGTCCATCGACTTCAGGTCCCAGCCTTCCAGGATCTGCAGCATCGCCGCCAGCGCGATGCCGCCAGAGGACGGCGGCGAGGCGGTGGTGATGGTCCAGTCGCGGTACTTGAAGGCGATCGGCTCGCGCAGCTTGACCCGGTAACCGGCCAGTTCCTCGGCGGTCCAATGACCACCGGCCTGCTTCACGCCCTTGAGCAGCAGCGTGCCGGTCTCGCCACGGTAGAAGCCATCGAAGCCCTGGTCGGCCAGGCGCTCCATGGTCCTGGCCAGTTCCGGCTGGCGGAACACGTCGCCTTCGGCGATGGGCTTGCCGTTGCGCTCATACACCTCGCGCGTGCCAGGGTAGCGCTGCATCACCTCACGCCGGGACTGATAGCCCTTCGCCATGCGTGCATACACCGGGAAGCCCTCGCGCGCGATGCGCATGGCCGGTTCCAGCGAGGTCTTCAGCGGCAGCTTGCCGTGCTTGGAAGAGAGCTCCACCAGCGCCGCTGGCAGGCCCGGGATACCGGCCGACCAGGCACCGTTGACCGAACGGTCGCGGTCCAGCTCGCCCTTCTTGTCGAGGAACGCCTCGGGGGTGGCGGACTGCGGCGCGGTTTCGCGCGCGTCCAGCATCACATCCTTGCCGGTGGCCGCGTCATGCAGCAGGAAGAACCCACCGCCGCCGAGACCGGAGCTGATCGGCTCGACCACGGCCAGCGTGGCCGAGACCGCCACGGCCGCATCAAACGCGTTGCCGCCCTTGGCCAGGATTTCCATGCCGGCTTCGGTGGCCAGGTGATGGCCACTGGCGACGGCGGCACCGTCAGGATGTTTGGCCAACACCGCCTGCGCGGGTTCCGCGGCCCAGGCACTCGGGGCCACCAGCAGGACAAGCAGCAACCAGTGACGCGACAGCGTTCTCATTTGGGCACAAACTCCGTGACATACAATTCGGGATGATCGCGCTGCAGCCCATGCAATTTGGCCAGCAGAGCGTCCTGGGTTTCCGGAATGTCCGGATCGGGATCGATGCATTCGACCGGGCAGACGACCACGCACTGGGGCTCGTCGAAATGCCCCACGCACTCGGTGCAGCGGGCCGGATCGATTACGTAGATGGTTTCACCCATCGAGATGGCCTGATTGGGACAGGCCGGCTCACAGACGTCGCAATTGACGCAGAGCTCATTGATTTTCAGCGACATGGCGTTACTCCACGCCCGCGCCGGCGGATGAGAACCGGCCCACGCGGGCGCGCGGGCCGGTCATCGGTGACACCCCTGCGGGCGCCACCCGGGCCGCGCACGAGGCGCAGCCGCCACTGCACGGGTTACTTGGCTTCGACGAAGATGTACTCGGCGCCGGTCGGCTGGATGATCGACTGGACGCGGGCGTTGTCGGCAGCCTTGCCGATGAACACCACGCGCACACCCTTCATCGAGTCCGGCGAGACGTCCTTGAACACGGCCTGGATCATGTCGGCCATCTTGGCCGAGGCCGAGGAACCGAAGGCCAGCATGTTGCCCGGCTGCACGCCACGGCCCACGGCCTGGGTGGCGCTCTCGACCTGACGCTCATACTTGGCCGCGAATTCCGGATCCGATTCCGGGGCGAGGTAGTACAGGTACGGGCTGTTGCTGATGTTGCCCATGTTCTGCACGGCCACGGCCTGCAGGTACTTCTTCCAGCCGGCATCGTCATCGGCAGCCGGGGCGACCAGCGCCTGCTGGGCTTCGACGACCGGCGCGGCCTCTTCCTTCTTGCAGGCGGTGAAGGCCAGCGCGAACGACGCGATCAACATGGCACGCATGGTGTTGTTCATGGAATTCCTCCCTTGGTGATTCTTGGTATGTATGGGTCTGACAGGTACTACGCTTGGCCCGACTTCGCTTCACGGACCTTGCGCAGCGCCTCAAGCACTGCGGACGGCACAAAGCCGGACACGTCGCCGCCCAGGCGGGCGATCTCGCGGACCAGCGAAGACGAAATGAAGCTGTGTTGCTCGGCCGGGGTCAGAAACAGGGTCTCGACCTCCGGGATCAGATGGCGGTTCATGCTCGCCATCTGGAATTCGTATTCGAAATCGGACACCGCGCGCAGGCCGCGCAGCAGGATGCCGCCCTGCACCGAGCGCACGAAATGCGCCAGCAGGGTGTCGAAACCACGCACTTCGACGTTGCGGTTGTGGCCCAGCGCATCGCGGGCCAGCTGCACGCGCTGCTCCAGCGGCAGGGTCGGCCCCTTGGACGGACTCTGCGCCACGCCCACCACCACCTTCTCGAACAGGGGTGCAGCGCGGTTCACCAGATCGATGTGACCGTTGGTGATCGGATCGAAGGTGCCCGGGTAGACAGCAATGCGGCGGTTGGCCACGGTCATACGTCAGCTACGCGTGTTGGTCTGGTGAAAGTGTAGCAGTGGCGCGGCGATACAGGGCAAAACGGACCTCCCGGGTGCCCCCCTCGCGATGCAGCAGCCACGGCGCAGGCATCTTCGGCGCCTGATCGGCCGGCGATTCCACGTACAGCCAGGCATCGGCGGCCAGATGCGACGGCAGCCCGGCGATCACCGCCTCCCACAGCCCATCGGCGAACGGCGGATCGATGAACACGATGTCCGCCAGCGCCCCGGCGGGCTGCCGCAGCCACTGCAGCGCATCGGCCTGGACCACCGCGATCTGGTCCTGCGCCCCCAGCTTGGCGACCGACTCGCGCAATTGGCGGGACAACGCCACATCCCGCTCCACCAGCGTCGCCTGCGCCGCCCCCCGCGACACCGCCTCCAGCCCCAGCGCCCCACTCCCGGCGAACAGATCCAGCACCCGCGCCCCGCCCAGCCGCGGCATCAGCCAATTGAACAGCGTCTCCCGCACCCGGTCACTGCTAGGCCGCAGCCCCGGCGACAGCGGCACCGGCAGCTTCGTATTGCGCCACCTGCCCCCGATGATCCGCACCTGGCCCACGGCGGCCGGCGGCTGACGCGGCTTCATGCGCGGCTCCGGCGATGGATGGCGATGGGATGGGCGAACGGGCGGGAAAGAGTCATAAGCACAAAGGACAGGTCATTCAGAACGACATTCTAGGTTGTAGCGGTAAGAGCCGCCTCGTTCGCTGACCAAATCATGTGCCGGGACAACGGTATCCAGATCCAACCGCACCACACGCGAGTCCTGACAGGAGGATGGCGGTTACGGGGTGCCGGGACCGTTGGGCAGCATGGATGCTGCCCACGAGCCCGCACGGACGGGTTTACGGCGGGTCCCGGCATCCCGTACCCGCCGTCCTCCCCACGTACGAGGGAAGGCGCCTTGCCCTGCAGCACCTCTTGAATTCGGGACAATCCACCCCTACCCCTTGAGCCAGCCGCCGCGCCGGGCGCGGCAATGTCCCAAGGAGCAACACGACCCATGACCGTGCAGACCCAAAAAGAAACCCTGGGCTTCCAGACCGAAGTCAAACAGCTGCTGCAGCTGATGATTCACTCGCTGTACTCCAACAAGGAAATCTTCCTCCGCGAGCTCATCTCCAACGCCGCCGACGCCTCGGACAAACTGCGCTTCGAAGCGCTGACCCAGCCGGCCCTGCTCGAGAACGACGGCGAACTGCGCATCCGCGTCAGCTTCGACGCCACCGCCAACACCCTGACCATCAACGACAACGGCATCGGCATGAGCCGTGACGAAGCGATCGCCCACCTGGGCACCATCGCCAAGTCCGGCACCGGCGACTTCCTGCGCCAGCTCTCCGGTGACCAGAAGAAGGATTCCCAGCTGATCGGCCAGTTCGGCGTCGGCTTCTACAGCGCCTTCATCGTCGCCGACCAGGTGGACGTCTACTCCCGTCGCGCCGGCCTGCCCGCCAACGAGGGCGTGCACTGGTCTTCGCGCGGCGAAGGCGAGTTCGACGTGGAAAGCATCGACAAGCCCGAGCGCGGCACCCGCATCGTGCTGCACCTGAAGGACGACCAGCGCGACTTTGCCGATGGCTGGCGCCTGCGCGGCATCATCAAGAAGTACTCCGACCACATCGGCCTGCCGATCCAGATGGTCAAGGAACACCACGGCGAAGACGCCCCGGCCGAGATCGAATGGGAGACCGTGAACCGTGCCAGCGCCCTGTGGACCCGCCCGCGCACCGAGATCACCGACGCCGAGTACCAGGAGTTCTACAAGCACGCCGCGCACGACCACCAGGACCCGCTGGCGTGGAGCCACAACAAGGTGGAAGGCAAGCTCGAGTACACCTCGCTGCTGTACGTCCCCGGCCACGCCCCGTTCGACCTGTACCACCGCGACGCGCCCAAGGGCCTGAAGCTCTACGTGCAGCGCGTGTTCGTGATGGACCAAGCCGAGCAGTTCCTGCCGCTGTACCTGCGTTTCATCAAGGGTGTGGTGGATTCCAACGATCTGTCGTTGAACGTCTCGCGCGAGATCCTGCAGTCCGGCCCGGTCATCGATTCGATGAAGTCGGCGCTGACCAAGCGCTCGCTGGACATGCTGGAAAAGCTGGCCAAGTACAAGCCGGAGGTCTACGCGGGCTTCTGGAAGCAGTTCGGCCAGGTGCTCAAGGAAGGTCCGGCCGAAGACTATGGCAATCGCGAGAAGATCGCCGGCCTGCTGCGCTTCGCCTCCACCCAGGACGACAGCGGCGAGCCCAGCGTGTCGCTGGCCGACTACGTGAGCCGCATGATCGAAGGCCAGGACAAGATCTACTTCCTGACCGGCGACAGCCACACCCAGGTCAAGGACAGCCCGCACCTGGAAGTGTTCCGCAAGAAGGGCGTGGAAGTGCTGCTGCTCACCGACCGCATCGACGAGTGGCTGATGGGGTACCTGACCGAATTCGACGGCAAGTCGTTCGTGGATGTCGCGCGTGGCGATCTGGACCTGGGCGCGCTGGAAAGCGCCGAAGACAAGCAGGCGCAGGAAGCCGTCGCCAAGGACAAGCAGGCACTGGTGGACCGCATCAAGAGCGCACTGGGTGACGACGTGGCCGACGTGCGCGTCTCGCACCGCCTGACCGATTCCCCGGCGATCCTGGCCATCGGCGAACAGGACCTGGGCCTGCAGATGCGCCAGATCCTGGAAGCCAGCGGCCAGAAGGTGCCGGACAGCAAGCCGGTGTTCGAGTTCAACCCGGGCCATCCGCTGATCGGCAAGCTGGATCAGGAAGGCGATGCCGCGCGCTTCGACGACCTGAGCCGCGTGCTGTTCGATCAGGCCGCGCTGGCCGCGGGCGACACGCTGAAGGACCCGGCCGCGTATGTGCGCCGGCTCAACAAGCTGCTGCTGGAGCTGTCGGCGTAAGTCGTGCTGCAGGTGGGTGCCGGCCACGTGCCGGCGCCTGCTGCCGACGATGATGCGTGGCGCTCGGCAGTGCCCGGCACCACCGGCGGGCTCAGGCCCAGCGGTCGAGCAAGGTGCCCAGCATCTCGTCCTGACGCCGGACCACGGTCGCGTTGGCAGCAAACGCCAGCGCCGCCTGCCTGGCAGTGAGCAGGTCCGCAACCGGCGCGTTGGGGTCGTCCGGTGCGGCGACCACGGAGGCGGTAACACCGCCTCCTGCCGTTGCGGCCAGCGCGACACCCAGACGGGTGGAATCGGCCACCGGCAGCCGTGCCACGTTGGAGGCGGCCGCCTGCACGCCCAGCGAGGCGGCACGCATGCCGGCACTGGCAATGGACATCACGCTCATCGTTCACCGTTTCGCTGTACTGGCCGCGCCCGCATGGCGCAGCCCTTCACAACCGGTAACGGCCGCTTCGGCCATTACTTGAGTCCCGCCCCACCGCACCTGCACGCCCATGGGCCTTCCGGGCGCAGTGGTAGCATACCCCTCTGATTTCAGCGTCTTTTGCCAATGCTCAGCTTCTTCCGTCGCAAAAAGCCCCAGGACGCCCCGCAAGAGGCGGCCAAGACCCAGCATTACTCCACCGAGGAGCTGGCCGCCGCGTTTCCGCAGGCCACGCCCGAGCCCGCTGCTGCGCCTGCGCCGCTGCCGCCCGTGGTGGAAACGCCTGTTCCCGTTGCTGAGCCGGCCGCTCCGGTAGAGCGCGTGATCGCGCCGACGCCGGTGGTGCCTGCCCCTGTGGTGCCTGCCCCCGTAGTGGCTGCGCCGCTGGCACCGGCCCCGGTTGCGCCCGCACCCGTGGTGACTGCCCCGGTTGCGCCGGAACCGATCGTCCCCGCGCCTGCGGTGACCGCACCGGTTCAAGCACCGATCGCGCCGGTAAGCGCACCCGCGCCCGCTGTCGTCGCGCCGCTGGCCGTCACCCCGACGGCTCCGGTTGCTCCAGCCCCGGTCGCCCCGACCATCGTGACCGAGCGCCCGTCCTCCCAGGACATGGCCCCCGCCGCCGCCGGCAAGAGCGGATGGCGCGAGCGGCTGCGCAACAGCGTGATCGCACGCAGCTTCGGCGGCCTGTTCTCGCGTAATCCCAAGCTCGATGACGACCTGCTCGACGAACTGGAAACCGCACTGATCACTGCCGATGTCGGCGTCGGCGCGACCACGGCGCTGGTCGAAGGCCTGCGCAAGCGCATGAAGGCGCGCGAGTTCACCGATGCCAACGCGCTGCTCACCGCGCTGCGCGCCGAACTGATCGCAATCCTGCAGCCGGTCGCCAAGCCGCTGGTGATCGACCGCAGCGCCAAGCCGTTCGTGGTGCTCACCGTCGGCGTCAACGGCGTCGGCAAGACCACCACCATCGGCAAGCTGGCCAAGCGCTTCAAGGACGACGGCCACAGCCTGATGCTGGCCGCGGGCGATACCTTCCGCGCCGCTGCCGTCGCGCAGCTGCAGGCCTGGGGCGAGCGCAACGGCGTGGCCGTGGTCGCGCAGGGCCAGAACGCCGATGCGGCCTCGGTCGCCTTCGATGCACTGCAGGCCGGCAAGGCGCGCGGTACCGAGGTGCTGATCGCCGATACGGCCGGTCGCCTGCATACCCAGGCCGGCCTGATGAACGAGCTCGGCAAGATCCGCCGCGTGCTTGGCAAGATCGACGCCAATGCGCCGCATGAAGTGCTGATGGTCATCGATGGCACCACCGGCCAGAACGCGCTCTCGCAGCTGCGTCAGTTCCATGCCGCGGTCAACGTGACCGGCCTGGTGGTGACCAAGCTGGACGGCACCGCCAAGGGCGGCGTGGTGTTCGCGCTGGCGCGTGAGTTCGGCATTCCGATCCGCTTCTGCGGCATCGGCGAGCGCCCCGAGGACCTGCGCGTGTTCGATCCGGAAGCCTTTGTCGACGCACTGCTGCCGGAAGCACTCGGCGCCTGAGCCGATGCAGCCACGCACAGCGTGGCTCTACGCCTTCCTTCGGAACCTGCATGACCCGCCAGCCTCCCGCCAGCGTCCCGTTGCCGACCGACGATGTTTTTGTCACGCGGCTGCTGCACTGGTTCGACGACCACGGCCGGCATGACCTGCCGTGGCAGCACCCGCGCTCGCCGTACCGGGTGTGGCTGTCGGAGATCATGCTGCAGCAGACCCAGGTCAGCACGGTCATCCCGTACTTCCTGAAGTTCCTCGCAGTGTTCCCGACCCTGCCCGACCTGGCCGCCGCCAGCAATGATGCGGTCATGGCGCAGTGGGCCGGGCTGGGTTACTACGCCCGTGCACGCAACCTGCATGCCGCCGCACAGCGCTGTGTGGAACTGCATGGCGGCGAGCTGCCGCGCGATTTCGATGCCTTGCATGCGCTGCCGGGCATCGGCCGCAGCACCGCTGGCGCGATCCTCAGCCAGGCCTGGAATGATCGGTTCGCGATCCTGGATGGCAACGTCAAACGCGTGCTGACGCGCTACCACGGCATCGAGGGCTTCCCCGGCCTGCCGGTCATCGAAAAGCAGCTATGGGCGGTGGCAGAGGCGCACGCCGAGCATGTGCCTGACACGCGCATGGTCGATTACACCCAGGCACAGATGGACCTCGGCGCCAGTGTCTGCAGCCGCAGCAAGCCGGCCTGCGTGATCTGTCCGCTGCAGGCCACCTGCGTCGCCCGTCGCGAGGGACGTACCGATCAGCTGCCGACGCCCAGACCGGGCAAGACCTTGCCCGAGCGCGAGGCGGTCGCGCTGCTGCTGCGCGATACGCGCGGCCGTGTGCTGCTGCAGAAGCGGCCGGACACCGGCATCTGGGCGCAGCTGTGGACCCTGCCCCAGGCCGACAGCGGGATCGCGTTGCAGGACTGGTTCGACGCGCACATCGACGGCTCGCTGGACGATGCCGAGCCGCTGCCGGTGCTGGAGCACACCTTCAGCCACTATCGGCTGCATCTGCAGGTGCTCAAGGCCACGGTAGAGGGGCTGCGCGACGAGAAGGCTGACCTGCGCTGGGTCGCTGCCGAGGCGCTGGCCACGCTGGGCCTGCCCGCACCCATCCGCAAGTTGCTGGAGACCGGTGCACCGCCCGCTCAGCCCAAGCGCCGTACAATGCGGCGCGCAGCATCATCCCAAGACATCGAGTAACGCTATGCCCCGCACCGTTTTCTGCCAGTACGAACAACGCGACGCTGAAGGCCTGGACTTCGCGCCCTACCCCGGCGAACTGGGCCAGCGCATCTTCAACCACATCGGCAAGCCGGCGTGGGCCGCGTGGCTGGCGCACCAGACCATGCTGATCAACGAAAACCGGCTGTCGCCGCGCGATCCCAAGCACCGCGCGTTCCTGGAAGAGGAGCTGGTGAAGTACCTGTTCAGCGGTGGCGCGGAGAAGCCGGCCGGATTCGTACCGGAAGCATGATCGGCATGGATACCGACCGCCAGTCGGTGTGATCGCGATCCGGTTGCCGGCCAGCGGCCGGCACTACGGGGTTGGCGACTGCTGGCCCTCTTCACGCTCCTGCACCTGTGCCTGGCGCAGCGCTTGTTCCGAGCTGCGCAGGGCCTTGGTGTCCAGCTTGCGGATGCTGCTGATGAAGCACGGCATGTTCATCGGCCCGGGCGTGGGGTCGCGCACCAGCACTTTGTCGAAGCGGGCCGAGACACGGCCGATGCGGCTGGTCAGGCCGATTGCCGGGGCGTAGTCCAGCCCCTGGCACGGGCCGGCCAGTTCCAGCAGATAGCCTTCGCTCGGGCGCGTCCACACCGCCAGCGCGCTGTCGCCCAGCTCAGTCCATCCGGACAGGGAGCCGTACAGCGGCATGTCCTGCTGCGGCGGCCCGGCGTGGGCGCGGTAAAGATCGAGCTTCTGCGCGGTGGACAACCGACCGGTACTGGCACACGCGGCCAGGCCGAGGCACAGGGCCGCGATGGCAAGGGTCTGCTTCATGACGCCTCCTGCTGGGGACTGTGTGGCGATCATGCGCCGCCCGGCGTGGTCCCGGCGAGAGGACCCCGCCGGGTGTTCAGCGATCAGGCGGGCAGCGGCGCCCGCTCAGACCTCGCTGTGCGCGAGGCTGTGCAGCCGCCCTTCGCGCAGTTCCAGCACGCGGTCCAACTTGCGTGCCAGCGAGCGGTCATGGGTCACCAGCACCAGGCTGGTGTGGTGCGCGCGGTTGAGCTCAAGCATCAGCTCGAACACGGTCGCGGCGGTCTTGTCGTCCAGGTTGCCGGTCGGCTCGTCGCCGAGCACGCAGGCCGGGCGGTTGACCAGCGCGCGGGCTACGGCCGCACGCTGGCGCTCACCGCCGGACAGCTCGCCCGGCTTGTGGTCCAGGCGATGACCCAGGCCGACCGATTCCAGCAGCGCCTGCGCACGGGTGCGCGCGTCGACCACTTCTTCGCCACCCAGCAACACCGGCATCATCACGTTTTCCAGCGCGGTGAATTCGGGCAGCAGGTGATGGAACTGGTACACGAAGCCGAGCGCGCGGTTGCGCAGCTGGCCGCGCTGGCTGTCGGACAGGCCGGACATGCGCTGGCCGGCCACGTAGACCTCGCCCGCCGTCGGCGTATCCAGGCCACCGAGCAGATGCAGCAGGGTGCTCTTGCCGGCGCCGGAGGCACCGATGATGGCCACGGTCTCGCCGGCCGCCACGCGCAGGTCCAGCCCATTGAACACGGGGGTCTGCATGCGGCCTTCGGCATAGGTCTTGGCCAGCGCTTCGGCGCGGATGACTTCTTGGCCCAGGGTGAGTGCTTCATTCATAACGCAGGGCCTCCGCCGGCTGGGTGCGTGCCGCGCGCCAGGCGGGATACAGGGTGGCAAGGAAGCTCATGATCAGCGCCACGGCGGTGATCACGATGATGTCCGGGGTCTGCATGTCGGTCGGCAGGCCGGTGATGTAGTACACGTCCTCCGGCAGCAGCTTGACGTTGAACAGCGTCTCGATCGCGCCGAGGATGCGCTCCAGGTTCAAGGTCAGGGTGATGCCACCGATCACGCCGAGCACGGTGCCGAAGATGCCGATCAGCGAGCCCTGCACCATGAACACCTGCATGACGCCGCCCGGGGTCAGGCCCAGGGTGCGCAGGATCGCGATGTCGGCCTGCTTGTCGGTGACCAGCATCACCTGCGAGGAGACCAGGTTGAAGGCGCCCATGGCGATGATCAGCGAGAGCAGGATGCCCATCACCACCTTCTCCATGCGCAGCGAGTGGTACAGGTTGGCGTTCTGCTGGGTCCAGTCGCTGACGCGGTAGGCACCGGTCAGGTTGTGGGCCAGATCGACACCGACGTCCAGCGCCTTGTCCATGTCATGCAGTTTCAGGCGTACACCGGTGACGCCATCGATGCGCAGCACCTTTTCCAGGTCGGCCATGTTGGCGTAGGCCACGCCGCGGTCGACCTCGTTGTAGCCGGCTTCGAAGATGCCGCTGACGGTGAAGCGCTTCATGCGCGGAATCGCACCGATCGGCGTGCCCTGCACTTCGGCCAGCGTCACCAGCACGGTATCGCCGACGCCGACACCGAGGTAGATCGCCAGTTCCTGGCCGACCAGCAGGTTGTAGCTGCCCGCGGTCAGGCTGTCGAAGCTGCCTTTCTTGACCTTCTGGTTGATCACCGAGACGTTCGGCTCCAGCGCCGGGTCGATGCCCTGCACGATGGCGCCCTGCACGCGAGGACCGCTGAGCATGGCCTGGATTTCGATGTACGGCGCAGCACCGGCCACGCGCGGATCCTTCTTGGCCACCTCCACCGCATGCGCCCAGTCGGCCATCGGCGCGCCGTCGGTGGTGATGGTGGTATGCGCGGTCATCTGCAGCAGGCGATCGCGGATTTCCTTCTGGAAACCGCTCATGACCGCCAGCGTGGTGATCAGCACGGTCACGCCCAGGGCAATGCCGAGGATCGAGGCCATGGAGATGAAGGAGATGAAGCCGTTGCGGCGTTTGGCGCGCAGGTAACGCAGGCCAATCGAGACAGGTATGGGTTTGAACATGCAGGTACGCCGGACAATTCAGGCTATGGTGCCACTGCAGGGGGTGAACGGGAAATGCAGTGTGCCCGGACGGCTAGTCGCAGTTCACGTGCCTGCGCCTGCGGAAGGGTATCGGGCCAGAACAAGCGCCAGTGGCGGCGCCCGTCCTGCCGCCAGCCCAGCTGCACCAGCGGGCCACGGCGCCGCATCTGCAGCTCCTCCACCGGCTCGCCATCGACCTGTGCCGGGTCTTCGCCCGCCGGAATCACAAAGACACACCCCGGGCGGCGCGCATACCGCCACGCCTCCCACCACGTGCCGGCCAGCGCCAGCACGCCCAGCGCCAGGCCCCACGGCGCGGGCAGATCGGTCGCCCACAACGCCCAGGGCATCAACGCGCCCATGGCGATCAGCGCGCGGCACTGCCAGCGCGAGGGAGACCACTCACGCTGGAAGGGCGCGGATCCTGGCGATGAGGGCGGCGGGCGCGGCATGCGGGCACTCCTCGTAACCCATGAACCAGCGCCACAACTTATCGTCCTCGCTCTCGAGCAGGAACAGGAAAACCTCGCGCTCGTCTGTCGGTGCCTGCAGCCAGCAGCGGTCCAGGTAACGGCCGAACAGCTGGTCCAGCTCGCGCATGCCGCGGCGGCAACGCCAGCGCAGCTTCTTCAGTTCGGTTGCTTCGTCCATTTTTCTGCGTTTCCAGATAAGGCAAAGCCACGCATGGCGTGGCTCTACCGTTTAGATCCTTTGTTGCAGGGCCACGCATGGCGTGGCGCTACAGGGCACGTCTGGATCAGGCGCGACGCGCCATCATCAGCTTCTTGATCTCGGCAATGGCCAGCGCCGGGTTCAGGCCCTTCGGGCACGTCCGCGAGCAGTTCATGATGGTGTGGCAGCGGTACAGCTTGAACGGGTCTTCCAGCTCGTCCAGGCGCGCACCGGTGTCCTCATCGCGCGAGTCGATGATCCAGCGGTAGGCCTGCAGCAGGATGGCCGGGCCCAGGTAACGCTCGCCGTTCCACCAGTAGCTCGGGCAGCTGGTCGAGCAGCACGCGCACAGGATGCACTCGTACAGGCCATCCAGCTTCTTGCGGTCTTCCGGCGACTGCAGACGCTCGCGATCCGGCGGCGGCGGGGTCTGGGTGCGGATCCACGGCTTGATCGAGGCGTACTGCGCGTAGAAGTGGGTCAGGTCCGGCACCAGATCCTTGACCACGCTCATGTGCGGCAGCGGGTAGATCGGCACTTCGGCCTTGCCGCAATCGGCGATGGCGCGGGTGCAGGCCAGCGTGTTGGTGCCGTCGATGTTCATCGCGCACGAACCGCAGATGCCCTCGCGGCACGAACGACGGAAGGTCAGGGTCGGATCGATCTCGTTCTTGATCTTGATCAGCGCGTCCAGGACCATCGGGCCGCAGGCGTCCAGATCGATCTCATACGTATCGGTGCGCGGATTGCTGTCGTCGTCAGGACTCCAGCGGTAGATCTTGAAGGTGCGGGTGTTCTTCGCACCGGACTGGGCGGGGAAGTGCTTGCCCTTTCCGATCTTGGAATTCTTGGGGAGGGAAAACTCGGCCATGGCTGTTCTCGTTGGCTCAGGCGGCTCGCGCTGCGGGGCAGGCGCGGGTAGCACGGAAGATGAGGAAGTCGACACCGCCGGCCAGCGGCGCACGCGCCACCCCACCCGTGCGGATGGCGGCGGTCGCGAGCGCTGCGTGGACGGAGGTCATGCCGCAGGTCTCTTAGTAAACGCGCGGCTTGGGCGGGACGACGTCCACGTCCTTGCTCAGCGTGTACATGTGGACCGGGCGGTAATCGAACTCGCACTTGCCGTTCTCGTCGACGTTGACCAGCGTGTGCTTCTGCCAGTTGACGTCATCGCGGTCCGGGAAGTCCTCATGCGCATGCGCGCCACGGCTTTCCTTGCGCTGTTCGGCCGAGTTGATCGTCGCCACCGCGTTGAGCAGCAGGTTGTTCAGCTCGTAGGTTTCGATCAGGTCCGAGTTCCACACCAGCGAACGGTCGGAAACCTTGACGTCCTGGAAGGAGTCGAAGATCTCGGCCATCTTGGCGCAGCCCTCTTCCAGCGTCTTGCTGGTACGGAACACCGCCGCGTCGTTCTGCATGGTGCGCTGCATGCGATCGCGGATGACCGAGGTCGGGGTGTCGCCGTTGGCGTAGCGCAGCTTGTCGAGCAGGCCCAGGGCCTTGTCGCAGGCATCGGACGGCAGGGACTTGTGCGGCTGGCCCGGCTTGATCGTGTCGGCGCAGCGATTGGCCACCGCACGGCCGAACACGACCAGATCCAGCAGCGAGTTCGAGCCCAGGCGGTTGGCGCCGTGCACGGACACGCAGGCCGCTTCGCCGATGGCGTACAGGCCCGGCACGACCGCATCGGGGTTGTCGCCGACCTTGCGCACGACTTCGCCGTGGTAGTTGGTCGGGATGCCACCCATGTTGTAGTGCACGGTCGGGATGACCGGAATCGGCTGCTTGTGCACGTCCACGCCGGCGAAGATGCGGGCGCTTTCAGCGATGCCCGGCAGCTTGTCGTCGATGACGCCCGGGCCGAGGTGGGTCAGGTCGAGCAGGATGTGATCCTTGTGCTCGCCGACGCCACGGCCTTCGCGGATCTCGATGGTCATCGAACGCGACACCACGTCGCGCGAGGCCAGATCCTTGTAGTGCGGTGCATAGCGCTCCATGAAGCGCTCGCCGTTGCTGTTGCGCAGGATGCCGCCTTCGCCGCGCACGCCTTCGGTGATCAGGCAGCCCGCGCCATAGATACCGGTGGGGTGGAACTGCACGAACTCCATGTCCTGCATCGGCAGGCCGGCACGCATGACCAGACCGCCGCCGTCGCCGGTGCAGGTGTGGGCCGAGGTCGCGCTGAAGTAGGCGCGGCCGTAGCCGCCGGTGGCCAGCACCACGCCATGGGCGCGGAACAGGTGCAGCGAGCCGTCGGCCATGTCCAGCGCGAGCACGCCGCGGCAGACGCCTTCCTCATCGAAGATCAGGTCGAGGGCGAAGTACTCGATCATGAAGCGCGCGTTGTGCGCCAGCGACTGCTGGTACAGCGTGTGCAGCATGGCGTGGCCGGTACGGTCGGCCGCGGCGCAGGTGCGCTGCGCGGACGGGCCTTCGCCGTACTTGGTGGTCATGCCGCCGAACGGGCGCTGGTAGATCTTGCCGTCTTCGGTACGGCTGAACGGCACACCGTAGTGTTCCAGTTCGATGATGGCCGGAATCGCTTCGCGGCACATGTACTCGATGGCGTCCTGGTCACCCAGCCAATCCGAGCCCTTGATGGTGTCGAAGAAGTGGTAGCGCCAGTCGTCTTCACCCATGTTGCCCAGCGCGGCGGAAATACCGCCCTGCGCGGCCACGGTGTGCGAACGGGTCGGGAAGACCTTGGTCAGGCAGACCGTCTGCAGGCCCTTGGCGGCAAGACCGAACGTGGCGCGCAGGCCAGCACCGCCGGCGCCGACCACGACCATGTCGTACTTGTGTTCCGTAATCTTGTAAGCGGACATCTAATCTGGATTCCTGTCTTGGTGCCTGGACTCAGGCGACGCCGAGCGCGATGCGGGCGACCGCAAAAACACTGACGATCCCGCCGAGCACGGCGATGAACTTCACCGTGGTCTGCAGCGCCAGGGCCAGCAGCGAATTGTGGATGTAGTCTTCCAGCACGACCTGCAGGCCGAGCTGGGCATGCCAGAACATCGCGACCAGGAAGCCGACCAGCAGCACCGCGTTCCACGGCTTGGACACCGCGTCGGTGGCGGTCACGTAATCGGCGCCGATCAGGCTCAGCACGAACACCAGGAACCAGATGGTCAGGCCGACCAGCGCGGTGGCGGTCAGGCGCTGCATCACGAAGTGCTCGGTGCCGGTCTTGGCGGCGCCCAGGCCACGCACGTTCTTCAGCGGGGTACGGTACTTGTTCATGCGGCCGCTCCCAGGAAGACATAGGCCCAGATCAGGGCAGTGATCACCAGGCTGGCGAAGACCGAGACCCAGCTGCTGCGCACGAAGGCGGGAATGGAGAAGCCGATCGCGAAGTCCTGCACGATATGGCGGATGCCATTGCACAGGTGGTAGGCGAAGGCCCAGGTCCAGGCGAACAGGAAGAGCTTGCCGTACCAGCTACCGGCGTGGCCGGTGAAGCAGTTCCAGGATTCAGGACCCATCATCAGGGCGAGCAGGCCGCCGGCAATGATCAGGGCTCCAACAGACAGAAAGATGCCGGTCGCTCGATGCAGAATCGAGGTGGCCATCTGAATCTGCCAGCGATACACCTGAAGGTGCGGGGAAAGGGGACGTTCTCTGGCGGCCATTCGCTGGGCTCGTTATCTCGGCTGGGCGGCGCAATGCCGCGTTGGCTCAATGCTGATCAAAAATCGATGCAGCGTCCGTTTTTTTCCCAATCTCCGTACCGCACCGGATCAAGTCCGCCGCGGCCGCCGATTTCCAAAGGCACTGCCGGCGTGTCGGAGAGCGGTTGCTCCTCCGGTACCAGCGTGCCTTCAGCTTCAGAATCTGGAGTGGGGGTTGTTTGGCCTATCATGGGTGTTCTCGCAACGCACAAATTTTAGACCCCGTTCACGTGCCTGACAACCTGCCCTCCGATTTCGCCGGCTTTTCGCGCCTCCCCGGTCACCAGCTGCTCAGCCTCAGCGGTGCCGATGCGGCCGCGTTCGCCCATGCCCAATTCTCCAGCGACGTCACCGCCCTGCCCCTGCGGCATTGGCAGTGGAGTGCCTGGCTGACGGCCAAGGGCCGCACCATTGCTGTGTTCCAGCTGTTGCGGCTGGAGGATGAGCGCATCGTGCTGGTGCTCGCCGATGGCGACGCCGATGCGATTGCGTCGCAGTTGCAGCGTTTTGTGTTCCGTCGCAAGGTGCGGATCGAGGTGCGCGACGACCTTGCCGTGGTGGCGAGCTTCTCCGCGCCGGAATCGGCCTCCGGAGCGGCGATTGCGCAACTTGCCGGCGAAAACCTGGAACTGGACGTGGGCAGCGATGCGCTTCCGCGCAGTCTGCGGATCGGTGCGGCCGATGCCATGGCCGCGGCGGCCGACAGTGCGGATATCGCGCTGGCCTGGCGCCAGTCCGACCTGCGCTACGGCCTGCCACGCCTGGATGCCGATCAGCGCGAACAGTGGACGCCGCAGCAGCTCGGGCTGGACCGCCTGAACGGGTACAGCGTCAAGAAGGGCTGCTACCCGGGCCAGGAAATCGTGGCCCGCACCCATTTCCTCGGCAAGGCCAAGCGCGCCTTGCAGCTGCTGCGGGTCGTGGAGGGCACGACCAGCGGCACGCAGGTGCATCAAAATGACGCCGCGATCGGCACGGTGGCCTCGGTGGCCGGTGACCTGGCCCTGGCAGTGCTCCCGCTGGAGATCGCGCCCGAACCTTTGACGGTTGGCGGGGTTGAAGCCGCCCACCTGCCCTTGCTGGACGGTCTGGCGCGGTAAGGGTAAGCATCGCGGTCACCACCAACGGCCGTGACCTACCGCCCGGTAGTGCCGGCCGCTGGCCGGCAATCCCGTAACCCCTCCGCGCCTTACGCGTCCTTCAGACGCTCGCCGGTTTCCGCATCAAAGAAATGCAGACCCTGCGGGTGGATCGCCACGCGGATCGGCTCGCCCACCGCCGGCAACGCCTGCGGCGCCACGCGCATCACCAGCGGCTGGCCGCCACTGGTCATGTTGACGAAGATCTCGTTGCCGACCGGTTCGATGCCGTCGATCATCGCCTCGAACGCAGTCGCATCCCCGGCGGCGGCCGGCTGCAGATGCTCCGGGCGCACGCCCACGGCGACCGCCTTGCCGACCCAGTTCTGATCGATACGCGCCTGGCCCAGCGGGGCGGTCAGTGCGGTGTCCTGCACGGCGAAGCCGCTGTCGGTGCGCTGCAGGGTGCCGCGCAGCACGTTCATCGCCGGGCTGCCGAGGAAGCCGGCCACGAACAGATTGGCCGGACGGTCGTACAGCGCCATCGGCGTATCGATCTGCTGGATCACGCCATCCTTGAGCACCACGATGCGCTGGCCCAGGGTCATGGCTTCGACCTGGTCGTGCGTCACGTAGATCATGGTGGTGCCGAGCTTGCGGTGCAGCTGCGCGATTTCCGTGCGCACGCTGTGGCGCAGCTTGGCGTCCAGGTTGGACAGCGGCTCATCCAGCAGGAACACCGCCGGCTCGCGCACCAGCGCCCGGCCCAGCGCAACACGCTGGCGCTGGCCGCCGGACATCGCCTTGGGCAGCTTGTCGAGCATATCGGTCAGGCCGAGGGTTTCGGCCGCCTCGCTGACCCGCTTGCTGATCGTCGCCTTGTCGTGGCCGCGCAGCTTCAGGCCGAAGGCCAGGTTCTCGGCCACGGTCATATGCGGGTAGAGCGCGTAGCTCTGGAACACCATCGCGATGTCACGATCCTTGGGCGCCACGTCGTTGACCACGCGGTCGCCGATCGTCAGCGTGCCGCCGCTGATCTCTTCCAGCCCGGCGACCATGCGCAGCAGTGTGGACTTGCCACACCCGGACGGCCCCACCAGCACCATCAATTCACCATCGGCCACTTCGAAGGTTGCGCCCTGCACGGCCACCTGACCGTTGTCATAGACCTTGCGAACGCCCTGCAGCTGCACTTTTGCCATATCACCATTCCAGTCCGCCCGGTCTCCGGGCTGTTATGCGGAACTGCCTTCGGCCCTCCCGATGGCAGGTCGATGGCGTGGTGCCGCATGACGGCGACCACTGCAATCGAATACAGTCTGCGCATTCTGCCATGTAAACGTTTTCACGTGGCACTATCCGATGGTCGGCCGTGACCTGACTGCCGGGGAAGATGCGAAATCTCTCCCGACACCGGGTCGGCAGGCCATCATGTCGGGCAGACAAGCTACCCCGCCCGACCCCCGAGAACATAGACGAGAAGCGATTGACAACGATGTCACCCGGATCTGAAACTCGAGCGATGCACGACACCCTTTTCCTGTTTGGCGCCACAGGTGACCTGGCCCAGCGCTATCTGTTCCCCTCGCTGCTGCGACTCCTCGGCGACGGCCTGCTCCCGGAAGACTTCAAAATCCGCGCGCTTGCGCTGTCGCCGCACGACACCGAGGCCTTCCGCGAGATCCTGCGCCCGCGCCTGCAGCAGGCCATGCCCATGGCCAGCCAGGACGACATCCACTCGCTGCTGCAGCGCATCGACTACCGTTCGGTGGACCTGCGCAATCCCGAGTCGGTGGCCGAATCGGTGCATGACCTGGTCGACCGCCATTGCGTGAGCTACCTGGCGATTCCACCGGGCCTGTACATCTCCACCTGCGAGGGTCTGGCCAAGGGCGGCGCACTGGCCGCTCCGCACCGTCTGATGCTGGAAAAGCCGATCGGCAGCGACAGCGCCAGTGCCGAGGAGATCATCTCCACCATCGGGCAGTGGATCGACGAAGACCGCGTGTTCCGACTGGATCACTACCTGGGCAAGGCCGCGGTGCAGAACCTGATCGCGCTGCGCTTCGGCAACACGCTGCTCGAGGCGGTCTGGAACCGCAACTACATCGAATCGGTGCACATCCTGGTCGCCGAGAGCGAAGGCGTGGACGGTCGCGACGCGTACTACGCCCGCTCCGGCGCGCTGCGTGACATGGTCCAGAGCCACATCCTGCAGCTGCTGTGTCTGGTCGCGATGGAACCACCGGCCTCGCTGGAAGCCGACCGCATCCGCGATGAAAAGGTCAAAGTGCTGCGCGCCCTGCGCCCGCTGGACGCCAAGCACGCCGCGCGTGACAGCGTGCGCGGCCGCTACACCGCCGGCACCATCAACGGCCAGCCTGCGCAGGCGTACCAGCCGCCGGAAGGCAGCGACGTGGAAACCTTCGCCGGCGTCACCGCGCATATCGACAACTGGCGCTGGAGCGGCGTGCCGTTCCACCTGGTCACCGGCAAGCGCCTGGCCGAGCGCACCACGCGCGTCGTGGTCAACCTCAAGCCCGTCACCCATTGGCTGTTCGAACGCCCGCACCGCGGCAATGCCACGCCGAACCGCATCACCTTCCAGCTGCAGCCGCAGGAAAACATCGAGCTGGGCCTGATGAGCTCGCTGGCCGGCCCGGAATGGGGCGCGCTGGAACTGCACCCGCTGGAACTGGAACTGTCGGTACCGACCGGCCTGCACCGCCGCATCGCCTATGAACGCTTGTTCCTGGATGCGTTCAACGGCAACCATGCCCTGTTCGTGCGCGATGACGAAGTGCGCGCGGCCTGGGCCTGGATCGACAGCGTCAGCGATGCCTGGAAAGCGGCCAGCCTGCCGCTGCAGCCCTACCCGGCTGGCGAGTGGGGGCCGCAGGAAGCGGCCGGCTTCCTGCCGGCCGATGTGGATGCCGAGGCCGGCCGTGGTGGCCAGGCATGACGGTGGTGTCCCAACCGGTCCTCGTGGCGGATATCGGGGGTACCAACGCACGCTTCGCGCTTGCCGATACCTCACTCGATGCCCCGCTGCAGCAGGACAGCATCCGAGAGTTCCGCGTCGCCGAATTCCCCTCGCTGGGTGAAGCGGCGCGCCATTACCTGGACGAGATCGGCGCGGAGGCAAAACGCGGCGTGTTCGCCGTGGCTGGCCGCGTGGACGGCGACGAAGCACGCATCACCAATCACCCGTGGGTGATCTCGCGCATGCGCACCGCGCACATGCTCGGCTTCGACGAACTGCACCTGATCAACGACTTCGCCGCGCAGGCAATGGCGATCTCGCTGCTGCAGCCGCACGACGTGATCCAGGTCGGCGGCGCAGCGTGGGTGCCGGGCAAGCCCGGCCAGCCGCGCAACTATGCGGTGATCGGTCCGGGCACCGGGCTGGGCGTAGGCGGCTTGATCCTGCGCCACGGCCGCTGCTATCCACTGGAAACCGAGGGTGGCCACGTCAGCTTCCCGCCGGGCACGCCGGAGGAGATCCGCATTCTGGAGATCCTGTCCGAGCAGTTCGGCCGGGTCTCCAACGAGCGCCTGATCTGCGGTCCTGGCCTGGTCAACATCCATCGCGCCGTGTGCGAGATGGCCGGCATCGACCCGGGCCAGCTGCAGCCGGTGGACGTCACTGCACGTGCGCTGCACGGCGACCCGCAGGCGATGCGGACCGTGGATGTGTTCTGCGCGGTGTTCGGCGCGATCGCCGGTGACCTGGTGCTGATGCAGGGCGCCTGGGACGGCGTGTTCCTGACCGGCGGCCTGGTGCCGAAGATGCTGGATTCACTGCAGCACTCCGGCTTCCGCCAGCGCTTTGAACACAAGGGCCGCTTCTCTTCGATCATGTCCAAGGTGCCGTCACTGGCCGTGATGCACCCCAGCCCGGGCCTGCTCGGCGCAGCCGCATATGCGGCGGATGTGGAACGCGATCTGCCGGGAGGCACCGCATGAATACCCTGGATACGTCCGATCGTTTCACCCTGATCCGTCACGGCGATGCCGATGGCTGGATCGAGGCCGTGGCCGCTGAAATGGCCGCCGAACTCAACCGCGACATCGCCGAATTCGGCCGGGCGCGCATGCTGCTCTCCGGCGGCACCACGCCGGCGCCGATCTACCAGGCGCTGGCCGAGCTGGAGGTTCAATGGGACCGGGTGGAAGTGAGCCTGGTCGATGAGCGCTGGCTGTCGCCACAGGATCGCGACAGCAATGCCTGGCTGGTCCGCGAGAGCTTCCTCAACCGTGCCGATGGCGCGCATTTCGACCCGCTGGTGCGGATCGGCAAGCCGCTGCCCGAATGCGTCTACAGCGCCAACCTGCAGGCCCAGCACAGCCAGCGGCCGTGCCTGAGCGTGCTGGGCATGGGCAACGATGGCCACACCGCCTCGCTGTTCCCGGGGTCGAAGGATCTGACCCGGGCACTGGAAAGCACCCTGCCCTACGCGGCGCTGGACGCCACCGGTTGCCCCGGTGCCAATCAGTGGCCGCTGCGCATCACCCTCACCCCGCATGGCTTGAAGCAGAGCCGCCAGCGCCTGTTGCTGCTGCGTGGCAAGCAGAAGCTGGAAGTGCTCAAGCAGGCGCTGGAAAGCAACAATCCGCAGCTGTATCCCATCCTCAATGCGATCGATCTCGACGGCGCGAAACTGCGCGTCCACTGGTGTGACTGAGTCGCCCCGGTGTTGTTCCGTTCGCCTTCTCATAGCCGGTAGCCAATGAGCCTGCATCCCAAACTCCATGCCATCACCGAGCGCATCGTCCAGCGCAGCGTCGCCTCGCGCGCCGCCTACCTGGCCGGTGTCGACGCGGCCCTGCGCGACGGTCCGTTCCGTTCGCGCCTGAGCTGCGGCAATCTCGCCCACGGGTTCGCCGCGTGCGGCCCGACCGACAAGTCGCGCCTGCGCGGCGGCGTGACGCCCAACCTGGGCATCATCACCGCGTACAACGACATGCTGTCGGCACATCAGCCGTTCGAGCACTACCCGGAGATCCTGCGCGAAACCGCACGCGAACTCGGTGCGACCGCACAGGTCGCCGGTGGTGTGCCGGCGATGTGCGACGGCGTCACCCAGGGCCGCGGCGGCATGGAACTGTCGCTGTTCTCGCGCGATGTGATCGCCCAGTCCACCGCGATCGGCCTGAGCCATGACATGTTCGACGCCAGCGTCTACCTCGGCGTCTGCGACAAGATCGTGCCCGGCCTGCTGATCGGTGCACTGGCCTTCGGGCATCTGCCGGCGATCTTCCTGCCGGCCGGCCCGATGACCCCGGGCATCCCGAACAAGCAGAAGGCCGAAGTGCGCGAGCGCTATGCGGCCGGTCAGGCCACCCGCGAGGAACTGCTGGAAGCCGAAGCGGCCTCCTACCACGGCGCCGGTACCTGCACCTTCTACGGCACCGCCAACTCCAACCAGACCCTGCTCGAGGCGATGGGCGTGCAGATGCCGGGCGCTTCGTTCGTCAATCCGGATACGCCGCTGCGCGACGCACTGACCCGCCACGCCGCCGTGCGTGCGCTGGAGATCAGTGCACTGGGCGACGACTTCCGTCCGCTCGGCCGCCTGATCGACGAACGCGCGATCGTCAACGCCGTGGTCACGCTGATGGCCACCGGCGGTTCGACCAACCACACCATCCACTGGATCGCCGTGGCGCGTGCGGCCGGCATCGTGCTGACCTGGGACGACATGGACCAGCTGTCGCAGCTGATCCCGTTGCTGGCCCGCGTCTATCCGAACGGCGAAGCCGACGTGAACCGCTTCGCTGCCGCCGGCGGCACCGCGTTCGTGTTCCGCGAGCTGATGGAGGCCGGCCTGATGCATGCCGACCTGCAGACCGTGGCCGAAGGCGGCATGCACCAGTACGGCCAGGAGCCGGCACTGCGCGACGGCAAGCTGACCTACATCGATGGCGTGCGCGAGAGTGCCGATCCGGATGTGGTGCGCGGCGTGGCCAATCCGTTCGAGTCACAGGGTGGCCTGCGCCTGCTGCGCGGCAACCTCGGCCGTTCGCTGATCAAACTGTCGGCAGTGAAGCCGGAGTTCCGCACGATCGAGGCGCCGGCGGTGGTCGTCGATGCACCGCAGGTGCTGAACAAGCTGCACGCGGCGGGTGTGCTGCCGCACGATTTCGTGGCGGTGGTGCGTTACCAGGGCCCGCGCTCCAACGGCATGCCGGAGCTGCATTCGCTGGCGCCGTTGCTGGGTCTGTTGCAGAACCAGGGGCGCCGGGTGGCGCTGGTCACCGATGGTCGTCTGTCCGGTGCCTCGGGCAAGTTCCCGGCGGCAATCCATATGACGCCGGAAGCCTCGCGTGGTGGTCCGCTGGCGCGCGTGCGCGAGGGCGACATCATCCGTCTGGATGGTGAGGCCGGCACGCTGGAATTGCTGGTGGATGCGGCCGAGTTCGCAGCACGTGAGCCGGCGCCGAACACTGCGCCGGCCGGGCACGATCTGGGTCGCAATCTGTTCGCGATGAGCCGCCGTCTGGTGGGTCCGGCCGATCAGGGCGCGATGTCGATTTCGTGTGGGCCAGCGGCCGATGACGGCAGCATCTGGAACTACGATGCGGAGTACGAGCTTGGGCATGATGCGGCCGCTGCGGATGCGCCGCATGAGGCGAAGGACGCCTGAGCTGACGCGGCGGTGAGTTTCCTGGTTGAGGCAGCGGGATGGCCCCAACCAGGACGCGCCGTGAACCCATCCATGGGGGCTCGTCAGCGCCATCCATGGCGCTGTAACGGTCCTGGTTGGGGCCATCCCGCTGCCTCCCGACACACTCCGGCGCGTCGTTCGCGCTGCAGACATTGATGAAAAGAAGGATTGGAAACGCATGAGCATCGCCGAACATCAGAAACGCGCTGAAACCCTGTTGAAGGCTGCCGGCATTCTGCCGGTGGTGACCGTGCATACGCTGGATCAGGCCCGTGCGGTCAGTGCGGCGTTGTTGGAGGGCGGGCTGCCGGCGATCGAGCTGACGCTGCGTACGCCGGTGGCGATGGAGGCGCTTGCCATGCTCAAGCGCGAACTGCCGGATGTGGTGGTGGGTGCGGGCACCGTGTTGACCGTGGAGCAGATGCAGCAGTCGATCGATGCGGGTGCGGATTTCCTGGTCACGCCGGGTACGCCGGCGCACATGGCCGATGCGTTGGCGCAGGCGCCGTTGCCGGTGGTTCCGGGTGCGGCGTCGCCGACGGAGATGCTGGCGCTGTATGCGCGCGGGTTCCGGGTGTGCAAGTTGTTCCCGGCCTCGGCCGTGGGCGGGCTGGCGATGATCAAGGGGCTGGCCGGTCCGATTCCGGACCTGAAGCTGTGCCCGACCGGGGGCATCACCGAAGATACGGCGGCCGAGTATCTGGAGCAGAAGAACGTGGTCTGCATCGGCGGTTCGTGGATGGTGCCGGGCGGTTGGATCGAGCGCGGTGAGTGGGACAAGGTGCGCGAGAGTGCGGCCCAGGCCGCGAAGATCGTCGCGCGGGTGCGCGCGCACTGAACGAAAACGCCCGGGCATGCCCGGGCGTTTTTTTATCTGCCGCCAGCGCGCGGTTACATCGGGCGTGCCGGATCCACCAGGCCGTACTGGCTGGCCATGCGGGCGAGCGCGATGTTGTCGTTGATGCCCATCTTCTCGAACAGACGTGCCTTGTGCGTGTTGACGGTCTTCGCGCTCAGGCTCAGGCGCTTGGCGATGTCTTCCTGGCGCAGGCCCTGGGTGAGCAGCAGGGCGACTTCCAGTTCGCGCGGGGACAGGGTGTCGAACGGCGAGTGGTTGCCTTCCACGTTCGACAGCGCCAGGTTCTGCGCGATGCTGTTGCCCAGGTAGCGGCGGCCGAGCGCGGCATCGCGCACCGCGCGCAGCAGTTCCTGTGCATCGCAGGCCTTGCCGATGTAACCGGATGCGCCGGCTTCGAGCAGGCGCTTGGGCATCGGGCCGTCTTCGAGCACGGAGACGATCACCACGCGGGTACCGTGATCGCCACGGACCACGCGCTCGGTGACTTCCATGCCGCTGACGCCCGGCAGGTGCAGGTCGCACAGCACGACGTCAGGCCGCAGGCGGCGGATATCCGGCAGCGCATCTTCGCCGCTCTCCGCCTCACCGACGACCTCGATGTCGGTCTCGTTGGAGAGGATCATCTTCATGCCCGTACGCACCAGAGCATGATCGTCCACCAGATACACTCGAATCGTCATCCGCCAACCTCGTCAAACACTGTGAACGGGGGCAAGCCTAGCCGCGGGATGTGTCGATCACAAGGAACCGGGTTCCCCATCATCGCGTTCTGGTCCGCGCATCACAGACGTGCTGTCCTGCCCCTCCCCCTGCGCCTCTCATCCTAGCCTGTTCCAAAGGGACAGCCTATCGATCCGGCCCGCCTTCATGCCGTTTTCGGCCAGTTTACCGCCGTAATGCCCTCAGTGGCGGTGCCGCCACGGGTGACGGCGGCGGAACATGACCAGGAAGCACCCTACCACCCACACCAGGGCGGCACACCAGCCAGCCAGGATGTCGGACGGGTAATGCACCCCCAGGTACATGCGCGAGACGCTCACCAGGACCGCAAAAGTGAGTGCGGACAGCGCCACCGGCCAGCGCCAGCGGGTGTTCCAGGACAGCAGCACCAGGGTGACGGCCAAGGTCATCGAGCCCATGGCATGGCCGCTGGGGAAGCTGAAGGTGCTCTCCGGGGCGATGGACTCCCACAGGCTGGGGCGATCGCGCTGGAAGAAGCGTTTGCTGCCCAGGTTCAGCAGGGCCGAGCCGGCAAAGCAGATCGCCACGAAACTGGCCTCGCGCCAGCGTTTGCGCCAGGCCAGCAGTCCCACGATCAGTACGTCGGCCGGAATCAGGAACCACTCGTAGCCCAGCTTGGAGAGCAGCACGAAGAACCGGTCCAGGCCCGGCGAATGCAAGGCGTGCAGCTTCCACAGCAGCAGGTCGTCGAAGTAGATCGCCTCCAGCTCGTGCACTTCATCGGCCAAGGCCACGAAGCCCGCCAATGGCAGCAGCACGCCGACGAACAGCAGCACGAAGCGCCAGGCGTTGCGGCCCATCCAGTGGCGGACGCCGGCGGCCGGCTCCGCTGCGGCCAGCACCGCTGGCTTATCCAACGCGTCGGACATAGGTGCGTTCGACGTACTCATCGATCAGCGTGACGAAGTCCTGGGCGATGTTCTCGCCACGCAGGGTGACCGTCTTTTCGCCATCCACGAACACCGGCGCGGCCGGCGTTTCACCCGTGCCCGGCAGCGAGATGCCGATGTTGGCGTGGCGCGATTCGCCCGGCCCGTTGACGATGCAGCCCATGACCGCCAGGGTCATGTTCTCCGCACCCGGGTGGCTCACCTTCCAGACCGGCATTTTCTCGCGCACGTGGTTCTGCACGACCTTGGCCAGCTCCTGGAAGAACTCCGAGGTGGTCCGGCCGCAGCCGGGGCAGGCCGTGACCAGCGGCGTGAAGGCCCGCTGTCCGGTGGTCTGCAACAGCTCCTGGGCAACGATCACTTCGGCCGTGCGCGACTGGCCCGGTTCGGGCGTCAGCGAGATACGGATGGTGTCGCCGATGCCTTCCTGCAGCAGTACGGCCAGCGCCGCCGAAGAGGCGACGATGCCCTTGCTGCCGATACCCGCTTCGGTCAGGCCCAGATGCAGCGCGAAATCCGAGCGCTGGGCCAGATCGCGGTACACCGCGATCAGCTCCTGCACGCCGCTGACCTTGGCCGACAGCACGATGCGATCGCGCGGCAGGCCCAGCTCCACGGCGGTCTGAGCAGAATCCAGGGCCGAGCGGATCAGCGCTTCACGCAGCACCCGGCCAGCATCCCAGGGCTGCGCGCGCTGGCTGTTCTCGTCCATCAGGCGCGCGGCCAGGGATTGATCCAGCGAGCCCCAGTTGGCGCCGATGCGGACCGGCTTGTTGTAGCGGATCGCAAACTCGATCAGCTGCGCGAACTGGGTGTCCTTCTTCTTGCCGAAGCCCACGTTGCCCGGATTGATCCGGTACTTGGCCAGCGCCTCGGCGCAGGCCGGCTCCTGGGTCAGCAGCTGATGGCCGTTGTAATGGAAGTCGCCGATCAGGGGGACATCGATCCCCATCATCTGCAGCTTCTCCACGATCCGCGGAATGGCCGCGGCCGACTCGGGATTGTTGACGGTCATCCGCACCATCTCCGAGCCCGCACGCCACAGTTCGGCCACCTGCTTCACGCTGGCGGCGACATCGGCGGTGTCGGTGTTGGTCATGGACTGCACCACCACGGGATGGCCCCCACCCACGACCACGCCGCCGATACGGACGGGCTGGGTCTGGCGGCGGGCCCACACGGCGGAGTCGGCGGGTTGGGTCGGTCGGGTCACGGCGTCATGCATCGGCCTATTTTAGCGCGCCCAGCGCGCGGGTAGGTGCCCACTGTTGCTTGGTACTCATGTTCCGTACCACCTGCGCCCCGCGCGCGCCCGATGCGGCCGATTGTCGCAGGCAGGTCCGGTCCGGAGCGCATACGATGTGCGGACATGACCGGTACCGACGCCCCCTTTCTCCGCACCCTGTGCAGCCTGCGCTGGCTGGCCGTGGCTGGCCAGGCCGCCACTATCCTGGTCGCCACCTGGGTGCTGGGCCTGGAGTTGCCGCAGCTGCCGCTCTGGGCCGGCGTCGCCGCGCTGACCCTGTTCAACCTGTACGCGCAGCTGCGCGTGCAGGATCCGGATACCGCACCGGTCACCGCCTTCGGCCACATCCTGGTGGATGTCACCGTGCTGACCTGGATGGTGGGCTGGAGCGGCGGCATCGCCAATCCCTTCGGCTCGCTGTTCCTGATCCTGATCGCACTGGCCGCGCTTGCCCTGCCCCTGCGCTGGACCCTGGCCGTCGCCGCAGCCTGCCTGATCGGCTATGCGGTGAGCGGGGTGTTCGGCCTGCCGCTGCCGAGCGGCTATTTCACCGGTGCGCAGATGCAGCAGTGGGGCGTGGTCTGCAACTTCCTGCTGTCGGCCACGGTGGTGCTGGTGTTCGCGACCCGGCTTGCCATCGCCCTGCGCCACCGCGAACACGAGCTGGCGATGCTGCGCGAGCGCTTCGTCCGCAACGAGGGCATCGTGGCGCTGGCGACCCACGCCGCCTCGGTGGCGCATGAACTCAATACCCCGCTGGCGACCATGACCCTGCTTGCCGACGATATCGCCGACCAGACCGAAAGCAGCGAGGTCCGCGATGATGTGGAAACCCTGCGCGAGCTGCTGGTGCAGTGCCGGGAGCGCGTGCTTGCCCTCGCCCGCCCGGCCGCCGGCGATGCTCCGGGCCGCGACGCGGTGACCCTGCCGCAGGTGCTGGAACAGTGGCGACTGGTGCGTCCGACCATCGCGCTGAAGCGCAATGAGGACGCCCCGCTGACCCTGCCGCTGGACCCGGGTATCGGGCACCTGCTGATGGTGCTGCTCAACAATGCCGCCGACGCCGGCGAGAAAGCGGATCGCCCGCAGGTGGATCTGTCGCTGCGCATCGAAGGCGATGACCTGATCGGGGAAGTCCGCGATTACGGTCATGGCTTCGACGCGCGCCAGGCGGTCCTGCCCGGCACCTTGTTCAACAGCGGCAAGACCGACGGCATGGGCGTCGGCCTGGCCCTGTCCCACGCCACCATCGAACGCTTGGACGGCGAGCTGTGGATGCGCCCGGCCAACGGTGCCGGCACGCGCGTCGGCTTCCGCCTGCCCTTGTCCCCACGGGAGACTTCCGCATGACCGCTTTCATCCCCGCGCCCGGCCAGGCCAGCCATGGCCTGTTGGTCGATGACGACGAACTGTACCTGCGCACGCTGCAGCGCAGCCTGGCCCGCAAAGGGTTGGAAACCGTCACCGCCAGCGATACCGCCTCGGCCCTGTTGCTGGCCCGGCAGCAGCCGCCGGCCTACGCGCTGATCGACCTCAAGCTCGGTACGGAATCCGGCCTTGCACTGATCCAGCCGCTGCGCGCCCTGCGCGAAGACATGCGAATCCTGCTGGTGACCGGCTATGCCAGCATCGCCACCGCGGTGGAAGCGATCAAGCTTGGCGCCGATGACTACCTGCCCAAGCCGGCCACGGTGCCGATGATCCTGCGCGCGCTCGGCGAGGAAGACGATGGCCCGGCCGATGATGGTGACATGGAGCCACCGGATGCGATGACTCCGATCAGCAGGCTGCAGTGGGAACACATCCAGCAGGCGATGCATGAGACCGGCGGCAACGTGTCCGCCGCGGCGCGGCTGCTCGGCATGCACCGCCGCTCGCTGCAGCGCAAGCTGGCCAAGCGGCCCAGCCCGGAGCGTGATCCAAGCCGGTGAAGCATCATTCGCACCACGCGGCATGAGACAGGAACGGCGACCCGAAGGTCGCCGTTTTGGTTTGCCGCATGCAGGTGATCGCGGTTACCAGAACACCGTGTACAACGCGATCAGGATCGCGATCACCGCCGCACCGCCGATGTTGAAACTCATCGGCGTGGCGTAGCGCACGTCATCGGTACGGATCAGATCCTGCCCGGTACGCGCCGGCTTCCACAGCGAGATCAGCACGGCCAGCACCAGCGCCAGCAGGAACACCAGGCCGACACGGTCGATGAAGGGCAGCGACGGCCATGCCAGTTTCAGCACGATCGACAAGGCGAACGAGCCGATCGCCGCCGCCAGTGCACCGGCTTCGCTGGCCTTCTTCCAGAACAGGCCGAGCAGGAAGATCACGGTGATGCCCGGGGTGAAGAAGCCGGTGAATTCCTGGATGTACTGGAAGCCCTGGTCGAAGCTGCCCAGCAAGGGACGCGCCGTGGCGATCGCCACCAGCACCGCCACCGTCGCCGCGATGCGGCCCACGCGCACCAGCGTGGTCTGACTGCTCTGCGGACGCGCCTTGGCGTAGAAATCCAGGGTGAAAATGGTCGCCACCGAATTGATCTTCGACGCCAGCGACGCCACGATCGCGGCCACCAGCGCGGCGAAGACGAGGCCGAGGATGCCGCTGGGCAACAGGCTCATCATCGCCGGGTAGGCACGGTCCGGCTTGCCCAGATCCGGCGCCAGCACCACCGCCGCAATGCCCGGCACCACGACCACCAGCGGCACCAACAGCTTCAGGAAGGCCGCGAACAGCACGCCCTTCTGCGCTTCGCCGATGTCCTTGGCTGCCAGCGCGCGCTGGATGATGTACTGGTTGAAGCCCCAGTAGCTCAGATTCATGATCCACAGCCCGCCGATCAGCACGCTCAGGCCCGGCAGGTCTTTGTAGAACGGGTTGTCCGGGTGCAGGATCATCTGGAAGTGCTCCGGATGCTGATCCCACAGTTTCTGGAAGCCCCCGGGAATGCCAGCGTCGCCTCCCACCGCGTTGAGGGTGAGCGCGGTCACCAGCAGGCCGCCGAGGATCAGCAGCGAGACCTGCACGATGTCGGTCAGCGCCACGGCCTTCAGCCCGCCGTACAGCTGGTAGAGCAGCGCGAACACGCCGATCAGCACCAGCGCCAGCATCTGGTCCATGCCGGTGACCTCGGTCACCGCGATCGAGCCCAGCCACAGGATCGAGGTCAGGTTGACGAAGACGTACAGCCCCAGCCAGAACACCGCCATCAGCGTGCGGATCCGGTTGCCGTACCGCTGCTGCAGGAACTGCGGCATCGTGTAGATGCCGTTGCGCAGGAAGATCGGCAGGAAGTACTTGCCGACGATCAGCAGGGTAAGCGCGGCCATCCATTCGTAGGAGGCAATGGCCAGGCCGATCGCATAGCCGGAGCCGGACATGCCGATGATCTGCTCGGCCGAGATGTTGGCCGCGATCAGTGAGGCACCGATGGCCCACCACGGCAGCGAACGCCCGGCCAGGAAATAGTCTTCGGCACTCTTGCTGTGCCCGGCCTTCTCGCGCGAGACCCATTGCGCCAGCACGAAGATGCCGGCCAGGTACACCAGCACGATTGCCACATCGAGTGTTGCCAATCCCACGTCATGCTCCTTATGCAACAGTGCACCGTCCCGCGCGCCGGCAAACGCGGCGCGCGGTGGTGATCAGCCCCTGCCGCGTCGGCAGGGCCCGTGTGGCTTCATCGGGTCGCGCAGGCGACCACGGTCTTGGCGTCGTTGCCGGTGCCCAGCGCGATCCGCGACACCGACAGGTCCAGCGCATTGGAAGACTCCAGCACCGGCAGGCGCTCGATCTTCGACAGGTCCGCACCGGCCGCCGCGAAGCACTTCAACGGCACGCCGATCGTCTGCCATTCGCCCTCGGCGATGCCGCCCAGCGTGGGGGCCAGATCGACCCTGCCCTCGCAGCCCTGGCCGCAGCCGATCGCCAGCCCCACCGGTCCGGCAATCGCGCCAGCGCGGCGCACGGTCAGCAGCAGCTGCACATCGCCATTGCTCTCGCGGGTGAGGTCCAGCGGACGCGTGGACAGCAGCGCCATGTTCGCCTTGCCACTGCCCGACCACTGCAGGCGACGCGCGTCTTCCTGCGCCTTGTGATCCACCGCGGACACTTTCAGGCTGGCATCGCTGAGCACGGCCGGGAACGTCACCGCCGGCAGTTCCGACTGCTTGACCCCGCTCAGGCGCATCGCCAGCCCGGCGGTCGGCTTGCCCTTGTTGAAGTACACACCGGCATCGCCCTGCTCACCGGTGATGCCCGAGACCTCCGGCAACGCGGCGAGGTTGCCGTTGTCGGCATAGTGCAGGCCGAAGCCGAAGGCGAACTGCGGGTCGTAGTCTTTCTGGCCGACATTGTTCTGGTACTGCACGGCGGTGCGCGGCCAGGAGAAGCTGAGCGTGCCCTTGAAGTCGTGCTGCACACTGCCGTCTGGCTTGCGCAGCAGCACATCGGCGATGCCGGCCCCTTCCGAGCCCGGCAGCCAGGCGGCCACGAACGCGTCGGACGCATTGATCTCGCGGTTCACCCACAGGGGGCGGCCGCTGAGGAACACGGTGACGACCTTGATGCCCTCACTCTTGAGCCGTTTGATCAGCTGCAGATCGCTGTCATCGCCCGGCTTGTAGGCCAGTGTGGCGATGTCGCCCTGGAACTCGGCATACGGGTTCTCGCCGACCACCACCACCGCCACATCCGGCTTGGTGCGGTATTTGCCGTCGATCGCCAGCTCGGCGCTGCCACCGGCGGCGGTGACCTGCTGCTTGACCCCGTCCCAGATGCTGTCCGCATTCGGGTAGTCCGCACGCTTGGTGCCGGTGCCCTGCCAATTGAGGGTCCAGCCACCGGACTGCTTGCCCAGATCATCGGCACCGTCACCGGCGACCAGCACGCGCTGCTTCGGCGCCAGCGGCAGGACGCCGTCCTGGTTCTTCAGCAGCACCAGCGATTCGCGTACGGCCTGGCGCGCGATCGCGCGATGTTCGGGCGCGCCGAGCAGCTCGAATTTGCCACCGAGCGGGCGCGTGGACGGCTTGCCGGCCTCGAACAGACCCAGCCGCAGCTTGACCCGCAGGATGCGGCGCACCGCTTCATCCAGGCGTTCCATGCTGATCACACCGGACTTCACCGCTGCGACATTGCTTTCATAGATACCCTTCCAGCTGTCGGGCGCCATCAGCATGTCCACACCGGCGTTGAACGAGGCCGGGCAGTTGTCGTTGGTGCAGCCAGCGACCTTGCCGTGGCCGTTCCAGTCGCCGACCACGAAGCCGCCGAAGTGCATGCGCCCCTTCAGGACATCGGTCAGCATCGGCTTGTGGCCGTGCATGGACACACCGTTGAAGCTGTTGAACGAGGCCATCACGGTCTGCGCACCGGCCTGGATCGCAGGCGGGTAACCAGCCGCGTGCACATCACGCATGACCGCTTCGCTGACCTGGGTGTCGCCCTGGTCCTTGCCGTGCGTGGTGCCACCGTCGCCGGCGTAATGCTTGACCGAGGCGATCACGTGGTGGCCGTCGAGAAAGCCCGGCTGGCCAGGCACACCCTGCAGGCCTTCCACCACCTTGCCGGAGAAGCTGGCCACCACCTCGGGTGATTCGGAATAGCCCTCATACGTGCGGCCCCAGCGATCGTCCTGCGGCACGGCCACGGTGGGCGCGAAGGTCCACTCCATGCCAGTGGTGCGCGTTTCCACGGCGGTGACCTGGCCGATCTGGCGCATCAGATCGGGATTGCGGGTCGCGCCCAGGCCGATGTTGTGCGGGAACAGCGTGGCACCGACGATGTTGCTCTGGCCGTGCACCGCATCGATGCCGAAGATGATCGGGATGCCGGGGCCGCCGCTGGCCGGATCCATCGAGGCCGCGTAGTAGGCATCGGCCAGCGCGAGCCACGCCGAAGGCGGCGCATCGTACTTGCCACCCGGATCGGAATTGCCACCGGCCAGCACCGAGCCGATGTGATACCGACGCACGTCATCGGGGGTCATGCTGGCGATATCGCCCTGCACTGTCTGCCCGACTTTCTGCTCCACGCTCATGCCGGCCATCAGCGCATCGATGCGCTTCTCCAGCGCCGGGTCGTCGACCAGCGGCCAGGTCAGTTCCGGCCAATCCTGCGGGTGGATCGCGTTGGCATCGGCCTTGTCGGCCGGCGCCGGTGCCTGCGCGGTCGTGGCAGGTGTCGTACCGCCGCAGCCGGCCAGCAGCAACACCGTGGCCGTGGTGGCCAGCGCAAGGACGTGGCGGATCGACCGCCGGTTGGAACGAAGCGAAAGCGACGGCATGTACCCTCCCAGGTATTGCACAGGCAGCAGACGGATGACGCGACTCCCCGCGCCATGACGGCCTACCTTTGGCGTTGCGCGCCACGCTGTCAATCCACCGCGCGGCTATGCCGTCGGCGCAGGCTGGTATGGGATTGGGCTATAGCCAAACTGCTGGCCCACCCTGCAATCACGGCGGTTTACGGCATACCTGGGCCGAGTGGCGCGGCGATCCGTGTTGCATTGCAGTATCCCGTGCCGCGCGCACTGCGCAGAACGCGATGCGGCCCGGACCCCACAACGCAGAACCGCCGGACAGGCCGGCGGTTCGTGATGGCACAGCATGCGCCGATGCTCAGCCCTTGAGCCGGCCCAGCAGCTCCAGCGTCACCGGATCGGTGATGGCATGCGCCTGGCCCTGCAGCGCGGGCAGCAACTGACTGGCCAGCTGCTTGCCCAGCTCCACGCCGAACTGGTCGAAGGCGTTGATGTTCCAGATCAGCGACTGCACGTACACGGCATGTTCGTACATGGCGATCAGCGCACCGAGCGACTGCGGGGTCAGCGCGTCGAGCAGGATCAGGGTGCTCGGGCGGCCACCGGGATACTCGCGATGGGGATCCTCGCTGCCCTGGCCATTGGCCAGCGCCTCGGTCTGCGCCAGCAGGTTGGCCATCAGCGCCTGGTGGTTGACCACGTAGGGATCATCGTTGTGCACGCAGCCGATGAAGTCGGCCGGAATCACGCTGGTGCCCTGGTGCAGCGCCTGGAAGAAACTGTGCTGCACATCGGTGCCCGCCCCGCCCCACCACACCGGCACGGTGTCGCTGGCGACCGGGCTGCCATCGAGCTGCACGCGCTTGCCCAGGCTTTCCATCACCAGCTGCTGCAGGTAGGCCGGCAGCAGCGCCAGCCGCTGGTCATAGGTCATCACCGCATGCGTGGCATGGCCGAGCAGGTTGCGGTTCCAGATATCGGTCAGTGCATGCAGCACCGGCAGGTTCTGCGCCAGCGGTGCGGTCAGGGCGTGTTCGTCCATCTGCGCCGCGCCCTCGAGCAGCTGCTCGAAACGCGTGAAGCCGATCGCCAGCGCGATCGGGAAACCGACCGCCGACCACAGCGAGTAGCGCCCGCCCACCCAGTCCCACATCGGCAGCACGCGGCCGGCGGCGATCGAGAAGGCTTTTGCCGCACGCTCCGGGTTGGCGCTGACTGCATACAGGCGCTCGCTGCCACCCAGCCAGTCGTGCAGGATCTGCCCGTTGAGCAGGGTCTCCTGGGTGCCGAAGGTCTTGGAGATCAGGATGCCGGCCGTGGTGGCCGGGTCCAGCGTGGCGAGCGTGCGCTGCATCGCAGCGCCGTCCACGTTCGACACGAAATGCACGCGGAAGCGCGCCCCGGTGACCGGACGCAGCGCATCGGCCACCAGACGCGGCCCCAGGTCCGAGCCGCCGATGCCGACGCTGACGATATCGGTGATGTGGGTGGCTTCCAGCGCGGCGATCAGCTCGCCCATCTGCTGGCGCACCTGCGCGGCGGTGGCGAAGGCCTCACCGGCCACCGGCGCGCCGCTGGCGTCACCGCGCAGCGCGGTGTGCAGCGCCGCACGGCCTTCGGTCACGTTGACCGTTTCGCCACGGAACAGACGCTGGAAACCACCGGCGACATCGCGCTCGGCAGCCAGTTCCAGCAGTGCGTCCAAGGCCGCGCGGTCGTACTTCTGCCGCGCGAAATTGACATACAACGGACCGACCCGCAGCCCCAGTGATTGTGCGCGGCCTGGTTCGGCGGCGATCAACGAGGGGATGCTCGCGCCACGCAGGCGCTGGGCATGGGAATGAAGCGGGTCGAATCCGTTGTGCTGTGTCATGCGGCCTGGGTCGGGATCGTGTCGTTGGTGTGGGAAATCTGGTTATTGCCGTCCACATATACCAACTTCGGCTTGAAGCTGTCAGCTTCTTCTTCGCTCATGCTGGCGAAGGCGGCGATGATGATGATGTCGCCGACCTGCACGTGACGGGCGGCGCCACCGTTGAGCGAGACCACGCCGCTGCCGGCTTCGGCGCGGATGGCATAGGTCGAGAAGCGCGCACCGTTGGTGACGTCCCAGATGTGCACCTGTTCGAACTCACGGATGCCGGTCGCGGCCAGCAGGTTGTCATCGATGGCGATGGACCCTTCGTAGTTCAGCTCGGAATGCGTGACGGTGGCGCGGTGGATCTTGGTCTTCAGCAGGGACAGATGCATGGCAGCGGGACAACGGTAAAGGAAAGGGAAATTCTAGCACCCGGGGGGCGGACGACAGCGGCTGGCGCCCGCGCCCACGCCGGGGGCTGCCAGCGGTTCAGCATCGTCACGGCCTGGTCCGGCCCGGCCCGGCTTAGAGCCACCCCATGGGTGGCTGGACGTCCGGCATCGCCCAGCAGCCACCCATGGGGTGGCCCTACCCGGCGGGGCGCAGCCCTCAGAACTCCAGGTTGTCGATCAACCGGGTGTTGCCGATCCGCGCGGCGATCAGCGCCACGCGGGTGCCGTCATTGGCATCGGCCGGCTCGGACAGGTCCGGCAGGCGGACCACGGCGTAGTCCACCTGAAAGCCGGCGGCCTGCAGCGCGGCGGCCGCTTCGGCCTCGATCAGGCTGCGGGTCTTGCCGGCGATGAAGCCTTCGCGCATGCCCAGCAGCACCTGGTGGATGGTGGTCGAGACGCTGCGCTGCTCGGCGTTGAGGTACTGGTTGCGCGAGCTCATCGCCAGGCCGTCGTCTTCGCGCACGATGTCGCCGCCGACGATCTGGATCGGGAAGGCCAGGTCTTCCACCATCTGGCGGATCACCGCCAGCTGCTGGAAGTCCTTCTTGCCGAAGGCCGCCACGTCCGGCTGGACCTGGTTGAACAGGCGCGAGACCACGGTGCAGACGCCATCGAAATGGCCGGGGCGGTGCGCGCCTTCGAGCAGCCCGCTGATGCCAGGCACGTTGACGCTGGCCGCCAGTTCCACGCCGAACGGGTACATCGATTCAACGGTGGGCAGCCACAGCACATCACAGCCGGCCTGCTCCAGCCCGGTGGTGTCGGCTTCGGGCGTGCGCGGGTAACGGGTGAAATCTTCGTTCGGACCGAACTGGGTCGGGTTGACGAAGACGCTGGAGACCACGCGGTCGGCGTACTGCCGCGCCAGCGTGACCAGCGAGTAGTGCCCGGCGTGCAGGTTGCCCATGGTGGGGACCAGCGCAACGCGCAGCCCCTCCCGCTTCCAGCCGTTGACCACAGTGCGCAGGCGGGACAGTTCGGTGACGGTATCGATCATGAGGCGTAGGCGTGTTCTGCGTCGGGGAAGGAGCCGTCGCGCACGGCGTCGGCGTAGGCACGGACCGCACCGGCAACCGACCCGCCTTCGGCAAGGAAATCCTTGACGAACTTGGGACGGCGATGGCCGCTGTCCAGACCAAGGAAATCATGCAGCACCAGCACCTGGCCATCGCACTGCGGGCCGGCGCCGATACCGATGGTGGGCACGCTCACTTCTGCGGTGACCTGCCCGGCAACCGGCGTCGGCACGCATTCCAGGACGATCAGGCTGGCACCGGCGGCCACCACGGCCTTGGCGTCATCGCGCAGCTGCTGGGCTGCATCGCCACGGCCCTGCACGCGATAACCGCCCAGGCGAAGCACCGACTGCGGGGTCAGGCCCAGGTGCGAGCAGACCGGAATCTCGCGCTCGACCAGATAACGGATGATGTCCAGCTTGAAGCCGGCACCTTCGATCTTGACCATCTCCGCACCGGCCTGCAGCAGGCGCAGGGAGGCATCCAACGCGCGCTCGGGGGTGGCATCGGCGCCGAACGGCAGGTCGGCCACCAGCAGCGCGCGCTCCAGCACGCGGGCCACGGCGCGGGTGTGATAGACCATGTCGTCGGTGGTCACCGGCAGGGTCGAATCGTGCCCCTGCACCACCATGCCCAGCGAGTCGCCGATCAGGATCAGGTCCACGCCGTTGGCATCGAAGCTGCGGGCAAAGCCGGCATCGTAGGCGGTCAACATCACCAGCTTCTGCCCGTTGCGCTTGGCCTCCGCCAGTGCGGGGACGGTCCAGGGCTTGCTGTCTGCGTGGGTGCTCATGAACTGATAACCGGTAGCGATAAGCCCGGCATTATCCTCCTATTGAGGAAATCCCGCAGGCCTCGACCCGCATCACAGCATCCCGCACGCGGCCATGCCCGGGAATGACGGCGTCCGGCGCGACCTCGGCCAGCGGCAGCAAGGCGAACGCGCGCGCGTGCAGATACGGGTGCGGCACCTGCAGCTGCGGCAGGTCAATGACGTCTTCGCCATACAGCAGCACGTCCAGATCCAGTGCACGCGGGCCCCAATGCACGGCCGGATCGCGTACGCGGCCGAAGCGGCGCTCGATCTCCAGCAAGGCGTCCAACAGCACCGGCCCCGGCAGCGCGGTCTCCAGCACGGCGGCGGCGTTGACGAACGCCGGCTGGTCTTCGTTGCCCCAGGCCGGCGTGCTGTACAGCTGCGAGCGCGCCCGCAGCGTGGTCTGCGGCAGGGACGCCAGTGCCTGGAACGCCTCACGCAGGGTCTGCGCGGCGTCCCCGAGATTGGCGCCCAATCCGATACAGGCCAGGGTCACGGCTTACTCGCCTGCCACTCCACCGGGACGACGGCGGCGGCGGCGACGCTTGCGCGGTGCACCGTCTTCGCCCTCACCGTCGGCCTGGGCGGCATCCAGCGCCGAATCCAGCTCCGTGCCGGACTGGAGCTGGGCCTCGCGCCAGAACGCCACGTCGGCTTCATGCTCGCTGGAGGCGACCTGGCGCAGGACCAGGAAGTCGTAGGCAGCGCGGAAGCGCGGATGGGTCAGGGTCCGGATCACGCGCTTGCGCTGGCGCGAGCTGAAGCGGCCCTGCAACAGCCAGATTTCCTGCATCGGCAGCGAGAAGCGGCGCGGCAGGGCGATCGTGCTCAACTGGTGCAGGGTCACGCGGTCCGCGGCGCGGCGCTGCGCCTCTTCCAGTGCCACGCCCTGCTTCTGCAGGCTGGCCAGGGCGCGGCAGAAGGCCGGCCACAGCAGCAGCGCGAACAGGAACGACGGCGACACCGGCTCGTCATTGGCCACGCGCAGATCGGTGTTGTGCAGGCCTTCGATGACCATGCGGCGCAACGCGCCACTGCGGTTGCTGCGCAGGGCGGCGGCGCTTTCCGGGAACATGACGTCGAGCAGGCCATAGCGCTCCAGGCCCTCGAAGCTGGCCACGCCGTGCCCGGACAGGAACAGCTTGAGCACTTCCTCGAACAGGCGCGCCGGGGCAGCCTCGGCCAGCAGATTGGCCAGGCGCGGCAGCGGTTCGGCGGTGGCCTCTTCGATCTGGAAGCCCAGCTTGGCCGCCAGGCGGACCGCGCGCAGCATGCGCACCGGGTCTTCGCGGTAGCGCTGCTCGGGTTCACCGATCAGCTTCATCAGGCGCGCCTGCACATCCTCAAAGCCACCGGTGTAATCGCGGACCGAGAAATCCTCGATCGCGTAGTACAGGGCGTTGCAGGTGAAGTCGCGGCGGATCGCGTCGTCTTCGATGCTGCCGTACACGTTGTCGCGCACGAGCATGCCGTTTTCCATCTCACGGTCGCCGCTGCCATCGTCGATGTTGGCGCGGAAGGTGGCAACCTCGATGATCTCGCGGCCGAACACCACGTGCGCCAGGCGGAAGCGGCGGCCGATCAGCCGGCAGTTGCGGAACAACTGCTTGACCTGCTCGGGCGTCGCGTCGGTGGCGACGTCGAAATCCTTGGGGTGCCCGTTCACCAGCAGATCGCGGACGGCGCCGCCGACCAGGTAACCGGCAAACCCGGAATCACGCAGCCGGTACAGAACGCGCAGGGCGTTGGGGCTGATGTCCTTGCGGGAGATGTTGTGCTGATCGCGCGGGATCACGCGCAGGCTGAACGGTGATGTAGCAGAGGAATTGATGTTGGCGCTTCCGGTTGAGTTTTCGGGATTGCCCAATGGCATCTAGGTCCATATACTAGCGCGCTGCGCAGTTCGCGACAAAGTCTGCTCCCTTCGTCTAGAGGTTAGGACGTGGCCCTCTCAAGGCTAAAACAGGGGTTCGAGTCCCCTAGGGAGCACCAGTCGCGGTGCAGAAAGCCAAAAACCCCGCCACGGCGGGGTTTTTGCGTTCAGGGCCCAGGCGTGCGGCGCCTGCCCTGCCAGGCCCGGACCGGAGAGCACAGCTCCCCGACCCGGCCCCTGCCCTGCGTGGAGGGCCGTCGAAAGCGGCTCAGCCCTCCATCTGCTCCAGTTCCTTGCCCTTGGTCTCCTTGACGAAGCGCAGCACGAAGAACACCGAGATCACTGCCGCGACCGTATAGATGCCATACGCCCCGGCCAGGCCGATGCTGCCCAGCAGGATCGGGAAGGACACGGTGATGGCGAAGTTGGAGGTCCACTGCGCCGCGCCGGCCACCGCCAGCCCCGAGCCGCGGATCTGGTTGGGGAACATCTCGCCCAGCATCACCCACATCACCGGGCCCCAGGACATGTTGAAGAAGATCACGTAGACGTTGGCCGCCACCAGCGCCAGCACGCCCATGTTGTCGGTGAGCTGAAGCTTGCCTGCGGTATCCAGCGAGCCGCTGGCAAAGGCGATGGTGACCAGGGCCAGCGAGACCGCCATGCCGACCGAGCCGACCCACAGCAGTGGCTTGCGGCCGATGCGGTCGATCAGCACCACCGTGATCAGGCACGCACCGATGCTCAGCGCACCGGACAGCACATTGATCAGCAGCGCGTCGTTCTCCGAGAAGCCGACCGCCTGCCACAGCACCGCGCCGTAGTAGAAGACGACGTTGATGCCGACCAGCTGCTGGAACACCGCCAGGCCGATGCCGATCCAGACGATCGGGCGCAGCTTGCCGGTGGTCTTGCTGATCAGGTCCGAGAAGGTCGGGCGGTGCTGGTCCTGGGACAGCGAGCCTTCGATCTCGGTGATCTTGGCCTGCGCCTCGGCCGGACCGTACAGACGGGTCAGTACCGCCAGGGCCTGGTCACGGCGCCCTTTGACCACCAGGAAGCGCGGGCTCTCCGGAATCACCAGCAGCAGGCACAGGAACAGCAGCGAGGGAATGGCCTGCATCCAGAACATCCAGCGCCATGCCGCCTGCCCCAGCCACAGCTCCTGGGTGGAGGCACCGGCCGCTTTGGCCAGCAGATAGTTGCTGAGGAAGGCGCAGAACAGGCCGCTGATGATCGCGATCTGCTGCACCGTCGCCAGCCGGCCGCGGTAGCGGGCCGAGGCCACCTCGGCGATGTAGGCCGGCGACATCACGCTGGCCGCACCGACCGCGAAGCCACCGATCACCCGGGCGATGATGAACACCGTGGAGCTGTGTGCCGCCCCTGCCCCCAACGCGGAGAACAGGAACATCACCGCGGCGATGATCAGCACGCCGCGACGGCCGAGCCGGTCGCCGAGGCGGCCGGCGAAGAACGCACCGATCGCGCAGCCAAGCAGCATCGAGGCGACCTCGAAGCCGATCCCGGCCGAACTGGACTGGAAGGTGTCCTTCAAGCCGTCGACGGTGCCGTTGATCACGCCGCTGTCGAAGCCGAACAGGAAGCCACCGATGGTGGCCACACAGCTGATCAGGACGATGAAGCCGGTGTTCTCGCCGCTGCCGGCGCGGGTACTGCTGAGCGAAGCACTGGACATGGGAACCCCTGGGTTGAAGGGAAGCTGCGGATCAGCGCAGCAGGTACTGGTTGATCAGGTTCTCATACCTTTCCTGGCGGCCGCTGCGCTGCTGCGGCTCGCCCTGGGCAAGGGCCAGGCTGCGCAGGGCATCCAGGCTGCTGCGGCCGGCGGCGAACTCGGCACCGGCGCCACTGCTGAAGCTGGCATAGCGCTCCTGGCGCCAGCCTTCCAGCGGCGAGGACTCGATCAGGGCGTGGGCCACTTCCAGGCCGCGCGCGAACGCGTCCATGCCACCGATATGGGCCTCGAACAGGTCTTCCGGCGCGGACGACTCGCGGCGCACCTTGGCATCGAAGTTGAAGCCGCCCGGGGCCAGGCCGCCCTGGCGCAGCACGACCAGCATCGCCCCGACCGTGTCGTACAGATCGGTCGGGAACTGATCGGTATCCCAGCCGTTCTGCGGGTTGCCGCGGTTGGCATCGATGCTGCCGAGCAGGCCGGCATCGGACGCCACCTGCAGGTCATGGGCAAAGGTGTGCCCGGACAGCGTGGCGTGGTTGGCCTCGATGTTGAGCTTGAAGTCCTTGTCCAGGCCGTGCTCGCGCAGGAAGCCGACCACGGTGGCGCTGTCGAAATCGTACTGGTGGTTCATCGGCTCCATCGGCTTGGGCTCGATCAGGAAGTTGCCCTTGAAGCCGATGCTGCGCCCATGATCGCGGGCCAGGGTGAGGAAGCGCGCCATGTTGTCCTTCTCGCGCTTCATGTCGGTGTTGTACAGGCAGGCATAGCCCTCGCGGCCGCCCCAGAACACGTAGTTTTCGCCGCCCAGGGCCACGGTGGCCTCCAGCGCGGCCTTGACCTGCACCGCGGCGCGGGCGACCACGGCGAAGTCCGGGTTGGTCGAAGCACCGTTCATGTAGCGCGGGTGCGAGAACAGGTTGGCAGTACCCCACAGCAGCTTGACCCCGGTGGCCTTCTGGCGCTCGCCGGCGATGCCGACCATGTGCTGCAGATTGGCCTCGTACTCGGCGATGTCGTCGGCGTCCGGCGCCAGATCGATGTCATGGAAGCAGTAGTACGGCACGCCCAGCTTGGTGATGAACTCGAACGCGGCATCGGCCTTGGCCTCGGCACGCGCCAGCGGCGTGTCGCCGGCATCCCACGGATACACCCGGGTGCCCGGGCCGAACGGATCGTGGCCGGTCGCGCAGAAACTGTGCCAGTAAGCCACGGCGAAGCGCAGGTGCTCGGCCATGGTCTTGCCGCCGACGCGCTTGTCCGCGTCATAGACCTTGTAGGCCAGCGGATTGTCCGAGTCGCGTCCCTCGAACGGGATGCGGCCGATGCCGGGGAAGTATTCCTGTGCGCCGATGTAGACGGAGGTGCTCATTGCTCGGATCCTTGCGGTGGTGACGGGGCGGTGCGCAGCAGCGGACCGACCTCGGAAAGATGGTGGAGGAAACGCCGGTACTGTTCTGCGTAGCGCGGCACAGTGCGGGGATCGGGTGTGGCCGACAGCGCGTCGTCGAAGCGCACGTGCGCATCGACCGTCGCCGCCAGGCTCGGTTCGCCGCCCTGCCCGCGCTGCGCGGCCCACAATGCCTGCAGGGCCGCGCCGAATGCCGCGCCTTCGGCCTGGGTGGGCACCTTGACCGGCAGATCGAAGACGTCGGCGATCAATTGCCGCCACGCGGCACTGTTGCTTCCGCCGCCGGTGAGCAGCACGGTGTCGAACGACAGGCCGGCACTGGTGAAGGCGTCGTAGCCGTTGCGCAGGCTGTACGTGGCGCCTTCCATCGCGGCCCGATAGAAGTGCGCCGGGGTGGTGTTGTGCGGGTCCATGCCGTGCAGGCAGGCACGCGCGTCGGGCAGGTCCGGGGTCCGTTCGCCATTGAAGTACGGCAGCATCACCAGGCCGCCCGCGCCTGGCCCGGTCTGCGCCATCAGCGCCTCGCCACCGCCGCGCGGGATGTTGAACAGTGCGGCCATGCGCTCGGTGGCGACGGTGCAGTTCATCGTGCAGATCAGCGGCAGCCAGCCGCCACTGGAGGAACAGAATGCGGCCCAGCGGCCATCGTCGTCCACCACCGGGTGATCGGCATACGCGAACAGCGTGCCGGACGTACCCAGGCTCATGGTCAACCGCCCCGCGGCCACGTTGCCGGTGCCCAGCGCGGCCATCATGTTGTCGCCGCCGCCGGTGGAGACCTGTACGTCGGCCGGCAGGTCCAGCAGCGCGGCGATCCGCGGATGCAGCGTGAAGGTGGATTCCAGCGGCACCAGCGGCGGCAGCAGCGCGGACAGATCGCGCTCCGGGTCGATCGCCTGCAGCAGCTCGCGCGACCAGCAGCGGTTGCGCACGTCCAGCCAGCCGGTGCCGGAGGCATCGCCGTACTCGGCGTAGCGCTGCCCGGTCAGCCAGAAGTTGATGTAGTCATGCGGCAGCAGGATGCCGTCCAGTTCTGCATACGCCTGCGCGCGATGGCGGCGCGTCCACGGCAGTTTGGAGGCGGTGTAGCCGGCAAGGATCGGATTGCCGGCCAGTGCGATGCAGGCGGCAGCGCCACCTACCGCGTCCATGATCGGCGCACAGTCGGCGACGGTGCTGGTATCGCACCACAGTTTCACCGGTGCGATCACCTCCCCGCGCGCGTTGATCGGCACAAAACCGTGCTGCTGGCCGGAGACGCCGATCGCACGGATGCGGGCGCGCAGCGCCGGGCCCAGTTCGGCGAAGCAGGCGACGATGCCATCGATCCACCACTGCGCCTCCTGCTCCCGGGTGCCATCGTCGTGGCTGACCAGCTGCATCGGCCGGGCGATCGTGGCCACCACTTCGCCGAGCGACGGGTCATAGGCCAGCAGCTTGACGCTTTGCGTCCCGACATCCAGCCCTACGTACAGACTCATTGCTTCACCAGTTGATTGCCGCGCAGGCCGATGCGCTGCTGGCCGCCAGCGCGCAGCGCCACGGTCAGCGTGCTCTCGGCATGCACGAGTTGATAGGTGCCCCCGCGCTCACTGCGCAGCAGGGCCGAGTGCAGCTGGCCATCGCGCCATTGCAGGTCCACGCCGGCGGCATTGCGTACGCGCAGGCCGCGCACCTCGCCGTCAGGCCAGGCCGACGGCAACGCCGGCAACAGGAAGATCGACCCGCCCCAGCTCTGCAGCAGCATCTCGGTGATGCCGGCGGTGCCGCCGAAGTTGCCGTCGATCTGGAACGGCGGATGTGCGTCGAACAGGTTCGGATACGTGCGCTCGGGCGAGAGCAGCATCTTCAGGATCTGCAGCGCATGCTCGCCATCGCCCAGCCGTGCCCACAGGTTCAGGCGCCAGCCGATACCCCAGCCGGTGGCTTCGTCACCGCGTATCTGCAGCGAACGTTTGGCGGCCGCCGCCAGTGCGGGAGTATCTCGGAGGTTGATCTGGCTGGAGGGGTGCAGCGCATACAGATGGGAGACGTGCCGGTGGTGCATTTCCGGCGCCTCCATGTCCCAGTCCTGCTGCCACTCCTGCAACTGCCCGGCCTTGCCGATCCGGTCCGGTGGCAGTTGCCCGCGCAGCGTCTTCAGCTGCGCGGCGAAGGCCGTATCGACGCCAAGCGCCGCGCTGATCTGGATGCACTGCGCGAACAGATCGCGCAGCAGCTGCGCGTCCATCGCCGGCCCGGCGCACACCGCCGCACCGAACGGGTGCTGGTTCTCCGGCGAGATCGAGGGGTTGGTGACCATCGCGCCGGTGCTCGGGTCGCGCTGCAGGGTGGCCACGAAAAACTCGGCCGCACCCTTGAACAGCGGATGGATACGGCGCAGATACGCCGGATCGCGGCCATAGTCCCAGCGGTCCCACAGCTGCTGCAGCAGCCAGACACCGCCCATCGGCCACAGGCTCCACTGCGCGCCGTCGATCGGGCCGGCCTGACGCCACAGATCCGTGTTGTTGTGCACCACCCAACCCGGCGCATCGTAGATCCGCCGTGCGGTGACCGCGCCCGTACGGGCCAGATCGAACAGCATGTCTTCCAGCGGCTGCACGCATTCGTGCAGCGCATTGGCCTCGCTGGGCCAGTAGTTCATCTCGGTATTGATGTTGATCGTGTACTTGCTCTCCCACGGCGGGGCCATGAGGTCGTTCCACACGCCCTGCAGGTTGGCCGGCTGCGAGCCGGGCCGCGAACTGCAGATCAACAGGTAGCGCCCGTACTGGTGATACAGGGCCGCCAGCGCCGGATCGTTGCCGCTGGCGAACGCCTGCACGCGTTGATCGGTGGGCAGCTGCGCGGCTGGCGTGCTGCCCAGATCGATCGACACACGACGGAAGAGCGCCTGGTGCGCGCCCAGATGGCGCGCCAGCAGCGCCGGATAATCGTGGGCACCGGCCTGCAGCTGGTACGCAGCGGTAAGCGCCTGCGGATCACCACTGACATCATCGAAGCGGCGGAAACTGGTGGCGGCCGTCAACACCAGCACCAGCTCATCGGCACCTTCCACATGCAGGCGATCACGCGCCACCCGCAGCGTGCCGCCGCGCAGACGCGGCTGCACCCGCAGCGCGAAGCGGAGCTTGCCTTCGATACCGGCAAAGCCCGCGTTGCGCCCTTCAAACAGCAGCCCGTTCGCGTCTACCTGCACCGTCCCCTGCTGCGGGCTGTCCACGCCCAGCCGCAGCGAAATCCGCCCCGGCAGGTCGGCACTGAGCCGCACCACGATGCACTGGTCCGGTTCGGACACGAACACCTCGCGGCGGTGCCAGGCGCCGCCGCTGCGGAATTGCGTGGTCGCCACCGCCGTGTCCAGATCCAATGACCGGCGATACCCGTCGATGTGATCGGCACGGTCGAAATCCAGCAGCAGATCAGCCAGCGGCTGGTACGGCATCTGCTTGGCCGGCCGCGACAGCAGCTTGGCGTCGGCCAGTGCTTCGGCCTCGGCGTAGCGTCCGGCGAAGATCAGCGCGCGCACCTGTGGCAGCGCCGCCAGCGCGTCCGGGCTGGTCGCATCGTAAGGACCACCGGCATAAAGCGTGTCTTCGTTGAGGCCGATCCGCTCATGCGCGACCCCGCCCCAGACCATCGCGCCCAGCCGACCGTTGCCGGTCGGCAGGGCCTGTACCCACTCGGTGGCCGGCGCACGGTACCAGAGCTGCAGGGCGTCCCCCGGCGCCGCGGCGGCGTCGCTCCGCCCTGCAGCCGCTGGCACGGCACCGGCCTGCGACGACCACCCGGTGGCGGACAGGGTCAGCCCCGCCCCAAGTGCCTTGAACAGCCCGCGACGGCTCAGCTCCACGGCATTGCCCTGCGCTGCATTGGCCTGCCTGTCCTGCCTGCTGCCACGTCAACGCCCTCCAAAGCGAAATGTCCACCGGTAGTCATCTTCATCCTAGGCGATCAGCGCGCGGCTGCCATCTTGCGCTGCGGCACGACTACCGCCTTGCCGTCGTAGCGCACGGTCTGGTCGATGGCCGGGGCCAGCGCGCCGGCATCGGCACGCGGTCCTTCCACGAAGCGGACCTGGATCGTGCGCTGCGCCTGCATGCCTTTCCACTGGCCTTCGCGCTTGCCGATGCGCAGTTCCCGCGTGGCCTGGTTCCACTGCAGCGGGATGCGGCTGAACTGCCCCTTCTCATAGCCATAGCTGCGGCCGTCGTCCTCGTACAGCGAGAACGCACCGTCCGCGCCGGTGTAGACCACCACGGTCAGCGGCGCATCCGGCTGTTCATCCACGTACTGCTGGACCGGCCCGGTCGGAAGGATCGCGCCGGCACGCACGTACAGCGGGATGCGTTCCAGTGGCGCGGCGGCATCGATGGTCTGGCCGCCCTGCAGGCGCTGGCCGGTGTAGTAATCCAGCCAGGTGGTCCCGGCCGGCAGGTAGACCTTGCGCGTGGTGGCGCCAAAGGTGGTGACCGGGGCGACCAGCAGCGAGGGCCCGAACAGGTACTGGTCGTTGATGTCACGGACCGCCGGATCGGACGGGAAATCCATCGGCAGGCCGCGCATGATGCTGCCGTCGTGGTGCCAGGTGTCGGCGGCCAGGGTGTAGATGTAGGGCAGCAGCGTGTAACGCAGGCGGCTGTAGTACACCATGCTGTCGTAGTACGGCGTACCTTCCGGCGCGATGTTCCAGATCTCGCGGAACGGGTACTGGCCGTGCGAGCGGAACAGCGGCACGAACGCACCGAACTGGAACCAGCGGGTGTTGAGTTCACGCCACTCCGGCAGGTGCGCCGGATCTTCTTCCGAGTAGCGCTTCTCGGTCGAGAAGCCGCCGATGTCGAAGGTCCAGTTCGGCAGACCGGACATGGCGGTGTTCACACCGGCCGAAATCTGCTCGAGCATGTCATCCCAACGCGACACGATGTCGCCGCTCCACACCGCCACCGCATTACGCTGCGTGCCGGCATAGCCTTTGCGCGAGAGGATGAAGACACGCTGGCCATCGGCCGCGCGATCGCCCTCGTACACCCCCTGGGTGTGCGGCAGCGGATAGGAATTGAAGAACTCGGTGGACGGGCCCAGCGCGGTCGGCGTGGTACGTGCCTTGCGCTCGCCGATGTCCAGGTTGGAGTGCACGTCCGGCTCGTCGGCGTCCATCCACCAGGCATCGAAGCCCTTGCTGTTCAACTTCTCGTTGATCTGGCGCCAGTAGATCTGCTGCGCTTTTGCCGCGTAGGGATCGTAGAACGAGTTCTTGTAGCCCTTGCCGATCCAGTCCAGCTCGCCCACCTCGACGTTGCGCTGGTACATGAAGCCGGCCGCGTCCAGTTCCTTGTAGTTGGCCGTGGTCGGGTAGAACTTCGGCCAGACCGAAATCATGACCTGTGCATGCTGGTCGTGGATGTGCTTGACCATGCCGTCCGGATCGGGGAAGTGCGTGGTATCGAAGTCATGCGAACCCCACGCATCTTCGGGCCAGTACGACCAGTCCAGCACGATGTTGTCGATCGGCAGCTTGCGGCGGCGGTACTCGTCCAGCACGCCGAGCAGTTCATCCTGGCTCTTGTAACGCTCGCGGCTCTGCCAGAAACCGTAGGCCCACTTGGGCAGCATCACGGCCTTGCCGGTCAGTTCGCGATAGCCGGCGATCACCTGATCGGCATTTCCCCCGGCGACCACGTAGTAGTCCACCATCTGCCCGGCTTCGGACCACAGCGAGAGATCGGCGGCTTCGGCCTGCGGCAGCGGATCACGGTGCAGCAGCGCGATGTAGCTGGGGTCGATCAGGTCCCACTCGACCTTGATCTGGTGGCGGGTACCGGGCGTCAGCTCCAGCGCGAATTCGTGATGCCACGGGTTCCAGTTCTGGCGCCAGCGGTCGATCACCAGCTTGCCGTCCACGTACAGCTTGATGTATTCGCTGCCGTACAGGGAGAAGGTATGGCGACCGGCGGTCTTCGCCTCGATCGCGCCTTCCCAGACCACCTGCGAGCGCCCACCCTCAGCGCCGTTTTTGCCCTTGGCCGGGAATGCGGTGAGATCCTTGATGTACTGGTAGTTCACCTCCGGCTCGCGGCGCTCGACGCGGGTCTTGCCATCGACGATGTAGCGGGCGGTCAACGCGCCGGCCTTGCCCTTGGCGTCGAACACCTGCAGCGAGGCCTGCAGCGGCTGCAGCCCGCGCGGGTCGCCCAGGCGGGTGATCGCGTTGTTGTCCCAGAGCAGACCGTAATTGCGGCTGGAGACGATGAACGGCACCGCCATGTCGATGTTGCCCTGGAGCAGCTCGACGTCGCGGCCCTTCTGGTTCATCCAGCCCTGCTGATGCTGCCCGAACCCGTAGATCGCCTCATCGCTGGGCGACTCGAAGCGCTGGCGCACGCTGTAGTACGCCTTGCCCTCCACGGTGAGCGGGCTGAAGCTGCGGCCACCGGCGCGCTCGGCCAGCAGCGGCTTGCCTTGCGCGTCACGGAAGCTCACGTGTCCATCGGCTTCGGAAACATCGGCGCTGATGCCGGCCGCGACCAGGCGCACGCTGCCACCGCCCTGCTCCACCGTGAAGCGCGGTTTGCCCTGCACGGGGACGCGCATCAGGCTCGGCGTGCGCGTGAAGTCGCCGTCGGGGTCGGCGCTGACCCGCACGATGTTGTCGTCCACCAGTTCCAGCCGGACCTGGGCCGCGCCGGCCTGGGCCGGCACCACCACCACACCGTTGTCCAGCACGCGGTGGCTCTGGGCCATCGCCGGTGACGCCAGCAGTGCCAGCAGCGGCACGCTCAGTACGCTCATGTAACGCATTCAGTGCTCCCTTCTCATTCGTTGCGCGGGTGCGGACACCCCCGGTTCAATACGTCGCCAGCGTGACCTTGAGCAGCTGCGGCGCAGTGGTGAAGTTCAAGCCGTAGTCGGTCTGGTCGCCGTTCCAGTTGCGCTGGAACTGCCACTGGCCGTCCTTGTAGAACCCCTCTTCGACACGATCGAGCACCATGTTCGCGGTGGCCTCGCCGGCCGGGTGCAGGGTGACCCGTGCGTGCTGGGCGGTGATCAGGAATTCGTCCGGGCCGAGTTCGGCGATCAGCGCGCTGCCGATCGGCTCGGGGTTGCCCGGCGGCTGGCCCTGGAACCAGAACTGCGGTACGCCGTAGGTGACCGTGGCCCGCCAACGCGCATTGAGCGGTACGTTCTGCACGGCCTGGCCGGCTTCTTCGGCCACGCCGTGCAGCTTGCCTTCGGCCGAGGCCTTGGCAAACGGGCGCATGCCCAGGCTGACCAGCTGGAAACCGGTGGCGAACGGCGCCAGCGTTTCCGCGTCCACCTTTTTCGCGCCCAGCGGGTAGTTGCTGTAATGGCTGAAGTCGATACCGAATGTGGACCAGCCAATGCCGTCGTGCCCCAGCGTCGGGAACAGGTACCGCGCATACGGCGGTGCGTTGCCGGTTTCGGCGACGAACAGCGCGTTGTCCGGCCGCGCATAGCGCTCCAGCACCGTGGTGTACATGCGGTACTCGGGCATGTAGATGTCCGGCGCCAGGAAATCGATGTGCGGGCCGGCGGCCTTCCACACATCCAGCACGTTGTCGGTCGGGCCACCACTGGCGTACTGGCCCGGTTGCCCGGGATTGAACGGCCCGCGCAGCGCGCCGTTGACGTACATCGGCAGCGGGTACACCGCCTTGCCTGCTTCAGTGACCTGGTCGATGAAGCGCCCGATCGACCAGGCGTGGAAGAACTCATCGGCATCGGCACCGAACACCTGTGCCCAGGTGCCGGGTGACTTGCCGAGTTTCTGCAGCAGTTCGGTCGGCACCGGCCCGTCGAACAGTTGCTGCGCCATCGGCGAGAAATCGCGGACGCTGCCATAGGTGCCCGGTTCGTTCTCCGGCTGCACCATGATCACCGTGCGCTGGGGGTCAGCCGCTTTGAGGTGCTGCATGAAGGCAACGAAGGCCTTGCGGTCCGCCTCCAGCGTGGCCGGGGCATGCGGCGACAGCGAGCCGATGCTGCGTCCATCGCGGGTCACCACCCGCGGGAAGCGGGTGTTGTCGGTCTTCACCCAGCGCGGCGCGTAGGCCGGGCCATTGTTCTTCCAGGTCGCGAACCACAACAGCACCAGCCGCACGTCATGCTCGCGCGCCTGCTGGAGCAGCGTATCGACGAAGGAAAAATCAAACTTTCCCTCCTCCGGCTCGATCTGCTCCCAGGCGATCGGCACCTGCACCGTGTTGGCGCCGATGATCTTCACCGCCGGCCACACTGCCTCCAGCGCCGCCGCGTAGTTGCTGGAGTTGTTGACCTGCGCGCCCAGCACCAGGAACGGCTCGCCATCCACCAGCAGCGCGTGCTTGCCGTCCTTGCTGGTGAACTGCGGGATCGGCGCCTGCCTGGCGTCATCGTTCGTCGCCGGCTTGCCTGCCGCGGAAGGCTGTGCAGCCATGGCGCCATCGGCCGGTGTCGGTGCCTGCTCACAGGCGGCAAGCAGGCAGAGCAAGGCGGCCGGCAGCAGCAGGCGGCGTGGGAACAGCGGAAGCGGGTATGTGATCGGAGACATGCACGGGGTCCTTGTGGTCACCAGGTATCGCTGCGGAACGGCGAGGCCGGCAGCTGTTGCGAATTGATCAGGTTGGCGTCGGCCGGGTTCTCGCGCCAGGCATAGCGCACCGCGACCGGCGTGGCGACCGCATCGCTGTGGACGATCACGCGATCACCGTCGATCCGCGCCTGTGCCGGGTGGAAGCGGCGGTCGGCACCGGCCACGCTGAAGCCTTGTACCTGGGGGCCACCGCCACGTACCGCCAGCGCGCTGCCCATCGGGTCGAAGGTGATGACGGCCTGGCCGCGATCGAAGCGGACGGCGCGCTGCACCGGGCCGCTGAACGTGAGCGTTTCGCCATACGCCGTGTGCCGGGCGGCCAGCGCCAGCCGTGCGCCGACATCGCGCTTGTTGCGCGGATGGATATCCGTCGCGTTGCCGAGGTCGATGCTCACCACCTGCGCGGTGTGCGGCAGCGACAGCGCCGCCGACTGCGACTCGCGCAGCAACGCCCACGGGCTCTGCTCACCGTGATCGGCGCCCGCGCCGAAGCTGGCCAACTGCACCCAGACGAACGGCAGCGCCGGTGCGTTCCAGTCCTGACGCCACTGTTGGATCAAGGCCTTGAACTGATCGCGGTACGCCAACGCCCCGGTGTCGGTCGCATTGCTCTCACCCTGATACCAGATCACCCCCTTTAGCGGGAATGGCGGCAGCGGGTGGATCATGCGGTTGTACAGTAGCGTCGGGGTCTGGTTCTTGTCATCGTCCAGCGCGACCGTGACCGCAGCAGGGCGGAACCGCCAACGCTGCAGCGGCACCTGGCTGCCATCGGCCAGGCGGACGAACAGCTCGGCCGCCTCACCGTGGATACCACCGCCACCGCCCAGGTCCTCGACCCGCACCGCGACCACATTGCGGCCGGCGTGCAGCTGGCCGGCCACCAGCGGATACACCCGCGGCGTGTTCCAGGCCATCGTGGTCGCGCCGACCTGCACACCATTGACGAAGGTGCGGTCCGAATCATCGATCCGCCCGACCCCGAGGCTGCCGGACTGCGCTGCCTGCGCAGCGCTCAGGGTGAACTCGGCCCTGTACCAGCCGATGCCGTCCATGCCAGCATAGCCCCCGGTTTCCCACAGGCCGGGTAGCGTGGCGCCCTCCCAGCCCGTGTCGTCGAACTGCACCGCCGACCACTGCGGCTGCTCATCGAACGTGGCCCAATGGGCAAGCCGCTGCCGCACCTGTGCCATCGTACGGGCATCGCGCTCACGCTGCGCCTGCATGCGCGTGGCCAGCGTGGCCGCATCGATGCCCTGGAGCGCCGCAGGCATCCACGCTTCGATGGTGCTGCCGCCCCAGGTGCTGTCGATGATGCCGATCGGCACCCCTGCGTGCTGCCGCAGCGCGCGCGAAGTAGTACGCGACTGCAGAGAAGCTGCCCGCGTTGGCGGGGGTTGCCGGCAGCCAGTGGCCACCGGCCAGGGCCGTCTCCGGCTGCCCGGACCAGGATTTGGGAATCTTGAAATGACGCAGCTGCGCGTCGCTCGCCGCGGCGATGACCGCCGCGGCGTCCTGCGTATCGTGCAGCGGCCATTCCATGTTGGACTGGCCGCTGGCCAGCCAGACATCGCCAAACAGGACATCGTGCACCTGCAGCGCGCGCCCGTCGCCCGTGATCTCCAGCTGGAATGGGCCACCGGCCGCGTGCGGCGGCAATACGACCTTCCAGGCGCCATCCTTACCCACCGTGGTACTGACGCGCTGGCCGTCGATGCCGACCTGCAGGCGTGCGCCGGGCGTGGCCGTGCCCCACACCGGCAGCGGCTGGTCACGCTGCAGCACCATGCCGTCGGCGAACATTCGTGGCAGGACCGGCTCGGCCTGCACGGCTGCGGAGAACATCGACAGCGATACCGCCAGCGCACACGCTCGTTTCATTGTGGATCTCCGTAGACGATGCCGCGTCCGCCGGTAGCGAAGTAGACGCGCCCATGCAGGCGCGGATCCCCGGTGACGCGTTGAATCTGACCGAACTGGTGCGCGGCGTCATCGATGCGCAGCCACCGGGCACCACCGTCATCGGAACGGAAGAGCCCCTGGACGCCCTCGACGGTGCCCGCAACGAACACGCTGGCAACGTCACGACCCGGGGCACCCTTGCCGACGCCGAGGCTGTGAACCGTCTCCACCCCCGCCACGCGCTGCAGATCACCCGCGCGCCAGCGCAGCAGCCCCTGCGGACCGGCACCGACATACACCAGCCCGCTCTGCTGTGGATCAGCGCGCAGCTCGGCCGTCAGCGCCGGGGCCGGCGCCAGGCGCACGCGGTCGGCCACGAACGAGGCGCCACCATCGTCGCTGCGCAGCAACGTGCCACTGGCGGCGTCGTACGCATACCAGCGCGCAGGCGAGCGCGCGTCCGCGACCACCACGGCCGTGTTGGGCAGGCCGCGCACGGCCTGCCATTGCCGGCCGTGGTCATCGGTGTACCAATGGCTGCCGCGCAGCGTGTGCCACAGCACCCGGCCGCCATCGCTGCCGATGCGGATGCGGCCCGCGCCCTCGCCGTCCGGCGGTTCGCTGACGAACGCCTGCCACGTTCGGCCACCATCGTCCGACCAGGCCGCACGGACCTCGTCATGCAGGCGATGGCGCACGGTGCCGCTGCGCACCACGTGGGAAGGTGACTGCGCGGCAGCGTCGATGCTCTCGCTGTTGGTCAGGCGCGGACCGGCGTACTGCAACGGCGATACCGCCAGGTCATCGTGGCGGAAGCCATCAATGTCGCCCAGTGCGCTGAGCAGGTGCGCGCCCTGTACCGGGCTGACCAGATCCAACGGCACCGTTTCCTCCAGCCCATCATTCTGGAACCACCACTGCACCGGCTGGCCATCGTCGACGGCGCGGATATCGCGGCTCGCCCAGAGTCCGTAACCGGTGACGAACAGCACCCGGCGCGGGTCGGACGGATCGATCTGCACATCGGCGATCCAGTGCGGGGAGGCGTGCGCGGTCCAGGGCGCGTTGCCGTGGTCGAACGTCGCGCCCGCGATGACCGGGGTCCAGCTGCGACCGCCATCGGTACTGCGGAAGATGTCGTCGTGCAGGCCAAAGCGATTGAAGGTGCTGGCCATCACCACCTGCGGATTGCCGGCCTCCACGCTGACGCCGCCCCAGCCGAAGCCATCGCCCTGGGTGTCACTGGACTGTGGCACCGGGCTGATGTCCTGCCAGCGCCCCTGCGCGGGATCGAACCGCCACAGCGCGCCGTTGCCCATGCTGTCCGGACCCGGCAGATCCGCATAGGCGATATACAGGCGCCCGTCGCTGCCCTGCGCCATGCGCGTGGGTCGCAGGCCACGCGGTTGCCCGGGCAGTGGCTGCCAGGTCTGTCCCGCATCGTCGGAGCGGTACAGCGCGGGGCCGGTGGTGGTCGACACGCCGGCATGGATCACCGGCGTGGCACGTCCGGCACGGCCGCTGCGCGCATCGAACTGTACAAACACGATGCCGATCTGCTGCGTACCGTTCCAGGCCGGCGCACTGGCCTGCGCACTGCGCGCGATCGCCGGAAAGCTGGTTACTTCCTGCCAGTGTGCGCCGTGGTCATCGCTGCGCCACAGCCCATTGCTGCGCGTGCCCAGCAACAGAGTGCGGCCTTGATGCGGATCCACCGCCAACCGCTCGCCATTGCCGCGCGAAAGCTCGTTGCCACCGAGCTTGAACGGAAGATCGGTGCGGGTGAAGGTCGCCCCGCGGTCGGACGAGCGCAGGATCGCGCCGTTGCCCACCCGGGGGTTGGTATAGGTGCCTGCGGCCAGATAGACGCGCTGCGGATCGCTGGCGTCCACAGCCAGGCTCTCGATGCCGGTCAGGTTGGCATCGTCGCGACCGAGCCAGTCGGTCAACGCAATCCACCGGCCAGTGGTCTGATCCCACCGGTAGGCACCGCCAACATCGGTGCGTGCGTACAGCAGGTTCGGCTCGGTCGGATGGAACACCAGCCCGGTCACGAAGCCGCCGCCACCGATCGCCACGTTCCGCCACTGGTAAGGGGCCGCCACGGCGAGGACCGGAAGCACGGCCAGCAACACCACCAGCCACCCTGCCCGGCAGCGGCCAGGACGGGTCGATGCACGCAACGTCCAGATCAGGCAATCGGCGGGGGTCATGCACGGGCCTCCCGGTGGAGCGGCGTGCGGCACAGCAGCCGCACGCCTGGAGCAGGAACTGCGGCCCTGCCCGCTTCGTGGTGGAGAGGAAGGTCCACGAAGCAGGAAGGCCGACAGACGATCACGCGCGTTACAGGCTCGCGCGCAGGGTGATGCCGTAGCGACGGTCGTTGATCACGAAATCGCGGTAGCGCGTGGTGTAGCCCAGGTAGCTTTCGTTGCGGGTATCGAGCAGGTTCATGCCATCCAGCGACACCGACCAGACGTCGTTGATGTTGAACCGCAGCGAGGCATCCAGCTGGCCGAAGCCCTTGTTGTAGACCGGCAGGTTGCCGGTCCCGTTGCCGGCCGTGGTGATCAACCAGTCACTGCGCCAGTTGTAGGCCACACGCGCCTGGAACCGCGGCACTTCGTAGCTGAGGATGACGTTGTAGCTGTTCTTGGACAGCCCCTCCAGCGGCACCACCAGCTGGCTGCCGTTGGTGTCGGTGGCATTCGGGCTGGGCGCCTTGGAATCGACGTAGGTGTAGTTGGTCTGCAGGCCGAAATGGCTCATCCAACCCGGCAGGAAATCGAAGAACTGGGTGTAGCCCACTTCCACGCCCTTGATCTTGCCGTCATCGCCATTGACCGGGCGGGTGATTTCCCAGTTCTCGCCGGCGTAGACCTCGTTGAACACGGCGTTGGCGATGAAGCCGTCGACCTTCTTGTAGAAGGCGGTGCCGTACATCATCGAGCCCTGGCCGAAGTACCACTCCAGCGAGGTATCGAACTGGGTGGCTTCCATCGGCTTGAGGTTGGGGTTGCCCGCCGAACCGGTCCGCCGGGTCACACCGCCACCGGCATCGGCCGCGCTCAGGCTCAGGTTCGGGTTGAGCTTGTCGAAGCCCGGGCGCGAAATCCCCTTGGATGCGGCGAAGCGCAGCTGCAGCTGATCGGTGAACATCCAGCGCAGGTTGAGGCTGGGCAGTACGTCGGTGTAGGACTGCTCCACATTCACCGGCAGCAGTCCGCCACCTTCGATGTCGGTGCCGGTGCGCACGCCGTCGGAGGTGACCTCGGTGCGCACCACGCGCACGCCGACGTTGCCATCGAACGGCACGCCCCAGTCGTCCGTGCCGAAGCGCAGCACGCCATACGCTGCGTAGGTCTTCTCGCGCTGGTTGTTGATGTTGTTCGGTGAGAATTCCAGCGGATCAGCGCCGAACGCCGCCAGGGTCTGCTCGTAGTTCTCCACCGCCGCGTCGGCCGCACTCAGGGTGGGACCGAAGGTATAGCTCTTGCCGCGGAAGAAATCGGTGATCGGGTTCGGCACCAGGCCCACGTTCGGGAAGTCGGCGAACGGCGCGCCGAGCCACATGAAGCGCCACACGTTGCCCTGGTTCTCGGCCTTGCGATCGGTGTAACGCACGCCGGCCTTGAAGCTGCGGGCGAAACCATCGTCGAACGCCAGATCCATGTCCGAACGCCAGGCGAACTCGGTGCCCTTGTTGTCGTCCTTGTTGTCCAGATGGAATTTCCAGCCGACGTAATTGGCCGGATCGGTCAGATACCCCTGGTTGCCTGCGGCGTCGGTCACGGCCAGGTACGGCAGGTCGCCGCTCAGGTCGATCGTATAGAACGGCGTGGCGTTCATGCCGGTGCCGACGATGTAGCGCGTGCCCTTGGTGGTGGCATCCACGTACTGGAAATCGGTGCTCAAGGTCAGGTTCGGGGTCACCGTCCACTTGGCGCCCAACGAGTAGTCGGTGGTGATCGACTTGCGCTGGGTCAGGCTGGTGTTGGAATCAGCCGGGGTGTTCTGGAACACGCCGCTGACCAGTTCGTTGCGGTCGTTGACCACGATGTCGCGCGCGCCCTGCATGGCGTCGCCGCCGCTGTAGGCGAAGAACGAGTAATCCTGCCAGCGGAAATCGTAGTCCGAGCGCAGCACCTGCGCCTGCACTTCAATGTCGTCGCGTGGGCGCCACTGCAGCGCCACCGCCCCGGTGCGGCGCTTGCGCTCACCGACGGTGGTATTGATGCCGGCGCCGTGCGGCACGAACACCTCAGTGCCTTCAAAACCGGGCAGATCGGTCTGCGAATACCACGGCTCCAGCGAAATCGTGTCCTGGCGGAACGGGCTGGTCTGCTGCGAGTAGTTCACCAGCAGGCCCACCTCGCCGATACCGGTCTGCCAGCGGTCGCTGAACATGCCCGAGAACGCCGGCTTGCTGTCATCGGCCAGATCGTAATGGTTGTACTGCAGGCTGCCGGCGATCTTGCGGCCTTCATAATCGAACGGCAGGCGCGTGCGCAGGTCGACGGTGCCGCCCAGGCCACCTTCGATCATTTCCGCCGAGGGGTTCTTGTAAACGTTGACGCCGCCGAGCAGCTCGGCCGAGACGTCTTCGAAGCTCAGGCCGCGGCCGTCATTGGCGGTGAAGATGTCACGGCCATTGAGCTCGGTGCGCACCTGGGTCAGGCCACGGATGGCGATGGTGCTGCCTTCGCCATAGTTGCGCGTGATCTGGATGCCGGAGATGCGCTGCAGCGCTTCGGCGACGTTGTTGTCGGGCAGCTTGCCGATGTCCTCGGCCACGATCGAATCGACGATCTGCTCGGCATTCTGTTTGATCTGCTGGGCACGGGTCACGCTGCTGCGGGTACCCGTCACCTGGACGGTGTCCAGCTGGGTCGCGGCAGTGGTGTCCTGGATGTTGCTCTGCTGGGCCATCACCTGCCCGGCGACCAGCATCGAAACACAGACCGCCAGCGCACGGCGGCGCAACGCGGTGGGGGTACGTGCAGGCACGGATGCGCCTGTCGCCCCACGGCAACAACGTACTGACATGATGTTTCCCTCCCAGGACACATGTGCTGACGGTGGACGACGCCGTTCGGCGCCGCCTGTAACAATCAGGTTGTAAGGTCATGCCCACCACCGGGACGCCGGGGCGGGGTACAACGCGGCCGGTCGTTTCCGGTCGGCTGGCGGGCAGCTTAGGCAGCGGCAGCCATTCCATGCCAATAAAATATTGGGCAGGATGTATTCCTTCGGAGAATACCATTCACGCCGCCCATACCAGACGTGGCCCGGCCCGCTTCAGCCGCTGCCGCGCAGCCCCGGATACAGCCAGCGCGCGGTCGTTCGAAGGGCCAACAGCATGCGCTCGGCGGCCGGCGGCAACACGTGGCCGCGCCGGTAGATGATCCCGAACGACTCCATGCGCACGCCCACATCGATCGGCAGCACGGTCAGCAGCTTGGCCTGGATGTAGGGCGCTACCGATTCCACCGGCAACGCGGCCAGCAGATCGCTGCCGCGCAGCAGGCTGGTCATCACCGGCAGCGAGCTGGTCTCGATGATGTTCTGCGGAATCGGCAGGCCCTGCTCCAGGAACAGCGCATCCAGCCGCGCGCGCAGCACGCTGTCAGCCGGCGGCAGGATCCAGCCATGCCGGGCCAGATCGGCATAGTGCAGATCGTCGCGGCTGGCCAGCGGATGACCGGCGCGGGCGATCACCGAATGCGGCTCGTCCGCCAGCGCTTCGAAGGTGAGGTCCGCAGCGCCCTCGGGTCCCAGGATGCGGCCGATCACCAGATCCAGCTGGCCGTCCAGCAGCCGCGCCACCAGCGGCCGGCTGTAGTCCATCTCGACCCGGATCAGGATGTCCGGGAACTCGCGCTTCACCTCGGCGATGGCCTGCGGCACCAGGTTGGTGCCCGGGTTGACCACAGTACCGATCGAGACCTGCCCCATATGCCCGCTGCGCAGCGCGGCGATCTCTTCGGTGGCGCGGCCGATCTCCGACATCGCCGAGCGCGCGCGCCGGATCAGCACCTGCCCGTACCAGGTCGGCTCCACGCCGCGGGCGTGCCGCTCGAACAGCTTCACCCCGAGCATGTCCTCCATCTCCGCCAGCAATTTGGAGGCAGCCGGCTGGGTCATGGCGGCGGCTTCCGCCGCGCGCAGGACCGAACCGTGTTCATGCAGGTGCAGCAACAACATCAAATGCCGGGTCTTGAGCCGGGAGGCAGTTGTCCAAGGGCCAGGTGCGGTCGTCATCACACTTCCGTTCTGCGTTGATCGCCGCATTGAATCACGGTATTCGCCGGGGGAATAGATATTCCGAAAAATTTCATTTGATAAGAATACCTTCGCACGCAACCCTGACCGTATGGCTGCGCCGCCCCCGGCTGCCAGCCCGCCAGCGCCCCCCGCGCCCGCCGAGTCATGGAGCCTGCTTTGTCCGCAACCGCTTTGTCGTACCGTCTGCCGTTGGCTCCATCCCTGGACACACTGTTCGATGAGTAAACGACTGCAGGACAAGATCGCGCTGGTCACCGGCGCGGCCAGTGGCATCGGCGCGGCCACCGCCGCGCTGTTCGCCGAGCATGGCGCCCGGGTGATCGGGCTGGATTTGAACCCACCGCGTGCGCCGGATGCACGGATCGACCATCGCCTGGCCGACATCACCGATGCGGCTGCGTTGCGCGCTCTGGTGGAGGACGTTCGCGCCACACATGGCCGCGTGGATGTGCTGGTCAACAACGCCGGCGCCGATGTCTTCGCTGACCCGCTGCAGCTGGAAGACGCGCAGTGGGAACGCTGCCTGGATCTCAACCTCAAGGGCGCCTGGAACCTGTGCCGCGCGGTGCTGCCGGCGATGCTGGCGCAGCAGGCCGGTTCCATCGTCAACATCGCCTCGGTGCATGGCCACCGGATCATCCCGCATGCCTTCCCCTACCCGGTCGCCAAGCATGGCCTGATCGGGCTGAGCAAAGCACTCGGCATCGAGTACGCCGCGCAGGGCATCCGGGTCAACTCGATTTCGCCGGGGCTGATCCTGGTGCCCCGGATCGAGGCCTGGTTCGCCAACAGCGCCGATCCGGCCGCCACGCGCCACGCACAGGAGCAGCTGCTGCCCTGCAAGCGTATCGGTGAGCCCGGCGAAGTGGCGTACACCGCGCTGTTCCTGGCCAGCGACGAAGCCCGCTTCATCAATGCCACCGACATCCTGATCGACGGTGGCCGTTCCCAGCTTTACCACGAGTAATCATGAGCGCCCCGATCTTCCAACTGCCCCTCGTCGCGATCCTGCGCGGCATCACCCCCGATGACACCCTCGCCCATGTCGGCGCGCTGGTGGAGACCGGCTTCGATGCGATCGAAGTGCCGCTGAATTCGCCGCGCTGGGAAGACAGCATCGCCCGCGCGCAGCAGGCCTTCGGTGCGCAGGCCTGGATCGGCGGCGGTACGGTGTTGCGCGAGCAGCAGGTGGATGCCCTGGTGGAGATCGGTGCACGCTTCATCGTCACCCCCAACACCCGGCCCGCACTGATCCGCCACGCGGTGGATCGCGGCCTGCAGGTGATGGCCGGGTTCGCCACCGCCAGCGAGGCGTTCGATGCGATCGACGCCGGCGCGCAGATGCTCAAGCTGTTCCCCGCCGCCACTTACGGTCCTGGCCACGTGCGCGCCCTGCGCTCGGTGCTGCCGCGCGAGCTGCCGTTGTACGTGGTCGGCGGCGTGACCCCGGATTCCCTCGCCAGCTACCTCGCCGCCGGTGCGGTCGGTGCCGGCATCGGGGGCGATCTCTATCAACCCGCCCAGCCGCTGCAGCGTACCCGCGAGCAGGCCCAGGCGTTCCTCCAGGCCTACCGGACTACGCACGGATGAAGATCACCCGACTGGTTACCTATCACGCCGCACCGCGCTGGCTGTTCCTGAAGATCGAGACCGACGAGGGCATCACCGGCTGGGGCGAGCCGGTGATCGAGGGCCGCGCGCGCACCGTGGATGCGGCCGTGCATGAACTGTCGGAGTATCTGATCGGGCAGGACCCGACCCGGATCAACGACCTGTGGCAGACGATGTATCGCGGCAGCTTCTACCGCGGCGGCGCGATCCTGATGAGTGCCATCGCCGGGATCGATCAGGCGCTGTGGGACATCAAGGGCAAAGCGCTCGGCGTGCCGGTGTACCAATTGCTCGGCGGTCTGGTGCGCGACCGCATGAAGACCTACCGCTGGGTCGGCGGTGACCGTCCGGCCGATCTGGTCGAGCAGGTGCATCGCTACCGCGAACTCGGCTTTGATACGTTCAAGTTCAACGGCACCGAAGAGATGCAGCTGCTGGACAGCCCGCGCCGCGTGGATGCCGCCATCGCCAAGGTGGCCGCGCTGCGCGATGCATTCGGCGACAGCATCGATTTCGGCGTGGATTTCCACGGCCGGGTCGGCGCGCCGATGGCCCGTGTGCTGCTCAAGGAGCTGGAGCCCTACCGGCCCTTGTTCGTGGAAGAGCCGGTGCTGCCCGAGCAGGCCGAGTACTACCCGCGCCTGGCCGCGGCCACCTCGATTCCGCTGGCGGCCGGTGAGCGTATGTACTCGCGTTTCGAATTCAAGCAGGTACTCGCCAACGGCGGACTGTCGCTGCTGCAGCCGGATCTCTCGCACGCCGGCGGCCTCACCGAGTGCCTGAAGATCGCCGCGATGGCCGAGGCCTACGATGTCGCGCTCGCGCCGCACTGCCCGCTCGGCCCGGTCGCACTGGCGGCCTGCCTGCAGCTGGATTTCGTCTCGCACAACGCGGTGCTGCAGGAACAGAGTATCGGCATCCACTACAACCAGGGCGCCGATCTGCTCGATTACGTGTTGAACAAGGACGACTTCCACTGCGACCATGGCAGCATCGCCGCCCTGCCCAAACCCGGGCTGGGCGTGGAAATCGATGAGGAGCGCCTGCGCCATGCCCATGAGAATCCGCCTGACTGGCGCAACCCTGTCTGGCGCCACGCCGACGGCTCCGTTGCCGAGTGGTGAGCCGCGATGAGCGTTGAACTGGCTCCGGCCACGCTGGTGGTGGACAGCCGCTGCACCCATGGCGAAGGCGTGCTCTGGTGCGAACAGCGGCAGAGCGTGCTGTGGGTCGATATCGCCGAACGCCGGCTGTGGGAACACCACCCCGAGCGTGGCACCACCCGGCATTGGACGCTGCCGGACCGGCCCGGCTGCATCGGCCTGTTCGAGGACGGCACGCTGCTGGTGGCGCTGGTGAGTTCACTGCACCGCGCCGATTTGGCCACGGCCACCGAAGAAGCGCTGCCGCTGCAGTGGCTGGCCGACGTGGACCCACTCAACGCTTACACGCGCAGCAACGATGGCCGCGCCGACCGCGACGGCAACTTCGTGTTCGGCACGATGAACGAGCACCCCGGACGCGCTGCCGATGGCCGCTTCTACCAGTACTCCACCCGTCACGGCCTGCGCGAACTGCCGCTGCCGGGCATCGTGATTTCCAATGCGATCAGCTTCAGCCTCGATGGGCGCACGATGTACTGGTGCGACTCGGTATCGCCGCGGATCATGGCCTGCGATTACGACCCCGAGCAGGCCCGCACCACCAACGTGCGCGAATTCACCGCGCTGGCCAATACCGCCGCCGAACCCGACGGCTCGGCCGTGGATGCCGCCGGACGCGTCTGGAACGCGCAATGGCGCGCACGTCAGGTGAGCTGTTACGCACCCGATGGCACGCTGCTGCAGGTGCAGCCGGTGCCGGTCAAACACCCCACCTGCGTCGCATTTGGCGGCAGCGATCTGCGCACGCTGTATGTGATCAGCTCACGGCTGGACCACACGCCGGAAGAACTGGCCGCCAGCACACACGCCGGTAGTCTGTTCAGCGCACGCCAGGCGCAGCCGGGCCTGCCCGAGAGCCGGATCCGCGGATGATCGCGGTCGACTGGGGCAGCAGCAGCCTGCGCGGCTATCGGCTGGATGATGCCGGCGCGATCATCGCGCAACGCGCCAGCGGACGCGGCATCCTGCACTGCGAGGGCAATTTCGCCGACGTGCTGGCCGAGCTGATGGATGGCTGGCCGGACCGTACGATCCTGCTCAGCGGCATGATCGGCAGCCGCAGCGGCTGGATCGAGCAGGCCTACCTGCCCTGCCCGGCCAGACTCGCCGATCTCGCTGCGGCCCTGCACCTGCATCACGACGAACGGCTGCCCGGCCGCGATATCTGGTTCGTGCCGGGCGTGGCCGTCCAGGGTGCTGGCGAAACGCCGGATGTGATGCGCGGCGAAGAGACGCAGTTGGTCGGTCTGGATGCCGGCGCCGGCATGGCGCAGGTCTGCCTGCCCGGTACCCACAGCAAGTGGGCAATGCTGCACGATGGAGCGATCACCGGTTTTGCGACCGCCATGACCGGCGAACTGTTCGCCCTCCTGCGCCAGCACAGCCTGCTTGGCCGCCTGATGGACGACGGCGACACCTCCGACGCCACCGCCTTCGCGCAGGGCGTGCAGCGCAGCGGCGAGGCGGGCGGCCTGCTGCACCACCTGTTCGGCGTGCGTGCGCTGGGCCTGTTCGACCGGTTGCCTGCCAGCGCAGCGCCTTCCTATCTCTCCGGTGTACTGCTCGGCCATGAAATCCGTGCGCTCGCCGATGCCAGCGCGCAGGTCCACCTGGTGGGCAGCGCCGCGCTGACAGCGCGCTATGCCCATGCCCTGCAGCTGCTTGGCATGAGTGCGGCGAATGCCCCTGAAAGCCTTGCCGCACGGGGCCTGTACCGCCTTGCGCAGCAGCGCGGTCTGCTTGGCTGAGCGCACCGCCCCAGCATTCAGGCACAACCTGTTCTAGAATTACGCGGCTTAACGCCGGATTTCCCCATGCCTTTCGTCGTCACCGAAAACTGCATCAAGTGCAAACACACCGATTGCGTGGAAGTGTGCCCCGTGGATTGCTTCCACGAAGGCCCCAACTTCCTGGTGATCGACCCGGATGAGTGCATCGACTGCACCCTGTGCGAACCGGAGTGCCCGGTCAACGCGATCTTCCCCGAAGACGACGTGCCCGCCGGGCAGGAAGCGTTCGTCGCCCTGAACGCCGAGCTGGCCCAGGCCTGGCCAGTGCTGACCGTGCGCAAGGACCCGCCCGCCGATGCCGGCGAATGGGACGGCAAGCCGGACAAGCTGAAGCTTCTGGAACGCTGAGCCTCCCGGTTCTGGCGGCAACGAAAAAGGGCGCCGAGGGCGCCCTTTTTCGTTTCCATGACCCGTCCCAATTACGGGGCGAGCTTCGCCTTCAGCTCGCCCAGCAGCTTGGTCGGGGCGGCGGCGGTGGCCGGCATGCCACGCGGATCCACGGCGGAGACATACGCACCGGCATCGACCGCAACGACGCGGACCAGGAAGTCGCTGCCTTCGAAGGCGACGTCGTAGGAACCCAGCAGCTGCGCCTTGCTGGCGATCTTCACGCCTTCAACGGACTCCAGGGCGGTGCCGACCTTGGCGAACACCTCTTCCTTGGTGCCCGGCACGGTGAAGCCAGCATTGTTGGCGGCGGCCGGATTCGCGGTCGGGGCCGGACGTGCGGCCTGCGAGGCCAGCGTCGAACTGGCGACGGCGGCGGTGGCAGCGGCCTGGCCAGCCGGAACGTTCAGATCCGGCGGCACTTCCAGCGGACGCACTTCCGGGGCCAGGGCATAGTCGCCCTTGGCGCCACGCTTGAAGCAACCGGTGGTGCCGACCAGAGTGGCGGTGGCCAGGATCGCGAAGGACAGCACGCGGAAGGCGGAAACGGATTGACGCATGGGAATCTCCTGAGTGACCACTGTGATCAGTGGTTGGATAGTGCTTCCAGCGCACCGATATCGGTGGCCAGGTGTTCGGCAGCGGCGTGATGGGCCGCGGACAGGGGCAGCAGCGGCAGGCGCAGGCCGTCACCAATGCCGATCCGGCGCAGCAGGTCCTTCACCGGAATCGGATTGGACTCCACGCCGCAGAATTCATGGAACGGTTCCAGACGCGCATCCCACGCCTCGGTCGCCTCGCGCTCACCGGCTGCCGCCAGGTCGCACATCCGGCGATACGCGCCCGGCAGGGCGTTGGAGCCCACTGAGATCAAGCCATCCACGCCGGACAGGATCGAGCGCGCGGCGGTACCGTCGTCACCGCTGAGGATGGCGAAATCCGGCGCACGCAGTGCCAACAGGGCGTTGACGCGGCCCACATCGCCGACCGCCTCCTTGATGCCCACGATGTTCGGGTGCCGGGCCAGTTCGGCCACGGTCTCGGGCAGCATGTCGCAGCCGGTGCGGCCAGGCACGTTGTACAGGATGACCGGCAGGCCGCCCTGGTCGGCCACGGCGCGGTAATGCGCGATCAGGCCCGCCTGGGTGGGGCGCACGTACGGCGGGGTCACCACCAGCGCATGGGTGGCGCCATTGGCGGCCGCCCGGCGGGTCTGCTCGATGGTCTTGGCCGTCCCCGACAGCCCGGTCCCGGCCAGCACCGGGATGCGCCGGGCGACGGTTTTGACTGCACTGCGCAGCAGCTGATCGTATTCGTCGTCGGACAGGGCCGCCGCTTCACCGGTCGAACCGGCCACCACGACACCGTGAACACCACCCTCCAGTTGCAGGTGCAGCAGGCGCTGCCAACCGTCGGGATCCAATGCGCCGTTCGCCTGGAAGGGCGTCGCCAGCGCGGTGATGAGACCGGAAAGGGACAAGGACATCGTGCTCGGAAGAAAGGGGGCACCCCGCCTGCGTAAACGCCGGCCAGATGTACGTTGCATGTTACTTGCGGGTCGAAAGCGCGGGCAAGTATGCTGGACTCCGGCGAACGTGCCGTCGTCCGGCCGTTCAGACTCACCTTGCATCACCCGGAACCATCTTGACCGACACCACGCCGCGGCCTGCGCCGACCGAAAACCACCTCCTGATCAACGCCTATACGACGCATCCGGAGTCCCCCCTGCTGCCTGTGACCCGGCGTATCGCCGACAGTGGCTGCAATCTGGTCGATGCCCGCCTGGCCACGGTCGGGCGCGACGTGTCCGTCACCGCCCTGGCCACCGGCTCGTGGGATTCGGTGGCCAAGCTGGAAGCGATGCTGACCCGGCTGGAGCGTGAGGAAGGCCTGAAGCTGGTCTGGTACCGCACCGGTGCCAAGCAGGCCCAGTCCAACCTGCTGCCCTACATCGTGGAAGTGATCGCGGCCGACAAGCCGGGGATCCTGTTCCAGCTGGCCGATTTCTTCGACCGCCAGGGCATCACCATCGAGAACCTGCAGAGCACGCGCTACCGCGCGATGCAGACCGGCGCGGAAATGTTCTCCGCGCAGGTGACCATCGGCGTGCCGGCCAACATGCACATTGCCGCGCTGCGCGATGATTTCCTCGAGTTCTGCGATCACCTCAACCTCGATGCGATCATGGACCCGATGAAGTTCTGATGCTTCGCGCGTTCGTCACGGGCGCGCGGGGTTTCATGCAGGTGTAGTAGATCCACCCCAGGATCCGGAAAGGAACCCATGAACGACGGCGACACCCTGGACAGCACCACCCTCGCACTGCCGCTGGCCTTGTCCGGCGGCGAGACCACCACCCTCGGCGCCCTGGCCGGCCAGTGGCTGGTGCTGTACTTCTACCCCAAGGACAGCACCCCGGGCTGCACCACCGAGGGCATCGATTTCAACGCACTGCTCCCGCAGTTCACCCAGGCCGGCGCCCGCGTCTTTGGCGTCTCCCGCGATTCGGTCAAATCCCACGACAATTTCTGCGCCAAGCAGGGCTTCGCCTTCCCGCTGATCAGCGATGGCGACGAAGCGCTGTGCACCGCGTTCGACGTGATCAAGCTGAAGAACATGTACGGCAAGCAGGTGCGTGGTATCGAGCGCAGCACCTTCCTCATTTCGCCGGACAGTCGTATCGTGCAGGTGTGGCGCAAGGTCAAAGTGGCCGGCCACGCAGACACTGTCCTTGAAGCCCTGAAGGCCGCGAAAACCCAGTGATCAACCCGGCACCCCCACTGGCCATCACCCTGCCCCGCAGGTCGTGATGGCTTGTCCCTGTTCTGCCACCAGGAATTGACGATGACCCGAGGCAAGCGCATCTACGTACTGGATACCAACGTGCTGATGCACGATCCGACCGCGCTGTTCAAGTTCGAGGAGCATGATGTCTACCTGCCGATGCAGGTGATCGAAGAGCTGGACAACGGCAAGAAGGGCACCACCGAGGCGAGCCGCAATGCGCGCCAGGTCAGCCGCTTCCTCAATGAGCTGGTGCAGGCCTCGGGCCTGGACAACCTGGCCGACGGCATCCCGCTGCAGCGTCCCAACGGGCTGCAGCTGCGCGGCAAGCAGAGCGTGGGCCTGCTGCGTTTCCAGACCAGTCATTTCGATGCCGGCAAGAGCTTTGGCGCGGTGATTCCGGACAACGCCATCCTCGGCGCGATTCTGGCGCTGAAGGAACAGGTACCGGAGATTCCGGTGGTGTTCGTGTCCAAGGACATCAACCTGCGGATCAAGGCGGCGATCGCCGGCATCGTCTCCGAGGACTACGAAAACGACCGCGCGCTGGACGATTTCAGCCTGCTCTACACCGGCGCCACCGAGCTGCCGGAAGACTTCTGGAAAAAGCACACCGACAACCTGCGCAGCTGGAGCGACAAGGGCCGCACCAGTTACGAAATCATCGCCAGCGAAGACGAGAACTGGCACCCCAACCAGTACGCCTACCTGCCGGGTGATGATGAAGTCGAACTGCGCGTGGCCAAGGTGGACGGCGACAAGATCACCCTGTCACTGGTCAACGATTTCCGTCACGGCAGCCACGCGGTGTGGGGCATCAGCGCGCGCAACCGCGAGCAGAACTTCGCGCTCAATGCGTTGATGGACCCGGAGATCGATTTCGTCACGCTGCTCGGCACCGCCGGCACCGGCAAGACGCTGCTCGCGCTGGCCGCCGGCCTGGCCCAGACCATGGACCAGCAGCGCTACCGCGAGATCATCATGACCCGCGCAACGGTCAGCGTCGGCGAGGACATCGGCTTCCTGCCCGGCACCGAAGAAGAAAAGATGACGCCGTGGATGGGTGCGCTGACCGACAACCTGGAGGTGCTCACGCATACCCAGGAAGGCGGCGCGTGGGGGCGTGCAGCCACCAACGACCTGATCGCCAGCCGGATCAAGATCCGCTCGCTGAACTTCATGCGTGGCCGCACCTTCCTGTCGCGTTATCTGATCCTGGATGAAGCGCAGAACCTCACTCCCAAGCAGATGAAGACCCTCATCACCCGTGCCGGCCCGGGCACCAAGATCGTCTGCCTGGGCAACGTCGAACAGATCGACACCCCGTACCTGACCGAGACCACCTCGGGCCTGACCTACGCGGTGGACCGTTTCAAGAACTGGCCGCACAGCGCGCACATCACGCTGCGTCGAGGCGAGCGTTCGCGCCTGGCCGATTACGCTTCGGAGGTGTTGTGAGCCGTCTCCTGTCCCGTGCCGTCCTGCCGCTGGCGCTTGCTGCGCTGGCGGCAGCCTGCACGCCTGCCAATACGCGGCCGGGCGCCAGCGTCCCGACCGCGATCAAGACCGGCCAGTCCTGGGTGGTGACGCGACCGATCGTCGCCGCCCAGGTGCTCGATACCTGCTCGCGCGACAGTCCCGGCCGCGAGACCGGCCGGGTCACCGGTTACTGGGCCCCCAGCCGCAAGGATGTCGAGCAGCTCGAAGCCGCATTGCCGACGCTGGAAGCGCAGGTGCCCAAGGCCGCCGATTTCGATCGCCAATACGTCGGCATCGAGATGAACGCGCGCAAGCTGATCTACGTCAACGCCTTCCATCTGCCTGACGATGCCGACATCGATCCAGCGCGCGATGCGATCCGGGTCTGCGATGGGGGCGCGCAGTTCTGGGGCGCGGTGTTTGATCCGGGCAGCGGCAGTTTCTCGGATGTGCAGTTCAACGGCCCGCCCGCGGGTCGTTGATCGGGCCGTGACCACCGCTACGCACGCCGGATGAGCATCCGGCTGCCCACCTGGGTCTGGATCGGGGCAATCGCCCTGTCCTGCGTGGCCGGGATGGTCAACGTGGTCGGCTTCCTCGGTTTCGAACACCAGGCGGTCAGCCACATGACCGGCACCACCAGCCAGCTGGGGATGGCGCTGGCCCAGCGCGACTGGCGCGTGGTCGGCCACCTGTGGGGGCTGCTGATCGCCTTCTGCGTGGGCGCCACACTCAGCGGCATGATCATCCAGGACAGCGGCCTGCAGCTGGGCCGACGGTATGGTGTGGTGCTGGCACTGGAATCGCTGTTGCTGCTGATCGCGATTCCGCTGTTCAAACAGCAGCAGATCTGGGGCGCACTGGCCGCGGCGATGGCCTGCGGCCTGCAGAACGCAATGGCCACTACCTTCAGTGGCGCCGTGGTGCGCACCACCCACCTCAGCGGCATGTTCACCGACCTGGGGATCGGGCTGGGCCACCTGCTGCGCGGGCTGCCACTGCCGATCCGACGGCTGACCCTGAGCGGCTTGATCGTCAGCGGCTTCCTGGCCGGCGGCGTGATCGGCGCGCTGTTGTTCCTGCGCTTCGGCTACGACGCCCTGCTCGCCCCCGCGCTGCTGACCGGCGGCACCGGGCTGGGCTACGTGCTGTACCGGCAGTGGGCACTGTTGCGGGCGCGCTGACAGCGCGGCAGCACTGCCGCGACAAACATTGCACAATCGGGCTATGACGCCCTCCAGCCCCGTTTCCGCCCTGACCATCGCCGGCTCCGATTCCGGCGGTGGCGCCGGCATCCAGGCCGATCTGAAGGCCTTCGCCGCCCATCGCGTGCATGGCCTGTCCGCGATTGCCGCGCTGACCGCGCAGAACACCCGCGGCGTTACCGCCGTGCACGTGCCGCCCTTGGACTTCCTGCAGGCGCAGATCGATGCCTGTTTCGCCGATTTCGACATCCATGCGGTGAAGCTGGGCATGCTGGCCAATGCCGACGTCATCGGTCTGGTCGCCGACGCGCTGGAAAAGCACCGCCCACCGCACGTGGTGCTGGATCCGGTGATGGTCGCCACCAGCGGCGCCAGGCTGCTCGAAGCCAGCGCACTGGAGGCGATGCGCACGCGCCTGATCCCGCTGGCCACGCTGCTGACGCCCAACACACCCGAAGCCGAACTGCTGCTCGGCCGCCGCGTCATCACCGCCGAGGATGCCGAAGATGCCGCCGACGCGTTGCTTGAACTGGGCGCCGGCGCGGTCCTGCTCAAGGGCGGGCATATGGACGAAGGCAACCGCGTGATCGATCGCTACTTCGACGGCGTGACCCGCGAAGAATTCATCCATACCCGCCTGCCGGTGGATGCGCACGGCACCGGTTGCACGCTGGCCTCGGCGATCGCCGCGCAGCTGTGCCAGGGCCTGTCATTGCCCAATGCCTGCGAAGCGGCCATCGACTACGTCGCGCGCGGCCTGCAGAGCGGCTATTACCCGGGCCGCAGCGAAGTACTGGTGATCGACCACTTCGGCGCGGCACGCCCGGCATGATCGACGCCTCGCCCCTGCCCGTGCAGACCGCCGATGGCCATCGCGTCGAGCTGCTGGCGCGTGTACCGACACGCCCGCGCGCACGTCTGCTGTGGCTGCCGGCGCTGGGCGTGGCCGCGCGCCATTACCTGCCCTTCGCCGAGGCGCTCGCTGCGCGCGGCATCGCGGTGTACCTGCACGAGTGGCGCGGCAACGGCAGCAGCAGCCTGCGCCCGTCGCGCACGCAGGACTGGGGCTATCGTGAAATCCTTGAGCAGGACCTGCCGGCCAGCCTGGCGCGGTTGCCCGACGAGGGGCTGATGCCACTGATCATCGGCGGCCACAGTCTTGGCGGTCAGCTGGCCTGCTGCTTCGCCGGGCTGCATCCACAGCGGTTCGCGCGGGTGTGGCTGGTCGCCAGCGGCACGCCGTACTGGCGCACCTTCCCGGCCCCGCGCGGCTGGACGCTGCCGCTGGTGTACCGCTTCCTGCCTTGGCTGGCCCAGCACCAAGGGGTACTGCACGGCAGGAAACTCGGTTTCGGCGGCACCGAGGCGCGCGGATTGATCCGCGACTGGTCGCGCGTGGGCCTCAACAACCACTACGCGGCCGCTGGCATGGCGACCGATCTGGAGGCCGGGATGCGCGAACTACGCGGCCAAGCGACCGCCGTGGTGATGGACCATGACTGGTTGGCACCGACGAGCTCGATGCAGGGCCTGCTGGCCAAGATGCCGGGCATGCGTGCGCAGCTCAGTGTGGTCAATGCGCAGATGCTGGGCGCGCGTGCCGATCACTTCGCCTGGATGAAAACGCCGGAAGCCGTGGTACAGCGGCTTTTTCATTCATTTGAATGAAGACCTTCACAAAAACCGTTGACGAATGCGACGCCGATCCGCATAATTCCGCTCCTGTTGACGCGCCCGTAGCTCAGTTGGATAGAGTACCTGGCTACGAACCAGGCGGTCGGGAGTTCGAATCTCTCCGGGCGCACCATCAACAGGGTATCGATTTCGCCGTCGGTATCAGCAATGAAAATTCGATGTAAATGCGCCCGTAGCTCAGTTGGATAGAGTACCTGGCTACGAACCAGGCGGTCGGGAGTTCGAATCTCTCCGGGCGCACCATTACATCGAACGGCAAGCCTGCTTGCCTTCCCGTCGAACGTGGCAACACGCGCGGCAGGACACACAACCAGACAATGCAAATGCGCCCGTAGCTCAGTTGGATAGAGTACCTGGCTACGAACCAGGCGGTCGGGAGTTCGAATCTCTCCGGGCGCACCATTGCATCGACGAAGACAGCAACCCCGGTTGCTGTTTTTTTTTGCGTCATCCCTGCGGAGAGACGTGCGCCTGGGCTGCCTGCATCGCCATCAGGTCGGCTTCGCCCGGCAGTTCCGGCGCCGGGCAGTGACCACCGGCATGGGCGTCATGGGCCAACCAGTCATCCACCACGCCGCCCAGCAGATCCACGCGCAGTGGCAGGGTGATGTGGTCTTCGCCACGCAGCTCGATGTAATGCACGCGCGGGCTGGCGGCAGCCAGACGACGGCCCTGCCCGACCGGCACATGCTGATCATCCTGGCCATGCAGCAGCAACACGCAGGTACGGCTGTCGGCCAGCGCGCGGGTGACGTCGACGCGGTCCAGGTCCAGATCCAGGCGCTGGCTGGCGGCAACGATCACCTGGTTGATGTCCTGCCCGCCATAGCGCCACCGCCCGTAAGCGGCCATCGCCTGGGCCTTCCAGGCGGTCGGCTGCAGCGACATCAGGTGCGGGATCATGCTGCGGATCGCATCACCAGCATTGGCGAAGGACTCCATCGCCACCACGCCGGTGACCTGGTCGCCAAGCTTGTCGGCAGTGAACAGCGCAGTGGCCGCACCGTAGGAAACGCCGAACAGATACAGCGGCCCGACCACCTCCCCGCGCCCCTTCAGCGCGGCGATGACATCGACCACGTCGTCCGATTCGAACGTACCGTAACCGGATGGGCCGGCACCGGAATGGCCGTGATTTCGCAGATCGATGGTGATCACGCGGTAGCCGGACTGCGCCAGCTGCAGCGACCACGGCAGCATCGCATCACCGTTCATCATCCAGCCGTGCAGCACCACCACCGTGCCGCGCGGCGCCTGCGGCTGGAACGGATGCGGCAGGTCCAGGGCCATGCCGGTACGCAGCGGCTCGCCGTTGTCGTGCTGCTGGGGCAGGTATTCGTAGCGCACCCCGTACTGGCCGGGATCGAACGCACGCCAGAAGATCGGCACACCTGCGCGGCCGGTGACCCGACCATGGCGGTTGGGGACGCTGTCCACCGCTTCGGCGATGCGCGGCATGTCCAGCAGTGTGGACACACCACCGGGCGCGATCAGCCGATCGCTCAACGAGGTCGAGGCAGCGGTGGGGGTCAAGGAGGAGCAGGCAGCCAGCCACAGGCCAGCCCCGGCCAGCAGCAACAGCAGCAAGCGCTTCATGGGCAGAGTCGGAAAAACCAATCGAGTCGGGCAGGTTACCGATCCGCTCCGCACCGCTCTATCGCATCCGTATGACCATCCGATGACAGCGAGGCCAGGATTCAGGTTGACTACCCCAGCCAGCCTTCCATCGTCGGCCACCAGCCCGCCAGCACCTCCGGCCGCTGCATGCGCTCGCGCCACCAGCGCAGGGCCGCCCCTTCCTCGCCGGTGCGCCAGGCCAGCCAGAACGTCTCGTCCGGCTTGGGCTCCTCGACCTGCCTGATCACCAGCCTGCCATCCCGGACCGCCTGCTGCACATACGGCTCGGGCAGGAAGCCGAAGCCCAGCCCGGCGCACTGCAGGCGGAACTTGCTGACCATGTCCGGCACCGTGACGGTCTCCTGCCCCATCAGCAGGCCGACCGTGCGCGGCAGCAGTCGCCGGGCCGAATCGGCCACGGCGATCGCGCAGTGGGTGGCCAGCTGCTCACGACCCAGCGGTTCGGACGCAGCCGCCAGCGGATGCGAGGGCGCCACCGCGAACACGAAACGCACCACGCCCATCGGCTCGACCACATAGCCCCCGCCGCTGGGGCCTTCGCCCGCCGCGCCGACCAGCAGGTCCGCGCGCCGGTCCAGCAGCGCCTCCCAGGTGCCCGACAGCGATTCACTGATCAGCCGCATCCGGGTCTGTTCGGCCACTGCATTGAAGGCGCGCACATCCTCGGCCAGCAGCGCCGGCACGAACATCGAATCGACCGCCACGGTCAGCTCCGCTTCCCAGCCGGAGGCCACCCGCCGCACCCGCATCTCCAGCTCCCGCGCCGCCCGCAGCAGATGGCGGCCCTCCTCAAGCAGCGCTTCGCCGGCCGGGGTCAGGTGCGCGCGCGGGCCGACCCGATCGAACAGCTGCACGCCCAGGTCCTCTTCCAGCTTGGAGACGGTGTAGGAAATGGTCGAAGGAACCTTGTGCAGCGCCTTGCCGGCCGCAGCGAACGAGCCACGGCGGTCGATGGCATCCAGGATCTGCAGGGCGTCGAGGCTGAGCTTGAGCATTCGAATTTTTCGATGATGGCTTGCAAAACTATCCGTTTTTCAACCCGCCGGAGCAAGCGGATACTGGCCGCAACAGGAAAGGGGCAGCGAACGCCGCCCCGAACCGCCATCGAAACCATCGAACACCGAGGAGATTCACCATGCTGCAGATCCGCAAGAGCAACACCCGTGGCAAGGCCGACCATGGCTGGCTGAACTCCATGCACACCTTCTCCTTCGCCAACTACTACGACCCGCGCTACACCAGCTTCGGCCCGCTGCGGGTGATCAACGAAGACCGCGTCGAGGGCGGCCAGGGCTTTGGCACGCACAGCCACAGCAACATGGAGATCGTCTCCTATGTGCTCGGCGGCGCGCTGGAACACAAGGACTCGATGGGCACCGGTTCGGTGCTGCGCTACGGCGATGTGCAGCGCATGAGCGCCGGCAGCGGCGTCAGCCACAGCGAGTTCAACCACTCGGCCAGTGAGCCGGTGCACTTCCTGCAGATCTGGCTGTTCCCCGACCAAGAGAACATCACCCCGAGCTACCAGGAAACGCATTTCGCGCCGGAAACCAAGCGTGGGCAGCTGCGCCTGATCGCCTCGCGCGATGGCCGGGACGGCTCGCTGTTGATCCACCAGGACGCGAACATCTACGCCACGATCCTGGACGGTGACGACCGCGTCCACCTGCCGCTGGCCCCGCGTCGCGGCGCCTATGTGCAGGTGGCCCGCGGGCAGCTGCAGGTCAACGGCATCACCCTGGAAACCGGCGATGCGCTGCAGGTCAGCGACGAGGCGCAGCTGACGCTGGAAAACGCCAACGACGCGGAAGTCATCGTGTTCGAGTTGGCACTGTAAGCACCCAGCCGCAAACGCAGACACCCCGGTTTCCCGGGGTGTCGTTCGTTGCGTGGATCAGAACCGGTAGTTCAGGGTCAGCCGCACGTTGCGCGGCTCGCCCCAGGTGTAGGTGCTGTACCAGCTGAAGATCGTGTAGTAATGCTTGTCCAGCAGGTTGTTGACGTTGAGCGTTGCCGACAGCTGGTCGTTGAACTGGTAACGCGCCATGGCATCGAGCAGCCAGTACGGTTCGGTACGATGGATCTGGCTTCCGCCAGTGGCTGGGTTGGTGATGGTGCCGAACGTGCTGCCCTGCCAGCGCGCGCCGCCGCCGATGCTCCAGCCGTCAGCCGCACCGGTGAGGCGGTAGCTGGTGTGCACGCTGAACTGATCTTCCGGTTCCAGCGTGGAGACCTTGGTGGACTGCTGCCGCGCGATCTTGTGCGCGTAGCCACCCTGGATCTGCCAGCCCGGCGCAAGCTGACCGGATACCTCCAGCTCATAGCCCTTGGTGCGCACCCCCATCAGGCCTTCATAGGCGATCCCGCCGCTCGGCGTCCTGCCGCCGGTCGGTTGCGCGTAGTTGTCCTGCTCCAGCTGGAATACCGCCGCACTGGCGTTGAGGCGACCGTCGTAGAACTCCGCCTTCAGGCCCGCTTCGTAGCTGCGCCCTTCCAACGGATCCAGCACCCGACCCTGTTCGTCCTGGTTGCCCTGCGGCTTGAAGATGGTGCTGTAGCTGGCGAACACCGAAAAATTGCGGTTGAGGTCGTACACCACGCCGGCGTACGGCACGACCACGCCGCTCTCGTCGGTGTCCGGGGATTTATAGTTGGCGATGCGGCTGCCGACGATCAGCTTGAGCGGATCGGCCAGGTCGAAACGGCCCACCACGTAGGCCCCACTCTCGCGGGTGACCTGGTTGTCACCGTAGCCCCACTGCCAGTCCGGCTCGGGCACATCACCCGTCCACGCGTAGTAGTCGGCGACGCTGCTCACGTAGCCCGGCTGCGGCGAATAGCCGTTGTTGACCCAGCGCTTGCGCGACACGCTGCCACCGACGACCAGCTCATGCTGCCGGCCGAACCACTCGAACTTGCCGCTGACGTACAGATCGGCCGCGTTGCTGGTGGTCTTGCCGATGTACTGGCCCAGCCACATGCTCACGCCCTCGCCGGTCACCGGATCCGGATTGCCACCGGCCGCCGCGCCCAGCGAGGCGTCATAGCCGTTGACCTGGTGGTTGAGCTGCAGCTTGGCGACCCAGTCATTGGCGAAGGTGTGCTCCAGCGTGGCGAAGCCGGTACGCGCGTACTGGCCCCAGCGGCTCCAGCGCGCCCCGTTGTTGAACGAGCGCGTCATGTCGTTGAAGTTGCCGGCACTGTCCAGCAGCGGAATGCCGCCCCAGCTGGAGCCTTCGGGATCGCTGTCCTGGTAATCGGCACCGACGGTCAGCAGCGTGCTCTCGCCGAGGTCGGCTTCCAGAATGCCGTAGAACACCTCATTGCTGCGCTGGTAGTGGTCGACATTGGAATGCTTGTCCTGGTAAGCGCCGACCACGCGGCCGCGCACGCGACCGCTCTCGGTGAGCGGGCCAGCGACATCGACTTCGGCGCGGTAGCTCTCCCACGAACCGACACCCAGCGTGGCGCTGCCGGCCAGCTCCCGGGTAGGCTTCTTGCGCACCAGGTTGATGGTCGCGCCCGGGTCGCCCATGCCGGTCAGCAGCCCGGTGGCCCCCTTGAGCACTTCCACGCGATCGTAGATGGCCATGTCACTGAGCGTATTGCCGGCCGAGTACGCCGAATCGCGCGCCATCGGGATGCCGTCGTACTGGAAGTTCTGCACCGCGAAGCCGCGCGCGTAGTACTCGGTGCGCTCGCTGTCGTAAGTGACGATGCTCACGCCGGGCGTGACCTTCATGACGTCATCGATACCATTGAGCCCGAAGTCGTTCATTTCCTGCCGGGTGATCACGCTGATCGACTGCGGGGTCTGGCGCGGGCTGAGCACCAGGCGGGTGGCCGTGGCGATCGTGCCGGGCGTATAGGAATCACTGCGTTCGGTCACGGTGCCGAGCTGGTTGGCGGTGACCTGCACGGTCTGCAGGGTCTGTGCGCCGTCCTTAACAGGTGTGTCATCCGCCGGCGCCTCTTCGGCCTGCACGGACGAGGCGGACAGGGCCAAGCCCAGCACGCAGGCCATCGCCTGCATCAACGGGGAGAACGCGGGAACAGCACGACGGCGACCCGAGTGGATCAGGGCAACACGGAACGGAACGACGGACACGGCAATGCCTCCAGGCAGGAAGGGACTCCTCTGGCGGCGGCTGGAGGGAACGAATGGGCGGCATGATGCCGCATCCGGGGCTATAGCGAAAGGCTATCGCGGCAGGCAACCGGGTGGAGAGCCCTGCAGACAGGCGACGCTCCGGCTGCAGCCGGGGCGCCGCAGGTCATTGGCCGGTGGCGATCAGGTCAGGTGATCCGCCGGTCCGCTGACCGGATCAGCCACGCGGCACCGGCGCATCCGAGGCAATCAGCTTCTCCTGCTTGAGCTCGGCCCAGAAGGCCCCCGGCACCGCCACCGACATCGACGCGACGTTGGCCAGGACCTGTTCGGGCGTGCGCGCGCCCGGAATGACCGCCGATACCACCTCGGGTGCATCGGCGAACTGCAGCGCCGCCGTGCGCAGGTCCACACCATGGCGATCGCAGATGGCCTGCACCCTGGCGCGCTTTTCCGGCGCCCAGGACGGCACCTTGCCGTCATAGAGATACCGGTCCCGCCCGGCCAGGTAGCCCGCCAACAGCGGCGACCCCACTACGACCGACGCGCCATGCGCGGCGATCTTCGGGAAAGTGTCATGCAAGGCCTGCTCGTGATCCAGCAGCGAGTACTGGCAGGCCAGCAGGAAGATGTCCGGGTCGGACTCGGCCACCGCACGCAGCGCCGGCTCGGGGCGATTGACGCCGAACCCCCAGGCTTTGATAAGCCCCTCCTCGCGCATGCGCGTCAGCGCCGGCATCGCGCCTTTCGCGGCCTCTGCGAAGCGCTGCTCCCACGGCATGCCGAGGTCGTTCTCGTTGTCCGGCGACAGGTCATGAATGAAGACCACGTCCAGCTGCGACACCCCGAGCCGGTTGAGGCTGTCCTCCACCGAGCGCCGCGTGCCGTCGGCAGAGTAGTCGTAGCGGTAACGGAACGGCGACGGGTCCTTCCACATCACCTCCTGCAGCTCACCGGCGGTGGCCGTCAGCAGGCGCCCGACCTTGGTCGACAACGTGTACTCACGCGCGGGATGGTTGTGCAGATGGTGGCCGTAACGGCGCTCACTCAGGCCAAGCCCGTACCACGGCGACGTATCGAAACAGCGCACCCCGGCCGCATAGGCGGCGGCGAGGGTGGCTTCGCTCTGCGCATCGGTCGCGGCCGCGAAACCATTGCCGATCGCGACACCGCCCAGGCCCAGACGGGTCTGCGGACGATAGCGCCTGCCCTGCTGTGCGGGGTTGCCCGGCAAGGGCTTCGCCGAGGCCTGGCCGCGGGTGGGCAGGACACTGCCCGGTCCAGCCGACTGCGCCATCAACGGCGAGGCGGCGAAAGCGGCGGTACCGGCGGCGGCAACGGAGAGGAAGTGGCGACGTGTGTTCACGGCGACTCCTGTTTCTGCGGGGGAAGCACACACCTTCGCAGAGGGGCGGTGCAGAGCATGCCTGTGCCGCGTCAAGGCAGCGGCAACAGTGCCCTTTCCCGCCCTGGGGATGCTCAGCCCTGCCCAGCGCCTGCGTTGAGAAGCAGCGTCTCGATCTCGCGGTAGCCGCGCTGGCGTGCATGCTGCAGTGGGCTCACGCCTTCACCGTCGGGCAGGTTCACGTCCGCACCTGCCGCGATGAGCTGACGGACGATCTCGACATGCCGTGGACCGCCATCGGCGAGGATGATCGCCTCCAGCAGCGCGGTCCATTGCAGGTTGTTGACGTGATCCACCTCGACACCGGCTGCGATGAGCGTCGCCACGGTCTCCACATGCCCGCGTTCGGCCGCCGGAATGAGGGCGGTGCCACCGTAGCGGTTGGTGCTTTTCAGGTCGGCACCCGCCGCCAGCGTTGCGCGCAGGATCTCGAGATGCCCGCGGGCACCGGCGTAGAGGTAGGGGCTGTCCTGGATCGCATCCTTGGCGTTGACGTCGGCACCGGCCTGGATCAGCGCAAGCGCGGCCTCTACGTGGTTGCGGTGGGTCGCGACCAGCAACGGGGTCGCCTTCGCCGCGCCGCGCGCATCCACCTGTGCACCTTGCCCCAGCAGCGTGCGCACCGCGCTGGCATCGCCCTTTTCCGCGGCACGATGCAGGCGCTCATCCAACGACGCCGCACTGACCGGCATGACCATGCCCATCAGCATGCTCATGACCACCCAACCACGGATCGACCTCCGTCCCATCGACATGTCCCTGCTCCTTACACGGGTGGCGCCCGGAGGGACGCCGCTGGACAACGACCGTAGCCGAGCGGCCACGCCGGCACCAATGAAGATTGGGGATCGACGGCATGCGCCATCCGAATGCGTCAGCCGGCGCGCCGTCCGCCTGTTTCATGCGACGCTGCGCGCCATATCCCACACGGAAGCGCACCACCATGCTGCATCACCTTTCACTGGGCGTGCGCGATCTCGCGCGTGCAGCCGCCTTCCACGATGCCGCGCTCGGCGCGCTGGGCATGCGCCGTGTTTTTGAAGACGACGAGGCCATCGGGTATGGGTATGCCGAGGATGAGGATCTGCTGTGCCTGAAGCTGCGGGCCGATGCCTCGCCCCCGGGCGCCGGATTCCACCTGGCCTTCGGGGCGCCCTCGCGCCAGGCCGTGGATGCGTTCCACCGTGATGCACTGGCGGTTGGCGGCACCTGCAACGGGCCGCCGGGGCTGCGCGAGGAGTATGGCGATCACTACTACGCCGCGTTCCTGATCGATCCGGATGGGCATCGCATCGAGGCGGTCTGCAAGTCAGTGGTTTGAACCGGATCGCGCAACCGGATCGCACAAGAAAAAGGCCTCCGTACTTGCGTACGAAGGCCTCTTCTACAACTGGCGGAGCGGGAGGGATTCGAACCCTCGATAGAGTTTTAAGCCCTATACTCCCTTAGCAGGGGAGCCCCTTCAGCCACTCGGGCACCGCTCCAGTGTTCTTGGTCCGCCGCTGTGATGAATCATCTCAGCGGGGGCGCGAATAATAACGTTTTCCGCGCCCTCAGGTAAAGCCTTAATCCGAAGAATTTTCACTTCCGGATGCATTCGGCTCATCACCGCGCTGGATGCGCTGGTAAATCTCTTCGCGGTGCACGGCCACGTCCTTCGGAGCGGTGATACCGATACGCACCTGGTTGCCCTTGACGCCGAGCACGGTCACGCTGACCGAGTCACCGATCATCAGGGTTTCGCCTACACGGCGAGTCAGGATCAACATTTGTTCAAGTCTCCAGGGGAACCGGTGGTGGCATTTCCCCACCGGCTTGGCGCCCCGGCAAGAGCGCCCCACGACAACGGGAAAAGATTCGCCATAGTACCGTCAGGCCTCCCGCCCCTTCAAGGAGCAGAAGGCCTCAGGCTGTTCAGATACGGGGGGTGACCCAGTCGACGACCGCGGCCAGCGCAGAAGCAAGGGCGGGCCCGTCCTCACCACCACCCTGGGCGAGATCCGGGCGGCCGCCGCCCTTGCCCCCGATCTGACTGGCGATATGGGCCAACAGTTCCCCGGCCTTGACCTTGCCCATTGCGCTGCCGTTCACGCCCGCGACCAGGGCCGCCTTGCCGTCCTGGGTACCGGCCAGCACGATCACTGCATCGCCCAGCTGCTGCTTGAGGCGGTCGATCGCTTCACGCAGCGCCTTCGCATCGAAGCCTTCCAGGCGCGCGGCCAGGATCTTGATGCCGTTGACCTCGACGGCGGCGCCGCCGAGATCGGCAGTCGCACCGGCAGCCTGCTTGGCCTTCAGCGATTCCAGCTCACGCTCGAGCTTCTTCTGACGCTCGCCCAGCTGGCGGATCTTGTCGACCACATCGCCGGCATTGCCGCCCAGCAGTGCAGCGGCTTCGCTCAGCTGTGCTTCTTCGTGGGCCACGTAATCCAACGCACCCTGCCCGGTCACCGCTTCGATACGACGCACGCCCGAGGACACACCGCCTTCGGAGGTGATCTTGAACAGGCCGATATCGCCCGTCCGCGTGACATGCGTACCGCCACACAGTTCGGTGGAGTAGTCGCCCATCTTCAGCACGCGCACGTGCTCGCCGTACTTCTCGCCGAACAGTGCCATCGCGCCGAAGTCGAGCGCTTCCTGCATGCCCATGTTGTGGACTTCAGCGGCGTTGTTGGCACGCACCTGCTCGTTGACCTTGCGCTCGATGATCGCCAGGTCCTCGGCGCTGATCGGCGCGAAGTGCGAGAAGTCGAAGCGCAAGCGATCGGGCGCGACCAGCGAGCCCTTCTGCTGCACGTGGGTGCCCAGCACTTCGCGCAGGGCGGCATGCAGCAGGTGGGTGGCCGAGTGGTTGAGAATGGTCGCGCCACGGCGCTGGCCATCGACCTGGCCGGACAGCACATCACCGACCTTCAGGTTGCCTGCGATGATCTTGCCCACGTGGCCGTGGAACTGGCCCGCGAACTTCTGGGTGTCGCCGACGTCTACCTGCACGCCCGCGCCGGACAGGATGCCGTTGTCACCGACCTGGCCACCGGACTCGGCGTAGAACGGGGTCTGGTTGGTCAGCACGATGACGTCATCGCCAGCCTGCGCGCTCTCCACCGGGCGGCCGTCCTTGAGGATGGCGACCACGGTGAGGTCGTCGGCCTGCAGGCGGTCATACCCGAGGAACACGGTCGGCTTGAGCGTGGCGACCAGATCGGCCGACAGGGTCACGCCACCGCCGAACTTGCCGGCCGCGCGCGCGGTCTCGCGCTGGGTGTCCATCGCGGCGTTGAAGGCGACCATGTCCACCGTCATGTCGCGTTCGCGGGCGATATCGGCCGTCAGATCGACCGGGAAGCCGTAGGTGTCGTACAGGCGGAACGCATCCACGCCCGGGATCACGCCGTTGCTGACCTTGGCCGCCACGTCGTCGAAGATCTTCATGCCCGAATCCAGCGTTTCCGCGAAACGCTCTTCTTCAGCCTGCAGCGCGCGCACGACCGTGTCGACCTGCGCCGGTAGTTCCGGATAGGCCACGCCCATCTGCTCGACCAGGGTCGGCACCAGCTTGCTGAAGAACGGCTGGCGCACGCCCAGCATCCAGCCATGACGCAGTGCGCGGCGGATGATCCGGCGCAGCACGTAGCCGCGGCCTTCGTTGGATGGCAGCACGCCATCGACGATCAGGAACGAGCAGGCGCGGATGTGATCGGCGATCACGCGCAGCGACTTGTTTTCCAGGTCGGCCATGCCGGTCAGCTCGCTGGCCTTGCGGATCAGCGCCTGGAACAGATCGATTTCGTAATTGGTGTGGACGTGCTGCAGGATCGCGGCCAGACGCTCCAGGCCCATGCCGGTATCCACGCACGGCGCCGGCAGCGGCACCAGCGTGCCATCGGGCTGGCGGTCGAACTGCATGAAGACCAGGTTCCAGATTTCGATGAAGCGATCACCGTCTTCATCCGGCGAGCCCGGCGGACCACCGGCGATATGGTCGCCATGGTCATAGAAGATCTCGGTACACGGGCCGCACGGACCCGTCTCGGCCATCTGCCAGAAGTTGTCCGACGCGAACGGCGCACCCTTGTTGTCGCCGATGCGCACGATCCGCTCTTCCGGAATGCCGATCATGTCGCGCCACAGCGCGTAGGCTTCGTCATCGGTCTGGTACACGGTGACCAGCAGACGCTCGGCCGGCAGCTTCCAGACCTGGGTCAGCAGCTCCCAGGCCCAGGCGATGGCGTCCTTCTTGAAGTAATCGCCGAACGACCAGTTGCCCAGCATCTCGAAGAAGGTGTGGTGGCGCGCGGTGTAACCGACCTGGTCCAGATCGTTGTGCTTGCCACCGGCGCGCAGGCAGCGCTGGACGTCGGCCGCGCGCACGTAGCTGCGCTTCTCGGCGCCAAGGAACACGTCCTTGAACTGCACCATGCCGGAGTTGGTGAACAGCAGGGTCGGATCATTGCCCGGCACCAGGGGCGCCGACGGCACGATCGTGTGGCCTTTGCCCTTGAAGAACTCAAGGAAATCGCTGCGGATCTGGGAGGTAGTGAATTTGACGGATGCGTTCATGGGGGGCTGGCTTTGTGCGGGCCGGTCAGTCCCTGGCACGCAGCCCCAATGGCCGGGTGTCAATTGCAGGACCGCCGAAACCACAAAGGGTATCAGGCCCGGGCCGCTCAGTCCTCAGGGTCGTAACGGGTGGCCTGGCGGATGCTGTCGCCGGGGAACCCCCGGCGGGCCAGAAGATCGGCGGCTTTGCGCCGCGCAGGCAGTTCCTGCGGGCCGGCTTCGCCAAAACGGCGGCAGACCAGGTCGCGGGCGTTCTCGGTCCAATCGCCTTCAAAGGTATCCATGGCCGCCGCGATCTGGTCGCTGTCCAGGCCATGCGTGCCCAGTTCGGCGCGGATGTGGATCGGCCCATAGCCGGTGTTGGCCCGGATCCGGACCAGATTCTCGGCAAAGCGCGTGTCATCCTGCCAGCCGGCCTCGGCCAGCTTGCTGACCGCGGCTTCGGCGGCCTCGTTCTCGATGCCGCGGGCCTGCAGTTTGCGGGTCAGCTCTTTACGCGAATGCTCCCGGCGCACCAGCAGCCCCAACGCACGCTGGACCGGCGTCTGTTCCTGGACACGGCGCTTGCGCCGGGGTGCGGGGGCTTCGGAGTCTTGCATGGCAGCGGTCCATTACAGTGCGCCGTCCTTGGCGCCATCCCGTCGGGGATTGGTGAAACTGCAGGACAGGGCGAGCGTCACTGACGGCGCTGCCCTGCCCCGCAGGAAACTCACTCGGCGTCGTCTTCAGCCTCGTCGCCGCCTTCACGCACGGCTTCTTCCGGCTGGAACTTCTCGCGCAGCTCGGCTTCCAGGCGCTCGGCGATCTGCGGGTTGTCGCGCAGATAGCCGCGGGCGTTGTCCTTGCCCTGGCCGATGCGTTCTTCACCGTAGCTGTACCAGGCGCCGGCCTTCTCGACCAGCTTGGCTTCCACGCCCATGTCGATCAGTTCGCCTTCGCGGCTGATGCCTTCGCCGTACAGGATCTCAGTGATGACCTGCTTGAACGGGGGCGCCAGCTTGTTCTTGACGACCTTGATCTTGGTCTGGTTGCCGATGATCTCGTCGCCCTTCTTGATCGCGCCGATACGGCGGATGTCCAGGCGGACCGAGGCGTAGAACTTCAGCGCGTTGCCGCCGGTGGTCACTTCCGGGCTCTGGCCCGGCATCATCACGCCGATCTTGTGGCGCAGCTGGTTGATGAAGACCACCAAGGTGTTGGACCGCTTGATGTTGCCGGTCAGCTTACGCAGCGCCTGGCTCATCAGACGGGCCTGCAGGCCCGGCAGCTGGTCGCCCATTTCGCCTTCGATTTCCGCCTTCGGCGTCAGCGCGGCGACCGAGTCGACCACCACGATGTCCACCGAGCTGGAGCGCACCAGCATGTCGGCGATTTCCAGCGCCTGCTCACCGGTATCGGGCTGCGAGAGCAGCAGGTCGTCCACGTTGACGCCCAGCTTGGCGGCGTAGATCGGATCCAGTGCGTGCTCGGCATCGATGAAGGCCGCAGTGCCGCCCTTCTTCTGGCATTCGGCGATCGCCTGCAGGGTCAGGGTGGTCTTGCCCGAGGATTCCGGACCGTAGATCTCCACCACACGGCCCTTGGGCAGGCCACCGATACCAAGGGCGATATCCAGCATCAGCGAACCGGTGGGGATGACCTCGACCGCTTCGACGACGCGGTCGCCCATGCGCATCACGGCGCCCTTGCCGAACTGCTTTTCGATCTGGCTCAGCGCGGCGGTGAGGGCGCGCTTTTTGTTTTCGTCCATCGGAGTGGTCCTTGCAGAGGTCGTATCGGTGGAGGTGCTGTCTTTGGAAGTCTTCTTGGCCATGGGTTCACTTTAAGGCTGGCGTATCGCACGGGCTGAGATTCTGCCCGGCGTTCGGAAAAAAATTATCGGACATCCGTACCAACCTCAGCAAAACCAGAGATGTGCCACAAAAGACCGCGCGTGATTCAAGGGAGAACAGGGTCAGCGGTTGGGCCGCAGCAACCCGCAATAGAGGCCTTCGATGGCGAAGTCCTGGTCGGGCAGCACTTCGATCGGCTTGTAATCGGGGTTGCGTGGCAGCAGGCGGATCCGGTCCTTGCCCATCTTCAGCAGCTTGACCGTGATCTCGTCATCGATGCGGGCCACGACGATCTGGCCGGAGCGGGCGTCACGGGTGCGGTGCACACCGATCAGGTCGCCGTCGAAGATGCCTTCGTCGATCATCGAGTCGCCCTGCACTTTCAGCAGGTAGTCCGGCGCGGGCGAGAAGAACACCCGGTCGAGCACCACGAAGTCGTCCGAGCCGATATCCGCGCCGATCGGCAGGCCGGCCGCGACCCGGCCCAGCACCGGCAGGCGCAGGACGTGGTCCGGCAGCGCCGAGGCGGGCAGCGATTCGGGCAGGCCGTTCTGCAGCGCCGGTGCCTGGACCAGCCGGATGCCGCGGGCCTGGCCCGGGATGCGACGGATCGCCCCGGCCTGCTCCAGCGCTTCCAGATGGTACTGGGCTGCGCGGACGCCCTTGAAGCCGAACGCACGGGCGATTTCCGTCTGCGACGGCGGTGCGCCATCGGTCTCTATACGCTCGGCGATCAACTGCAGGATCGCCTGCTGGGTATCGGTCAGGTCCATGGTTAGTAGTATTACTACTAACGATGCGGGCACGCAAGTGCCCGAAGAGAAAGAGGCCATAAAGGAAGGGTTGTCCCGCCGCGGCCGAAGCCTCAAGCGATCCCTGTAGCCACCGACCGTCGGTCGGTGAGGGTCAGGCATTCGTGGGCCGGATGAGGAGCAGCCACGCGCGGCGTGGCGCAACATACCGGCAGCGGTGACGGGTCGGTCAGGCAGACGCGTCCGACCAACGGTCGGCCCTGCACGTAATCCCCCGCTTACGCCGGAGATTCCGGGGAGCCTTCGGATCCCAGCGGTAAGAACTCTACGGGTTCTTGCCGCTGCGCCAGATCGAAAACAGGATCCACACGCCACAGAAGCCGGCGCCGATGAAGCCGGCCACGCCCAGCGCGAGCAACCAGCGGCTGGAGATGCCGCCGACGCTGTGCATGACGATCGAGGAGCCGATGATCAACGCGGCGGTCACGATGCCCATCACCAGACGGTTGGCGGCGCGGTTGACCTGGTCGCCGAAGCCCTGCAACGCGGTGGTTTCGATCTTGAGCTGGAGCCGCCCGCGGCGCGCCATCTGCAGCAGGCGACGCACATCGCGCGGCAGATCGCCGACCAGGTCCATCACCCCGACAAGGCTGCGCTTGCCGCGCTTGAGCATCGCGCCGGGCGAGTAGCGCTGCCACATCACCCGCTCCAGATACGGGCGCGCGGCACTGGCCATGTCGAACTGCGGGTCGAGCTGACGCCCCATGCCTTCCAGGGTCAGGAAGGTCTTGATCATCAGCGCCAGATCGGCCGGCAGGGTCAGCGCGTATTGGCGCAGCAGCTGGGTGATGTTGCCCAGCATCAGGCCCATGTGCAGGTCCTTCAGCGGCACCCCGCGGTACTGGTCCACGAAGGTGCTGATGTCCTGCTGCAGCCGCGACTCGTCCACCTCCACGCCACCGGCCCAGTCCAGCAGCACATCGGCCACCTGCTCCGGCTCCTGGGTGACCAGGCCGTGCAGCAGCTGGGCGACCTGGAAACGACGCTGCTCGGAGATGGCGCCGACCATGCCGAAATCGATCACGCCGATGCGGCCGTCACGCAGGTAGATGATATTGCCCGGATGCGGATCAGCGTGGAAACAGCCGTCCTCCAGCACCATCTTCAGCACGATGCGCGCCCCGGTGCGGGCCAACTGTACGCGGTCCAGACCGGCAGCATCGACCCCGGCCAGATCGCGGCCGGGAATGCCGTCGACGAAGTCCTGCACGTTGAGGCTCTCGCAGGTCCACTGCCAGTGCACGTTGGGGATCAGGATGTCCTCGCGGCCCTGGAAGTTGCGGGCGATACGCTCGGCGTTGCGGCATTCGGCGGCAAAATCCAGCTCGCGGCGAAGCGAGACCTGGAACTGCTGCACCACCTCGGCCGGGCGGTAGCGCTGCATGTCCGGCAGTCGCGCTTCGACGATTTCGGCCAGCCGCGCCAGGAGACGCAGGTCGGCTTCGATCACCTCGCGGATGCCGGGGCGGCGGATCTTCAGCACCACGGCGGTGCCGTCATGCAGCGTTGCGCGATGCGCCTGCGCCAGCGAGGCGGCCGCCATCGGCGTTTCATCGAGCCAGGCGAAGACCTCGGTCGCCGGTGCGCCCAGATCGCGCTCCAGCTGATCACGCACCTGTGCGTACGGCAGCGCCGGCACGGCATTCTGCAGTTCGGAGAATTCAGCGATCCAATCCGGCGGGAACAGATCCACGCGGGTGGCCAGCACCTGGCCGAGTTTGACGAAGGTCGGCCCCAGGTCTTCCATCGCCCGGCGCACGCGCACCGGCGCGGTCATCCGCAACATCTGCTGGGTGTCGTTCCAATGCAGCAGGCGGCCGGCACGCTCGAGCACATCGGCCAGGCCGATCCGACGCACCAGATCGCCGAAGCCATAGCGGATCAGGACCGACGCGATTTCCTGCAATCGCCCCAGGTCACGCACGGTACCCAGCGTTTCCCACATCGGCCCACTCTCCTGTCAGCACACCCGGTCAGGATGTCACAACAGCGGGAAGATTCCCGTCAGCGCCTGCTGCACGGTCTGGCGCCGTATGGCTTCGCGGTCGCCATCAAACTGGAACAATTGCGCACGGGCATAGCCGCCACGGCCTTTCCAGCCGATCCACACGCTGCCGACCGGTTTGTCCTCGCTGCCGCCGCCGGGCCCGGCAATGCCGGTCACCGCCACGGCGATGCCGGCACCGGAATTGATCAGTGCACCGGAGACCATTTCCAGCACGGTCTCGCGGCTGACCGCGCCGAACTGTTCCAGCGTCTGCGCGCGCACGCCCAGCAGGCGTTGCTTGGCTTCGTAGCTGTAGACCACCATGCCGCAATCGAAGAACGCCGAGGAGCCAGCGATATCGGTCATCGCTTTGGCGATCCAGCCGCCACTGCAGCTCTCAGCGGTGACCAGCTGCAACGAGGCCTGCTGCAGGCGCTGGCCCACGTCACTGGCGAGGGCGCCCAGCTCGGCGTCGGAAGGAACGGTCATGGGGAATCCTGGATCAACGGGGGGACGAACGCCCCCCCTGTTTTAGCCGAAATTGTGGGTGATGTCCTGTGTTGCCGGGTGCGACAAGGGGTCGCTCACCCTCAGGATCATGGGCGCCGGCCAACGGCCGGCTCACCCCTCACCACTCCGGGAGCTTTTCCGGAAGCATCGCGCGGATCGGTTCGCCGCCCTCGCCGGCTGCCAGTTTCTCGGCCTCGGCGATCGGGATTTCCACCTGGAGCAGCCAGCCATCTTCGTCGGTGGCTTCACTGCGCACCACTTCCAGCTGGTGCAGGCGCGACCGCAGGCGACCGGCACTCGGCGGCAGCCGCAGCTCGCCACTGACGTGCTGCAGGCCCAGCCGCTTGCCCAGCACGGACTGCAGCAGCGGCAGGCCGACGTTGTCGCGGGCGGAAATCCAGACCCGCTCGCGGCGCGCGTTGTCGGGGATGCCGTCCTGGCCGTCGTGACGCACTTCAGCCCCGTCGATGCGGTCGATCTTGTTGAACACCAGCAACTGCGGCAGATCGCCCGCGCCGATGGCGGTCAGCACTTCATCGACCTGTGCGATGCGCTCCTCACGGTGCGGATCTGCGGCATCGACCAGATGCAGCAGGAAGTCCGCTTCGCGGGCTTCGGACAAGGTGGACCGGAACGCGGCCACCAGATCATGCGGCAGGTCGCGCACGAAGCCGACGGTGTCAGCCAGCACAACGCTGCCGCCCGGCAGTGCGATGCGGCGCACGGTCGGGTCCAACGTGGCAAACAACTGGTCCGCGGCGTACGCCTCGGCGCCGGTCAGTGCGTTGAACAGGGTCGACTTGCCGGCATTGGTATAGCCCACCAGCGCCACGCGCGGCAGCTCGCTGCGCAGGCGGGCACGGCGCATCTGGGTGCGCTGCACTTCCACCTTTTCCAGCTTCTTCTGCAGCTGTTCCACCCGCTTCTGCAGCAGGCGGCGATCGGTTTCCAGCTGGGTTTCACCCGGGCCGCGCAGGCCGATCGAACCGCCGCGCTGGCGCTCCAGATGGGTCCAGCCGCGGATCAGCCGCGTGGACATGTGGCGCAGCTGCGCCAGTTCCACCTGCAGCTTGCCTTCGTGGCTGCGCGCGCGCTGGGCGAAGATGTCCAGGATCAGCCCGGTACGGTCGATCACGCGCCGCTCCAGGAACCGCTCCAGGTTGCGCTCCTGCCCCGGCGACAGCGCATGATTGACCAGGATCAGGTCGGCGCCGGTGGCGTCGGCCGCGGCCTTGACCTCATCCAGCTTGCCGCTGCCGATCAGGATCGACGGATTGGGCCGATCGATGCGCGCGGTCAGCGTAGCCGCGATGCTGGCCCCGGCGGAGCGGGCCAGATCGGTGAACTCTTCCAGCACGTCGTCTTCGAGCCGGCCGGCATGCGGCTGGATCAGGAGTGCGTGTTCGCCTCGCTTGGAACGGTCAAACACGCAGTTCTCCAGAATTCTTCACGCTATCACTCAACGTCGTCATCACCTTGGACGCCATCGGCGCCATCGTTGGATTGCACATAGCCACCCCCGGGCCCAACCTTCACGTTGCGTGCCGGCACCACGGTCGAGATGGCGTGCTTGTACACCATCTGGCTCACCGTATTGCGCAGCAGCACCACGAACTGGTCGAACGATTCAATCGTCCCCTGCAGCTTGATGCCATTGACCAGATACACCGACACCGGCACACGTTCGCGCCGAAGTGCATTCAGAAACGGATCCTGCAGCGATTGCCCCTTGGACATTGCACACTCCTGATTATTGTTTTTATGGTTTTCCGGCAGTTGCCACGGCCCCCGCCGCCCGCCGGAACCCTTGATGGTACACGGGGTGGGTGGGTGAGCGCGTGGACTCAGCGGTCGACGAAGGTCGACACCGCATCCGCCAGGGAAGCCCTGTCTAGATGGGGATCGAACCAGCGCGCATCAAGCTCCCCGCGCAGCCAGGTCAGCTGGCGCTTGGCCAGCTGACGGGTGGCCTGGATGCCGCGTTCACGGAACAGCTCGGCCGTCCCCTGCCCGTCCAGATACTCCCAGGCCTGCCGGTAGCCCACCGCCCGCACGGCCGGCAGATCCAGCGGCGCGGCCACCTCGGCCATGGCCGGCAGGGCCCGCAGCGCGCGGACTTCGTCCAGGAACCCGTGGCCCAGCATCGCGTCGAAACGCGTTTCGATGCGCTGGTGCAGCACCGTGCGCTCACGCGGGGCGAGGATCAGTTTGAGCGCCCGCACCGGCAGCCGGTCCACCCCGGGCAGCTTCTGCCACTCGCTGATCGGGGTGCCGGTGAGGCGATGGACTTCCAGCGCGCGCTGGATACGCTGCGGGTCGGTGGCATGAATACGCTTTGCCGCTGCCGGATCGATGCCGGCGAGCTGGGCATGCATCGCCGCCCAGCCCTGCTCGGCCGCCTCGGCGGCGATCTGCGCGCGGACCGCCGGATCGGCTTCAGGCATCGGCGACAGGCCCTGCAGCAGGGCGCGGAAGTACAGCCCGGTGCCACCGGCCAGAATCGGCATCCGCCCGCGCGCAATGATGTCGCGGACGGCCTGCGCGGCGTCGCTGGCGAACTCCGCCGCCGAATAGGTCTGCCACGGGTCGCGCACATCGAGCAGGTGGTGCGGCGCCTGCGCGCGCTCGGCCGCGTCGGGCTTGGCCGAGCCGATATCCAGCCCGCGGTAGACCAGCGCCGAATCGACGCTGACGATCTCACCGTCCAGCTGCTGGGCCAGCGCGATCGCGGTGGCGGTCTTGCCCGACGCGGTCGGGCCCATCACCGCGATGGCCAGCGGGCGCTGATCGACGGCCATCAGTCCTCGTCCGGCCAGCGCGGCATCGTCGGGGCCGCCGACACCCTCGGCATTGGCACGGCATCGACCGCCGCCCATACCTTCAAGGCGTCGACCGTGGCCACGACATCGTGCACCCGCAGCAGCATCGCGCCACGCTGGGCCGCGATCAGGTGCGCGGCGACGGAACCGGCCACGCGGTCACGCGGCTGCTCACGACCGGTCAGCTCTCCGATGCTGCGCTTGCGCGACAGGCCGGCCAGCATCGGCACACCCAGCTCGAGAAAGCGGTCCGAGCGCGCCAGCAGGATCATGTTGTGTTCGGTGGTCTTGCCGAAGCCGAAGCCCAGATCGATGATCAGGTGCTTCTTGGCGACGCCGGCCATCTCGGCCTGGAACATGCGCTCGGTCAGGAAGCGATGCACCTCGGCGACCACGTCGTCGTAATGCGGGGTGTCCTGCATGCTGCCGGGCTCGCCCTGCATGTGCATCAGCACCACCGGCACGCCGAGTTCGGCGGCGGCCTCCAGCGCACCGGGCTGGCGCAGCGCATGAATGTCATTGATCAGACCGGCACCCACCGCCACGGCGGCACGCATCACCTCAGGCTTGAAGGTGTCGATGCTGATCGGCACGGCGGTTTCGCGTACCAGACGCTCAATTACCGGGATGACCCGGCGCAGCTCTTCGTCCAGCGGCACCGGCGCACTGCCAGGCCGCGTCGACTCGCCGCCGATGTCGAGCAGGTCCGCGCCTTCGGCCACCAGCTGCAGGCCGTGCGCGACCGCGGCATCGACACTGTCGTGCTCACCGCCGTCGGAAAACGAATCCGGGGTGACATTGACGATGCCCATGACCCGCGGGCGATCCAGCCGCAGCAGGCGGCCGCCGCAATCAAGCTGGGGAGAAATGTCGAACATGGGCAGATCCACGAAGTACGCCAGCGCGTAGTTTACGCTGGCGCACCGGACCGGCCGTCAGAGGTCGCCGAGGCGGGCCCCATCGACCGGCTTGGCCAGCCAGATCGCCAGATCGTTGCCGATCGCATTGACCGTGCGCTCGAGCACATCGCACGAACCCTTGAAGCCGGCAAACGCGCCACCGCGCGACACGCGGCGTGCGGTGACCGTGGCCACCTGCTGACCGTTCTCGAACAGCACGCCGCGCGCGGCGGCGGACTTGAAGTGGCCGATGAACGCATTGCCGGCGCTCTGCGCCTCCACCAGTTCCAGCTTCAATACATGTCCGCTGCCGGTGTTCACCGGATCACTGCCGAAGACGATGGTATTGCCATGCGCCGGGGCATTCTTGCCCAGCGCGGTCGCCAGCTGAGCGCCCATCCGGCACTCGGCCTTGATGTTCTCGGCGATGATCGCCGCGTCGTTGAACGGCACCGGATCCTGCACGTGGATCTCGGCCGCCATGACCGGCGTGGCACAGCACAGCAGCGCAGCAACGGCTGCGCGCATCGAATGACGCATGAAAGTCCCCCTGGAAAGTGTGTCGGCCGATCCCCCGGCCATGCCCGACCGCGGCATGCGACGCGGGCATGCGCATCGTGCCCACTGACGGCCGCGCGCGCAAGCACTCAGCGCTGGCGGCGCTTGCGCTCCACGTAGACGGTCTTGGCGATGCTCATCAGCACCCCTACCGCGATGCCGATGCCGGCGCCGAGCAGGAAGTTGTCGCGGGTCAGGCCGATGGCCACGCCGATCATCGTGGCGATCACCATTTCGGTGGTGTGCGAGATCGGCTGCGGTGGGGGTGCGGACATGGCGACTCCAGAACGGGAACGAAAACAGAGCGACATTATGACCCGCCGGAAACGACGAAGGCCGGGTTTCCCCGGCCTTCGTCACTTACGTGGGCACCACTCAGATCTGCTCGGCGGGACCGGCGATCGGCGACACGGGACGGGCATCGCCGCCCTTGTCGTTGTTGTTGCCACCATCCTTGTTGCTGGGGGACTTGTCCCAGCCTGCCGGCGGCGGCGGATCGCGGCCTTCCATCACGGCGTTGATCTGCGGCGCATCGATGGTCTCGTACTGCAGCAGCAGCTGGGACATCGTGTGCAGCTTGTCGAGGTTGGCGGTCAGCAGCTCGGTGGTACGGGCGTAAGCCTTGTCCAGGATGCTGCGGACCACTTCATCGATACGGCGCGCGGTGTCGTCCGACACGCTCTTGTGCTGCGTCACCGAACGGCCGAGGAACACTTCATCGTCCTCTTCGCCGTAGGCGATCGGGCCGAGCTCGTCGGACAGGCCCCACTTGGTGACCATGTTGCGGGCCATCTTGGTGGCGCGCTCGATGTCGTTGGAGGCACCCGTGGTGACCTTGTCGGTACCGAAGATCAATTCTTCGGCGACACGGCCACCGTACAACGAGCACAGCTGCGATTCGATCGCCACGCGGTTCATCGAGTACTTGTCGCCTTCCGGCAGGTACATCGTCACGCCCAGCGCACGACCGCGCGGAATGATGGTGACCTTGTAGACCGGATCGTGCTCGGGCACCAGACGGCCGACGATGGCGTGGCCGGCTTCGTGATACGCGGTGAGCGTCTTTTCTTCTTCGCTCATCGCCATCGAACGGCGCTCGGCACCCATCAGGATCTTGTCGCGGGCACGATCGAAGTGATCCATGCGGACTTCCTTCTCACCGCCACGCGCCGCGAACAGCGCCGCTTCGTTGGCCAGGTTGGCCAGGTCCGCACCCGAGAACCCCGGCGTACCGCGCGCGATCACCATCGGCTCGACATCGTCGGCCAGCGGCAGCTTGCGCATGTGTACCTTGAGGATCTGCTCGCGGCCCTTGACGTCCGGCAGGCCGACCACGACCTGGCGGTCGAAACGGCCCGGGCGCAGCAGCGCCGGATCCAGCACGTCCGGACGGTTGGTGGCGGCGATGACGATCACGCCCTCGCCCCCCTCGAAGCCGTCCATTTCGACCAGCAGCTGGTTCAGGGTCTGCTCGCGCTCGTCATGACCGCCGCCGAGACCGGCGCCACGGTGACGACCGACGGCGTCGATTTCATCGATGAAGATGATGCACGGCGCCTGCTTCTTGGCCTGCTCGAACATGTCGCGCACGCGGCTGGCGCCGACGCCGACGAACATTTCCACGAAGTCCGAACCGGAGATCGAGAAGAACGGGACCTTGGCCTCGCCGGCAATCGCACGGGCCAGCAGGGTCTTGCCGGTACCCGGCGGGCCGACCATCAGCACGCCGCGCGGGATCTTGCCGCCCAGCTTGGTGAACTTGGTCGGGTCGCGCAGGAAGTCGACCAGCTCGCCCACTTCTTCCTTGGCTTCATCGCACCCGGCGACGTCGGCGAAGGTGACCTTGATCTGGTCCTCGCCCTGCAGCTTGGCGCGCGACTTGCCGAAGGACATCGCGCCCTTGGCACCGCCACCACCGCCCTGCATCTGGCGCATGATGAAGATCCAGAAGCCGATGATCAGGATCACCGGGAGGAAATTCATCAGGATCGCGCCCAGCGAGATGCCGCTGGAGGGCGGCGCCTGCTCGAATTCCACTTTCTTGCCGCGCAGCACGTTGATCAGGTCGCGATCGTAGGGCGCGGTGATGGTGCTGGTCTGGCCGCTGCGGGTGGTGTAGGTCACATCATTGGCACCGCCGCGCATTTCGCCCAGCACTACTTTCTGGATGTTGCCGCTGTCCACCTGGTCCAGGAACTGCGAGTACGTCGCCCCCTGCGCGCCGGCTCCGCTGCTCTTTGGCGAGAAGCTCTGGAAGACCACCATCAGCACGACGGCGACGACCACCCATAGCAGGAGGTTCTTGGTCAAGTCGTTCATCCTCATTGGCTCCGGTGTTCCTCTAATTCCTGACGCGATTCGTATGGTTGAGCTTACTTGATCTGCGCGCGTTTTCCCTGCCCCAAGGCGTACACCTCGGGCGAGCGCTTACGGGACGCTTCAGGCTTGCGGATCACCACTTTGTCGTACCGGCGGCGCATCTCGCGCACGTAGTCGTCAAAGCCCACGCCCTGGAACAGCTTGATCAGGAACGCGCCACCGGGCTTGAGATGGTTGTCGGCAAAATCCAACGCCAACTCCGCCAGGTGCATCATCCGCGGTTGGTCCACCGCGTCCATTCCACTCTTATTGGGGGCCATATCCGAGAGCACAAGGTCTACCGGCTGATCCCCCAGCAGGGCTTCGAACTCCGATAGAACGGCTTGCTCCCTGAAGTCACCGTGAAGGAACTCCACACCCGCCAGCGGCGGCATCTCAAGGATGTCCAGGGCCAGCACCCGGCCGGTGTCCCCGATCTGACGGCGGACCTGCTGGGACCAGCCGCCCGGGGCGGCGCCCAGGTCGACCACCACCATGTGCGGCTTCAGCAGCCGATCGCGCTGCAGCAGCTCCTCCAGCTTGTAGGCCGCGCGCGAGCGCATGCCCTCGGCCTGGGCCTTCTTCACGAAGGGGTCGGCGAAGTGCTCTTTCAACCAGCGTTGACTGCTTTTGCTACGGGTTGCCATTGAGATGCGGGTCGGATGGGGAGGTCATGATACCCTGATCGCCCCAGTTAACCGCTTGTTCCTGAATGGCTATCGCCCTGACGTCTTCCCAAACCCGTTTCCTCCGCGGCCACGCGCATGATCTGAAAGCCCTGCTCCAGATCGGCGGCAAGGGGGTGACACCGGCCTTCCTGGCTGAGCTGGAAGAGGTGCTGGAGCGCCACGAGCTGATCAAGGTCAAGGTCGCCGCCGAAGACCGCGAGGCCCGTGACGCCATCATCGCCGAGCTGGTCGGTGCCAGCGAGAGCGCGCTGGTGCAGCGCATCGGCCACGTGGCCGTGCTGTACCGCCCGAGCAAGGAACAGCGCCAGATCGTCCTGCCGCGCGGCTGATCCCGGAACGCCCATGCAGCTGAGCCACGAAATCCCCGACTACGCCTACGCCTTGCGTGCCGCCGATGGCCGCAGCGCGAAGGTGAATGACCGGACGTTGGCCGACAGTTTCATCCTGGCCCCGGACACGCTGATCGAAGCCTGGCCGGTGACCGACATCGCCCAGCTCACGCCCGAGGACCTGCAGCCGGTGCTGGCATTGAATCCGGCGCTGGTGGTACTGGGCACGGGCGACACCCAGGTGTTCCCGCCCGCTGCAGTCATGGCGGCCTGCCTGACCCGCGGAATCGGCCTGGAAGTGATGAACAACCCCGCCGCCGCGCGGACGTTCAACATCCTCGCCAGCGAGGGTCGCAAGGTGGCCGCGGCCTTCATCCTGAAGGGTGAGACCGCGCGTTTCGTTCAGAAAAGGCCGCCCTGAGAGGCGGCCTTTTTCGTTCTTACTTCGGCGGCAGATACATCAACGGATCGACCGGCTTGCCGTTGTAGCGGATCTCGAAGTGCAGCATGTCGCGCGCCGCGCCGGTGCGGCCCATCTCCGCGATCTGCTCGCCCGCCTTCACGCTCTGGCCTTCGTTGACCAGTCGCTTGCGGTTGTGGCCATAGGCTGACAACCACTGATCGCTGTGCTTGATGATGATCAGCTCGCCAAAACCGACCAGACCGGCACCGGAGTACACCACCACGCCGGCAGCCGTCGCACGGACCGGCTGGCCACTGGTGCCGGCAATGTCCACGCCCTGCTTGGTCGCTTCACCGGCGACGAAACGACCGACGATCGCGCCATCGGCCGGCCAGCGCCAGCTGATGTTGCTCTTGATCGCGGTGGTCGGTGCCGGGGTCGCAGCCGGTGCACCGGTGCCCGGGCGCGGCGCGGTGACCACGGTGGTCGGCGCGCGGGCGGGACTGCCACCCGTGCCGCCCGGATACAGCCGCAGCGACTGGCCGGGATAGATCGTGTACGGCTCGGCCAGCCCGTTCCAGGCGGCCAGATCGCGCGGGGTGATGTTGTGGATGCGCGCGAGTGCATACAGCGTGTCGCCACGGCGGACGACAGCGGTCTGGCCGGGCTTGGCCACCGAGGTCTGCGGGGGGGTGTGGGCCACACGGCCGCCCGAACCCGAAGGCCGCACCACGGTGGCGGTGCCACAGGCGCTCAGCGCCGACACCACCAGCAGCAGCGCGCCGGTGCGCACTCCCTTGCTCAAACGATCAGCACTCATGCGAACTTCGCTCTCCATACAAGCCAGGCCACCAGCACGACCACCAGCGCGGTCGCGATCCAGCCCAGCGGTTCAATCCAACGGCGCAGCGCAGCTTCCGCGCGCGGCCCGCCAATACGAATGACCGCCGCCAGCACGTACACGCGCTTGCCACGGCCGATCAACATGCTCAGGAAATACTGCGGCAACGGCACGCCGACGATACCCGATGCCCATGTGAAGACCTTCATCGGGATCGGCATGAAGCCGCCCAGCACCAGGAAGGTGAACACTGCCCACGGCGACTCGGCCATCTTGGCCTGCACGATGGCGATGCCACCTTCGATGCTGCTGAGCATGCCCAGCGCGGCAAACACCGGCTTGAGCGCTTCGAAGGCGAAGTGACCCAGGGCGTAACCGACCAGCGCGCCGGCCATGGAGCCGATCAGACTGAGCGTGGCGAACCACCAGCCGCGTTTGGGCTGCGCGACGCACATCGGCGCGAGCATCACCTCGGGCATCACCGGGAAGATGATGGCCTCGATGAAACTCAATACCGTCAGATAGGTCGGGGCGCGCTCGTGTGCGGCCCACTTCATTGCCCGCTCGTACAGCGGACCAAAAATCTTCATGACGCAACGCTCCTTGGAATCAGTCCAGCATGCCAGACAGCAGCGGTACGAACGTGACCGGTGCCAGTACCTGCTGTTCAACACTGCCGTCATCGCGACGGGTCAACTGGATCAGCGACTGCGCGCCGGGGCCACCGACCGGGGCAACCAGGCGGCCACCGACGGCAAGCTGCTCGACCAGCGCATCGACCAGCGCCGATGCGGCCGCGGTCACCACGATCGCATCGTACGGGCCATGCTCGGCCCAGCCGACGCGGCCGTCGTCATGTTTGCTGCGGATGTTCATGCCCAACGCCCGGAAGCGCTTGCGCGCCTGGCGCAGCAGGTCGCCGATGCGCTCGACCGTGTAGACCTCCAGCCCGATCGCGCCCAGCACGGCAGCCTGATAGCCCGAGCCGGTACCCACTTCCAGCACCGTCTTCGGCGCGGACTGCAGCACCGCTTCGGTCATGCGCGCCACCACCCACGGTTGCGAAATGGTCTGGCCATGGCCGATTGGCAGCGCGGTGTCTTCATAGGCGCGCGAGGCCAGCGCTTCATCGATGAACAGATGACGCGGCACCACACGGATCGCATTGAGGGTGGCTTCGTCGGTGATGCCGGCGTCGCGCAGGCGGTCGACCAGACGATCGCGGACACGCTGGGAGGTCATGCCGATGCCGACGGCTTCGGGCTGCAGGCGCAGGCGCGGGCTCATGCCGGCCGATCCAGTGCGGCGGTCAGCCCACCCACCCAGCTGGCCACCTTCTCCAGCGCCTGGTAGCGCGTGAGATCGACCTGGATCGGGGTGATGGAGATATACCCGTTGCGCACCGCATGGAAGTCCGTGCCGGGGCCGGAATCCTGCTCGCGCCCGGCCGGGCCGATCCAGAACACCTGGTTGCCGCGCGGGTCGCGCTGGGCGATGCAGCCTTCAGCGCGGTGCCGGTTGCCCAGGCGGGTCACTTCAAACCCTCGCACCTCGCTCCACGGCAGGTCCGGCACGTTGACGTTGAGGATGGTGTCAGCGGGCAGCGGATCGGCCTTGAGGCGGGTCACGATCTCGACCGCGGCGCGCGCGGCGGTCTCGAAATGGCGCGGCTCGTGATTGTGCGTGACCAGCGACATCGCCACCGCTGGCAGCCCCAGGAAACGCCCTTCCATCGCCGCCGAGACGGTGCCGGAGTAGATGACGTCGTCGCCGAGATTGGCCGCGTTGTTGATGCCCGACACCACCATGTCCGGCTCGTACTCGAGCATGCCGGTCAGGGCCAGGTGCACGCAGTCGGTGGGGGTGCCGGCCACCGAGCAGGTGTAGTGGTCGATACGCTTCATGCGGATCGGCAGGTCCAGGGTCAGCGAATTGCTGGCCCCGGAACGATCACGATCCGGCGCGACCACGGTCACTTCATGCCCGGCGTCACGCAATCCCGTGGCGAGCATCTTGATGCCCGGCGCATCGACACCGTCGTCGTTGCTGACCAGAATCCGCATCTGCGATTTAACCGCTTGATTTTTCAAGACTTCGATTCCATCACTTCCCACTGTTGGCGGCGGTGGCCCTGCCCCTTCCGGAGCGGGACGACCGCGCAAGTGCGTCCGCTATTGTGCCGCAAGCAGACAGATCGTCCTACCCCGATAACGGTAGGCATCGCCCCTCCTGCCCATTAGGCTGTACGCATGTCACATCCTGAAGACGAAGATCCCGCGGCGCTGTTCCGCGCCGCCATCGGCGAGGTCACGCCGCTGCGCAAGGTGGTCACGCCCCCGCCGGCCACGCCGCGGCCGAAGCCCCGCGCGCGGATGGCCGAGCAGGATGAACAGGAGGCGCGGGGGGAGTTTGCCCGGCTGCTGCGTGACAGCGCGCCGTTGGAAGCCGGTGATACCGCAAGCTACCGGCGCGAGAATCTGCCGCCACGGATGTTCCAGCGGCTCAAGCGAGGCCAGTATTCCGTGCAGGACGAATTGGACCTGCATGGTGCGACCGTGGCCCAGGCCGAGGCGCTGGTCCGGCAGTTCCTGATGGAAGCGCACGCGCACGACTATGGCTGCGTGCGCATCATCCATGGCAAGGGGCTGCAGTCCGATGGCGGCGCACCGGTGCTGAAGAACCTGGTGGATCGCCTGCTGCGGCTGCGCAATGACGTGCTGGCGTTCCATTCCGCGCCTGCCGGCCAAGGCGGGACGGGCGCGGTGCTGGTGCTGCTGAGCAACCGGTAACGACGGAGCCGGGATCAACGCCACGCACCGCGCGCTAGAGCCGACCAACGATCGGCTCTACGCAATTATCGGTGCCGGGAGGGAAGGTCGCCGACCAGCGGTCGGCGCTACGCAGCTCAGGTGTCGGCCTGGCTGGCGTCTTCCACCGGCCCCAGCTCGTGCAGCACCGCCGTGGCATAGCAGCCCGGCGGCAACGCGAAGCTGAGTTCCAGCACGTCCGCCGCCAGCCACTGATGCTGCAGCATGGCCGGACGCAGGCGCAGCGCGCGACGTTCCTGCTTCAGGCGGGCGCTTTCCAGGCCGGCGCGCAGTGCAAGCGACTGTTCATCGGCGACAGCGCCCAGCTCCAGCTCCGCGGCGGCACCGGTGCTGCGCAGCTCACCTTCGCCCCACAACGGGCCGCTGGGATGAATATCGAAGCGGCCGAGGCGATCAGCCAGCAGATCCGTCCACGGCTCCGGGCCGAACACACTGCGGCTGCCATCGAGCATCCAGACCTCGCCGTCCAGCGGGGTGTCCCAGTTGCCCTGCTCCACGCGCGACGCCAGCACCTGGTTGAACAGTGCAGAGCGCGCGGCCGAGAGCAGCAGCGAGCGCTGATCGGGCCGCATGCGGCGGCCACCGAACATCGCCAGCGCGGCCGGTACGTTGCCACCATCGCGACCGAAGCGCTGCTCACCAAACCAGTTCGGCAGGCCGCGCGAGGCGATATGGGACAGGCGCTCTTCGATGGCCGCGGCATCGCCGCGCACATCGCGCAGCACCAGCTTGAAGCGGTTGCCAGCCAGAGCACCGCGCTGCAGTTTGCGGTTGTGCCAGGTCGACTCGATCACGTCGATCTCATCGGAGGCCAGCAGCGCCGGATCCGGCGCCACGCGCTTGGGCAGGTGCACGCTGAAGCGCTGCGTGGTGACCGCGTGGCGATCCTTCATGCCGGCGTAGCTGACCGCCATGTCCGGCAGCCCGGCCCACTTGGCCAGCACCTTGGCGACGTGCACGGTATTGGCGCCGCGCTTGCGGATCGTCAACAGCAGGTGCTCGCCCTCGCCGCTCGGCTCGAACGCCGGCAGTTCGTCGACCTGGAAATCCTCGGGCGCGCTGCGGATCTTCGCGCTGAGCAGCGGCGCACCGAACGCCAGCGGCAACGGGATCACAGGGCCACCAACAGCACGCTGGCCTGGGCAGCGATACCCTCGCTGCGGCCGGTGAAGCCCAGCTTTTCCGAGGTGGTGGCTTTCACGCTCACACAGTCCAACGCGATGCCGAGCACGCCAGCGATGCGCTCACGCATGGCCAGCGCGTGCGGGCCGACCTTGGGCCGCTCGCAGATGACCGTGATGTCGGTGTTGCCAACCTGCCAGCCGCGCTCACGCAACAGCCCGTTGCAATGAGCCAGCAGGTGGGCGCTGTCGGCGCCCTTCCAGCGCATGTCGGTCGGCGGGAAATGCACGCCGATGTCGCCCAGTGCCAGCGCACCGAGCATCGCATCGCACAGCGCATGCAGGATCACATCGCCGTCGCTGTGCGCGAGCACGCCGCAGCTGTGCGCGACGCGGATACCGCCGAGCATGACGTGGTCGCCCTCGCCGAAGGCATGGACGTCGTAGCCCTGTCCGATGCGGAAGGGAGGAAACTGGGGCGTGGTCATTGCGAAAAACCTGCGGTTGGGTGCGGCGCGTGCGGACGTCAGGGGTCGCGACGCGACAACACGAATTCGAAACGGGACAGATCAGCCGGGGTGGTGACCTTGAAGTTGTCTTCGCTGCCTTCCACCAGCAGCGGGCGCAGCCCCTGGCGCTCCATGGCCATGGCCTCGTCGGTGACCTCCACGCCGGCGTCGGCCGCCTCCTGCAGCGCGCGCGCCAACTGGTAGCGGCGAAACAGCTGCGGGGTCAGCGCACGCCACAGGCGTTCACGCGGCTCGGTGGCATCGATACCACCGTCATCGCCGGCACGCTTGAGCGTGTCGCGCACCGGTGCGGCCAGGATCGCGCCGACCGGGTCGGCACGGCCGACTTCCAGCAGGCGACCGAGATCGGCCGCAGCCAGGTTCGGACGCGCGGCGTCGTGCACCAGCACGAAATCATCGGCGCGCACGTCATCGGGCAACGCACGCAGGCCGGCCAGCACCGAGCCGGCGCGGGTCGTACCGCCGATGCAGGTCAGAATGGGTTTGTCCGCCAGTGACTGCCAGCCCGGCCAATCGGCATCGTTCTCGGCGACCACCACCATCACCCCGGCAACGACCGGGTGCGAGAGCAGTGCCTCGAGGGTATGGGCCAGCAACACGCGGTCGCCAGCCAGCAGATACTGTTTCGGCGTGGGCCCGCCGAAGCGGGTGCCACGGCCGGCAGCAGGCACCACCGACCAGATGCCCGCCATCAGGGCACATCCTGGTGCGGCGCATCCGGATCGGTGACGGCCGTCGGCGCGCGCGGCGGCGGTACCGGCGCGTCTTCGACCACGCGGTAGAACTTCTCGCCGGGCTTGATCATGCCCAGCTCGCTGCGGGCGCGTTCTTCGATGGCGGCCTCGCCTTCCTTGAGGTCCTTGACCTCGGCAGCGAGCGCATCGTTGCGCTGCTGCAGGCCGGCGTTGTCCCGCTTCTGGTTCTCGACCTGGGCCTCGAGCATCATCACTTCGCCCGAGTTGCCCGGTCCAAACCAGAAGCGGTACTGCAGCCATGCGAGCAGCAGCGCGAGCACCAGCAGCAGCCAGCGCCAATTGCGCATGGGATCAGCGCTTCAGCGACACGAACGCGTCACGACCGGCGTAACGCGCGCCGGCACCGAGGGCTTCCTCGATACGCAGCAGCTGGTTGTACTTGGCCACGCGATCGCTGCGGCACAGCGAGCCGGTCTTGATCTGGGTGGCGGTGGTGGCCACGGCGATGTCGGCAATGGTGGTGTCTTCGGTTTCGCCCGAACGGTGCGAGACGATCGAGGCGTAGTTGGCTGCGTGCGCCATGGCGATCGCTTCCAGCGTCTCGGTCAGGGTGCCGATCTGGTTGACCTTGATCAGGATCGCGTTGGCGGTGCCCGATTCGATGCCTTCCTTGAAGATCTTCGGGTTGGTGACGAACAGGTCGTCGCCCACCAGCTGCACCTTGTTGCCGATGCGGTCGGTCAGCAGCTTCCAGCCGGCCCAGTCGTTCTCGGCCAGGCCGTCTTCGATGGTCACGATCGGGTATTGCGCGGCCCAGTCGGCAAGGAAGTCGACGAACTGCTCGGAGGTCAGGCGCTTGTTCTCGCCCACCAGGTTGTACTTGCCGTTCTCGTAGAACTCGCTGGAGGCCACGTCCAGGCCCAGCAGCACGTCTTCACCGGCGGTGTAGCCGGCCTTGCCGATGGCTTCCAGGATGGTGTCCAGTGCCTCGACATTGCTGCGGAAGTCCGGCGCGAAGCCGCCTTCGTCGCCCACCGCCGTGCTCAGGCCATGGCCCTTGAGCACCGACTTGAGCGAATGGAAGATTTCGGTACCGGCACGCAGCGACTCGGAGAACGAGGTGAAGCCGACCGGCAGCACCATGAATTCCTGGAAATCGACGTTGTTGTCGGCATGCGCGCCGCCGTTGATGATGTTCATCATCGGCACCGGCAGGGTCACGTCGCGGCCGTTGGCCAGGTGCTGCCACAGCGCCTGCTTCTTCGAGGCGGCTACGGCGTGAGCATTGGCCAGCGAAACCCCCAGCAGCGCGTTCGCGCCCAGGCGGCCCTTGTTCTCGGTGCCGTCCAGATCGATCAGGCGGCGGTCGAGGCCTTCCTGGTCGGCGGCATCGAAGCCCTTCAGCGCGGTGGCAATCGTGGTGTTGACGTTGGACACGGCGTTGCGCACGCCCTTGCCCAGGTAACGGGTCTTGTCGCCGTCACGCAGTTCCACGGCTTCCTTGGTGCCGGTCGAGGCGCCCGAAGGCACGGCGGCACGACCGAACGAGCCGTCCTCGAGGATGACTTCGGCTTCCAGCGTGGGGTTGCCACGGCTGTCGAGGATTTCACGGGCGTGGATGCTGCGGATCGTGGTCATAGCGGGCCGGTTACCAGTCAGAGAGGGGAGGCGCCGCCAATGCAGCGCCGAAAAAAACATGCCGCGTGATTATCCCTGCACACCCGTCACTTGCCAAATCGGCGTGGCGGCCGGCAGTACGTCGGCCACGATGGCCTGGCGCGAGACCAGCGACGGGATCAACAGCACCACCAGCAACAGCGCCAGCAACGCGAGCGCGACGCCACCACCGGCGGGCTGCCGGCGCAGCCGGAATGCCAGCACGCTGGCGATCACGCAGGCCAGCGCGGCGGTGCCGGTCAGCGACAACGTCACCAGCAGCATCGGCATCACCGAGCGCAAGGCGTTGTCACCATCGCCGGGCGAGCCGACGCTGGCGAACATCAGCACCACCTGCAGGAATACGCCGCACCAGACCGCGATCGCCGCACCCAGCGCGATCCAGCCCCAGGCCCAGCCGCGCCAGCCGCGGCGCACCGCGGGTGACGCCGGAACGTCGGGCATCATGCGAAGCGCGAGAACCCGTGCTTCTTGGTGACCGCGTCGAGTTCCATCAGGGTTTCGAGCAGTTCTTCCATGCGGTCCAGCGGCCACGCGTTGGGGCCATCGGACAGCGCCTTGGACGGATCCGGGTGGGTCTCGGCGAACAGGCCTGACACCCCCACAGCGACCGCCGCACGCGCCAGCACCGGCACGAACTCGCGCTGGCCACCGGAGCTGTTGCCCTGCCCGCCCGGCAGCTGTACCGAATGGGTGGCATCGAACACGACCGGGCAACCGGTATCGCGCATCACCGACAGCGAACGCATGTCACTGACCAGGTTGTTGTAGCCGAAGCTGGCGCCGCGCTCGCAGACCATGATGTCCTGGTTGCCGGTCGCCTTGGCCTTCTCCACGACAGGCTTCATGTCCCACGGGGACAGGAACTGGCCCTTCTTGATGTTGACCGGCTTGCCGGTGGCACACACCTTGGTGATGAAATCGGTCTGGCGCACCAGGAAGGCCGGCGTCTGCAGCACGTCCACCACCGAGGCCACTTCGTCCATCGGGGTGTATTCGTGCACGTCGGTCAGCACCGGCACGCCGATCTGCTTCTTCACTTCGGCCAGGACCTTCAGGCCTTCTTCCATGCCCGGACCGCGGAAGGCGGTGCCCGAGGTGCGGTTGGCCTTGTCGAAGCTCGACTTGAAGATGAAGTTGATGCCGAGGCGATCGGTGATTTCCTTCAACTTGCCCGCCACGTCCAGCTGCAGCTGCATCGACTCGATCACACACGGGCCGGCGATCAGGAACAGGGGCTGGTCCAGCCCGACGTCGAATCCACACAGTTTCATGGCATTTCCTTGTTGTCCGGCAAACGCTGGCCAGGCCAGCCGCCGTGGGTGATTAGCGCTCTGCAATGGGGGCATGCGGCCCCCACTGCAAGTGCGTGGCCGCGATCAGGCGGCGGCGTCCTGGGCCAGCTTGCCACCGGCCTTGCGTTCGCGCGCGGCGCGGATGAAGCCGATGAACAGCGGGTGGCCCTCGCGCGGCGTGGACAGGAACTCCGGGTGCGCCTGGCAGGCCAGGAACCACGGGTGCTGGTCGCGCGGCAGCTCGATGACTTCCACCAGGGTGTCATCCATCGACTTGCCGGCGATCACCAGGCCCGCATCTTCCAGCTGGGTGCGGTAACGGTTGTTGAACTCGTAACGGTGGCGGTGACGCTCGGAGACCACGTCCTTGCCGTACAGCTCGCGGGCCAGGGTGCCCGGCTTCAGGCGCTGCTCCTGCAGGCCCAGGCGCATGGTGCCGCCCAGATCGCTCTTGTCGTCGCGCTTCTCGACATCGCCGGTGGCGGTGCGCCATTCGGTGATCAGGCCGATCACCGGGTTCGGCGACTGGCGGTCGTTCTCGGTGCTGTTGGCACCGTCCAGACCGGCCACGTGGCGGGCGAAATCGACCACTGCGGCCTGCATGCCGTAGCAGATGCCGAAGTACGGCACGCTCTGCTCGCGGGCGAACTGCGAGCTCAGCACCTTGCCTTCGAAGCCACGGTCGCCGAAGCCGCCCGGCACCAGGATGCCGTCGACATCCTTGAGCGCGGCCAAGTCGCTGTCTTCCAGCTCCTGTGCTTCCAGCCACTTCAGGTTGACCTTGGTGCGCTGGCGCAGGCCGCCGTGCTTGAGGGCCTCGCCGACCGACTTGTACGCATCCTGGTGATCGACGTACTTACCGACCACCGCGATGGTGACCTCGTCCAGCGGGTGCAGGGTGGCATCCACCGCCGCTTCCCACTCGGCCAGGTCGGCCGGGCCGGCCTTGTCGCCGAGCTTGAGCTGGTTGATGACGATGTCATCCAGGCCCTGCGCGTGCAGGCCCATCGGGATGCGGTACAGCACGTCCACGTCCGGCACGCTGATCACGGCACGCTCGGAGACGTTGGTGAACTGGGCGATCTTGCGGCGCTCCGAGTCCGGCACGACCTGCTCGGAACGGCACAGCAGCACGTCCGGTTGGATGCCGATCGAGCGCAGTTCCTTGACCGAGTGCTGGGTGGGTTTGGTCTTCAGCTCACCGGCAGCGGCGATGTACGGCACCAGGGTCAGATGCATGAACAGCGCCTTCTCCGGGCCGCGCTCGGTGCGCACCTGGCGGATCGCCTCCAGGAACGGCAGCGACTCGATGTCGCCCACGGTGCCGCCGATCTCCACCAGCGCCACGTCGAAGCCTTCGGTGGCCTCGTCCATGCAGCGGCGGATTTCATCGGTGATGTGCGGGATGACCTGCACGGTGGCGCCGAGGTAGTCGCCGCGACGCTCCTTACGGATCACGTTCTCGTAGATGCGGCCGGTGGTGACCGAGTTCTTGCGGCTCAGGCGGGTGCGCACGAAGCGCTCGTAATGACCCAGGTCCAGGTCGGTCTCGGCGCCGTCATCGGTGACGTAGACCTCACCGTGCTGGAACGGGCTCATGGTGCCCGGGTCGACGTTGATGTACGGATCGAGCTTCATCATCGTCACCCGCAGGCCGCGGGCCTCGAGGATGGCGGCAAGCGACGCGGCGGCAATGCCTTTGCCGAGCGAGGACACTACGCCGCCGGTTACGAAGATCAAGGGAGTCATGGCTGGGGGTGTCCTGTCAGGAAGGGGGAAACGGCGCCGGCGCGCGGGGCGACGGACGACGTAAAGGGGGAAATCGGGACGATCCGGCTGGCCGCGGCATCTTCACGCGCCAAGGTCGGGATCAGGGGGGATACGGTGCGGGAGTGGGTCAGCGACGTCGGGTCAGCCGTGCCGGCCGCTGTCTGGACCGTCACCTCCTGCCTACCCTGCTGGCGATCGCGCACGATCAGGCCAGTCCATTCGCTGATGGATGACACGCACTACTCCCGGAAAGCCATAGTTTACAGATTGACGGCCTCCAGCCCAAGGGGCGGATGACGGTCTTCACATAAAAAGAAGAGCCCCGGCGCGATACCGGGGCTCATGTTGGATACTTTTTCAGATCCCCAGGTCTCTCTGGTGGAGAGCCCCCTTGGAGTTCAAGGGGGCGCGCCGACAGGCGCGGGGATGTGGAGGAGAGGGTGAGCGGGGCCCACGGTTTGCCGCGCAAACCGTGGGGAAGCGTCAGCGCGAAGCGCTTATCGCTTCTTCCGCGCTTCTTCTTCCTCTTCCTTCTGCGGGACCTGCTCGCCCTTGGCCTTCATTTCGGCCGTGGCGGCGGCCCGGCGCTTGGCCTTGGCATCCGCCTCAGCCTGCGCCTTGTCGGCCTGTTCGCCCTGCTGCGGCGTGGGCTGGCCCTGTCCGGCGTTCTGCGCCAGTGCCATGGGCACGGCCACCACGGCGGCGGCGGCGATGGCAACGATGGTCAGCAACTTCTTCATGGGGTGCTCCTCGCGGTATGGCATGGAATGGGGGCGCCGGAGGGTCCGGTTTCCCATCGCAGACAGTCTATCGCGCCCCGGTCGGCCGCCCCCTGAACGTGTGGCGTGCAAAAAAGCCGTCCAGACCGCAAACTTCGCCGTCGCATTGCGCTTTATGAAGACAGATGAACGCCCGCTATAACGCCGCCGATATTGAAGTCCTGTCCGGCCTGGACCCGGTCAAGCGCCGCCCCGGCATGTACACCGACACCGCGCGCCCGAACCATCTGGCGCAGGAAGTCATCGACAATGCCGTCGACGAAGCCTTGGCCGGACACGCCCACACGGTCGAAGTCACGCTGTTCAAGGACGGCAGCTGCGAAGTCAGCGATGACGGCCGTGGCATGCCCGTGGACATCCACCCCGAGGAGAAGATCCCCGGCGTCGAACTGATCCTGACCCGCCTGCACGCGGGCGGCAAGTTCAACAACAAGAACTACACCTTCTCCGGCGGCCTGCATGGCGTTGGTGTCAGCGTGGTCAACGCGTTGTCCACCCTGGTCGAAGTGCATATCAAGCGCGACGGCAGCGAACACCGCATCACCTTCCGCAACGGCGACCGCGCCACCCCGCTGGAAGTGGTCGGCAGCGTCGGCAAGAAAAACACCGGTACCCGCGTGCGCTTCTGGGCCGATCCGAAGTACTTCGATACGCCCAAGTACAACCTGCGTGGGCTGCGTCACCTGCTGCGCGCCAAGGCCGTGCTGTGCCCGGGCCTGACCGTGAAGCTTCTCGATGAAGCCACCGGCGAGCAGGACACCTGGTACTACGAAGATGGCCTGAGCGATTACCTCAAGGCAGAACTGGGCGAGCGCGAGATGCTGCCGGCCGACCTGTTCGTGGGTCACCTGAAAAAAGAGAACGAGATCGTGGACTGGGCCCTGGCCTGGATCCCCGAGGGCGAACTGGTCCAGGAAAGCTACGTCAACCTGATCCCGACCGCCCAGCACGGCACCCACGCCAACGGCCTGCGTACCGGCCTGACCGAGGCGCTGCGCGAGTTCTGCGACTTCCGCAACCTGCTGCCGCGTGGCGTCAAGCTGGCCCCGGAAGATGTCTGGGACCGCGTGTCGTTCGTGCTGTCGCTGAAGATGACCGACCCGCAGTTCAGCGGCCAGACCAAGGAACGCCTGTCCTCGCGTCAGGCGGCCGGGTTCGTTGAAGGCGCCGCGCACGATGCCTTCAGCCTGCTGCTCAACCAGAACGTCGCATTGGGCGAGCAGATCGCGCAGCTGGCCATCGAACGCGCCAGTGCGCGCCTGAAGACAGAAAAGCTGGTGACCCGCAAGAAGGTCACCCAGGGCCCTGCCCTGCCCGGCAAGCTGGCCGACTGCATCAGCCAGGACCTGTCGCGCACCGAGCTGTTCCTGGTCGAAGGCGACTCCGCCGGCGGCAGCGCCAAGCAGGCGCGTGACAAGGACTTCCAGGCCATCCTGCCGTTGCGCGGCAAGATCCTCAACACCTGGGAAGTGTCCTCGGGCAGCGTGCTGGCCTCTGAGGAAGTGCATAACCTGGCCATCGCGATCGGCTGCGACCCGGGCAAGGAAGACATCGCCGGGCTGCGCTACGGCAAGGTCGTCATCCTGGCCGACGCCGACTCGGACGGCCTGCACATCGCAACCCTGCTGACCGCGCTGTTCCTCAAACACTTCCCGGCGCTGGTCGATGCCGGCCACGTGTTCGTGGCAATGCCGCCGCTGTTCCGTGTCGACGTGGGCAAGCAGGTGTTTTACGCCCTGGACGAGGAAGAGAAGCGCACGATGCTGGACAAGATCGAGCGCGAGAAGATCAAGGGCCAGATCAGCGTGACCCGCTTCAAGGGCCTGGGTGAAATGAACCCGCAGCAGCTGCGCGAGTCCACCATCCATCCCGATACGCGCCGCCTGGTGCAGCTGACCATCGATGACGGCGAGCAGACCCATTCGCTGATGGACATGCTGCTGGCCAAGAAGCGCGCCAGTGACCGCAAGGGCTGGCTGGAAAAGAAGGGCGATCTGGCTTCGCTGGAAGTCTGATCGGCCGGTCGTGACATTCCGGTCGGTTGTGCCATTGAAAAACCCGCCTTCGGGCGGGTTTTTTCTTGGGTTGCGTGGTGCGTGATGGCACGCAAGGCGTGCGACACGGCGCGCGAGCCGCTACCGTGGCCGCAGCTCGATCACAGGACCCCACATGCCGTTCGACCCGACCCTGCAGCTGGACAGCGCGCGCCTGGTAGTAAGCCCGATCCGCGCGGCAGACGCCCAGGCGTTGTTCGCGATCCAGTCCGACCCGGCGGGCATGCGCTACTGGAACCACGCGCCCTGGACCGACCTCAAGCAGGCTTACGTGCAGATCCTCGACGATCTCGCCGCCCTGGACGCGGGCACGCAGCTCAAGCTGGCGATCCGTGAGCAAGCGGACGGGCCGCTGCTGGGCATCGTGGTGGTCTTTGCCATCGACGAGACGTCCAGGCGCGCGGAAATCGGGTATCACCTCGCTGTACACGCGCAGGGCAAGGGCTACATGCACGAGGCGTTGTCACGGTTCGTGACGTACCTGTTCGACACCCTGCGCCTGCGTCGGCTGGAAGCGGAGATCGATCCACGCAATGTGCCCTCGGCGACGGTGCTGGAGCGACTCGGCTTCCAGCGCGAGGGGCTGCTGCGGGAACGCTGGCGGGTCGCCGGCGAGGTCTCCGATTCAGCCCTCTACGGCCTGCTGGTACGCGAGTGGCAGGATCGGGCCGACCCAGCGCCGCGTTAGAACCGGGGCGACGCAATTCTGCGTGTACCGGCCTGGCCCCGCCCTGTCGGGCACACTCGCTCCCACGAAAAAGCCCGCCTTCCGGCGGGCTTTTCGATGTTCAACCGTGCAGACCGATCAGGCCCAGCCGAACATTTCAAACAGACGCAGGATCAGGTACGCACACCCGCCGGCAGCCGGGATGGTCAGGATCCACGCCCACACGATCCGCTCGATCACGCCGAAGCGCAGCGAACGCGGGTTCTTGGCGAAGCCCACGCCCATGATCGCGGTGGAGATGCTGTGGGTGGTCGAGACCGGCATGCCGAAGTGCGCCGCCACCGTCAGGATCGTGGCCGAGCTGGTTTCCGCCGCGAAGCCATGGATCGGGTGCAGCTTGACCATCTTGTGGCCCAGCGTCTTGATGATCTTCCAGCCACCCGACGCGGTGCCGGCGGCCATCACCACGGCGCAGGTCAGCACGATCCACATCGCGATGCCGTCACCGGCGCTTGCATCCGGGTGCATGAAGGCCAGCCAGGACGGCAGGTCGTTCAGCGCACCGGTCGCCTCGGCGCCGATCAGGGTCATGGCGATGATGCCCATGGTCTTCTGCGCATCGTTGTGGCCGTGGGCAAAGCCCATGTAGGCCGCCGATACGATCTGCGCCTTGCCGAAGAACGCATTGACGATGCGCGGGCGGGCCAGACGGCCCAGGAACCCACCGATCTTGGCCATGCCCGCGATCAGGCCCCACAGCAGCAGCATCACCGCGATGCCGAGCAGGAAGCCGGCGATCGGCGAGGTGATCATCGGCAGGAACACCTTCCACAGCAGGCCCTTGTTCTGGGCCCAGGTGCCGATGCGCTCGGACCAGATCAGGGCATCCCAGTTGTTGTGGGCGGCGGCCAGGCCGGCGCCGCACAGGCCGCCGATCAGGGCGTGCGAGGACGAGGACGGCAGCCCTTTCCACCACGTGATCAGGTTCCAGATGATGCCGCCCAGCAGCGCACACAGGATCACCTGCGGGGTCACATCGACCACATTGGTGTTGAGCAGGCCCGAGGCGATGGTCAACGCGACGGCGGTGCCGGTCAGCGCGCCGATCAAGTTCATGAACGCGGCGAGCATCACCGCCCAGCCGGGCGAGAGCACTTTGGTCGCCACCACGGTGGCGATGGAGTTGGCGGTGTCGTGGAAGCCGTTGATGAACTCGAAAACGAGCGCGGCCAGGATCACCACCAGGACAAGGGTCAGCATGCTGTGGCGTCCGTCAGCTGTTCTTCAAGACGATCTGGTAGGCCACCACGCCGGCCTCGCGGCAACGATCGATGGCCTTTTCCAGGATCTCGAAGAATTCCTTGAGCAGGAACATCTGCAGGCTGTCCAGGCGGCCGGAGTAGATGTCGCGGTACAGCTCGAGCATCAGCCGGTCGGCTTCGTTTTCCAGCGAGCGCAGCTTCTCATTGAGCGCGGTCATCCGGTCCAGGTTCATGTGGCGCAGGTCGTTGACCATCTCCACCACCACGCTGGCCGCCTGTTCCAGCATCGCCGCGCGCGGCGCGAAATCGATGTGCTCCAGGTGCTGGGTGGCCAGCGAATAGCGATCAGCGAACTTCTCGATCTGCTTGGGAATCTTGTACAGCGCCGAGCCCAGCGCTTCGATGTCTTCGCGCTCGATCGGGGTCATGAAGCTGTCGACCAGCGCCTGGCTGATCTTGTCCGAGGCCGCGCGCTCGCGCAGGCGGGCCAGCTTGAAGGCGTCCAGCGCCGGCTGGCGGTCCGCTTCGCGCAGCATGGAGTGCAGCGCCTTGGAACTGTCCTGGGCGGCCTGGGCAGCCTCGTCCAGCAGGGTGTAGAACTGTTTGCCGGAGCCAAAAATGGTCTGCAGAGAGAACATTGAGAAACCTATTCGCCGTCGAGGAAGGACGGCACCGGGCGGAATTATGACGGTTTGATGTCTGTTCCGGGTACTCCCCCCTTCTTCACGCTGGGACGGCCCCGTCTGAACGACTCTGTTTACCCCCCTGCCCCGGCCTTTTGTTAAGATGCGCGGGCACCTTCGGGTGCACTCTATGGACGACGACCCTTACCCCCCGCCGCACCGCCGCGCTTACGCGCCCTCCGGTAGCCGACATCGCTTGAACACGCCCTCCCTGCCACCAACCGGGGAAGTCGCCCGTGTTTGAACTGATTATTGTCCTCGCCCTGATCCTGCTCAACGGCTTCTTCGCCATGTCCGAGATGTCGGTCATGACCTCGCGCAAGAGCCGCCTCAAGCAGATGGCGGGCTCCAGCAAGCGCGCCGAGCGTGCGCTGGCCCTGTCCGAGAAGCCGGAGAGCTTCCTGTCCACGGTCCAGATCGGCATCACCCTGATCGGCATCCTGACCGGCGTGTTCGGCGGTGAGGCGATCGGCCTGGCCATCGCCGAGTGGCTGCATGGCATCGTCCCGGCCTTTGCGTACTCCAGCGAGGTCGGCAAGGCGCTGGCGGTCGCCCTGATCACCTTCCTGACGCTGATCTTCGGCGAACTGGTCCCCAAGCGGTTGGCGATCACCCGCTCGGAGGACATCGCCGGGCTGGTTGCATGGCCGATGGGCTGGCTCTCCCGGATCGCGTTCCCGGCGGTGTGGCTGCTCTCGCACAGCACCCGGCTGGTGTTGCGCGTGCTTGGCCTGGGCAAGGACGAGGCGGCCTCGGTGACCGAAGAAGAGATCCGCATGCTGGTGGCCGAGAGCCACGAGGCCGGCGTGATCGATGCCCATGAGCGCGACATGATGAATCGCGTCATGCGCCTGGGCGACCGTACTGCCGACAGCCTGATGACCCCGCGCAACCGGATTGCGTGGCTGGATACCGCGGCCGACCCGGAAAAGAACCTGGCCACCATGCGCGAGAACGAGTTCTCGCGTTACCCGGTGTTCCGCGACAATGACCAGGACATCGTCGGCGTGCTGGAGGTCAAGAGCCTGGTGACCCGCCTGGTACGCGATGACCATTCGCTGTTCCAGAACCTGCGCGAGCCGCTGTACGTTTCAGAGTCCACCCACGCGATGAAGCTGCTGGAGATCTTCCGCGAGGAACAGCAGTCGATGGCCCTGGTGGTGGACGAATACGGCGAGATCCAGGGCCTGGTTACCATCAGCGACCTGATGGGCGCGGTGGTCGGCCGCCTGCAGTCGGTGGAGAACGTGGACGAGGACGCGCTGGTCGTCACCCGCGAGGACGGCTCGTTCCTGGTCGATGGCTCGCTCTCGATCGAGGACCTGCGCGAACTGATGGGCAACGCCGAGTTGCCCGATGCCGACGATGGCGACTACTACACGCTGGCCGGCATGTGCATCCACTATTTCGGCCGCATCCCGCATGCGGGTGAGTACTTCGACTGGGCCGGCTGGCGCATCGAGATCGTGGATCTCGACGGCGCCCGTGTCGACAAGCTGCTGCTGCGCACCCTGAGCGAAGACGAAACCGATGACATCACCGGCTGAGCCGACCCCGCCGGACCCGACGCGGCCGCAGTACCGCAACGAGGGTATCCGTACCCTGCTGGCGATGTTCGACCACGGGGATCCGGAGGAACGGCTGCTGCTCGGTCAGATCCTGCAGAACCTGCAGCAGAGCGCGTTCGGCGTGTTCCTGTTCGTGGCGATCCTGCCGGCCTTCATCCCGATCCCGGGCCTCGGCGGTGCGGTCAGTGGACCGCTGGTGGTGCTGATCGGCGCGCAGATGCTGTGCGGCATGCGCCGGCCCTGGCTGCCCGGCTTCATCAGCAACCGCGGGCCCAAGCGCGGGACAATGCATCGGTTCCTTGAACGGATCAACGGACCGTTGCGGCGGCTGGACCGCCTGCTCAAGCCGCGGATGCCGGCGCTGCTGGTACCGCTGCCGGCGCACGCCTTCAGCGGCCTGCTGCTGATCCTGATCGGCGTGCTGTTGTCGCTGCCGATCCCGCTCACCAACTATCTGTTCGGCTTCCAGTTGCTGCTGTTCGCGTTGGCGCTGCTTGAGCGCGATGGCGTGCTGATGCTGCTCAACTGGATCGGCGCGGTGGCTGCCGTGTTGTTCTTCGGCTTCAGTTCGGGGCAGCTGGTGGGCTATACGGTGGATCTGTTCCAGCGCTGGTTTGGCTGAGCAAGCGGGGCCGCGTCGAGCGCGGGGAACGGCTGACGGAGCGAAGCAAGGCAAGAGACGACGTCAACAAAAACGGCGCTGCCCCATGTCGGGGCAAGCGCCGTTCTTGCGGAGCGAACAGCATCGGGCGCGTGGCCGATGCGTTGAACCTGCTTAAACGCCGGGCTTGAGATCCACCGTGCCAGTGTCGGACATCGCGCCCGGATCATCGGTCACCGCCGACAGCACGAAATACAGTGCCTTGCCGAGCAGGCCGCCGGGGCCATCCCAGTACTCGGCCGATTCGGCGCTGACGTGGATCAGGCGCAGGTTCGGGTCGTCCTTGCCGCCGGGGAAGAAGACCTTCATCGCCGGCGACCAGAGTTCGTCGATCTTGGCCCGGTCATGGACCACGCGCGCGGTGCCCGAGACCGACACGTAGGTGTTGCCCGACGGCGAAGCGTAGGCCACGTTGACGCGCGGGTTGGCGGTGATTTCCGCGATCTTCGGGCTGTCAGCCCCGGTGGCGAACCACAGGTCGCCATCGAATTCGACTTCCTGGGTGCCCAGCGGACGGCTGAACAAGCGCCCGTCCGCACCGACCGTGGTGAACATCGCGATGTCCACATCGCGGATCAGTTCGGCCAGTTGTTTGATGTGCTGCTGGCGATCATGTTCGGCCATGAGGTGGCTCCTGTAAGGGGAGCCCCCATCACAGCCGATCGGCGGCTACGGCGACGTGAACCGCGCGGTCACGCCTTCTTCGCACGGCGCGCCGATGTCACACCTGCAGCGCGCGCCAAGCCTGCATCGCCAGCCCGAACGAGCGCTTGCGCGCGGCGTGGTCGTAGATGTTGGCCGTGACCAGCACTTCATCCGGCTTGTGCCGAGCCACGAACGCGGCAAGGCCTTCCTGCACCTGCTGCACGTCGCCGACCACCGCACAGGCCAGTGCGCTCTGCACACCGGCCTTTTCGTGCGGCTGCCAGAAGGCTTCGATGTCGTCGATCGGCGGCGGAATCAGACCCGGCAGGCCACGACGCAGATTGACGAAACTCTGCTGCTGGGTGGTGAACAGACGCTTGGCCTCGGCTTCGGAATCGCTGGCGACCACGTTCAGGCCCAGCACCGCATAAGGCGCATCAAGATATTGCGAGGCGCGGAATTCGCGACGGTAGACCGCCAGCGCTTCATCCATCGCGTCCGGCGCAAAGTGCGAGGCGAACGCGAACGGCAGCCCCATCGCCGCCGACAGCCGCGCACTGAACAGACTCGAACCCAGCAACCACACCGGCACCGGAATGCCCGCGCCGGGCACGGCGCGAACCGCCTGGCCCTTCTGGGCCGGCTCGAAGTAATGCAGCAGCTCGCGCACGTCCTGCGGGAACTGATCAGCACTGTCGAAGTAACGACGCAGTGCGCGGGCGGTGGGCTGATCGGTGCCGGGCGCGCGGCCCAGGCCAAGATCGATGCGATCCGGATACAGCGAGGCCAGCGTGCCGAACTGCTCGGCGACCTGCAGCGGCGAGTGATTGGGCAGCATGATGCCGCCGGCACCGACGCGGATGCGCTTCGTGCCCCCGGCCACATGGCCGATCAGTACCGCGGTGGCGGCGCTGGCGATGCCGGGCATGTTGTGGTGCTCGGCCAGCCAATAGCGGTGGAAGCCCCAACCTTCGGCGTGCTGGGCCAGGTCCAGCATGTTGGCGAAGGCCTGCGTGGTGTCGCTGCCTTCGCAGACCGGCGCCAGATCAAGAATCGACAGCTGCATCATGAATGCTCGTTCCAACCAGGAGATATCCCACTGAGATGGGGCTGTCCGGCCGGTTTGCCACCGTCCACAAGGCGCAGATGGCAAGACGCTGATTTCTGTCTCGCGACGATTCAGGACAATCAGCGCCGTGAAGACGGCTCAGGCGGCGCCGGCGTTCTGGTCGACCAGCGGCTGCAGGGCCGGATCCAGCGCCACGCGCTCGTCGAAGACGAAGCAGCGGCCGTCATAGCCCTCACCACCCACGGCCTCGAAATAGCCCAGAATGCCGCCGTCCAGCTGCAGGACGTTGTCCATGCCGTCGTTGCGCATCCACAGCGCCGCCTTCTCGCAGCGGATGCCGCCGGTGCAGAAGCTGACCACCGTGCTGTCCTTGAGCGCCTCGCGGTGCGGGGCCAGGGCTTCGGGCAGATCGGTGAACTTGGTGATCGGCAGCACCAGTGCGTCCTGGAAGGTGCCGTACTCGATCTCCTGGGTATTGCGCGTATCCAGCATCACCACCGGCTTGCCGGCGTCGTCGTGCCCCTGGCGCAGCCAGCGCTGCACCGTGACCGGGTCGATCGACGGCGCGCGTGGGTAGGCCAGCGGCTGGCCATCGTCGATGCGGAAACTGATGATCTCCGGCTTGACCTTGGCCTTGAGCCGGGCGAACGGCTGCATGTGGCTGTAGCTGGTCTTCACGCGCAGCCCGGCAAACCGCGCATCCGCGCGCAGGGCGGCGTAGAAGCCGTCGATCGCCGGCTCGGCGCCGGCCAGGAACAGGTTGATGCCCTCGCCCGCCACCAGGATCGTGCCACGCAGCTGCGCGGCGGTTGCCCGCTCCAGCAGGAGCGCACACAGCGCGTCCGGGTCGGCGACGGGGGTGAAGTGGTAAGCGGCGGTATTGGCGATCATCCCGCCATTTTAGCCGCTGGGCAGGCGCTACGCCTGAGCGGCGCTGGAATCAGCCGCGCAGCAGCACGAACGGCAGCAGCACCAGCGCGGTCGCGACGGCCATGCCGACCAGCACCGCCACCACGAACACCGGGCGCCGCCGGATCAGGCTGCCGAAGGTCTCGGCGGTGCCGTCGCGCAGCGCGGCCTCACGCTCACCGCGGACGCGCTCGCCGCGTGCCTGCTGGTACTCGCCCATCAGGTCCTTGGCCCGAGGGTGATCAGCGTCATCGCGGACCCAGATCCCGCCAAAGGAAATCCCCCAGGGGCTGGGCTCGGTGCGGTAGTGGGCGATGCCCGCCTTGTCCAGCAGGGCGGTGACATCCTGGATTTCATCGTCCGCGACATTGCGCAGGTTGAGCAGCAGTTTCGACATGCGCCCATGATAGCGCCCGGCGATGCGCTACCCTTGCGTCCCCCGTTTTCTGGATCCGGAGCCCGCCCATGCGCCGTCTGCCGCGTTACCTGCTCGCCCCCCTGATGTTGTCGCTGCTGGCCGCCTGCACCCCGCCCGGCCCGCCGCCCGGTGGCAGCATCGCGCAGTTCGAGAAAATCGATACCCAGCCGGGCACCGGCGCCGAGGCCACGCCCGGCAGCAAAGTGACCGTGCACTACACCGGGTGGATCTACGACGAGCGCACCGCCGACAAGCATGGCGACAAGTTCGACAGCTCGGTCGACCGCGGCGAGCCCTTCACCTTCAACCTCGGCCAGGGCCAGGTCATCAAGGGCTGGGACGAGGGCTTCGCCGGGATGAAGGTGGGCGGCAAGCGCACACTGATGATTCCGGCCGAGTACGGCTACGGCGCGCGTGGCGCCGGACCGATCGCACCGAATTCCTCGCTGGTGTTCGATGTCGAACTGCTCGACGTCAAGCCGCGTTGATCCTGCCTGCATGAGCATTGCCCTGGACACCCCACCACGCCGGGTCGCGATCATCGGCGGCGGCCCCGCCGGCCTGATGGCCGCCGAAACCGTGCGCGCCGCCGGCCACGCCGTCGATCTGTACGAGGCCAAGGGTTCGCCCGGCCGCAAGTTCCTGATCGCCGGCAAAGGCGGCCTCAACCTGACCCACTCCGATGCGCGCGACGTGTTCGTTTCGCGCTACCGCGAGCGCGCGGACGCGGTGGGCGGCTGGCTGGCCGATTTCGATGGTGAGGCGCTGCGTGCCTGGGCGCTGGCGTTCGGCGTGGAAACCTATGTGGGCAGTTCAGGACGTGTGTTCCCGGTCGACCGTAAGGCCGCGCCCCTGCTGCGCGGCTGGGTGCGCCGGCTGAAGGAACAGGGGGTGCGTTTCCACGTTCAGCACCGCTGGACCGGCTGGGATGACGCGGGCGCGCTGCGCTTTGAGACGCCCGAGGGCACGACCACGATCACGGCCGATGCGGTGGTGTTCGCGCTCGGCGGTGGCAGCTGGCCGGAGCTGGGCTCGGACGGTGCGTGGGTCGCGCCGATGACCGCCACCGGCATCGACATCGCCCCGCTGCAGCCGGCCAACTGCGGCTTCGACATCGGCTGGACGGCCTATTTCAGCGAGCGCCAGGCCGGTGCCCCGCTCAAGCCGGTGGTGGCGCACTGGACCGATCTGCAGGGTCAGCCGCGCTCGCTGCAGGGCGAATGCGTGATCACCGCGACCGGTATCGAGGGCAGTCTGATCTATGCGCTGTCGGCGGATCTGCGCGACAGCCTGGCCCGCGACGGCCAAGTGACGCTGCAGCTGGACCTGTTGCCGGGCCAGACCGAAGCGCAGGTACTTGAGAAGCTGCAGAAGCCGCGACAGGGCCGCAGTTTCGGCGAAGTCCTTCGCCGCCAGCTCGGGTTGAGCGGCGTGAAGTCGGCCCTGCTGTTCGAGGTGCTGGGCCGCGAGGCCGGGCAATTGCCGCTGGACCAGATCGCGCATGCGCTCAAGCGGCTGCCTCTGGCTCTGCAGCGACCGCGTCCCATCGATGAAGTGATCAGCACGGCAGGTGGCGTACGCCTGGAAGCGCTGGATGCACAGTTGATGCTGCGCGGATGCCCAGGCACGTTCTGCGCCGGCGAGATGCTGGACTGGGAAGCGCCGACCGGCGGCTATCTGCTGACCGCGTGCTACGCCAGTGGGCTGCGCGCCGGGCGTGGCGTGGTGGCGTGGTTGACGCAGGCGTAGACAGCGAGATGCCGGCCAGCGGCCGGCATCAACGCCTGCGCTGCATCCGCACCGAGGCGAGCGACACGCCGCTGGGGTGTGGGTAGCTTTCCTCGCGCAACGCCTCAAAGCCACAGCGACGATAGAACGGGACCGCATTGAGCGAGGCCGACAGCACCAGCGGCCGCGCCGGATCCGCCAGCGCCTCCATGGCCTGCATCACGGTCAGGCCGATGCCACGGCCACCGCAGTCGGGATCGACGAACAGCGCATCGATCTCGTTGCCGGCCAGATCGATCACGCCATAGCCCAGCAGCACGCCGTCAGTGTCTTCGGCGATCACACAGCCACCGGCCGCCAACAGCGCGCGATAGTGTTGCGGCGGCGGTGAGGCCGACCACGGCGCGATCACCTCCGGGGGATAGGCCGCGCTGCACAGTTCACGCACACAGCGCGTGCGCAGCACCCACAGGGCGTCGGCCTCATCGGCACGTCCCACACGCAGTTGAACGGTACGCTCTCCACTCATCGCGACTTGCTCGTCCGCAGCGCCTGGATGCGCGCCGGTGGCTGGAACGAATCACTGCGCGCATCCGCCCAGTAATCGTGGAAGACCGCGTGGTCCGGCACTTTGCGCAGCAGCTCGCCCGGGGACAGATAGCGGTACAGCGAGGCCAGTGAGCGGATCTCCACCGGCGAGACGCGGCGCAGGATGTGCTCCGGGCCCAGCTCAGCGGGATCGTTCAAGCCGGCCGCACACAGCAGGTCGCGCAGCGCGCGCAGGGTGTTCTCGTGGTAGCTGTGCACGCGCGTGGCCTTGTCGGCCGCGTCCAGGTGACGCCAGCGATGCGGGTTCTGCGTGGCGATGCCGGTCGGGCATTTATCGCTGTGACAGCTCAGCGACTGGATGCAGCCCAGCGCGAACATGAAGCCACGTCCGGCATTGCACCAGTCCGCGCCCAGCGCGATGGTGCGTGCGATCTCGAAGGCACTGGTGACCTTGCCCGCCGCACCCACACGGATGCGATCGCGCAGGTCCAGCCCGACCAGAGTGTTGTGCACCAGCAACAACGCTTCGTGCATCGGCACACCCACGTGGTCGATGAACTCGGCCGGCGCCGCACCGGTACCGCCCTCGGCGCCATCGACCACGATGAAATCCGGCAGCAGCCCGGTTTCCTGCATCGCCTTGGCGATACCGAACCACTCCCAGGGATGGCCGATGGCCAGCTTGAACCCGACCGGCTTGCCGCCGGACAGCTCCCGCAGCCGCGCGACGAACTGCAGCAGTTCCACCGGCGTGTTGAACGCACTGTGCTTGGAGGGCGATACGCAATCCACCCCCATCGGCACGCCCCGGGTGATCGAAATCTCTTCGCTTACTTTCGCCGCCGGCAGCACGCCGCCGTGGCCTGGCTTGGCGCCCTGCGAGAGCTTGATCTCGATCATCTTGACCTGATCATGGGTGGCGTTGGCGACGAACTTCGCTTCGCTGAAACCGCCCTTGTCGTCGCGGCACCCGAAGTAACCCGAGCCGATTTCCCAGACCAGGTCGCCGCCCATCTCACGGTGATAGGGCGAGATCGAGCCTTCGCCGGTGTCGTGATAGAAGCTGCCGCGGCGCGCGCCTTCGTTGAGGGCGCGGATCGCGTTGGCCGACAGCGAACCAAAGCTCATCGCCGAGATGTTGAACACACTGGCCGAATACGGCTTGGCACAGTTCGGGCCGATCTGGATGCGGAAATCGTGGTGGCCGATCTCGGTCGGCGCCAGCGAATGGTTGATCCACTCGTAGTCCACCGCATACGTGCTGCGCAGCGTGCCGAACGGCACCACGTCCATCTCGTTCTTGGAGCGCTGGTAGATCAGGGCGCGTTGCTGGCGCGAGAACGGCACGTCCTCCAGATCGCTCTGCACGAAATACTGGCGGATTTCCGGCCCGATCGATTCCAGCCCGTAACGGAAGTGGGCCATCACCGGGTAGTTGCGCCGCAGTGTGCTGCGCTTCTGCAGCATATCCCAGGTGCCCAGCACTGCCAGCAACGCGGTCACGCCGACGCCCCAATACCAGGCGGGCCAGATCGTGGCCAACCACACGCAGACCGGCAACAACAGGATGGCGAGCAGATACGCGAGATAGCGATGCATGGCTTTCCTCAATCAATAGCTGCCCCCGAGTCTACAGGCGGCCGTCCACCACTTCCCGGGGCCATACGGATTTGACGTCGTACACCACGCCCTGCGGCTTGAGCAGCGCGCGCACCTGCGCCGCATCGAAGGCACGGAAACTGTCATGCGCCACCGCCAGCACCACCGCGTCATAGCCGCCGGCATCGGGCGCGGCGACCCACCGTACATCGGCATCGGCAAGCGCCGCCGGTCCGACCCACGGATCCTGCACGTCTACCTGCGCCCCGGTGGCCTGCAGGCGCTGCGCCAGCTCCAGCGCGCGGCTGTTGCGCAGGTCCGGGCAGTTCTCCTTGAAGGTCACGCCCAGCACCAGGACGCGTGCCTGGGCGATGGCGATGTTGCGCGATGCCAGCAGCGCCAGCACGCGTTGTGCGACGTGCTCGCCGACGCGGTTGTTGACCTGGCGCGCAGTGTGGATGAGATCGGGGTGATACCCCATGCTCTCGGACTTGTGCAGCAGATAGTACGGATCCACCCCGATGCAGTGGCCGCCGACGAGGCCGGGGCGGAACGGCAGGAAGTTCCACTTGCTGCCCGCCGCAGCCAACACGTCCTGGGTATCGATGCCGAGCCGATCGAAGATCAGCGCGAGTTCGTTGACCAAGGCAATGTTGACGTCGCGCTGGATGTTCTCGATCACCTTGGCCGCTTCGGCCACGCGGATCGAGGGCGCCGGCCAGGTCCCGGCGGTGATGATGCGTTGGTACAGCGCATCCACCACGGCCGCCGCCTCGGGCGTCGAGCCGGAGGTGATCTTGCGGATGTCCGGCAGCCGGCGCTCGCGGTCGCCCGGGTTGATCCGCTCCGGGCTGTAACCGCAGTAGAAATCTTCGTTGAAGCGCAGCCCCGATCCAGCCTCCAGCAAGGGCACGCAGACTTCCTCGGTGGTGCCGGGGTACACGGTGGATTCGTAGATCACCAGATCGCCCGGCGCCAGCAGCCCGGCGATCAGCGTGCTGGCACTGCGCAGGGGCCCCAGATCGGGCTGCTCATGCGCATCGATCGGCGTCGGCACGGTCACGATGTAGACGTTGCACCCGGCCAGATCCGAGGGGTCGGCGCTGTAGCGCGCATGCACGGCGGCAGCGAGTTCGTCGGCATCCAGCTCGAGCGTGTGGTCATGCCCACGCTGCAGCTCGGCGACGCGCGCCTGGTCGATGTCATAGCCCAGGATCGGCTGCTGCTGGCCAAAGGTCACCGTCAATGGCAGCCCGACGTACCCAAGCCCGATCACACCGATGTGCGGCGTTGCCGATGCGGAAATGGCGCGCGTCATCGCCGCGCTCCATGCAGCGGAACCGGGCCGGCGATCAGGCGGGGCGTCATCAGGGAGGGCTTCATGCGATACAGGCGCCGGGGTACAGGTGATGCAAGCCTAACGCGCCGGCCCCTGCCCCACAAAGAACAAAGCCGCCGCCCGCGGAGAGTACGGACGACGGCCAAAGAAATAATGGTCCAGCTGCGGTTACTACCCTTTCAGACAGCCTCCAAGGGCAAACCCCGCAAGACTGGTCACAGCTGGTAGATACAGAATAGGTCGGCAACCGTGATCGTTGTGTTACGGACAACGTTGATTTGCGTTACGAACCCAACGTTACCGCCGCCGGTTCCAGTTCACCGGAGACGCCGGTCCATGCATCAAGCAGCGCTGCGAACCCAGTAGGCGCCGCCGCGTCCACCGAGGACCGCAACGCAAAGCCTTCCCATGGCAGGTCGATCAACCGCGCCAGTGCGTCCGGTTCTACCGCCGCGGACGCCATCGTCCAGCGTGCGAAATGCCGCGCACCTACCTCGCCGCGGGCCAGCTCACGAAGTCCTTGATGGATGCGCGCGTTGAGCACGCGCTGGAACACCGAATCCACGCCGTCTTCCGGGCCCTCGAAGTACTGCAGGAACCGACGGCCGTCGAACATGAGCACGCCGGTCACCCCCGCCACTTTGTTGAACCCCGTTGCCGCACGCAGAATCTGATCAATGTCAGACGTCTCGATTCCTTCGATAGCGTCGCTGACGTAAGCGACCGCATGCAGCGGCATGAAGGCTTTCCTTGGTGAACCCAACCTGACTATGCCATGAAGCCAACGCAGAGTGTAGACACCGTTACTCCGGCGCCTTTACCTCGAATCCCCGCGCGCGCAGCTGCTCCAGATACCCCCCCGGGGAAACCAGCGATGACACCGGGACGGTGGCAAAGGTCACTGCATTGCGCCCCAGCGCATCGCTCGCGATGCCCAGCCACTTGCGCTGCGCCTGGGCGTCCACGTCGCTCAGGCCGCGGCGGCGACCGAACGCGCTGTTGGCGACCGCATCCACACAGGCGGCGTACTGCCCTTCCACGGCCAGCCGCTGCAACGCCTCGACATCCCCCACCGACCAGGCATTGGCGCGTTCGGCCAGCAGCGGCAGCCCGTGTTCGACCACATCCAGCGTGCGGCGGAAGCACTCCAGGTCCTGCAGTGCCGTACCGCGCACTTCCTTGAGCGCTTGCCGGGGATCGGCGATCTTGATTTCGACCCGGGTCTGCACCGGTTTCAGACCGTGCGCTTTGGCGGCCTTCTCCACCACCTTGGACACCGGCGAGGAACGGCCCAGGCCGACATCCTTCAGCGCAGCGGCGTAGAGCTGGGTGGCCGCCACCAGCGGACGATCCTTTTCGATGCCACCATCGCGACCGATATGGCGCTGTTTGAGCTGTGCCCAGCGCGCGTACAGATCCGGGGGCAGCACCTCGCGCAACGTGCGCCCGTCCGGATCGCGGGCGGCCTTCAACGCCGAAGGCACCAGCGTCAGCCGACCGAAGAAGCCGACATCGGCATCCAATCCCCAGCCAGGCGAGCCGAGCACTTCCTGCGCACTGCCGATCACGGCCTGCACCTCGTCGGCCCGCCACTCCAGCTTGGCCGGCAGCGGTGACACCGTGCCAAGAATCCACAGCGTGTGGCCGGCGCTGTTGCGGACCTGCCACATGCCCGGGCCAGGCTGTTCACCGGAGACCACCACCGGGGCCAGATCGATCACGTCCCCCGCCGGGGGCACCGTCGTCTGCGCCCGTACCGCGCCGCTCAGCAGCAGCCCCATGCTCAACATCAGTGCTGTCCGTGCACGTACCGAGTTCGCCATATCACGTGTCCTTGTCCGGGATGGTGCGCAGCGTAGGGCGGCGCGAAAGGAAATGCGTAAAGTTTGCGTTGCCCGGACCATGTCTCCCCGCAGCGGGAACGAACGAGGGCAGCCCCATGGCTGCCCCCGCGTCATCGGCGCTCACCTTGACCAGGCGAGCGGCCCGGTCAGAACTCGCGCCAATCGCCGTCGACCGTCGCCGCCGGCACCTGCCGCAGCGGGGTCACCGTAGCGCGGCCGGGACGCGGCTGGGCGGACGCCGGCACCGATGCCTTCAGTGACGAGGCAGCGCCACGCGCGGCCATCGGCTGCGTCTGTACGCCGCCCTGGGCCGCCAGGCGGAAGCGCGCTACCGCGCCGGTCAGGGCAATGGCCTGCTCCTCCATCGAGCGCGCTGCAGCCGTCGCCTCTTCCACCAGCGCCGCGTTCTGCTGGGTGGTTTCGTCCAGCTGCACCACCGTCTGGCTGACCTGCTCGATGCCGGCCGACTGCTCCTGCGACGCGGCCGAAATCTCGGCCATGATGTCGGTGACCTTCTGCACCGAGGTGACGATCTCGGTCATGGTCACGCCGGCCTTGTCGACCAGGCCCGCACCGATGGCCACCTTGTCCACCGAGTCCTCGATCAGCTCCTTGATCTCCTTGGCCGCACCGGCCGAGCGCTGCGCCAGCGTGCGCACTTCACTGGCGACCACCGCAAAGCCCCTGCCCTGCTCCCCGGCGCGTGCCGCTTCCACCGCAGCATTCAAGGCCAGGATGTTGGTCTGGAACGCGATGCCGTCGATCACCGTGATGATGTCGGCGATCTTCTTGGACGAGGCCTCAATGCCGCGCATCGTGACCACCACGTCCTGCACCACCTGGCCCCCTTCGGAGGCCACCGCACCGGCGCCGATCGCCAGCTGATTGGCCTGGCGGGCATGCTCGGCGTTCTGGCGCACGGTCGAGGTCAGCTCCTCCATCGAGGCCGCCGTCTCCTCCAGGTTGGCAGCCTGCTGCTCGGTGCGACGGGACAGGTCGTTGTTGCCGCTGGCGATTTCCACCGCGGCGGTATTGATGCTGCCCGCCGCCACCTGGATGCTGCCGATGATGCCGGTCAGCTGGCCGACCGTGGTATTGGCATCGTCGCGCATCCGGGCAAACACCCCCTGGAACTCGCCTTCCATGCGCACAGTGAGGTCACCCGCCGCAATCGCCTTGAGCAGTTCCGAAAGCTGGCGAAGATTCTCGTCGCTGATCTGCATCATCGTGTTCAGGCGCTCGATCATCACCTTGAACTCGTGATCGAAGGCGGCGGCATCGCCACGCTGGCTGAAATCACCCGCCGCAGCCGCAGAGGCCAACCGGTGGATCTGGCCGTTGATCGCCGCCAGATTCTGCTTGGTGATGGCCATCGCTTCGGTGAAGCGCGCCTTGTCACCCGGCAGCGCTTCCAGATCCTCGGCCAGATCGCCGACCGCATAGTTGCGCACCACATCAATGATCTTCTGGGTCAGCTCGATGCTGCTGCCCACCAGTGCATTCGTGCCGCCGGCGATTCGACCGAAATCACCCGGGAAGGCCGAGGCATCGATACGGTAGGCCAGTTCACCCAGATCATGGCGATGCGCCATCTCCTGCTGTGCGGCGGAGAAGGCGCGCAGGCGCTGGGTCATCGCATCCATGCTGGCAAGCAGCTGCCCGGTTTCATCCCGACTGGTGTTACCGACCGTGGTATCGAACCGTCCATCGGCAATCGACCGGGAGACATCCATCGCGCGCCGCAACGGCCCCACCAGGCTGCGCGTGATCAGCCAGGCCAGCAACCCACCCGCTACCAGGGCCACCAAGGCGAAGGTGATCAACAGGCTGCGTGAGGTCCGGATGGATGCGTTGACGATCGCCGCGCTTTCGGCGTTGCGACGCTCCTGCAGCTCCACCGCCGACTGGATGGCTGCAGAGCGGGCCGCCATCAACGGCTCGGCCTCGCCGTAGAGCAGGCTGATCGCCGCCACATCATCATTGGCGGTGGCCCGCTCGATGATCTGGTTGTGCGCTGCCACTGCCGCATCCTGTGCGTCCCGGATCGCCTGCTTGGCCTGCATGCCTTCGGCATTGTGGGGGATCGCGTCCAGGTCCTCACGCGCTTTGGCGTAGGCAGCGCGGGTCTGCTGGATCCGCTCCAGGATCGCCGGGCCGTTCGCTTCGCCGTCCAGAATCAGATCGCGCAGGTTGCGCTCGTTCTGGTAATTGCTGCCGCGCATGGTGGTGAGCAGCGACATCTTTTTGCCGTTCGTTTCAATCTCGCTCACTTGTTGGCCGATCCGGGCGGCCTGGTAAAGCGCCAGCGAGGATGAGGAAATCAGCAGAATCAGAAGAATCCCGAAGCCCACGGCGAGCTTGCTGCCGACACGCATGTGTTTGAAGTAGTCCATTTCGTTGCATCCGCTATATCGTCACGTAGTGACACCGGAACCCAATGACGGCGTCACGATTAATAGCTTGAGTCAATGATTTACCGTGGCGAACAGCCCATTCCGTGATCGAATACCGATGAGTTTTCTTATTTTCTGCGCTGTTCGCGAGCACCCCGCCAAAGTTCCGGCAGTGCGCGTGATGGGCGACGTTTTGCTGCACAGCAACAACCTGTTGTCGATCCGCACGACGCGCCAATGGACCGTCGCTGTGACGCCCGTCGCGGCGATTATCTGAGACAAAATCGCCGCCGACATCTCGTTTCTGTGACCGAGTACCGAAATCGGGGCCACGCATCCATCCGCCTGCGTACGTCACCCCGTGACGGCAACGCCACTCTGATGGTGTCGATAATCGTGATCTGCGTAGGCGCCTGCGGTTGCATCACCGGACGGAGCGCACGCGTGGCCGCAGCGCGCGCGTGCGCGTCCTGGCTCGTCCAAGCAGGACTCACCGTTTCCGAGGTACTGGGGCACATTCACACAGAAACTGCACAGGACAACGCGTGTGCAGTTGTGGATGACAGGCTGAAAGCCTTGGTGCCCGGGGCCGGAATCGAACCGGCATGGGGTTGCCCCCGGCGGATTTTAAGTCCGATGCGTCTACCAGTTTCGCCACCCGGGCAACGGCGGGCATAGGGTGCCTGATCGCGCCCGATTTTGGAATGCGCATGTGGTCCGCGCGCGCCGCTCAGATCGCGCGGGAGTAGCGCACCGGCTGGTCAGGACGCGCCAGGTAGCGATCAAAGCACATCGCCAGCAGCCGCAGCAGCGGCCGTCCGTGCGCACTCGCGCGCACCACGCCGTGTTCGTATTCGGCCAGGCCATCGGCCTGCAGGGCCGCCAAGGCCGGCAACGCGTCGGCGAAGTAGTGCTCGAAGTCCACACCATGGCGCGCGGCCACTGCGGCGCCGTCCACTTCGCCCTGGCACATCAACTGGCCAATCAGTTCAGCGCGCAGCACATCGTCCCCGTCCAGCTGCAGGCCGCGCCAGACCGGCAACCGGCCAGCATCGACCGCCGCTTCCCACGCCGGTAGGTCGCGCGGGTTCTGGCTGTAGGTCGTGCCGATGTGACTGATCGCGCTGGCCCCCAGGCCAACCAGATCGGTGTCGGCATGTGTGGTGTACCCCATGAAATTGCGGTGCAGCTGCCCAGCACGCTGCGCCCGCGACAGGTCTTCTTCGGGCAGCGCGAAATGGTCCATGCCGATGTACTGATACCCGGCATCGGTCAGCCGCTGTACCGCCAGGCCCAGCAGCGCCAGTTTCTGCTCCGGGCTGGGCAGGTCTGCATCGGCGATCTGGCGCTGCGCACGGAACAGATGCGGCAGATGCGCGTACCCATACACCGCCAGGCGATCCGGCCGCTCGCGCAGCACCGTTTCCAGCGTCTGCGCGAAGCCGACAAGGGTCTGCCTGGGCAGGCCATAGATCAGATCCACATTGACCGAACGCAGCCCGTACTCGCGGCACGCACGCAGGATGTCCAGCGTCGCTTCCACGCCCTGCTCGCGGTTGATCGCCTTCTGTACATCCGGATCAAAGTCCTGCACGCCGAGGCTGGCGCGGTTGAAGCCAAGCTCGGCGAGTACGGCGATGTCCGCGCGCGTGACAAAGCGCGGATCCAGCTCGATCGAGAAATCACGCGAGGCGGCCGCGCTGAAATTGAATCGCTGGCGCAGCCCATCGATCAGCTCACGCATCTGCGCCGGGGCGAGAAAGTTCGGTGTGCCGCCGCCCAGGTGCAGCTGGATCACCTCACGCGTCGGATCAAACTGCGGGGCCATCAGGTCGGCCTCGCTCAGCACGCGCGCCACGTAATCGATGCCCTTGCTGTGGTCGCGGGTGATGACCCGGTTGCAACCGCAGTAGAAACACGGGCTGCTGCAGTAGGGCACATGCACATACAGCGAGAGCGGCCGGCCTACGTCGTTGCTGTCCGCAATCGCCTGGCGCAGCGCAGGCTCACCGTAGCCGTCATGGAAGTGCGGCGCGGTGGGATAGGAGGTGTAGCGCGGGCCGGGCCGGTCATGGCGACGCAGCAGCTCGGGATCGAAGTGCCAGGCGAGCCCGGCGGCGGCAGGCGAGAAGGTATCCATGCCGCCAGCTTGCGCGTGCATGGGCGCACGCGCATTGCGTCAGATCAATTCATGCCCGGGCGGCCGGCCATCGGCAGGCCGGGCCAGCGCAGCATCTGGAAGCGGCGCCAGAAGGTATCGGCAATGCGCTCGGCGACATCATCGGCCAGCCGCTGCATCGGCAGGTTGCCGCACTCGTCCGTGGTCTGCCGGAACAACGCCAGCCAACGATCGAAGAGATCGCGGTCCAGCTCGTCCATGGCCATGTGCTTGGGCATCGGCGCGCCGTTGAAGCGGCGAGTACCGCGCAGCATCGCCGACCAGAAGTCGACCAGTTGGGCCAGATGCGCCTCCCAGTCGTGGATCCGCGCCGTGAACACCGGGCCCAGGCGCGGCTCCTCGCGGACGCGCGCGTAGAAGTCGTGCACTAGCCGCGTGACCTCGTCTTCGCTGCACAGCTCGGGCGAAGGGGCAGGCAGCGCGTTGTCGGTGGGATCGGGCATGAACATCCTCGGGCAGCAATGCCCAGCATCGGCGGCAGCGCCTGCCGCTGCCTTGATCAGGATCAATGAAGCCGGTGGCGAAGCCTTCTAGTCTGGGCGCTCGACAGGACGTGCGCACCCGCGATTCCGGCCCCCGGTCGGCGCGAAGTATAGCCGCGCCCTGCCCCTCCCTCCTGACCGTGGCCGCAATGAACGACCTGCACGACCCGCCCGACGGCAGCCGCCGACGGCTGATCCAGCAATGGGGCGCCATTCTGTGGCCCAGCTTCGTCGCGGCCGGCCTGGCCAGCGTGGTGTTCTTCGCGTTCGTCGACCCGCTGCGCCTGCGCGACATCAGCTTCCCGCAGCATGCAATCAGTCGCGAGCTCGGCTATACGCTCGGCTTCTTCATGTTCTGGGGCGTCACCGCCGCCGCCAGCACCATCACCTGGTATCTGCTGCGCCCGATGCCCAGTGATGATGACGATGTGCCATTGGGGTGAGCATGCCTGAGCACCTGTCACTGCACCTGATCCAACCACCGCCCCCGGAGCCTGCCCGGCATCGCGGCGTGCTGCGTTGGCGTCCGTGGCTGTCCGCGCTGCTGCTGGCCAGCTTCTATGCGCTGCCGTGGCTGCGCTGGGACGGCCGCCAGGCAGTGCTGTTCGATCTGTCCGCGCGCCGCTTCGATCTGTTCGGCTGGACACTGTGGCCGCAGGATGTGGGTGTGCTGCTGGGCTTGATCGCCGTGCTGGCCACCGCGCTGGCGCTGTTGACCAACCTCGCCGGCCGGGTGTGGTGCGGGTATGCCTGCCCCCAGACGCTGTGGAGCCGGCTGTTCCGCTGGATTGACCAAGGCAGCACGCGCTGGCTGCCCTCGCCTGGTGCCGCCCGGATCGCCCGGCACGCGCTGTGGGCACTCGTGGCGGGCTGGACCGGCATCACGTTCGTCGGCTTCTTCAGCCCGATGCACGGCCTGGTCGGCAACCTCTGGCCGCTGGCCTGGAACGGATGGGAGACCTTCTGGATCGTGTTCTACGCCGCGGCCACCTGGGGCAATGCCGGCTTCCTGCGCGAGCAGGTATGCCGCGATCTGTGCCCGTACGCGCGCATCCACGGCGCGTTCTGTGACAGCGATACGCCGCGCATGCAGTACCACGCACGGCGCGGCGAGCCGCGCGGACCCCGCGTGGCCGGCCTCGGCGGGATCGACGCGCGGGGGCGCGGCCTGCTCGATCCGACCAGTGCCAGCGACTACGCCTTCCGGGCCGCGCACGAAGCAATCGCCGGGCCGATGCCGCACTTCAGCGCTGATCGTCTCGGCGATTGCCTGGACTGCGGCGCCTGCACCAGCGCGTGCCCGATGGGCCTGGATGTGCGCGCAGGCCCATTCCCGGACTGCATCGGCTGCGGTGCCTGCGTGGAGGCGTGCGATGCGCGCCTGCAGGCCTGGCAATTCCCTTCAGGGCTGCTGCGCTACGCCAGCGACAACGCCCTGCAGCAGCGCTCTCGCCGCTGGCTGCGTCCGCGCACGCTCGCAGCCGCCGGCACGCTGCTGGCGCTGCTGGCTATCGGTGTTCATCACCTCGTGTAATGCCGGTGTTCCCCAACGGCATCCGGAAGCGACCCCGGTCCCCCGACCGGTCTCAGCGCACGCGGGCGCGTGCACTCCTGGGCGGCACCAGTTGCGCACGGCGCACGATGCCGAGCTGTTCGATGACCAGGGCCAACTCATTGGTGACACGTGTTCGCGCGGTGCCTTGGGCGGGCGGTACCAACCGCTCGAGCACACGCTGGTAGGTGGACCAGAATTCCGGGCCGCAGCCATGTTTCACATAGCTGGCTTCCAGCTCGGATCGCACTCCGTCAGCCAAGTCATGTACGCCGTAATCCATACGACCTCCGTGGGACTTGCTCTGCTTCAGGGACGACAGACACCCGGGCGAGATTGATTCACTTCGGGTTCACTTAAAATTTGCACGGTCTTCGCAGTAAGTCAATTACCGGGACTGCCCGCATTCCCTACATGCTGAACAATTCAGAATCTGCGTCCCCCGGGGTTTCATCATGAAACCAGGGTGGTGACAGGAATATGTCACCGCCCCGTACTACGGTGCGTGCCAGCGCCAGCGTTTCAGCATTGCCCGCCCGGCGTCAGCGCAACGGCGCGGAATCGGGCGCACTGCTGGTGGGAAGATGCGGAGCGACAAAGCGCAACAGGCACTCCATGGCGCTTTGCGGGGGGGGGCCGCCGCGGACCGCATCGGCGAATGCCTGCCAGTCTGCCGATGCCAACTGCTTGATCAGCGCGGGCTCCACACCCAGCCAGCGCATGCTCCAATACGGAAAGTACCGCTTCGGCACGCGCGCCCGGCCCAACTCGATGATGCCCCGGTGACTGCGCGCCTGCAGCACCCGCTCGTGCACCGCCGATACCCCGTCATCCGGGCCTTCGAAGTACTGCAGGAACCGGTCACCATCGTAGAGCAGCACTCCAGTAACCCCGGCCAGGCTGTTGAAGCGCACCGCATCATCGACCAGTGCGTCGAGATGCTCGGCGGACAACGGACCCGCAACGTCGCTGACATACGCGACTGCACACAGGGGCATGGGACAAACTCCAACGGCTTCAAAGTGAATATGCTGGCACTTTCAGGTAGGTAAATAAACAGGCTGTCTGAAGCGTTCAGAACATGGCGGACAATCGCAGGGATCTACCCACCGATCTTTCGCTGTCTGCCCTCCTGCGCACCGTCATTGCGCGGGGGCGGACATCGAACGACGTACCGCCTCACTGAATGCATCGAGCAGGAAGGGTTTGGCGATCATGGCCATGCCGTTGTCGAGAAACGCGGACCGTTCCTGCGCCTTCTCCGCATAGCCGGTCATGAACAACACCGGCAGCGCCGGGCGGGATTGACGCGCGATCTCGGCCAACTGGCGGCCGTTGAGGCCCGGCAGCCCGACGTCGGTGATCAACAGATCGATCTTCTTCGACGAAGCAAGGATCGGAATCGCGCCGTCGGCATCCTCCACGACTTCGGCGGTGTAGCCGAGCTCTTCCAGCACCACCGTCACCAGCATGCGCACCTGCGCATCGTCTTCCACCACCAGGATCGACTGACCGGCGCCCAACGAGACCGGCTGCGCATTGGCCGCCTCTTTTTCGGTGGCGGCGTCATGCACCACCGGCATGAACAGCGAGACCGTGGTGCCCTGCCCCGGCGTGGAATCCACGGTGATGTGGCCACCGGACTGCTGCATGAACCCATAGATCATCGACATGCCCAACCCCGTTCCCTTGCCGATCGGCTTGGTGGTGAAGAACGGCTCGAAAATACGTTCCACCACTTCGGGCGGCATGCCGGTGCCGGAGTCGGACACGGCGACGAGAGCATATTCACCGGCCGGCACGGCAAGCATCTGGCCTTCTTTCACGTCCACGTGCGCGGTCCGCAGGGTCAGCTCGCCGCCATCGGGCATCGCGTCGCGGGCGTTGATGGCCAGATTGAGCAGCGCGCTCTCGAACTGGTTGCTGTCCAGGTTGGCGCGCAACGGCGTGTCGCTGAGTGCGGTGCGGATGCGGATCGTCTCGCCCAGCGTGCTGCGCAGGAGATGCTGTGTCGAGCCGACCAATTCGTTGAGATCGACCGTTCTGGAATCCAGCGACTGCCGGCGGGAGAACGCCAGCAGCCGCTGCGTCAAGGCCGCTGCCCGCTGGCTGGAGGCGGTGGCCGCGTCCAGAAAACGTTCCAGGCCATCCATCCGCCCCATCTCCAGACGCATGCGCACGATATCCAGCGACGACAGGATGCCGGTCAACATGTTGTTGAAGTCGTGGGCGATACCGCCGGTCAACTGCCCGATCGCGTCCATCTTCTGCGACTGGCGCAGCGCAGCTTCGCTGGCTTCTCGCGCGGCCATCTGACGCTCCAGTTCGGCGGTGCGTTCTGCCACCATCGCCTCCAGATCGGAAGCGTGCTGCTGACTGGTTTCCAGTGCCAACTTGGACGCCGTGACATCGGTGACGAATACATGGAATCCGTCCGGCTCGCCGTCTGCGTTGAAGCGCGGCGAGTAGCGGATTTCGCTGTCGCGGCGGCGGCCGTCACTGAAGGGCCAATTGACTTCGAACAGGATGTGCTCGCCCGCCATCGCGCGCTCGATCATCGGCCGACGCGTCGCCCATATCTCTTCGCCGAACACCTCGGGCACGCGCTTGCCGATCACCTCCGAGACGGGGCGCTCGAACCAGGATTCATACGCCTTGTTTGCAAAACGATACTGAAGATCGCGGTCGATGAAGGCGATCAGGACCGGCATGGCATCGGCGACCAGGCGCAGCTCGGCCTCGCTGCGCTCCAGCGCCGCACGGCTGTCGGCCAGCGCACGCATCTGATCACGGACCAGGAACTGCTTGTCACGGGCGCGCAGCGCACTGCGCACTGAACTGAGCAGCGAGCTGCTGCCAAGCGGCCGATCCAGCTCGACGATGTTGAGTGCCAGTTGCAGGTCAGGATCGGCCAACGGACGCTTCTTCGTGCGGGGCGAGCGCAACAGGATGAATGGAATGTCCGACCATGACGGCTGCCGGGCCAGCGGCTCCAGCAGCACACCGGCGCCCTTGGCAACAGCTTCCTCCGTCACCACCACCGCGCCCACGTCACCGTCGAGCGCCTCAACCAGCCACGACAGGCTGTCGTGGATCCTGGTCCTCAGCCCAGCGGCATTGAGCACGGAAGCGATGCTGTGCGCATCGCGACCAAACGGCGCAACGATGTGCACCACGCCGGAAACGTCGTCATTCTCCACTGGTATGGCCCAGCAGATGCGCCGTATTGCCGACGAACTCTGGCGTACCCGTCAGGATTCCCTTGAACTCATTGAGTGGCGCACTGAGCGAAATGCCCTTGCCATCGATCTTTAGCTCACGGATCGTGTTCTCGTGCGCACCGCCGCGATTCTTGATGACCGAGATCGCCTTGCGGATGCGCCCCTGCGATTCGAAGAAGCGGAACAGCACGACCGAATCGGCGATATACGAGACGTTGAGATTGCCGGTCGACATCGTGCCGACCAGGCCATGCTGCGGATTGATGAGAATGGTCGCCACCCCCTTCTGGTTGAGATAGGACAGCATCTCGTGCAGCTGGAGCATCAACTGCTTCTCCTGCGGCATCGCGGTGACGTAGCCGTTGAGGCTGTCGATCACCAGCAGCCGGCAGTGACGCTCCTCCACCGCACGCCGCATGTTCCAGGCAAACTCGCCCGGCGAAATCTCGGCCGGGTCCACCTGCTGGATCTCCAGCAGGCCCGACGCCAGATGCTTGCTCAGATCGATGTCCAGCGACTCCGCACGGGCCAGCAGGGTACCAATGCGCTCATCGAACTCGAAGATGCAGCAGTGTTCACCGCGCTCGCAGGCGGCCCAGACATATTGAAGCGCCACGTTGGTCTTGCCGCTGCCGGCAGGGCCGGTGAGCAGGGTGCTGGTGCCCCGCAGCGGTCCGCCGCCGAGCAGGCTGTCGATCTCGGCCACCCCGCTGCTGATGGGCGTACCGACGAATTTTGCATGGTGGTCCGAGGCGATCAACCGCGGGAAAACCTCCAGGCCGCCTTCGCGGATGGTCATGTCGTGGTAGCCGGCGGTGAAGTTCACGCCGCGCAGTTTCTGCACATGCATGCGCCGCCGCGCAGGGCCGAAATCCAGCGTCAGCCGTTCGAGCGAGACCACGCCGTGGCAGAGGCTGTGCAACTGGCCATCGCGCTCTTCACCGGTGGCGGTCATGTCATCGACCAGCACGACCGTGGCGCTCTTGGGCGCGAAGAACTGCTTGAGCGACAGAATCTGGCGGCGGTAGCGCAGCGGATCCTGCGACAGCAGCCGCAGTTCGGACAGCGAATCGAACACCACCCGATGCGGCTTGATCCGTTCCACCTCGCCCAGGATCAGCTTCACCGTCTCATCCAGCTCCACCTCCCAGGAGTGCAGCACGGACTGCATCCGGCCATCGCCCAGCGCCTCCTCGGCCGAGGCCAGCTCGAACAGGTCCAGCCCATCCAGGGACCAACCATGCGCATGTGCGACTTCGCGCAGCTCGTCGGCCGTTTCGGAGAGGGTGATGTAGAGACAGCGTTCGCCCTTGCTCAGCCCATGCAGCAGAAACTGCAGGGACAGCGTGGTTTTGCCCGACCCGGGCGGGCCTTCGAGCAGGTACAGCCGCCCTTGGGGAAACCCTCCGCCGAGAATGCTGTCGAGCCCGTCGATGCCGGTTGCTACGCGCGCTTTTTGTGTCTGCATAAGGCTGCCAAAGTGGACGGCCGCAGCATACGAAGCCGGTTGTGTAGGCCTCGTCGGTTCAGGTCCGCGAACCTGAATGAGGCCCACAACGCACAAAGCCCGCTTTCGCGGGCTCTGGGCTACTTTCTATTTGGAGGCCTGGGTCGGAATTGAACCGGCGTACGCGGATTTGCAGTCCGCTGCATGACCACTCTGCCACCAGGCCGGTGACCCTACGATCATCGAAGGCATGTTGCGTGCCCCGATAAAACAAGACCCCGAGAACGGGGCCTGGTCAGGATTTGGAGCGGGAAACGAGACTCGAACTCGCGACCTCAACCTTGGCAAGGTTGCGCTCTACCAACTGAGCTATTCCCGCAAAATCAAGCGTGTATGTTACCGAAACCACTCGAAACACACCAGCTTTTTCACACTTTTTTTCACATCCCGGCCGATGCGTCCGGACCGGATGCCCGCGTGCCACCGCGGAGAAAAACAAGGCCCCAAGGGGGCAGTGTCGAAATCTGGAGCGGGAAACGAGACTCGAACTCGCGACCTCAACCTTGGCAAGGTTGCGCTCTACCAACTGAGCTATTCCCGCAGACTTTCGCTTGCCCCGACCGCACCGCACCCTGGGGCGCTGGAGGCTGTCGGCCCCTCGACCTGCGTCGAAGGAGCGCTATTCTGTCGGAATTCCTTCACGTCGTCAACATCCTTTTCGCACCCTGTCAGTGCGCTGCCGCATCACGCCCAACGGCCCGCGGCGGCACCAGCTCAGCCCCTCGCCCCCTGTGAAATCGCCGCCATGCCACACCATTTCCGCATCGCCCGCTTTGCCATCGCCGGTGCGCTCTTCGCGATCGCAGCCTTCGCTGTCGTCGGCACGACCACCCCTGCCTTATCCAACGCCTGGCTGATGCTGACCGACAGAAGCAACATCCTTCCTGCTGAATCGTCGATCGTGTCGTTCGAACCCTACGTCATCAACCAGGGCTCATCGAACTACTGGTTGTACGGCAAAGACCGCACGAACTACTACCACTTCGCACATACGGAGCAGGCGCTCTACGTGTACGTGCCGGTCAGCAACACATGCCCCCGGTTCGATCAGCGGAACATCCACACCTGGTGCAACGTCCGCATCGGGAAGCGTCACTGACCGTCGAAGCCCACAAACGAAAAAAGCGACCCGGAAGGTCGCTTTTTTCGTTGCATCGCATCGGGACGGATCACGATGAAATACGGTATCTGGAGCGGGAAACGAGACTCGAACTCGCGACCTCAACCTTGGCAAGGTTGCGCTCTACCAACTGAGCTATTCCCGCTTGGGAGGCGAAATTCTACAGCCAAATGCCTCTCTGTCAACAGCCCTTACGCATTCTTTTTTGCTCTGGCGTTCTCACGCGCGAGGCGTTCGTCTTCGCGAAGGCTTGGCCACGCGGCGTGCAGGTATTGCAGGCCCGACCACAGCGTCAGGATCGAGGCGATCGCAAGGGTCCAGTCACCGATGTGGAAGACCTGCGTGCCCATCCAGATGTCCTGCATCGGGGTGTGCGGTGCGACCGAGTACAGCAGGCACAGCAGCGCGACCATCTGCGCGGTGGTTTTCACCTTGCCAATCACCGCCACACGCACCTTGGCGCGCTGACCGATTTCAGCCATCCATTCACGCAGTGCCGAGACGGCGATTTCACGACCGACGATCACCGCCGCCCAGACCGCCATCCACGCGGTGGGATGGCCCTGCACGATCAGGAACAGCGCCACGGCCACCATCAGCTTGTCCGCGACCGGGTCGAGGAAGGCCCCGAACGCGGACTGCAGGTCGTAGCGGCGGGCGATCCAGCCGTCGAGCCAATCGGTGAGCGCAGCCAGGCCGAAGATCGCCGCGGACGCGAAATTGGTCCACTTGTAGGGGAGATAGAACACCAGCACCAGGACGGGGATCATCACGATCCGCAGCAGGGTCAGCCAGGTGGGGAGGGTCAACTTCATTGCGTCTCTCTACTCGCCCGCCGCGTCGGGCGTGGGCAGTCCATGAAGGTTAGCGTAGATACGCGCAGCGAGGGCGTCATTGATGCCGTCCACTTTCGCGATTTCCGCTTCGCCGGCGGCTTTCAGGCCGACCAGGCCGCCGAAATGTTTGAGCAGGCTGGCGCGCCGGCGCGGGCCGATGCCGGGAATATCTTCAAGTTTGCTGGTCATGCGGGCCTTCTGGCGGCGCCCGCGGTGCCCGGTGATGGCGAAGCGGTGCGCCTCGTCACGCACCTGCTGGATGAACTGCAGTGCCGGTGAGGCTGCGCCCGGGCGCAGCTCGCGGCCGTCCGGCATGACCAGGGCTTCATGCCCTGCCCTGCGCTCCACGCCCTTGGCCACGCCGACCAGCATCACACCCTCCACGCCCAGATCGGCCAGCGCGGACTGCGCCTGGGCCAGCTGGCCGGCGCCGCCGTCGATCAGCAGCAGGTCGGGCAGCACGCCGTCTTCTTCGACCGCGCGGCGGAACCGCCGTTCGATCGCCTGGTGCATCGCCGCGTAGTCATCGCCAGGCTCGATGCCGCTGATGTTGAAGCGGCGGTACTGGCTGCGGACCGGGCCCGCCGCATCGAACACCACGCACGAGGCCACGGTGGCCTCGCCCATGGTGTGGCTGATATCGAAACACTCCACGCGCTTGACCTGCTCGGTCAGGCCGAGCATCTGCCGCAGGTCTTCGCTGCGCGCGTGCTGGGCGGTGCGGCTGCCCAGCTCGGTCACCAGGGTGATCTGCGCATTGCGTGCGGCCAGTTCCACATAACCGGCGCGCTCACCACGCACGTTCCATCGCAGCTGCACCTTGTGCTCGGCCGAAGCACTCAAGGCCGATTCGATCAGGCTGGCATCGGGAATCTCACGGTCGAGCAGGATCTCGCGCGGCGGCGCATGCTCGGCGTAGTACTGGGAGACGAACGCGCCCAGCACTTCGTCGGCACTCTCCTCGCCATTGGTGCGCGGAAAGAACGGCCGCGTGCCCATGTTGCGGCCATCACGGAAGGCCAGCAGCAGCACGCAGGCGCTGGCGCCCTGGGTGGCGCAGGCGAGCACGTCCAGATCGGCCGCGCGGCCATCCACGTACTGGCGGGTCTGCATGCTGCGCAGCGAGGCGATCAGATCGCGCAGGCGCGCCGCCTGCTCGAACTCCAGTGCTTCGCTGGCGGTCTGCATCTGAGTGCCGAGCTCGCGCGCCAGCTGATCGCTCTTGCCTTCCAGGAACATCGAGGCGCGGCGCACGGATTCGGCGTAATCCTCGGGAGCCACCAGCTCAACGCAGGGCGCGCTGCAGCGGCCGATCTGGTACTGCAGGCAGGGCCGCGAGCGGTTGCGGAACACGCTGTCTTCGCAGCTGCGCAGCTTGAACAGCTTGTGCATCAGGTTGAGCGTTTCGCGCACGGCGGTGACGCCCGGGTACGGACCAAAGTAGCGCCCGGGCACCGCACGCGGGCCACGGTGCAGCGCGATGCGCGGCCATTGCTCGCGGGTCAGCAGCACGTGCGGATAGGTCTTGTCGTCGCGCAGGGAGACGTTGTAGCGCGGCGAGAGCGACTTGATCAGCTGGTTTTCCAGCAGCAGCGCCTCGGCCTCCGAGCGGGTCACGGTCACGTCCATGCGCGCGACCTGCGACAGCATCGACATGATCCGCGTGGTCTTTGGCGTGCCGTTGAAGTAGCTGCCCACGCGATTGCGCAGCGCGCGCGCCTTGCCGACGTACAACAGCGTGTCGTCGGCGGCGTACATGCGGTACACGCCGGGGGCGGTGCTCAGGTGGGCCGCAAATGCCTTGCCATCGAAGGCGGGGGCGGAAGAAACAGTCATTCGTTGATCGGCACGTCGCTCAGGACACCACTGACGGGGTCGAATCGCAGCACGGCGTGCGCATCGGTCTCGGCGATCCAGACTGCGCCACCGCCCAACGCCAGGCCAGCCGGGCCATGCAGGCGCCGCGGCAACTCCAGCGTGCTCAGCTCACCACCGCCCAGGCGCAGCGTGCGCAGACGGCCGTTGCCGGCATCAGCGATCCACAGCAGCGGCGCATCCGGACTCAGCGCGATCGCCTGCGGATACTGCAGCAGCGCCGACGCGCGTGCGCCGTCCTGCTCGCCAAAGGTCCACGGGCCCTGCCCGACCAGCGTCTGCACGAGATCGCCCCGCAGCTGCATGGCGCGGATCGACGAGCCGAGCGCATCGCAGACGTACAGCACCTGCTGGACCGCGGCGACCGAGCACGGCTGTGCGAAGGCGGCCAGGTGACCACTGCCGTCACGCTCGTCGATGGCACCGCTGCCGGCGCGCCACTGCAGGCTGCGCTGGCCCAGGTGATAGCTCCAGATGCGGTTGTCGCCGGCCATCGCGATGTGGATCTGGTTGTCGGCGACGGCCAGCCCCTGCGGGTGGTTGAGTGCGGTGCGGCGGGGATCGGCGACCGGCCCTTCGATCGGCTCACCGGGGCGGCCGGTGCCACACAGCGTGTCGACCTGGCCGGAGAGCAGATTGATCCGGCGCAGCGCATGATTGCCGGCGTCGGCGACGTATAGCCATTCGCGCTCCAGCGCGAGACCCTGCGGATGGTGGAAGGCGGCCTGAGCCTGATCCCCATCCATGAAATCGGCCGTGCCCATCCCGAACTGCCGCAGCACGCGGCCGCCGTGACTGCACTCCAGCACGCGGTGGTGACCGGTATCGGCGATGTACAGCCGCTCGGTGGTGACTGCCAGGCCGGTCGGAAAGCGCAGCGCCAGGCGCGGCTCGGGGCTCAGTTCGCGGGCGCCGTGCAGGTCCTCATCGGACGGCCGGGAGCTGCCCTCGCACAGCGCAGCGAGGGAGCGCTCCAGCTCCCCGCCAAGACCGACCAGACGTTCGCGCTCGCGCCCTTGGGCATCCAGCAGGACCAGGGTCGGCCACGCGGTCACGCCGAAGCGTCGCCACCCATCCCACTCCGCATCCAGCAATGCCGGGGCGTTCAGGCCCTGGCGACGCAACAGCTTGAGGGACTGCTCGGGGTCGCGCTCAGCATCGAAACGCGGCACCTGCAGCACCAGCACCTGCAGCTTGCCCGGGTTGCGCGATTGCCACTGGGCCAGCTCCGCCAACCGCTGCGCGCACCACACCGAGGCGGCGTTGACGAAGGCCAGCGCCACCGGCCGCCCCTGCAGCTCGGCCAGGGTGGTCGGCTTGGCGTTGAGCCAGGTGGCGAATTCGGGAAGATCCTGGACGGGCTGGACGTTCATGCCCCGATTATGCCGGACTCGGCGTCATGCAACCGTCGTGCCACGGTCACGGATGCGCTGCCCACCAGGCCTCGGCGCGTGCCAGATCCTCCGGGGTGTCGATGCCGGGCGGGAACTCGGCCGGGGCCAGCGCCACGCTGATGCGGTGCCCCGCTTCGAGCACACGCAGTTGCTCCAGAGATTCCAGCTGCTCCAGCGTGCCGGCCGGCAACGCGGCGAACTGGCGCAGGAAGCCGGCCCGGTAGCCGTAGATGCCGATATGGCGCAGCCAGTGCGGGCCGGACAGCGTGTCACGCGCGCGCGCGAAGGCATCGCGGTGCCACGGGATCGGCGCGCGGCTGAAGTACAGCGCGTCCAGGTTCTGCTTGCGCACCACTTTGACCACGTTCGGGTCGAACAGGGTGTCGGCATCTTCCACCGGGGTGGCCAGCGTGGACATCTCCGCACCGCTGTAGACCAGGGCTTCGGCCACCGCGCGGATGCCTTCGGCGGGGGCGAACGGCTCATCGCCCTGCAGGTTCACCACCAGGGTGTCATCGGACCAGCCTGCCTGTGCGGCGCACTCGGCCAGACGATCGGTGCCGGAGGCATGCGCGGTCGAGGTCATCGCCACCCGTACCTCGGCCAAGCCCTGCAGCGCGTCGGCGATGCGTTCATCGTCGGTGGCGACCCACACCTCGCGCGCACCGGCCAGCAGAGCGCGCTGCGCCACGCGCAGCACCAGCGGCTCGCCGCCGAGCAGGCGAAGCGGCTTGCCCGGCAGCCGCGAGGCGGCGTAGCGGGCGGGAATGGCGACGACGAACTCGGCGGAAGCGCTCATGGGGAATGACCTGTACGAAGGGAATGCAGTCAGGGCCTGAGTGTGCCGCACGCGGCACCGGGCCCGTCAACGCTTGCCGAGCTTCTCGACGCGGTCCAGCAGGCTGATCCAGAACGCGGCAGGCAACTCGGCCGACAACGGCACGGCAAAGTGCCATTCGGTGGCGAAGGCCTTGCACTTGACCGCGTCCTTCTCGGTCATCAGCACCGGCAGTTCGCTGCCAAAGCGCAGATCGGCGGGCTGGTAGGCATGGTGATCGGCGAAGGCATGCGGCACCACTCCGATACGCTGCGCACGCAGCATGTCGAAAAAGCGCTGCGGATTGGCGATACCGGCCACCGCATGCACGCGCTGGCCCTGGAAATGCGACAGGCGCCGCGCGCGGCCGCCCTGCAATGGCTGCGCGCTGTCGATGCGCAGCTGCATCGGCCATTCCCCGAAGCCGCAGGCGGTCTGCGCTTCGGTGCCATCGCTGGCCTGGCCCATGTTGACCACCCGGAAATCGCAGTCGCGCGCACGACTGGCCGGCTCGCGCAGCGGCCCGGCGGGAATCAGCCGTCCATTGCCGTAGCGACGCTGGGCATCGACGACTTCGATTTCGATGTCGCGCGCCAGCCGGTAGTGCTGCAGGCCGTCGTCGCAGACGATGATGTCGCAGCCCGCCTCGACCAGCGCCTTGCCGGCCGCCACACGGTCCGCATCCACCCGCACCGGCACGCCGGTTTTCCAGGCGATCAGCACCGGCTCGTCGCCGCCGACGGCGGTATCGGTGCTGGCCAGCACCCAGCGCGGCGTCCCTGCGTCTGCGCGACCATAACCACGGCTGGCGACGCCCGGCTTCCAGCCGGCTTCGCGCAGGCGGTTGACCAGCGCGATCGTCAGCGGGGTCTTGCCGGTGCCACCGGCGGTGACATTGCCAACCACCACGACGGGCACCGGCAGCGAATGCCGCTTGAGCCAGCGACGGCGATACGCCATCCGACGCAGCGCGATCGCCGCGCCGTACAGCGGCGACGCCACGCGTGCCAGGAACGGAATCGCGGTGCCGTCATACCAGTACGACGGCGTGTGCGTACCCTTGCCGGCCATCAAGACTGCCTTTCGCGGAACTGCATCTTGTGCAGATGCTCGTACAGGCCACCCAGCGCCAGCAGTTCGTTGTGCGTACCGCGCTCGACGATGCGGCCATGGTCCATCACCAGCACCTGATCGGCATGTTCGATGGTGGACAGACGGTGCGCGATCACCAGCGTGGTGCGCTCGGGCATCAGGCGCTGCAGGGCGTCCTGCACCAGGCGCTCGGATTCGTTGTCGAGCGCGGCGGTGGCTTCATCCAGGATCAGGATCGGCGCGTCGCGCAGAATCGCGCGGGCGATCGCCAGGCGCTGACGCTGGCCGCCGGAGAGCAGCGCACCGTTCTCGCCGACCGGGGTCTGCAGCTGCTGCGGCATGCGCGCGATGAACTCCCACGCATTGGCCGCTTCGGCGGCAGCGCGGATCTGCGCTTCGGTCGCGTCCATGCCGTAGGCGATGTTGGCGCCCACGGTGTCATCGAACAGCATGACCTTCTGCCCGACCACCGCCACCTGGCGACGCAGGTCGGCCAGCGGATAATCGTCCAGCGCCACGCCATCCAGCGTGATGCGGCCGCCGCTGGGTTCGTAGAAGCGCGGCACCAGCCGGATCAGGCTGGTCTTGCCGCTGCCCGAGCGGCCGACAATCGCCGTGACCGTGCCGGGCTTGGCCACGAAACTGATGTCGTCCAGCGCGATGCCGGTGTCTTCGCGATAGCGCAGCATCACGTGTTCGAACGCGAGCTCGCCACGGGCGCGGCCGATCCGCTGGATGCCTTCGTCGCGCTCGACCGGCATGTCCAGAATCCCGAACAGGCGCTCGGCTGCGGCCACACCGCGCGAGATCGAGGTCTGCACGCTGGTCAGGCGACGCAGCGACGGAATGATCGCCATCATCGAGGTCATCAGGCCCATGAACTGGCCCGCGTTGAGCTTGCCGGCCAGCGCCTCGCGGGTCGACACCCACACGATCACCGCCAGCGCCAACGCGGCCAGGAACTGCACCGTGCTGGACGCCAGCGCGCGCGTGGTTTCCACCTTCATGTTCAGGCCGAGCATGCGGTTGGCAAGCCGCGAATAGCGTGAGATCTCGTGCGCCTGCGTGCCATGCACCTTCACTTCCTGCTGCGCGGCCAGGGACTGCTCGGCGGTCTGCGCCATGCCGCCCATGCCGTCCTGGATGCCACGGCTGATACGGCGGTAGCGCTTGCCGACGATGGAGACGATCACGCCGATCAGCGGCACCACGACCAGCATCGCCATGGTGACCTTGACGCTCATCTGCAGCATCACCACCAGCATCGCGATGATGGTGAGGGTATCGGCCACCAGGGTCTTGAGCGCATCGGCGCTGGCCTGGGTGACCTGCTCGGTATCGAAGTTCAGGCGGCTGACCATCACCGGCGTGGCCTCGGCATCGAAATGCGAGGACGGCAGGTGCAGGTACTTCTCCAGTACCTGCTCACGCAGATCGCGTACGACGCTGCGGCCGGTGCGGGCCAGCGCGTAATCGCTGACCAGGGTGGCCAGGCTGCGCATCATGAACAACCCGAGGATGGTCAGCGGCAGGATCACCGCCATGCGCGGCTCCGGGTTGACGAAGCCCCGGTTGACCAGCGGCTCCATCAACTTGGTGAAGCTGTACCCGGCCAGGGCCTCGACCACCATCGCGACCACGGCCGCGACCATGAACACCCAGTAGGCGCCGGTATACCCGAGCAAGCGCTTGTAGATCGGCCAGACGGGGGAATGTTTCTTGCTCATGGACGCACCTCCGGCGCGGTAGCGATGGCGATGCGGCGGAAGCCCAGCTGGCCCAGAGCATCCTGGGCCGTGACGACAGCCTGGTAAGGCGTGCGCGCGTCGGCGCGCAACAGCACGGTCTGTTCCCGATCGCTGCCGGCGACGGCGGCAATGGTCTGCTTGACCGACTCGACGTCGGTGCGCAGCACTTCCTGGTCGTTGATGAAGTACCGCCCCTCGGCATTGACCAAAACGCTCAGCGAGCGCGGCGGCTCGGTGGTGTCCTGCTGGCTGGCGGTCGGCAACTGCAGCTGCAGTGTGGAGCGCGCATCGAAGGTGGTGGTGACCACGAAGAAGATGATCAGGACGAGGATCACATCGATCAGGGGGACCAGATCGATATGCGGCTCGTCCTGGATCCGGTCATTGCGGATGCGCATCCGTCAGCCCTTGACCGTGACCGGTGCCGCACCCGCCTGCGCGCCCGCACCGCGTGGTGCGTTGTTCATCACGCCGGGGCGGCCATCAAGCGCATCCAGCAGGGCCGAGGCCTCCTGCTCCATCTCGATCACGTAACCGGCAATGCGGCCCTTGAAGTAGCGATGGAACATCAACGCCGGAATCGCCACGATCATGCCGGTGGCGGTGCAGACCAGCGCCTTGCCGATGCCGCCGGCGAGCTGGTTCACATCACCTACGCCGTGGTCGAGGATGCCCATGAACATCTGGATCATGCCGACGACCGTGCCGAGCAGGCCCAGCAGCGGGCCCGCCGAGGCGATCGTGCCCAAGGCATTCAGGAACCGCTCCATGCGGTGAACCAGATGCCGGCCGGCATCTTCGATGCGCTCACGGATCTGATCGCGCGGACGGTTGCGCGCTTCCAGCGCGGTCGCCAGCAGTGCGCCCAGCGGCGAGTTGCCGCGCAGCGACTGGATGTGACTCGGGTCGAGCTTGCCGCGCGCGGCCCAGTTGCGCACTTCCTGGCCCAGCCCGGGAGGCAGGACCTCATTGCGCCGCAGGGTCCAGAAACGCTCCAGGACGATTGCCAAAGCCAGTACGCCCAACAGCAGCAGCGGCAGCATCGGCCAGCCACCGGCCTTGACCAGTTCCCACACGTTTCAATCCTCCGGCCCAGCGGCCGCCTGTTTGATCGACGATAGGATAGCAGCCGACCGGCTCCGCTCCGCGGCATCCCACCAACGCCGCTCGAAAACCCGCTGTTCACGCACCTGCAGGCCTTCACGCCCGAGCCAGACACGGACCGCGCCGCTGTCGGCGGTGTTGAGTACCTCAGCCCCGACCGCCTGCCAGCGCGCGACCACCTCCGCACGCGGGTGCCCGAACCGGTTGCGGTGGCCGGACGAGACGATCGCCAACCGGGGCGCGACCGCTGCGACCCACGCAGGCGTGGATGAGCTCGCGCTGCCGTGGTGTGGGACGACCACCGCTTCGGCCGCCAGGAGAGCCGCATGGTGCTGGACCAGCAGGGCCTCGCTGCGCTTTTCGATGTCACCGGCCAGCAGGATCGCCCCCTGGCTGGTTTCCAGCCGCAGCACGCAACTGCTGTCATTGATGGACTGCGGCTCGTCGCGCGGCGGATGCAGCACCCGGAACGTCACCCCGTCCCACTGCCAGGCTTGCCCCGCATGGCAGGCCGACGCGCGGCCGCGCAGGGCATCGGGTGGCGCCTGCAGCATCGCGTCCGGAAAGCTGCGGCGCACACCGCGCAGCCCCCCGGTATGGTCACGGTGGTCATGGCTGATCATGATCCGGTCCAGCCGCCCCTGCCCCAGCGCGCGCAGGGTGGGCACCACGATCCGCTCGCCCGCGTCGAAGCCATCGTCGGCCCCCGGGCCGGTGTCGTACAGCAGCGTGTGGCGGCGCGTGCGCACTGCTACCGCCAGGCCCTGCCCCACATCCATCACCAACAGTTCCACTTCGCCCTCGGCCGGCCCATGACGCGCCGGCCACAGCAGCGGCAGGCACAGCAGCAGCGCGGGAACCCGGCCACCGCTGCCGCGCGGCAGCAGCAGCCAGAACACCCCGAACACCGCGGCGATGAGTGCCCACCGGTTCGCCTGCGGCAGCCACCACAACGACAGCTCGCTGCGCGCGGCGTAACCGAACAGCCACCAGCTCGCCTCGAAACACCACGCCGCCAACTGCCAGGGCCAGCGCCCCGCTCCGTCGATCACGGCCTCCAAGGCAGTGCCGAGCAACGCCAGCGGCACCACTACCATCGTCCACCACGGAATCGCCACCAGGTTCACCACCGGCCCCGCACGCGAGGCCTGCCCGAACAGCGCCACGGTCAACGGCAGCAGCGCCACGGTCGCCACGCCCTGCGCGCTCAGGAACCCCCGCAACCAGCCCTGCTCACGCCCCGGCAGGCACCAGATCAGCCACAGCACGCCGGCAAAGCTCAGCCAGAACCCGGGCGCAAGCACGGCGAGCGGGTCGAACAGCAGCATTGCCAGCGCCGCCAGAGAGAGCGACTGCGCCACGGTTGCGCGCCGCCGGCTGCAGCGCGCAGTGGCCACTACCGCGATCATCAGCACGGTACGCACCGTCGGCAGCGCGAAACCGGCTGCGGCGGCGTACAGCGCCGCGCCTGCGACGGCCGCCGCCGCGGCCCCCATCGGACGCGGCACGTACAGGCCGATCAGCGGCACGCAGCGCCAGAGCCCGCTGGCCAGCAGCGCGGCAACGCCTGCCACCACACCGACATGAAAGCCGGAGATCGCCACCAGGTGGGTCACCCCCAGCGCACGCAGGTCGTCCCAGTCCCCTTGGCTGAGACCGCGCGTATCGCCGAGTGCCAATGCCTGGACGAAGCGACGGCCGTCGCCCTGGATCGCCCTGGCGATCGCCTCGGCCATCCGCTCCCGCCAGGCGGGCAGTCCGGTCGGCTCCCCCAGCGGATGCGCCTGGGCAGGCTCCCGTACGTACCCGTTGCCAGCCACCCGCTGCCGCAACGCATAGCCCTCGGCGTCGAACCCGCCCGGGTTCACCCGCCCGCGCGGTGGACGGGCACGGACCGTGAGCGACCAGCGTTCGCCGGCCTGGAGGGTGCGCCGCCGGTCATCGGCTGCGCCACGGAACCCGTCATACCAGCCCAGTGCCAGGTCACGGCCGCGAAGTTCAGCTGGCATCGTCGGACCATCATCCACCCGGAAGCGGAAACGGGTACCGCCGGCGCCGTGGTGAGGCAGGCTGATCACGCGCCCGTGCAGCGTGTGGTCCATCGGCGGGGCGCCGGGGGGCAGCTGCTGCGCCAGCCCGGCGTGACCGTGCACGGCGGCCCAGCCGATACCGAAGAGGACAGCGCCGAGGAGGCGGAAGCGGCAGGGCAGCATCCAGAGCAGGATGCCGACAGCCGCCGCGGCAAGGCCCCACCCCAGCGGCAGCAGCCGGGGCGAGAAGACGATCACGCAGATGCCTGCCAACAGCGCGACGACACACGCCTTGCCGAAGATCGGGAGAGGCGCGCGTGCAGCCAGGGTGCCGGTGTGTAGCACTCGTCGCATGGGCAGCACCCGGCAAACCCTGAGTGTCCAGGGCGGAGGCGGCACGCGGTATCAGTGCGGCATGCAGTGCGCTGTCAGGAAATGCACATAGCAAAAAAGCCAACCCGAGGGCTGGCTTTTCTGTTGTGCCACTGCAGTCTCCGGGACTGAAGTGGTGGGCGGTACAGGGTTCGAACCTGTGACCCCTACCATGTCAAGGTAGTGCTCTACCGCTGAGCTAACCGCCCGTTTTGCTTCCCTGCCCCGCTGCGAATGCGTCGGTGCAGGCCGCGTATATTACGGACGCCCCCTGGAAAGCGCAACACTTTTGTGAAGATATTTCACAACGCGTTGTTCAGCCCAGACTGGCCTCCTTCAACTGACGGATCTGGTCGCGCACGCGGGCGGCATCTTCGAACTCCAGATCGCGGGCGTGCTGGTACATCTGCTGCTCCAGCGCCTGCAGCCGCTTGGCGATCTGGGCCGGCTCCATCGTGCGGTAGTCGGTGGATTCTTCGGCCACGCGCCCTGCCTTGCCTTTGCCCTTCCCTTTGCCACGCGATTCTTTCTCAGCCGCTTCCGAACGCGCCCCTTCAAGCACATCGGTGATCGGGCGCAGCACCGACTTGGGCACGATGCCGTGCAGTTCGTTGTACTCGACCTGCTTGGCGCGGCGGCGGTCGGTCTCGTCGATCGCAGCCTGCATCGAGCGCGTGATCTTGTCCGCATAGAGGATCGCTTTGCCACGCAAGTTGCGCGCGGCACGGCCGATGGTCTGGATCAGCGAGCCGGTCGAACGCAGGAAGCCTTCCTTGTCGGCATCGAGGATCGCCACCAGCGACACTTCCGGCATGTCCAGGCCTTCGCGCAGCAGGTTGATGCCGACCAGCACATCAAATTTGCCCAGACGCAGATCGCGGATGATCTCCACACGTTCCACCGTGTCGATATCCGAGTGCAGGTAACGCACGCGGATGCCGTGTTCGGTCAGGTATTCGGTCAGGTTCTCGGCCATGCGCTTGGTCAACGTCGTGACCAGCACACGATCGCCGAGTTTGATGCGCTCGTTGACCTCGCTCATCAGATCGTCGACCTGGGTGCCGACCGGACGAATCTCGACCACGGGATCAATCAGGCCGGTCGGACGCACCACCAGTTCGGTGATCTCGCCTTCAGTCTCGCGCAGCTCATACGGCCCCGGAGTGGCCGAGACATAGATGCTGCGCGGGCAACGCTCTTCCCACTCCTCGAAACGCAGTGGACGGTTGTCCAATGCCGACGGCAGGCGGAAACCGAACTCGACCAGGGTTTCCTTGCGCGAGCGGTCGCCTTTGAACATCGCGCCGATCTGCGGAATGGTCACGTGCGATTCGTCGATCACCAGCAGCGCATCCGGCGGCAGGTAGTCGAACAGCGTTGGCGGCGGATCGCCGGCGTTCTTGCCAGTGAGGTGCCGCGAGTAGTTCTCGATGCCGTTGCAGTAGCCGACCTCGGCCATCATTTCCAGATCGAACTGGGTACGCTGCGCCAGGCGCTGCGCTTCCACCAGCTTGTTCTGCTCGTACAACTGCTCAAGGCGGACCTTCAATTCCGCCTTGATCGTATCCACCGCCGACAGCACGCGCTCACGGGTGGTCGCGTAATGGGTCTTGGGATAGATGGTGTAGCGCATCATCCTGCGCAGGCTTTCGCCGGTGAGCGGATCGAACATGCTGATCTGCTCGACCTCGCCTTCGAAGAGCTCGATGCGCACCGCTTCACTGTCCGATTCGGCCGGAAACACGTCGATCACTTCGCCGCGCACGCGGAAGGTGCCGCGGTGCAGCTCGAACTCATTGCGCGTGTACTGCAGCTGGGTCAGGTGCTTGATCAGATCACGCTGGTCGATCCGCTCGCCGGTGGAGAGGATCAGGCGCATCGACAGATAGTCCTCGGGCGCGCCGAGGCCGTAGATCGCCGACACCGTGGCCACCACGATCGCATCCGGGCGCGACAACAGCGTCTTTGTCGCCGCCAGGCGCATCTGCTCGATGTGCTCGTTGATCGAACTGTCCTTCTCGATGAAGGTGTCCGACGAAGGCACGTAGGCCTCGGGCTGGTAGTAATCGTAGTAGCTGACGAAATACTCGACCGCGTTGTGCGGGAAGAACGCTTTGAACTCACCGTACAGCTGCGCCGCCAGGGTCTTGTTCGGCGCCATCACCAGCGTCGGTTTCTGCACCCGCTGGATCACGTTGGCGACCGTATAGGTCTTGCCGGAGCCCGTCACGCCGAGCAGGGTCTGCTTGGCGATGCCCGCCTCGAAATTGGCGGTCAGTTTCTCGATGGCCGCCGGTTGGTCGCCTGCCGGCGAATACGGGGATTCAAGTTGGAAACGATCGCTCATGGTGCCGCCACTGCCGGGAAGCCTTCAGTATAACGGCCGGGTTGGTGACGGCCGGTTGAGGGTTGCCCCGATGCTTCAGGGCTGGTGAGGCTGATGTTCAGGCTGCACGCCGGCGGACAACCTGAGGGCTTTCCCGCTGACGGAACTCCTGCCCCGTGCCTCGGCCCACTCCCCATTACCGATGTGCCGGGCTGACCCTGCTGGAGCTGATGGCCACCCTGACGATTCTCGGGCTGTTGGTTGCGGTGGCAGGCCCCAGCGTCGTCGAGACCGTGTCCAACCTGCGTGCGGATGCGCTGCGGATGCAGCTGAACTCCGCTTTTGCCGGCGCGCGCCTGGCCGCGGTGACCCGCCGGGAAATCATCAGCGTGTGTCCGAGCGACGACGGTCGGCGATGCACCGCGGAATGGAGCAAGGGGTGGATGACCTACCGCGACCCCCTGCGCAGCAGGCAACCGGCTACCGAGAAGGACATTCTGCAGTACTACCCAGGCCAGACCGGCCTGAGCCTGCTGGCTCCGGCCTCGGCCGGACGCCCTCGCCTGCGGTTCCGACCGGACGGTCGCAGCATGGGCGTCAATCAGAGCGTCATCATCTGCGCGCGCGGTCGCCAGCACAGCAAAGTGATCGTCAGCAATAGTGGGCGCGCCCGGTCGGTGATCCTCCGGGATCCAATCCCCTGTGAGCCATGACGACCAGGGGAGCAGACGGTCAGAAACGACAAAAGCCGCGATTGCTCGCGGCTTCTGCAGAATCTGGCGCCCGAAGTTGGACTCGAACCAACGACCCCCTGATTAACAGTCAAGTGCTCTAACCGGCTGAGCTATTCGGGCGGGGAGGCGCATTGTACGGGCCCCTCGCGCAGAGGGCAACACCCCCGGCGCAAGGTTCCGCTCACTACCTCACCAACATTCGGAAAGCGTACCGCCACTGGTCTTGACGTTGGCCTGGTTGATGCCGAGGTCCCCGCACTTGTCCTTGGCCTGATTCCCCTGCGCAGTCGCGGACAGCGTAAACGCGGACTGCGTGCCAACAAAGCCGACACTGTAAGCCGCGGTACCGCCTTCGCGCGGTGAGCTGACCGACGAGCCGCCACCGGGCAACGTGAAGCCCTCGTAGGTATTCTGCGTGGTGTGGTAGCGCTCGGCCAGCTGCGCATACTCGACCAGATCCGCCTTGACCTGGCCCCGCTTGGACTTGCGGGTCTGCTCCACGTAACTCGGATAGGCGACACCGGCCAGGATCGCCATGACGATCACCACCAGCATCAACTCGATGAGTGTGAAGCCGCGCACCGCACGGGCGAAAGTGGGCGAGCCGCGCCAGGCACGGACCATGACGGGAAACGGACGACTCATTGCAACTGCCTCCAGGACTGGCGACCACAGGGATAAGGCACGTACATCGGGACGCCGCCGGCTGCGGTCACGAGCATCTGACAGGGCTCGGCGGGCGGATCGACCGGCGGCGGCGTGCCACCGCCCGGCGAACCCGACCCACCACCTCCGCCGCCGCCCGGGTCACCGCCGGAGATACTGCCCGGCGGCTGCTGGCGCGGCAGCACCTGCACGCCCACATCCTTCACCGGCGCGTTGCCGCCCGTGGACAGCGGAACCGCGGCCGTGCCCGCACCATACTTGGTGCCGGTCGGCGACCCGGCGCGCATCTTTGACAACGCCGGCGCGCCGGTCTGCGCACTCAACCCGAACAGCCAGTTGGAGCCATCCGAGGCACAGCTCTTGGTGGTCGGGTTGGGGACATAGGTAGGCATGAAGACCACCCCCGAGGCCAACGCGGGATAGGCCACGAAACGCTCACCCGCAGGCAGGTCGACATGCCAGCCGCGCGCATTGGCCGGCACCGTCCCCAGTGTCATCGTACGCACATCTCCGGAGGCGGAGACGGTGTACGGGCGCAGATCGGCTGCGGTCATGGTCTCACCGGGCACATCATCGGAGGCGTCCAGGACGGCATACAGCGACTGGATCGAGTCGTCGCGGACGTCTTCGTTGAACACGAAGCTGCCCGTACCGAAGAACAGCATCACGCCGCCACGGTCACCATTGGTGGCATTGATACCCCCGGTGATCGGCTGGCGGTAGGTCAGCCCATTCCGGGTGCTGGTCTGTGTGGTGAACAGCGGCGTGGAGACCGTCGCACTGGTGTTGCGCAAATCGAACTTCCACATCGCGCCCTTCTGATCGGCCGCATACACCGTATCGGCATAGCCGTCACGCCCGCGGTTGCTGCCGGACCAGCGATCCACGACCAGGATGTTGCCCAGGCCATTCTTCCCGGCCGGGGGAGTGCCTGCGGTCTCGGAAGCTTCGATCATCGTAATGTTCGGCGTGCCGGTACCGATGTCCACCATGAACAGCACAACCTTGCCACTGGCGCTGCCGTAGCCGTTGCCGAAGATGGCCTTCCACGTCACCGTCCCGTTGGCATCCTTGAACGGCACGATGACCGGCTTGCCCAGGACATGCCCGATGTTGGCCTTCACCGCATCGGACCCGCTGAGATCGTTGATCTCCCACAGGCGACTGCCGGTGCCGAAGCTGCCCGGGCTGGTTACATCCAGAGCGAACACACCGCGCCCGCCTGCACCGGTCGTGCCGACCAGCACGGTGCCCCAGCTGTTGCCGATACGCGCATCGGACACCGCGACCGGGCCATCGACGTAGTAACGGTGGGAGAACTTCTGGAACGCCTGGTTGTTCGGGTCAAGCGGGAACAGCAGGTTGCCCATATGGCCCATCGACGTGGCGGGGATGTAGGCAAACGTTTCAGCGCCGCCGCCATTGTCCATCGTGCCGGCCGCACCCATGCCACCATCGAAGGCATGCAGCATGCCGTCGTTTGCGCCGACGTAGACCATGTAGCGCGCATTGTCGCGCTTGGTCGCCAGATAAGCGGAGTAGCTGGTGGCCAGGTCGCCCCCCAGGCCGCGGTAGCCGTAATCATCCACGGGCGCGCTGATGACCGGCGAGGAGTTGATGATGTCGCCCAGCACCGTGGTGCGGTCACGGAAGCGGCCGCCGCGCCGCGTCTCGCGGCTCTTGTCGCCCAGCAGATAGCTGACCGCCGTTGCCGAGGTCGCCCCGATATCCGTCAGCTCGCCGGCCGAGCAACGTGCCATGCCCGGGTACAACGACGAGGACAGATCGCACAATGACTCCAGCGTGACATTGTTGGAGTCGAACGGCAGGACCGCCGTGCTGTTGCCGAAGAAGACCCGACGCGAGGTCGGCTGGGGCATCTTGGCACTGGCTTCCCAGGCCGTGGTGTACACCGCTTTGCGGGTGGCCTGGTCGATGGTGATCTGGCTCGCGGTGAGTCGGCTGAACCAGTCGGTCGATTCGTTGGCGATCTCATAGTACGGCGCCACCGCCATCGAGCCGGTGCCGATCCGCGCGCCCGACTGTGCGTAGCTGCCGGAGGAAGAGGCACCGGCCGTCACCGACGACAGCACGCGGCGCATGGCCTGGGTGATGTCGGCCGGCGTACGTGCGTTGATGAACTCGCCGCGCGTGTTGACCGCGGCATGCCAGATATCATCGATGGTACTGATCGCGCCGTTCTCGCGCGGTGGCCAGTTCCCGTAGATGGCCGCGTTGGTATACGGATCCTGGACCACATCGGGATTGAACAGCTTGCCGCGGCCCCCCAGGGTGATGCCGTAGAAATTGATGTGCAGGTTCTTCTGGCAATCCAGGCGCGGATCCGGATTGGCCGCGCTGCAGGCCTCTGGTACCGGCACCAGCCCCGGGGTGAGGTCCGGTCGCAGCGGGGATTTACCATCCCTGTTGTTGTAATAGGACGCGGCGATATCGGCCAGGGTATTGGAATGGGCATCCTTGAACGGAATGCCCATGTTGCCATCGCCATCGGCGTTGGCGACCGTCGGCCCGTCCTGGTTGCTGTAGCCATCGGTGAACAGCATGACGGCATTCTTCTGGCAGGCCAGCTGCACCGGGGCCAGCTCATCGTCGCGGGTGAACTGGGTAGCCGCCGCCTTGACCGCCTGCCGGTTGGGCGTACTGTCCGAGGCGTTCAACGCGATCATGTCGGTATACAGCGCGCGCTTGTCGTCTTTGGTACCCAGGTCGCGGATCGCCAGCGCAGCGCCCTTGTCACTCATGTCGAACTTGGCGTGGTCGTTGATCTTGAAGTAGCCCACGCGCAGGTTGTCGACCGTGGCCATGGATCGGGTCATGCCGGCGATCATGGAGCGGTTACGGTTGCCGTAGTAAGAGAACCAGTTGGCGAAGTTCTGCAGCGCGACGCCGTCGGTGCTCTTGATCGTGTACTTCCACATCGTGCAGCCCGTGCCGCAGGCATTGGCAACCGTAGTGCGGTCCACTGCCGCGTAGGCCCCGGGAGAACCCGGGAGCTCAGGGCGCGGATCGTTGTTGTTCGTATACGGAAGGAAGAACGTGGCCGGGATGTAGGTGAAGGTGGCGTCGTACCGCGTTGGCTGGGTCTGATTACGGCCGGCCACGTAGAAATCGGTGGTCTTCCACGTGTAGTCATTGTTGGCCGCGAAGGTCGTTCCGTCCTTCCCGTTCGAGGTGAAGACGGTGCCCTTGGGCACCACCATTCCATCAACCATGTTGAACACACCGGTGGTGGCCGCAGTCAGCTCCACCGTATTGGCCGTGTTGGCTGCCACACGTGGATCGATCAGGGTCTTTCCCGTGGAGGCCTGTGCGTAATCGACCACCTTTTCCTGGGCGGTGTCATAGCGCATCCACGGCTCATACTTGATCGCGGGGTTGTAGAAGGCCGGGTTGTAGGTCGGGGAACGTGCGAAGCCGAACGTGTCGAATGGCGCAATGCCGTAGTACCCGCCGGAGATCCGCGTGCCCGGCAGCACGTAGTAGAAGGCGCAGGTGCCCGAGGTGTTGAGCGCCTTGGAACTGTTGAAGAAGGTCTTGGTCGATGTACTCCAGCAGGCCTGGCCATCGGCGCCGGGGAACTGGGTCTGGAAGGTCATCGAACCGGAATTGTCGACGGTCATGATGAAGGCCGGTTGCGCCTGCACCTGATTGTTCAACGGCACCTGGGACAGCGTCCCCTGCCCCTGAGCGGCGATCAGCTGGTACGTCAGCACTCCGCCGCCGACCAGCACGGCCAGTACGGATGCGGAAATGAGAGTGGTCCTGCGCGATACCATGTGCGCGTCCTCAGAGCTTGAAAACCGTGTCGATCACGGTCGAAGAAGTGGGATTGTCAGCATCGTCGGCGGCATAGCCGGTGATCTGGTAGATCGGTATGGGGTTATCGCGCGGCCCGCCCATGCCCACGGTGGTGCCGAAGGGAACACACGTATCGATCTGCCGGACCGTCACTGCGGGAACCGCATCGGAACTCTGCTCGCTGCCCCACTGAGAAGGGTCGAAGGCGGCATCGCAGGCGGCATCGATGTCGCCCGAGCCGATCAGGCTGCCGTCGGGCAGCGCTTCACGGTTGGCGATTTTCTCCACGAGATGCTCGGCGGTGCGGACCGTCGCTTCGGTGTTCTGGAAGGACAGGTTGCTGGCGCGATAGTTGGCCGACATCTTCTCCTGCATGCCAGCGACCTGCATGCCGGCGATACCGATCAGGGCCAGCAGGATCAACATCACCAGCGCCACGTACAGCACGGCGCCACGCTGACGGCGTGGGACGGGCGAATGAACGACGCGGCAGACGGAGGCGTGCATGTCAGTTCCCATAGAGTCGATTGCGCAGGGCCACGGATACTTCATAGCTGGCGCGGTAGCGGGTATCACGGGTGTCGGACGGTTCAAACTCCACGCCCAGCGCGCCCTGGCGGGCCACCTTCTGCTGGGCCTGCAACGCATCGGCCGGTTGCGGGCTGCGCGCCAGGACGCCGACCTGGACCAAACCGACGCGGCGCCATTGCCCGGCAGCGGCGGCATCGGTGCCCGTGGACACACCACTGGCGGTTTCCTGCGCGGTGATGTTGCCGATCGGCGAGGCATCGGCACTGATGTCCGTGGTGGAATCCAGACCGAACAGCACCTGCAGGTTTTCGATGCCTTCCACCAGTTCTTCATTGAGCTCGGCCGGGTACTCACCGGCAGAATTGGCACGGGCGCGTCGCAGCGCAGGTTCGCCGGAGGCGCCGGTGCCGATGTAGTACACGATGGACTCGGCGCGGTATACCAGCGTCTGTCCGTTGGGTGGGGCGTAGCTGGACAGGTCCGCATTGGTCGCCGTGACCGTGCCACCGGCCACCGTGCCCGGGAAAATGTCGACATGGGCGCAATCGGCAATACCGAACATCGTCGGTGCGGCCGGCGTCCCCTGGCTCAACCGGGCCGCTCGCTCAGTGTCCACCGTCAATTCGCTGCTGCCGCTGTCCGCCGTGATCGCGGTGACCGGCACGCCTTCGCCGGCCAGAAAGCGCAGTACCAGCACATCACTGCCACCCAGCGGATTCAACGCGGCGATCCCGGACGGCAGGCCGCTTGCTTCACTCCAGGTCTCGCCCAGGGTCAGGGTGTTGCCCGGCGCGGTGCTGCCCGCTTCGTAGCCCTGCACCGCCACGGAAAAATCGAGCGGACTCCCGGCCCCTGTCGCGGCGGTGAAATGATGGCGCGGGTCACCCTCGTCCTTGATGAAGTGGGCCTGGTCGTTGACGCAGCCGTAGTGTCCGGCCATGCGGATGTCGCGTTCGAGGAAGTCGATCGCGAACCGGGCGTTTTCCTGGGTGCGTGCCACGCCTTCGGCCAACCGGGAGGCAGTGCGCGAGGCGATGAAGACCTGGATGACGCCCAGCATCAGCACCGTGCCGATCACCACCGCGACCATCAGTTCGATCAGCGACAGACCCTGCTGCCTGCGCGACATGCTCGGGAAAGGGGTCATAGCTGCGACGTCACGGTGAAGGTGGTCTTGTCATCGGGGTTGTCCTTGTCCCAGCGCTGGTCGCCCCAGGCGATCGAGACGGTGACGCTGCCATCGTTGTAGTCGACGTCCGCGCTGGCGGTTTCGCCCAGGGCCTTGGCCACCTGGCACTGCCAGCGCGCGACGTTCTGCTCGATGGTGACCGCATCGCCGGTCGGGCGCCCGCAGGGCCCGGTCACGGCCACCGAGCCGGCCGAGAACGATGCCGTGCTGTACCAGGCGGCCTGGAACCGGTTGGCGCGCATCTGATCGATCAGGTCATACGCCAGGTTGGTCGCCTGGGTGCGGTAATTGGCGCTCTGCGTGAAGCGCACGCTCATGGTCTGCAGCAGCGCGAAGCCGAGCAGGCCGAAGGCGAGCACGACAATGGCGACCAGCACTTCGATCAGGGTGAAACCGCCCGGCACTGCGCGCAGGCGGCGTTGGCGCTTGCGGTTCATTGGCACGCTCCCTGGGCACTGCGTGCCTGGCCGGAGGAATTGATCGTCACGGTGCGCTGCATCGGCTGGCTGCCACATTCATCCGGGCGCAGCGTCAGCGTCTGATCGGCGCCGGCCTGGCGGCGCCCGCGTCCATCGAAGCTGATGGCGGTATTCTCCGGCCCATCCACGATGAGCTTGGGGTGGCCCTGGCTGTAGCGCAGCACGGTTTCGCCGGTCTCGAAGGTGCCACTGCCATCCGGATCGGCGAAAGCCAGGATGCCGCTGTTCCAGTCGCCGTCGCAGCTGCTGCCGGTGGCGCTGCCACAGACGCCGCCGCCGCTGTTGTTGCGGATGGCCTCGCTGCGCGCAAGCGACAGCAGGCCCAGCGTTTCATTGTTGGCTGCAACCACCCGGTTGGAACGGATCACGCTCAGAAAATTCGGGAACCCCACCGCGACCAGCACGGCAAGCACCGCCATGGTCACCATGAGCTCGATCAGTGTGAAGCCGTTGGACCGGCGCAAAGACATGAAACGCTCCCCAGCGTTGATGACACAGACGATGAACGTCTTGCCGCCGGTCAGCAAGCGGCGGCAGGACGAACGGTCGCCCGGAGGCGACGGGCGTCAATCCGTTGACGCAGAACAGGGCGGGCGGCCGGCCCCCTGCCCGCCGCCGGCCCGGTCAGGACCTCAGGCCATGACCTTGTAGCAGGGCTGGTACTCGCCCGAGATCTTCATGCGGCGCTGTTCGACGAAGGCGCGCAGCAGCTCATCCAGGGCCTGCATCATGTCCGCATCGCCATGGATCTCGAACGGACCGAACTGCTCGATGCGGCGCATGCCGTCTTCCTTCACGTTGCCGGCCACGATGCCGGAGAACGCGCGACGCAGGTCGGCGGCCAGGGCATGCGGCGGACGGCCGTGGTGCAGATCCAACGAGGCCATCGCCTCGTGGGTCGGCACGAACGGCTGCTGGTACTCCCACGGAATCTCGATCGACCAGTTGAAGAAGAACGAGTCCTTCTGCGCCAGGCGGTGCTCACGCACGCGCTTGATGCCCTGGGCCATCTTGCGGGCGACGTTGACCGGGTCGCCGATGATGATCTCGTAGCGGCTGGCCGCCGCTTCGCCCAAGGTGAGCCGGATGAAGCGGTCGATCTGCTCGAAGTACGGCGCGGCCACGGTCGGGCCGGTCAGGATCAGCGGGAACGGCAGATCCTTGTTCTCCTCGCGCAGCAGGATGCCCAGCAGATACAGGATCTCCTCGGCCGTGCCGACACCGCCGGCGAACACGATGATGCCGTGGCCGATGCGCACGAACGCTTCGAGACGCTTCTCGATGTCCGGCATGATCACCAGGTGGTTCACGATCGGGTTCGGCGACTCCGCGGCAATGATGCCCGGCTCGGTCAGACCGATGTAGCGCGTGGTGGTCTTGCGCTGCTTGGCATGGGCGATGGTGGCGCCCTTCATCGGCCCCTTCATCGCGCCCGGGCCGCAGCCGGTGCAGATGTCCAGGCCACGCAGGCCCAGCTCGTAGCCGACCTGCTTGGTGTACAGATACTCGTCACGACCGATCGAGTGGCCGCCCCAGCAGACGACCAGGTTCGGGTCGCCCGGGTTGAGGATGCGCGCGTTGCGCAGCAGCCCGAACACCGCGTTGGTGATGCCCTCGGAGGACTCCAGCTCCGCCGCGTACGCCGGGCCCATCTCGATGGCCATGTAGGCCAGGTCGCGGACCACGGCGAACAGCAGCTCGGCCACGCCGCGGATGATCTCGCCATCCACGAAGGCCATTGCCGGGGCGTTGACCAGGTCGATGCGCACACCGCGGTCCTGCTGGGCCACCTGGATATCGAAATCCGGATACAGATCGCGCGCGGCGCGCGGATCGTCCGAGGCGCTGCCGCTGGTCAGCACGGCCAGCGCGCAACGGCGCAGCAGCTCGTGCATGCCACCACCGGACGCATCGCGCAGGCGCGCTACTTCCGCGCGCGACAACACATCCAGCCCACCGCGCGGGTAGATCCGCGCGTCCTGCACCGGCAGCGTCCGCGCCGGTTTTTCGTTGATCGTCATGTCCATCTTGTTCGCTTTCCTCAAGGTTACCGACTGTACCGCTGCCCCCTTAAAAAGCAAAACGGCCGGGAAACCCGACCGTTTGGATATGTGGTGCCCCGGCGCCACGCTGGGGCTGCCGCAGTTGCATGTTTTTCGCGCAACCAGCGGATCATAGGCGTATTCCCCGGGTCGGGCAAGCGCCGCGTCACAGGTCCCGCGTTGGCGCGGCCGTCGCCCGGACAGCAGAACGGCCAGGTTGCCCTGGCCGTTCCGGGTCTAACGCGGGTCGTTACCTCAGTTCATCAGAACTGGTAACGGAAGCCCAGCTGCAGCGACCACTGCGACACACCGACGTCGAAGCCGTCGGCGTCCGCGTTGGCAACGGTCGGGGCATCGGCGTTGCGGTAGTTGTACACGTACTTGCCCTGGTACATGCCCTGCAGGGTGGCCACACGAGCGTCGGCGAAGAAGCCGTAGTCGTAGATGTTGCCCCACTTCTTGTTCAGCAGGTTGCCGACGTTCTGCACGTCCAGCCAGATTTCCGACTTGTGCCCCTTCATGAAGCCCGGCAGCTGCTGGCTGATACGAATGTCGAAGGTGTTGATCCAGCCCGTGCGGAACTCGTTGGCACCCGGCGTGCTGCCAGCGTACTTGGCCAGTTCCGGGTTGGCAGCCAGCCAATCGAAGAAGCTCTTCTCCATGGCCGCATCGGGAGTGAACCCACCAGTGGCGGAGAGCGTGCCGAACAGCACATCGCCCGGGCCCTTCGGCACGTAGAACAGGTCGTTGGCGCTGCGGTTGTCGCCGTTGGCGTCGTTGACGTAGACATAGCTGTACGGACGGCCGCTGCGGCCTTCGTACACCAGGCCGAGCTTGGTTTCGTAGTCGCCGAAGAACTTGTGCTTCCAGTTCAGCGAGCCCGACACGCGGTCGCGGATCTGGTAGCGCGAGGTGTTCTCGACCGGGGTGTTGGCGTCGAAGGCGTACTGGTAACCCCAACCCGAGCTGGCGGTGGAGCTGGTCAGCGAGCCGACTTCGGTGGCATCGGTATAGGTGTAGCCGATGTTCCAGGACCAGTCGCTGGCATCACTCCACGGCTTGGACAGCGACGCAGTGAACTGCGAGGTGCGGCCCTTGTCGGTGTTGTCGATCAGGTAGACGTTGTTGTAAGCCCGGTTGCGCGCAACACGGCTGTCGTTGTCGGTCCAGGCGCCGACCTTCGAGGCGCTGTAGAAGATATCGCGGCCGTCCGGACCCTGGTACTGGATCGGGCCCAGGTTGAGGTTCTGGTAGTACAGGCCATCCTTGACCTTGGTGACCAGCAGCTCGGCCGAGGCCACGATGCCGTACCACGGGGTTTCATGGTCCAGGGCCAGATTGGCCTTGTAGATCGACGGCAGCTTGAAGTCGTTGCCGACGAAGTTGACGTTCTGGACCGCCGAGCCCGGCGCGGTCGGGACCGGCTGGGTGTCCTTGTTCGGGTTGAACGCCAGCGCGTTGTTGTAAGCGGCGCTGTTGAGGCTGTAGACGTTGGTGTTGAAACCGGTCGCCGAGTAGCTGTTGCTCAGCCACACCTGCGGCGAGTCACCCTGGAACAGGCCCACGCCACCACGCAGCTGGGTCGGGCGGTCGGTGTCGAAGGTGTAGTTGAAGCCGAAGCGCGGCTGGATCAGGAACTTGCTCTCGAGCACCTTGCTGTTGTTATAGCCAAAGACGTTCGAAGCAGGTGCGTTGTAAGCCGGCGACGGGGTGGTATCCGGACGGTCGGCACGCAGGCCCAGCGTCAGGGTCAGGTTGTTGTTGACATACCAGGTGTCCTGCACGAACAGGGCCAGGTTGCTGTACTTGTAATCAGCGGGGATCGAGCCCGGCGTACGCTCCGGGGCGTAGTTGTAGCTGCTCCAGCGGCCGGCGGCGAAATTGTCCAGGCCGTAGAAGGTGTAGGTGCCAAACGAGTTGGCGCCGAAGAAGTTGTAGATGTCGTTGGTATCGTACGACGCACCGAACTTGACGTCGTGGTCACCCAGGGTCCAGGTGCCGGCGGCGTAGTAGTTCCACGCCTTGGTCTGCAGCACGTTGTTCTGCGAGTTGGCTTCGGTACCCAGGTACAGCGAGTCGCCGGACGGTGCACCCACGTTGCCACCGAAGTAGATGCGCACGCTCGGGGCATTGGTGCTCACGTTACGGATGGCCGAGTACTCGCGGTACGACGCCTTCAGTTCGGTGGAGAAGTTGTCCGACCAGTCGCTGAACAGCTGGGCGACGTAGCTCTCGTTGGTCTTGTCGTGCTGGTACCAGTAGGAGCTCAGCGAGGCAGCACTGGTGGTCATGCCATTGATGCGCAGCTTGCTCTGGTCGATCTTGCTGTAGCGGATGCTGGCACGGTGGTTGTCGCTGATGTTCCAGTCCAGCTTCAGCGCGTACTCTTCCATCGAGGTGTCGCCGTTGCTTTCCAGGCCACCGGCTTCGATGCCGTAACCCTGCGCGATCTGCTGGGCACGGGTCACGTCAGCCAGGGTGAACTGGCCGTTGGCCTTGCCCAGCGGGGTGGTCGCCAGGTCGGCGCCCGGCGCGGCCTGCTCGAACTTCTCGTAGTTGGCGAAGAAGAACAGCTTGTCCTTGATGATCGGACCACCGACGGTCATGCCGTAGGTCTTTTCCTTGGTGAAGCCGTTGAACGGCTGGCCTTCCGGGTTGTCGCCGAACCAGTCGCCGTCACGGTAGGTGCCGTACACCGAGCCGTGGAATTCATTGGTACCGGACTTGGTCACCGCGTTGACGGTGGCACCGGCGGCGGCAGCGATGCTGACGTCGTAGTTGGACAGGTTGATGTCCAGTGCTTCGATGGCTTCCATGGCGACCGGCTGGCGACGGGTCGGCATGTTGTTGCCTTCCAGGCCGAAGGTATCGCTGGCGGACACGCCGTCGATGCTGATCGAGTTGTAGCGCGGATTCTGGCCACCGGCCGAGATCGAGCCGGAGGCGCGATCGATGAAGGTCACGCGCGGATCCAGACGCATCAGGTCCTGGATGTTGCCGCCGATGGACGGCGCAATTTCGATCTGCTGCTGGCTGATGTTGGTGCCCGAGCCCATCTTGGTGGTGCTGAACACTTCAGAGCCGCCGGCAACGGCCACAACCTGCACGGCTTCCAGGTTGGTCGCGGCCAGGTCGCCGGTCAGGGCGGCGTTGACGGTACCGGTCTGGTTCACGCCCAGGTACACGCCTTCTTCGGTCTTGGTGCCTTCACCGGACTTGGTGATGGTGATGGTGTACGGACCACCCACGCGCAGGCCGCGCGCGTTGTAACGACCCGCGGCATCGGTGGTCGCACGGCTGATCGTGCCCGACTCGGTGTGCGTGATCGTGACTTCGGCACCGGCCACAGGCGCACCTGCGGCAGACGTGACCTGGCCGCCGACACCGGCAGAGGTGCTCTGGGCGAAGGCGGGAGCGGCAGCAAGTGCGGCCACGAGACCAAGGGTGAGCTTGGACATCCGGAGACAGCGTGAGTGGGTCATTGGGGAGTAGCCTCGATGCGAGATTGGCGATGGCGGAGAAAAAAACGCGCCCAAGCAGCCTTGCTGGCGGCTGACTGGACTTTTATCTGGGTTCCCTAGCCGCGAGCTGGTTTCAGCCGCAACGGTTAACACTAGATTAACACGGTAACCTCGGATTGTGACGGTTTGGCGACAAAACACACGCCATCACAACGGGATCGTGACGCTATCTTCACATCTGATTGTGACTGGCTGAATTCGGCCCATTTGGCGCCGCCAGCGGTTTCGGGAGGGACCCCGGCGGGGGTCTTCAAGGCTCACTGGGGAGCCGGCCAGCGGCCGGCATTACCGTGAAAGAGGTGGTGACGCCCTTCCCGCCCTCAGGCCTCGAGGATCTCACCGCGGTAGGCAGCGCCGGCGGCGGACAGCAACAGGACCGCCGCCGCGGCGCACTCGGCCGGGTCACGGGCGCTGCGGTCTTCATCCAGCGAAAAGGCACGGGCGCGCAACGCGGTGCGCATCGGACCCGGCTGCAGGCCGCTGACCCGGACCGGGCTGCGGGCGAGTTCGTCGTGCAGGGAGGCGATCAGGCCGCGAAGGCCATGCTGGGCTGCGCCGTAGCCGCCCCAGTAGGCCTGCCCTACCCGCGCCGGGTCATCCACGGTGAACACCAAGGCAGCATCGTCGCTCTGGCGCAGCAGTGGCAGGCACGCCTGGGCGAGCCAGGCCGGGGCGGTCAGGTTCACATGGACCGCCCGGGCGAAGGCGGCCGGGTCGGCCAGTTCAAATGGGGTCAGCCCGGCGAAATCGGCCGCGCAATAGAGCACGCCATCGAGATGGCCAAGCTCGGAGTGCAGCCGCTCGGCCAAGGTGGCGTAGTCGTCGGGGCTGGCCCCTTCCAGATCCAGCGGATACAGCAGCGGCTCCGGGCCAGCGGCTTCGACCGCGGCGTAAACCCGATCCAGCCGCCGTGGCTTGCGCCCCAGCAGGACCACGGTTGCCCCGGCCTGCGCGCACGCGACGGCCGCCGCGCTGCCAAAGCCTCCCCCGGCTCCGGCGATGAGAATGACGCGATCGGCGAGCGATCCGGTCCCGACCACCACGGACGGGACCGCACTCACGGCTGGGACGCCTCTTCGACGATGCGCTTGAGCTCGCCGGACTCGAACAGCTCCAGCACGATGTCGCAGCCGCCGATCAGCTCGCCGTGGATGAACAGCTGCGGGAACGTCGGCAGGTTGGAGAAGCGCGGCAGGTTGGCGCGGATCTCGGGCTCTTCCAGCACGTTGACCGTGCGCAGCGCGATCGCGCCGGCGGCCATCAATGCCTGGATGGCACGGCTGGAAAAGCCGCACATGGGGTATTGCGGGGTGCCCTTCATGAACAACACGAGGGGGTAACGTTCGACTTCGGACTGGATCTGCTGCATCACCGCCACAACGACTCTCCCTCCAATGGGACAACCCGGCCTCACCGGTCGGATAGACTTCCCTGACCGCCATTGTATGCCCTACCTTCGCGTGGTGGGCAGCCTGCCATCGACCACACTCATGACGATCCGCCATGGATCGGCGCTCTCCCTTCCCAATCTGCCGTGCCCATGCCCCTCGAACTGCCTCGCCTTCCCTACGACCGCGCCGCCCTTCAGCCCCACCTGTCCGCGGAGACACTGGACCTTCACCACGGGCGGCACTTCCGTGGCTATCTGGACACGGTGAATGCACGTATCGAAGGCACGGAGCTGGCCGAGCTGCCCCTGGAGGAAATCGTCCGCCAGAGCCAGGGCAGCCTGTTCGACGCGGCCGCGCAGGCCTGGAACCACCAGTTCTATTTCCAGTGCCTGCACCCGCGCGCCGGGGGCGATCCGCAGGGCCGGTTGGGTGAACTGGTCACCCGCCACTTCGGGGATGCCAGACGCCTGCGCGAAACATTCGACCGCGCGGCGTTGAGCCTGTTCGGCTCGGGCTGGGTGTGGCTGGTGCAGCACCCCAATGGTGCGCTCGCGATCCAGGTGACGCGCAACGCAGGCACGCCACTGACCGGGGAGAGCACCCCGTTGCTGGCCTGCGATGTGTGGGAACACGCCTATTACATCGACTACCAGAATGAGCGCGCGCGATATCTGGAGGCGTTCTGGAAGTTGGTGAACTGGGACTTCGTGACCGCGCAACTGCGCGATTGAGGCGGTGCCGGCCAACGGCCGGCACTACCGGTCCGTCAACCGCGCAGGACCTTGATCACCGGCGCGACCTGGTCGGCACGATCCAGCTGCCCACCGACGCTTTCCAATGCACCGGCCAACGCCGCCGCATCATCATCGCGCAGCGTGGCATGGCCGACCTTGCGGCCGTCCCGCGCCTGCTTGCCGTAATCATGCCAATGGCCGCTGGCCTGGGCGAGCACCGCCGCAGCATCGGGCATCTGCCCGATCCAGTTGAGCATGCAGGCATGGCCGAGCATGCGCGTGTCGCCCAGCGGCAGGCCAAGCACGGCACGCAGATGGTTTTCGAACTGCGAGGTCTCGCTGCCTTCGATGGTCCAGTGGCCGGAGTTGTGCACGCGCGGTGCCATCTCGTTGGCCAGCAGCTCTTCGCCGCGGCAGAACAACTCCAGCGCGAACACGCCCACGTAGTCCAGGCGCTCGGTCAAGGCACGGGCGTAGCCGATGGCCGCCTCGTGCTGCGCCGCCGACAGCTGTGCGGGGGCCAGGCTGGCCGAAAGCACACCGTTGACGTGCCAGTTGCCGGTGATCGGCCACGCGCGGAACTCGCCCTCCTGCCCACGCACCGCCACCACACTGACCTCGCGATCAAAGGCGACGAAGCCCTCCAGAATCAACCCGGTCTTCTCGACATGACTGCCGAGGGTGTCCCAGGCTGCGTCGATGTCGGCCGCGCTGCGGATCCGGAACTGGCCCTTGCCGTCGTACCCCAGCCGACGGGTCTTGACGATACAGGGCATGCCGAACTCGCCCACCTTGGCCGCCAGTTCGTCGCGGCTGCGGATATCGGCGAAGGCGGGCAGCGGAATGCCCAGCGACTGGAACAGGGTCTTCTCACTGAGCCGATCCTGGGCCACGGCCAGCGCATCCGGATTGGGATACACCGGCACGCGCTCGGCCAGGAACTTCGCGCTGCGTGCCGGCACGTTCTCGAAGTCGAAGGTCACCACGTCCACGCGCGCGGCGAAGGCCGCCAAGGCCGCCTCATCCTCGAACGCGGCCACCTGCAGCGGTGCCACCTGGGCACCACAGGCATCGGCGGCCGGGTCGAACAGCTCGAAGCGCAGCCCCATCGGCGCACCGGCCAGAACCATCATGCGGGCGAGCTGACCGCCGCCCAGAATGCCAACGGTCCTGGTCATTGACGCGGGTCGTCGTGGGCCATGACATCTTCGGTCTGGCGGGCACGGAAGGCGTCCAGCGCTTCACCGATCGCCGGCTGATCCGACGCCAGCATGGCGGCCGCGAACAGGGCCGCGTTGGAGGCGCCGGCGTTGCCGATGGCGAAGGTGGCCACCGGGATACCGGCCGGCATCTGCACGATCGAGAGCAGCGAATCCATGCCATTGAGGGCCTTGGACTGCACCGGCACGCCCAGCACCGGCACGGCGGTCTTGGCGGCGATCATGCCCGGCAGGTGCGCGGCCCCGCCGGCACCGGCGATGATCGCGCGCAGGCCACGCTGGCCCGCCTGCTCGGCGTAGGTGAACAGCACGTCCGGCGTGCGGTGCGCCGAGACCACTTTCACTTCATAGGGAACACCCAGTGCATCCAGCTTCTGGGCGGCGTGCTGCATGGTTTCCCAATCCGAGCGGGATCCCATGACGATGCCGACGAGCGGCGCGGTTTGGTTGAGGGTCATTGGCCGTCACCTGCCTTAAAGACGTATTCTAGCCGTCTTCCACGCAAGACGAAGAATCCATGGATCGCAAGCTGCTCGACCTCCTGTGCTCGCCCGATACGCGCCAGCCCCTGTCCCTGCTCGACGCCACCGGCCTGGACGCGCTCAACCGCGCGATCGGCAGCGGTGCCGTGCTCAAGGCCGATGGCAGCCCGCAGGCGCAGACGCTGCGCGAGGCCCTGCTGACCCGCGACCGCAAGCAGGTGTTCCGCGTGGACGACGGCATCCCGGTGCTGCTGGCCGAAGAGGCCATCGCCACCGCCCAGATCGCCGATTTCCCGGAAAAATGAGCCACCTCCCCGTGCCGGCCCCCGAGGCCGCCCTGGTGGCCGCCGATGTGGCCCGTGCACTGGCCGAGGACATCGGCAGCGGTGATGTCACCGCCGCCCTGCTCCCGGACCGCCCCGACAGCGCGTACCTGCTGTGCAAGCAGGACGCCGTGATCGCCGGCCGCCCCTGGTTCGATGCGACCCACCGGGCGCTCGATCCGGACGTCAGGATCGAGTGGCGCGTGGCCGAGGGCGACCGCGTCGCCGCCGGCACCGTGCTGGCGCTGCTGCAGGGCCGCAACCGCAGCCTGGTGAGCGCGGAACGGACCTCGTTGAACTTCCTGCAGACGCTGTCCGGCACGGCCACCACCACCGCGCAGTACGTCGCGGCGGTAGCCGGTACCGGCGCGCGGATCCTGGACACCCGCAAGACCCTGCCCGGGCTGCGTGTCGCGCAGAAATACGCGGTGCGCTGCGGCGGCGGCAACAACCATCGCCTGGGCTTGTTCGACACGGTGATGCTCAAGGAAAACCACATCCGCGCGGCCGGCTCGCTGACCGCAGCGGTGCTCGCGGCACGTGCGCAGTGGCCGGCGTTGCCGCTGGTAGTCGAGGTCGAAGACCTGGACCAGTTGCGCGAGGCGCTGGCGGTCGGCTGCACCCGTATCCTGATCGACGACTTCGACGCTGCCACGCGGCGTGAGGCCGTGCGCATCGCGGCCGGGCGTATCCCGCTGGAAGTGTCCGGCAGCGTCAGCCTGGACGGGCTGCGTGCAATCGCCGAGGACGGTGTTGACTGCATCTCCATTGGCGGGCTGACCAAGCACGTGCAGGCGATCGATCTGTCGTTGAAACTGGGCCCGCCCCCGGGCTGACGCGCGCGTCGGTCCCTGATCGACGGCCAGCCGCACTTTCACGGTATGGGCAGATGCGGTCTGCGAGGCTGCGTCTGCCCCCACCTGGAATGCACGCATGCGCTGCCTGCCGCTTCTCGCCTGCCTGTCTCCCCTGCTCGCGCTGCTGCCGCTCCAAGCGTCCGCCGCCGAGGTCTGTGATGTGCCCCCGCGCTTCGGGTTGAGCCCGTTGGCCGTGGCCATCGTGCAGACCGCCTGCAACGAACACCGCCTCTGGTATCGGCCCTTCATCGACCGTGATGGCCGCGCAGCCAGCCTGAGTGTCACCGAAGCCGAGGACGTCCACCTGGCCGACAACGGTCTGGTCGCCTGGCAGCGGGTGGTCGGCTACTGGCGGCAGAGCGGCACGTTGTCCCCGATGGGCAGCCAGCCCGGCGCATCGAGCTGCATGGCCCCGCCGGGCACGCGCTATACCGACACCGACTGCCGCGCGTTCCTGGTCGACAACCCGTGGTCGGCCGCCTTCATTTCCTGGGTGATGACCCGGGCCTCGGTGCCCGGCTTCACCCGGTCGCCCCGGCACATCGACTACATCCGCGCCGCGTACCAGAACAGCGGACCGTACCGGATGACCGATCCTGCGCAGGAGAAACCCGCGCCCGGCGACCTGCTGTGCTACCTGCGCGACCGGCGCGAGACCCTGAGTTACAGCGGGCTGGTGCAGTCGCTGGGCAGTGGTTCGGTGACGCATTGGAAGTCGCATTGCGAAGTGGTGATCGCGGCCAACATGGGCGGCGATCGCACGCTGTATCTGATCGGCGGCAATGTCATGAACACCGTGGCGTTGCGCAAACTGTCGCTGGACCGCAGCGGCCGGATCGAGCTGCCCCCCGCGAAGGCCAGTGCAGGCGACGGGGTGGACCTGGGCTGCACACCGGGCCGCGAAGACGAATGCAGCTTCAATCGCCAGGACTGGGCCGCACTGCTGAAACTGGTGGCCACCGCGCCGGCGGCGGTGCCTATGGACGCGCCCGCTCCGACCGGTATGCCGGTGCCCGGCCCGGTGACACCATCGCCACCGCCATCGCGCACGCCGTAATGGCAAACGCGCGGATGGCTTGATCCGCGCCGCATTCGTCGCCATCTTGGGGGGACCGACCTCCCTGACCGCGCCGAGTCACCGATGCCCAGTTTGATCCTGTTGATGATTGCCGGCGCGTTCGCCTACGCCTTCTGGAATTCCTCGCGTGCCGCCGCCGAGCGTGCCGGCGTGCTTGGCCGCAATGCCTGCCGCGCTGCCGATGTGCAGTGGCTGGACCAGAGCGTGCACGCCACCGGCCTGCGCGTGTGCCGCAAGGACAACGGGTGGCTGGGCTGGGAGCGCACCTTCAAGTTCGAGTATTCGCACGACGGCGTGGACCGCCACAGCGGCCGCATGGTGCTGCGCGGTGATCAGCTGATCACGTTCGTCGGGCCATCGGCGGCGAGGATCAGCGAGATCCGGCGCGATATGGATACGCGCGATGCCGAGGACGTGTGAGCAGCCGACCAGCGGTCGGCACTCCCAATGAAATGGCCGCCTTGCGGCGGCCATGGTGTCGCTTATTTGACCACCCGCAGATGCGGGCGACCGCTGGGCTTGGGCGGTGCGTCATCCGGCGGCGTCGGTGAATCATCCGGCGGGAGCTCATCGTCCGGACCCGGCTCGTGGCCCGGGATGTCATCCGGCAGCGCCATGCCCTGCCCCGTCTCGCGGGCATACACCGCCAGCACGGCCGAGATCGGCACCTGCACCGGGTAGCTGGTGCCGGAGAAGCGGGCCGAGAAGCTCACACTGTCATTGTCGATATGCAGGCGCACCACGGCGCGCTCGGCGATGTTCAGGACGACGCGGCCGTCCTTGACCGCGCTCTGCGGCACCTGCACGCCCGGCATGCCGGCGTCGACCAGGATATGCGGCGTCAGGTCGTTGTCATTGATCCATTCCACCAGAGCCCGCAACAGGTACGGACGGTGGCTGGTCATGCGAAAAGTGTCTTCAGTCATGTGGTAGCGCCGAGCCGTGCTCGACTGGTCTTGATCCGGATTGCCTGGTGCAAGTGTACGCGCCCGCCTGCCCGCAGGTCAGCCATGGCGCGTCCCGGCACCGCGATTTCGTTCAGTCCACCGGTGCCGCACCGGCACGCGCGCCCGTGGGTCAGACCGGCAGGTCGCGCAGTTTCTTTTCCTGATCGGTCAGGCTGCGGATGAAGCCAGGGTGCCGGAAAATACGGTTGCCATAGTCTTCGATCGACTTGCCATCCTTGGGCAGGGCAACATCCAAGGCCTGCAGGCGCCAGATGATCGGCGCCATCGCGCAGTCGGCCAGGCTCATTTCCGGATTGAGGAAGAACTTGCTGGCCTTGAACAACGGCACCGCGCTGGTCAGCAGTTCCCTGAGCCGCTTGCGCCCGGCTTCGGCCTGGGTCTTGTTGCCCAACTGGATGGCCTGCACCTGCGGCACCCAGTCATGTTCGATGCGCAGCATCGCCAAGCGGATGCGGGCCCGCGAGAGCGGATCGACCGGCATCAGCGGCGGGTGCGGATAGCGCTCGTCCAGGTACTCACTGACCACCGACGCCGCGTACAGCACCAGCTCGCGCTCCACCAGGGTCGGCACGGAGTGGTACGGATTGAGATCGATGAGATCTTCGGGCGGGTTCTGCGGATCGACCGGTACGGAGTCATAAGTGACGCCCTTGGCCGCCAGTACCAGCCGCACGCGATGGCACAGGACATCGTCGTTCGAGGAAAACAGCGTCAGGGTGTTCCGCATGCGTACGCTCGCCGCCATCAAAGGCTCTCCAACGTCCGGTAACCGCCGGTCGTATCGGCGCCGCCAGCCCATTGCCGACGGTCGTCACAGTACCCGAGTGTGCAACCGCACATCACAAAAGCCAATAGGTCGATCGTCCCACGGGAGGAACGATCGACACAGGACGGCGCCCGACGGCTCAGTGGACGTCCTTCCAGTATTCCTTCTTGAGCAGATAGGCCAGGAAGGTCAGCAGCGCCAGGAACAGGATCACCCAGACACCCAGCTTCTGCCGCTTGAGCGCGGCCGGCTCGCCGGCGTACTCCAGGAAATTGGTGATGTCGCGCACCGCCTGATCGTACTGGCCGGGATCCATGTTGCCCGGCTGCTCGATCTTCAGGCCGACCACCGGCGGATCTTCACCCGGGTTCTCCGGCTTGCCATGCACCGCGTGCTGCAACCCCTGCATTTCCCACAGGGGATTGGGCATGGAGGCATTCGGGAACACGGTGTTGTTCCAGCCCAGCGGCCGCGTGGGATCCAGGTAGAACGACTTGAGGTAGGTGTAGACCCAGTCGCTGCCCCGCACGCGCGAAATCAGGCTCAGATCCGGCGGCATCTTGCCGAACCACTTCTCGGCCTGCGCCTTGGGCATCGTCACCGGGATCGGCTCGCCGACCGGCGTGCCGGTGAAGTTGAGGTTGTTCATGACCTCTTCTTCGCTCAGCCCGAGATCGGCGGCCATGCGCGAGTAGCGCAGGTATTTCAGCGCGTGGCAGCCCGAGCAGTAGTTCATGTAGAGCTGTGCGCCACGCTGCAGCGAAGCACGATCGCTCAGATCATTGCCGGCCTGCAGGGTCTTGGCACCTTCGGCGGCATCGGCCACCGCTACGCCAAACATCAGGGCCGCTGCGCAGGCCAGCCGGACAATCCAGTGGTCAGTCATGCGTGGTCACCCGGTCCGGTACCGGCTTGGTCCTGTCCAGCTTGGTCCATAGCGGCATGGTGATGAAGAAGGCGAAATACAGGAAGGTCAGCACGCGCCCGATGTAGGTCTCGTGCGCATCCGTACCCGGTCCGGAGCCGATCACGCCCAGCCAGACGAAGCACACCGCGAACATGCCCAGCAGGCCGCGCGAGAGCAGCCCACGGTAGCGGTAGGACTTCACCCGCGCGCGGTCCAGCCACGGCACCAGGAACAGGATGGCGATCGCCGAGAACATCACGATCACGCCACCGAGCTTGTTGGGCACCACGCGCAACATCGCGTAATACGGGGTGTAGTACCAGACCGGCTTGATGTGCTCGGGCGTCACCAGACGGTTGGCCTCGGTGAAGTTGTCGTGCTCCAGGAACAACCCGCCGAAGGCCGGGGCGAAGAAGATGATGAAGGCGGCGATGATCAGCAGGAAGCCGGCGCCTACCGCATCCTTGAGCGTGTAGTACGGATGGAAGGGAATGCCGTCGGTAGGCGCGGTGGCCGACCACCGGTTGCCCTTCGGGCCTTTCTTGATCTCCACGCCGTCCGGGTTGTTGGAGCCCACTTCATGCAGCGCGCCCAGGTGCAGCACCACCAGCAGCAACAGCACCAGCGGCAGCGCGATCACATGCAGCGCGAAGAAGCGGTTGAGGGTGGCGTCGCTGGGCAGGTAATCACCCATGATCCATTCGGTCAGGCCGGTGCCGATCACCGGGATCGCGCCGAACAGCGAGATGATCACCTTGGCGCCCCAGAACGACATCTGGCCCCACGGCAGCACGTAGCCCATGAAGGCTTCGGCCATCAGCACCAGGTAGATCAGCATGCCGAGGATCCAGACCAGCTCGCGCGGCTTCTGATAACTGCCGTAAAGCAGGCCGCGGAACATGTGCAGGTAGACCACGATGAAGAACAGCGAGGCACCGGTGGAGTGCATGTAGCGGATCAGCCAACCCCACTCCACGTCCCGCATGATGTATTCGATGGAGGCGAACGCTTCGGCCGCGTTCGTCTTGTAGTGCATCGTCAGGAAGATGCCGGTGACGATCTGGTTGACCAGGATCAGCAGCGCCAGCGAGCCGAAGTAGTACCAGATGTTGAAGTTCTTCGGCGCGTAATACTCGCTGACGTGCTTGCGGTAGACCGGCATCAGCCCGGGCGCGCGTGCATTGACCCAGTCGGCGACGCCGGTGGCGGTGCGGGAAAGGATATTGGCCATGATCAAGCCGCCCCCTGCGGATCAACGCCGATGATGATGGTGTTGTCGTCCTGGTAATGGTGCGGCGGCACCAGCAGGTTGATCGGTGCCGGAACATCCTTGAACACGCGACCGGACATATCAAAGCGCGACTTGTGGCAGGGGCAGAAATAGCCGCCCTTCCACTGCGGGTCGTAGGGCTCGGGGCGGATCTCGGCGACCATTTCCGGCGAACAGCCCAGATGGGTGCACAGCCCGACCAGCACCGAGACCTCGGCCTTGATCGAACGGAATTCGGGATTCTGCTTGAGCACGTACTCGGGCTGCTGTTCTTTCTCGCCCGAGCCGGGATCCTTGAGGCGGCCGTCCAGCCCGTGCAGCGCTTCGAGGATGGCCTTGGAGCGCTTGACGATCCAGATCGGCTGTCCACGCCACTCCATGACCAGTCGCTGGCCTTCCTGGAGCGCACTGATGTCGGCAATCACCGGGGCACCGGCCAGTTTGGCGCGGGCGCTGGGATTCCAGGACTTGATGAACGGTACCGCTGCAAATCCGACGCCGACCGCTCCGACCACCGCAGTGGTTGCTGAGAGAAACCGTCGACGTCCAGTATTGACTGGATCGTTTACCCCATCGTTGGCCATCCGGCACTCCGATATTGATTTAGGTAGCTTGAGGCTGCCAGCAGACCGGTGGGGGCCAGTCCACATTGAATCAGCCGCGAGTGTAGCTGAACCGAAGTCGGCCACACAACGCGGTACTACGGAACGACATTACCCCGACAGTACGGCATCAGGTACTCCCGGCGCCATCGGTTATTGCTGGGTGGCGACCGCACTCCGATAGCGGTCGGCCAACACGGCCACCCGCTTCACGTAATACTGGGTCTCGCTGTAAGGGGGCACGCCGCCATGGCGGGCTACCGCGCCCTCGCCCGCGTTGTAGCCTGCGGCGGCGAGGGTCAGATCGCCATTGAAGCGCTTGAGCAGCCAGGACAGGTATTGCACGCCGCCGCGGATGTTCTGCGAGGCATCATAGGAATCGCTGACCCCGAAGCGGCGCGCGGTGGGCGGCATCAGCTGCATCAGGCCCTGCGCCCCGGCCCGGCTCAGCGCCAGCGGGTTGTAGGCGGACTCGGCGTGGATGATCGCGCGCACGACGGCTTCTTCCACCCCGAACTCCCGGGCGGCCGCAGCGATCTCGCTCTGGTAGGCCGTGGTGTTGAGGCGGACCGAGCCGAAGTTGACCGAGGGGTTCGCGCCACAGGCGTAGCAGCGCTCGATGAAGGTGTAATGGATGGTGCGGACCTGCCCGAGGCTGGCCATCTGGGCCGGCCGTGCGCTGGTGTAATGGCGCACGCCGTCCTTCATGTACGAATAGAGCTGCCCGCTGCGGACCTGCCCTGCCTTTCCCGCTGCGGGGGCCCGGGTGGGCGGCGCGGTCAACACGGTGGCCGGGGCCGGGGCCGGAACCGGGGCAGGGGTGATCGCGGTGGCGGCCGTGGCGGTATCGGCCCGGGCCGGCACGGCGGTGACCCCTGCTGCAGGTGTAGCGCTGGCGATCTGGGCGGCCGGAGTCGGCGCGGGCGGCGGCAAGGCCCGGTGAGGCGCGCTGCGGTCGGGCCGGTAGCTGCTGATCACGCTGCAGCTGGCCCCGCCCACGCGCTTGCTCACATAGCTGGGAATGCCGTCGGCGCCGACACACTTGTACAGCGTGCCCGCACTGGCCGGCATAGCGGTCAGCGCAGCCAAGGCCAGCGCAGCGATCCCCAACATCCCCTTCATGAGCGGGAGTGTCCCCAATTCGCCGGAGATTGCCAAGGGGGGCACCCGACCCGGCTACAATGGCCTGCTCACCGCAGCCATCCGGCTGCCTGCCCGCCCACCCGACTGGAATAAGCGCCATGACCGGGACGCCAGCTTCGACCGCGCCGACTTCGGCCGGTTCTGCTCTGCCTGCCTCCGCTCCGCCCAGCTCCGCCCCGCGTCCCGACCTGCTCCCCCTGCCCGGCGCCAGGCCGCAGGTGACCGGACCGGTGCGCGGCAAGCTGTACATCAAGACCCACGGTTGCCAGATGAACGAGTACGACTCGACCAAGATGGCCGACGTGCTCGCCGCCTCGGAAGGGCTTGAGCTTACCGACGACCCGGCCGAGGCCGATGTGTTGTTGATGAACACCTGTTCGATCCGCGAGAAGGCCCAGGAGAAGGTGTTCAGCCAGCTCGGCTACTGGAAGGCGCTGAAGAACAACGGCCGCGGCGTGATCATCGGCGTCGGCGGCTGCGTGGCCTCGCAGGAAGGCGAGGCGATCATCAAGCGCGCGCCGCACGTGGACCTTGTGTTCGGCCCACAGACCCTGCACCGCCTGCCGGAGCTGATCCGCCAGCGCCGTGAATCAGGCAAGTCACAGGTGGACATCAGCTTCCCGGAAATCGAGAAGTTCGACGCCCTGCCCGAGCCGCGCGCCGAGGGTGCCTCCGCGTTCGTCTCCATCATGGAAGGCTGCTCGAAGTACTGCTCGTTCTGCGTGGTGCCCTACACCCGCGGCACCGAGGTCAGCCGCCCGTTCGAGGACGTGGTGGTGGAAGTGGCGCAGCTGGCGGCCCAGGGCGTGCTGGAAATCAACCTGCTCGGCCAGAACGTCAACGCCTACCGCGGCCCGTATGGCGACGGCGAGTTTGCCGACCTGGGCCTGCTGATCCGCACCATCGCCGAGATCGACGGCGTCGGCCGGATCCGCTTCACCACCTCGCACCCGCTGGAGTTCAGCGATTCGCTGATCGATGCCTACCGCGATGTGCCGCAGCTGGCCAACTTCCTGCACCTGCCCGTGCAGGCGGGCAGCGACCGCGTGCTCTCGGCGATGAAGCGTGGCTACACCGCGCTGGAATTCAAATCCAAGATCCGCAAGCTGCGCGCAGTGCGCCCGGACATCTCGATCAGCTCGGATTTCATCGTCGGTTTCCCCGGCGAGACCGACGCCGAGTTCGAGAAGACCATGAAACTGATCGAGGACGTGGGCTTCGACCAGAGCTTCTCCTTCATCTACTCGCGCCGCCCGGGCACGCCCGCCGCCGATCTGGAAGACACCACCACTGATGCGGAAAAGCACGCGCGCCTGTCGCGCCTGCAGGCCCGGATCAACGAGCAGGCCGCGGCCATCTCGGAAAAGATGGTCGGCACCGTGCAGACCGTGCTGGTGGAGGGCCCGTCCAAGCGCAACCCGAACGAGCTGACCGGCAAGAGCGAGAACATGCGCTCGGTGAACTTCCCGGGGCACCCGCGCCTGGTCGGCCAGTTCGTGGATGTGGTGATCACCGAGGCGTACAGCAACTCGCTGCGCGCGCGGATGGTGACGGCGGAATGAGCGGGATGACCGGACCACGGCCCGGTCATCGTTGACGCTTTTTTGACCACGCAATCGAATCCTTTGCCGCAGTAAGGCTAGCGTTACCTATCCACAGGTTGCTGCACCGGCATTGCACAGCCCCTGTGGAAAACCGCTTTCCGCCCGTGCTGTAGCGGCCGCCCCACACCCGCGCTACCCTGTTCTCCCTTTCCCTGCTTGCGGCCCGGTCGGCTGGACCGGCGGCCGCCGGACGCAATGACCGCACTCGCACAACGCGACTTCACCCTCACCCCGGAAGACAACGAGCGCCTGGCCAACATGGCCGGTCCGTTCGACGAGCATCTCCGCCAGGTGGAACTCAAACTCGGCGTGGAAATCGCCAACCGTGGGCATGTGTTCCGCGTGACCGGCCCCAAGGCCGTGGTCGCCGATGCGCAGGCCCTGATCGAAGCGCTGTATGCCGAAGCCGGCGATGTGGTGTTCGACAGCCATGCCATCCACCTGCGGCTGAACCAGGCCAACGTGGAGCATGTGGTCGAGCGCGCCTACGAGGCGCAGGAAGTGGCGATCAAGGTCAAGCGCGGCACCGTGCGCGGCCGTGGGGCCAACCAGGCCCGCTACCTGCACCAGATCACCACCCACGACATCAACTTCGGCATCGGCCCGGCCGGCACCGGCAAGACCTTCCTGGCCGTGGCCAGCGCGGTGGAAGCACTCAATGAGGCGCGCGTGCAGCGCCTGATCCTGGTGCGCCCGGCGGTGGAAGCCGGTGAGAAGCTGGGCTTCCTGCCCGGCGATCTGAGCCAGAAGGTGGACCCGTACCTGCGCCCGCTGTACGACGCGCTGTATGAAATGCTCGGCGTGGAAAAGGTGCTCAAGCTGCTGGAGAAGAACGTCATCGAGATCGCGCCGCTGGCCTATATGCGCGGGCGCACGCTCAACGATGCCTACGTGATTCTCGACGAAGCGCAGAACACCACGGTCGAGCAGATGAAGATGTTCCTGACCCGCCTGGGCTTCGGTTCCACGGCCGTGGTCACCGGCGACCTCACCCAGACCGATCTGCCCAAGCATGTGAAGTCCGGCCTGCGCGATGCGATCGATGTGCTGCGCGATGTCGAGGGCGTGAGCTTCACCTTCTTCGAAGCACGCGACGTGGTCCGCCATCCGCTGGTGGCCCGCATCGTCAGTGCCTACGACCGCCGCGATCTGCAGCAGGTTCAACCCGGAGCGACCCCATGACCCGTGGTCCCGTGCGACTGGACGTCGCGATCAACTATGCCCTGCCCCGCGCCGGGCTGCCCTCGGCGGTGAGCTTCCGCAAGTGGGTGGCCGCCGCCCTGAAGGGCCGCATCCGCGAGGCCGACCTGGCGATCCGGCTGGTCGATGCCAAGGAAGGCCAGTCGTTGAACCGGCATTACCGCGGCAAGGATTACGCGACCAACGTGCTCAGCTTCCCGGCCGAACTGCCGGAGGGCCTGCCCAAGGGCGTGAAGTTCCCGCTGCTGGGGGATCTGGTGATCTGCGCCCCGGTGGTCGCCCGCGAGGCCGACGAGCAGGGCAAGGCGCTCAACGCCCACTACGCGCACCTCACCGTGCACGGGGTGCTGCACCTGCTCGGCTGGGACCATGAGGACGAGAAGGAAGCCGATGCCATGGAACAGCTCGAGCGTGACATCCTGGCCGAACTCGGCATTGCCGATCCGTACGCCGGCGAGCGCTGAGCGGCCCCTCGCAATGTGAGTTGATCCCTCTGCCATACAAGGACGTATGCCGCCATGCCAATTCCTGATCGTCGTTCCGCACTGGGTCCGGTACTGCTTGCACTGTCATTGGCGTGCCTGCTGTACACCCTTATCGGTGCGCCGGGCCTTGCCGCATTGACCCCGGCCGGCCGCGATCCCGCCGCGCTGCGATGGGGCATGCTGGCGCTGTCGGTGGTGATTGCACGCCTGTCGCTGGCCCCGGCGCGTAGTTGGTGGACAGCGCGCCAGCAACGCGCACCGTTGTCCGTGGCCTGGACCCGGCGTTTGGCAATCCTGTCGGCGGTGGTGCTCATCGGCGGTACCCTCATCTGCCTGGCCTCGGGCCTGGTGCTGCCCCGCCTGCTGGCGGGCCCGGGCGGTCCTGCGCTGAGCGAGACCAGCGTGAGCGTGATCGGATGGTCGGGGCTGGCGGCCGCACTGGCCGCGCCACTGGGCTGGCGGACGTTGTATCGCAGCCTCCGTCGCGATGGCGTCGCACCGGGTCAGTCACCGACCTTCCACGCCCGGCCGGTACAGGTCGCCCTGCTGTTCGTCCTTGCCGCTGCGTTCGCTTTTGTCTTCGGGCGCACATTGCTGGCGGCGACCATCAGCGGCCCGGGGGCGATCCATCTGGGCACCGCCGCGCTGGTGCTGTGCGCGGCGGGGATCGCCGTGGTCACCTTCCTCCCCACGCTGCGCTGGCTGCTGCGCCGCCGGTGAGGCCGTGCCACGCGGGGCCTCCCCCGCTATGATCGTCGCCGCATCCGTGCGCTGCACGCCTCCGTTGATGGATCTGCTTCGATGACCCCGTTGCGACTTGCCTGCCTTGGCCTGCTGGGCCTGCTGCCCGCCCCTGCGTTTGCCGACGCCCCTGCACGGCCCTTGGATCTGACCGCCCTGATCGAATGCCGCCAGAGCGTTGGCGATTACGATGCGGTCGCCCCGGTGGTGGCCGACCCGCTCAAGGCGGTCGCCAACGGCCTGCAGCCGCTGCCGCAGACCAACCAATTCATGACCGAATTCCGCCTGGCCGCCCCTATCACGGTGTTCGGCGAGCGCGCCGAGTACATCGCGGTGGCCGGGGCCAGCATCATGGCGATCCTGGATCTGGCCGACCCGCGCCCGCTGGCCAAGCGCCTGGCGCTGGAGGACGGCGTGGATACCCCCGAAAAGTTCATGGCCGGGCGCGAGCTGGTCAGCCGCGATGTCAACGACCCGCGCACCGGCGAGGCCCTGATCGAATCGGTGATCCTGAGCGTGTCCACGGTCAAGACCCACCCCGGCAAGACCCTGGCCGGCTGTACCTACAGCCTGGACCTGCCACCGGAGGAAGACCCCGCACCGCCGGGCGCCGCTCCGGCCCCCGTGCCGGCCGTGAATCCGTCCTCGGCTGGGCGCTGACAGGCGTCCGCATCCTGATAGACTAAATCCAACGCCCGGCACGCCGGGTGCCTTTTTTTCCAGAGATGTCTGAAGACGACAGTAGTAGCTCCCCCCAGGAGCACAATGAAAAGAAGCGCAGCTGGCTCGAACGCCTGACCTCTGCCTTCTCCGGCGAACCCCACACCCGCGACGAGCTGGTGGCGGTACTGCACACCGCGCACGAAGACGGCCTCATTGCCGCTGACACGCTGCGCATGATGGAAGGCGCCATTTCGGTGGCCGAGCTCACCGTCGGCGACGTGATGATCTCGCGCTCGCAGATGGTCTCCCTGCCGGTCGAAGCCCCCTTCCTTGACCTGATGAAGCAGGTGGTCGAATCCGGCCATTCGCGCTTCCCGGTGCATGGCGACAACAAGGACGACATCCTCGGCATCCTGCTGGCAAAGGACCTGCTGCGCGGCGTGGTCGCCGACAACGGGCCGGCCAACATCCGTGAGCTGCTGCGCCCTGCGGTACTGATCCCCGAGGCCAAGAAGCTCAACGTTCTGCTGAAGGAGTTCCGGCTCTCGCGCAACCACATGGCCATCGTGGTCGATGAGTACGGCGGTGTCGCCGGGCTGGTCACCATCGAAGACGTGCTGGAGCAGATCGTCGGCGAGATCGACGACGAGCACGACGAGGCCGAGGACCACACCTCGCAGATCGCGATCCAGGCCGACGGCCAGTACGTGGTCGATGCGTTGACCGCGATCGAGGATTTCAACGAGCGCTTCGGCGCGACGTTCCCGGACGATGATTACGACACCATCGGTGGCCTGGTCACCGAAGCGATCGGGCACCTGCCGGAAACCGGCGACGAACTCACCTTGGACCGCTTCGTGTTTCGCGTGGCGCGTGCCGATGCCCGCCGTGTGCAGGCGTTCCATGTGACCGTGCTGCCGCCCGACACCCACAACGAGGATTGACCCACGCCATGCGGCCCCCTTTGAATCGGTGGTCGCTGTGCCGCCTGTTGTTCGTGCTGTCGCTGCTTGCGATGGCCAGCCTGCCCGTTGGGGCGCTGGCCGCGCAGGATGCCGCGCCGGTCACTGCCGCCCCGTCACCCACGGCCGAGGCACCGCGCATCGGCGTGGTCACCATGCAGCCGGGCGAGATCTTCTTCGAGCGCTTCGGGCATGACGCACTGGTCGTGGTTGATCCGGTCACCGGCGACGCCACCTCCTACAACTTCGGTTACTTCGACCCGAGCGAGTCCGATTTCATCGGCAACTTCGTGCGCGGCGACATGATGTATTACCTGGTCGCGCTGCCGCTCGGGCAGGACCTGTCGTACTACCAGGAGAGCGGCCGCGGCGCGAGCGTGCAGTGGCTGGACCTGACGCCCGCGCAGGCGCGCACCCTGGCCGAGTCGCTGGCCGAGCGCGCCAAGCCGGAAAATGCGCGTTACCACTACGATTACTACACTGCCAACTGCGCCACCATGGTCCGCGATGCGATCGATGGCGCGCTCGGCGGCGGGCTGCATTCGCAGCTGTCCGGCCGCTCGCGGGGCAACACCTACCGCAGCGAATCGGTGCGTCTGGCCTCGCCGTCGCCGTGGATGTGGCTGGGCTTCGATATCGGCCTGGGCCCGTTCGCCGATCAGCCGCTGTCACGCTGGCAGGAAGCCTTCGTGCCGATGCGCCTGGCCGATGCGCTGCGCCAGGTGCGCAACAGTGAAGGCCGCCCGCTGGTGCAGGCCGAGCAGGAACTGCTGCCCCACCGGATCGCAGCGGAACCGACCGAGTCTCCCCGCCGCTGGTGGCCGTGGCTGCTGTGCGGCCTGGTCGTCGCCGCCGGTGTGGTTGCACTGCGTCGCCGGCGCCGCCTGCTCGGCGGCCTGGCGCTGCCGTTCTGGCTGTTCTGCGGGATCGGTGGCGCGCTGCTGACCTACCTGTGGGGCTTCAGTGCGCACCAGGCCGCCTGGGCCAACCGCAACCTGCTGCAGCTCTCGCCGCTGTGCCTGCTGCTCCTGCCCGGCGCGATCACGCTGCTGCGTGGCCGCCTGCCACGCGCGTGGTTCGGCGTGGTGTTGTGGGCGGTGGCCGGGCTGTCACTGCTCGGCCTGGTCCTGCATTGGCTCACGCTGCAGGCGCAGTACAACCTGCAGTGGATCGTGCTGCTGCTGCCGATCCATGTCGCGCTGGCGTGGGTGCTGGCCCGCCGTGACCTGCCCGTCACGGGCCGCTGACGCACGATGCCCGCCATGGAAACCGTCACACCCGAAAATCCCGCCTGCGTCATCAACTGCGTTCACTACGATGACCAGGGCAAGCGCCACGACATCAGCCTGGATGCGATCAGCGATGTGATCGCCAGCGACAACGGCTTCGTCTGGGTGGGCCTCTACGAGCCCCAGGACAGCGTGCTGCTGAAGCTGCAGGAAGAATTCGGCCTGCATTCACTGGCCATCGAAGACGCACGCAACGCCCATCAACGGCCCAAGGTGGAGGCGTACGGCAACTCGCTGTTCGTGGTGGTGACCACCGCGCAGATGGTGGACGAGCGCATCCAGTACGGCGAGACACACGCCTTCCTCGGGCCACGCTTCCTGGTCACGGTGCGCCATGGCGCGTCGCTGTCCTATGCTGCCCCGCGCGCGCGCGTGGAGCGCGAGCCGGAGCTGCTGCGCACGATGGGGCCGTCGTACTGCCTGTATGCGGTGCTGGATTTCGTGGTCGACAATTACCTGCCGATCACCCAGCGCTACCGCGACACGCTGGAACTGCTGGAGAAGGACATCTTCTCCGACAACTACAAGCGCCACACCGTGGTGCGGCTGTACGAGCTCAAGCGCGAACTCAACAAGATGCGCATGGCGGTCGCGCCACTGCAGGACATGCTCTCGCAGATCAAGCGCTACCAGGGCGACCTGGTGCCGGACGAAGTGAAGCTGTACCTGCGCGATGTGCACGACCATGTCGTGCGGATCAGCGATGTGATCGATACCCTGCGCGAGATGCTGGGCACCGCGCTGAGCGTGAACCTGTCGCTGGTGACCCTGGCCCAAGGCGAAACGGTGAAGCGCCTGGGTGCCTGGGCGGCACTGTTGGCCGCCCCGACCTTGATCACCAGCTGGTACGGCATGAACTTCACCCACATGCCCGAGCTGGACAAGCCGTGGGCTTACCCGGCGATGATCATCGGCGTGGGTGCGGTGTGCGTGGGGCTGTACCGCCTGTTCAAGCGCGCGCGCTGGCTGTAGGTAACGCGGCTGCGCAAACCGCGGGCCCCGGCTCACCATCACCACACCCCCGCGCCCGTCGGCGCGCCCCCTTGAACTCCAAGGGGGCTATGGCTCCAGACGCAATCAAGCCACGTAAACGGTCTTGATGTTCATGAACTCATGGATGCCGTGCTCGGCCAGCTCACGACCGAAACCGGATCTTTTGCTGCCGCCGAACGGAAGCCGGACGTCGCTCTTGACGATGGCGTTGACGAAGGCGGCACCGCATTCCAGCTGCTGGGCGATCGCCTCACCGCGCGCCGCATCGCTCGTCCACACGCTGCCACCCAGGCCGAAGGTGGTGTCATTGGCCACGCGCAGCGCTTCGGCGTCATCGCGGACGCGCAGGATCGCGGCGGCTGGGCCGAAGAGTTCTTCGTCATAGGCCGGCATGCCGGGCGTCACGTTGTCCAGGATGGTGGCCGGGTAACCCGCGTGTGAGCCGGCCACCGGCTCACCACCAAGCAGCAGCGTGGCGCCCTTGGCGATACTGTCCTGCACCTGCTTGTGCAGCTCGTCACGCAGGTCCGCGCGCGCCATCGGGGCAAGCGTGGTTTTTTCGTCCTGCGGATCACCGTACACGCGCTTGCCGGCGGCAGCGACGAACTTCTCCACGAACGCATCGGCAATCGCATCGACCACGATGAAACGCTTGGCCGCGATGCAGGTCTGGCCGCTGTTGTCGAAGCGCGACTTCACTGCTGCGGCCACCGTCTTCTCGAGATCGGCATCGTCCAGCACCACGAAGGCGTCACTGCCACCCAGTTCCATCACGCACTTCTTGAGCTGGTCACCGGCATTGGCGGCGATGGACCGCCCCGCGCGCTCGCTGCCGGTCAGCGTGACCGCCTTGACCCGCTTGTCGCGCAGCACCTCGGCCGCCTGGTCGTTGTCGATATGCAGCACATCGAACACGCCGTCGGGCAGGCCGCCATCGCGGCACACCGCCAGGATCAGATCGGCACATTGCGGCACGTTGCTGGCGTGCTTGAGCAGGGCCACGTTGCCGGCCATGAACGCCGGCGCGAGGAAACGGAACACCTGCCAGATCGGGAAGTTCCACGGCATCACCGCGAACACACAGCCGATCGGCTCATAGCGCACGTAACTGCGCTGGGCTTCGGTGTCGATCAGCTGCGGCTTCAGGTAATCGGCCGCATGGTCGGCGTAGAACTCGCAGGCCTCGGCGCATTTCTCGATCTCGCCCAGTGCCTCCACCTTGAGCTTGCCCATCTCGGTGGTCATCGCGTGCTGGATGTCGTCCTTGCGCTGGCGCAGCTGGTCGGCGATGGCGCGCAGGATGGCCCCGCGCTCCTGCAGCGAGCGTGCCGCCCAGGCCGGAAACGCCTCGGCGGCAGCGGCCAGGCGCTGCTCGACCTCCTTGGCGGTAAGCAGTTCGTGGCGATACGTGACCTGGCCGGTCGCGGGATTGATGATGTCAGTGGTCATCGCGGGTCTCCGAAAGTCAGACCCGCAGTGTGCGCCCGGCCACGTGATCCGGATGTTGCCGGATCGGGATGACGTTCAGCCGGGATCCTGCAGCGCCATCTGCATATCGCGCTGGCGGCGTTTCTCGGCGCGGGCGGTGATGTACCAGCCCACCACCGCCGCGATCGATACCGCCAGCACCATCAAGGTGGCCAGTGCATTGATCTCCGGTTTGATGCCCATCCGCACCGAGGAGAACACCTTCATCGGCAAGGTCGTCGAGTTCGGGCCGGCCACGAAGCTGGCGATCACCACGTCATCCAGCGAGAGCGTGAAGGCCAGCAGCCAGCCAGCCACCAGCGCCGGAGCGATGATCGGCAGGGTGATCTGGAAGAAGACCTTGAGCCGGCTCGCGCCGAGGTCCATCGCGGCCTCTTCCAGCGAGCGGTCCAGCTCCTGCAGGCGCGAGGACACCACCACCGTCACGAAGGACAGGGTGAAGGTGACATGCGCGATCCAGATGCTGGTCACACCGCGGCTGGGGAACCCGGGAATGCCGCCCATCGCCACCAGCAGGGTCATCAGCGAGAAGCCCAGGATCACTTCGGGCATCACCAGCGGTGCGGTGATCAACGCACCGAACACGGTCTTGCCCGGGAAGCGGCGCATGCGGGTCATCACCATCGCCGCCATCGTGCCGAGCACGGTGGCCGCGCAGGCTGTCCAGAAGGCGACCTTGAGGCTGATCCACAGCGCATCCAGGATTTGGCGATTGTTGAACAGCTCGCCATACCAGCGCGTGGAGAAGCCCGACCACACCGTGGCCAGCTTGGAGGCGTTGAAGGAGTAGACCATCAACAACAGGATCGGGAGATACAGGAAGGCGAAGCCCAGCCCGAGCAGGCTCCAGCCCAGCCAGCGGTTGCTGCGCACCATGCTCATGCCAGCTTTCCTTCCAGCTCGCGCTGCTGCATGCGGTTGAACAGCAGGATCGGCACCAGCAACAGGGCCAGCATCACGATCGCCACCGCCGAGGCCGTGGGCCAGTCACGGTTGTTGAAGAACTCGCCCCACAGCACGCGACCGATCATCAGCGTGTCCGGACCGCCGAGCATTTCCGGAATCACGAACTCCCCCACCGCCGGGATCATCACCAGCATGCAGCCGGCGATGATGCCGGTGCGCGAGAGCGGCAGCGTGATCCGCACGAAGGCCTGCCAGGGCTTGGCACCGAGGTCGTAGGCGGCTTCCAGCAGTCGGTTGTCCAGCTTGACCAGGTTGGCGTACAGCGGCAGCACCATGAACGGCAGGTAGCAGTAGACGATGCCGATGTAGGCGGCGGTCGGGGTATACAGGATCTGCAGTGGCGCATCGATCAGGCCGAGCTTGAGCAGCAGCTGGTTGAGCAGGCCGTTGCGGTCCAGGATGCCGATCCAGGCGTATACCCGGATCAGGAACGAGGTCCACGAGGGCAGCACCACCAGCATCATCGCCACGTTGCGCGCGGCCGGGCTCATCCGCGAGATCACGTACGCCATCGGGTAGCCGATCAGCAGCGTGAGCAGGGTCGAGATCACCGCGATCTTGATCGAGCTGAGGTACGCCAGGATGTACTGGTTGTCGTTGACCAGGGCGGCATAGCTGCCCAGATTGAGCTTGAGCGAGAACGCGCCGTCCACGTACTCCAGCAGCCAAGTGTACGGCGGCGAGCCGACCTGAGTGCGCGCGAAGGAGATCATCAGGATGATCACGAACGGCACCGCGAAGAACAGCAGCAGCCATAGGTACGGCGCGGCGATCACGCCGGCGCGCGTGCCCGGGAGCCAGCGTTTCCAGCCGGTCGCGGTCATGAGGTCAGCACCACGCCATCGTTGTCGCGCCAGTGCACCCAGACGGTGTCACCCCAGGTCAGGCCATCGCTGGCCCAGCGCTGTGAATTGGCGAAGTTGGACAGCACCTTGGCCCCGCTCGGCAGGCGCACATGGAACACCGAGTGGCTGCCGAAGTAGGCGATCTCCTCGATCACGCCCTGCGCCTTGTTGGTGTCCCCGGCCGGCTCGTCCTTGCCGATCATCACCTTCTCCGGGCGCAGTGCGAACGCCACCGGCTGGCCTTCATAGCCGGTGATGCCGTGGGCAACATAGATCGGCGCGGGGAACAGCGGCGTGCGCACGGTGACGTACTCGGGCAGGTCTTCGTCGAGCACGCCGTCGAACAGGTTCACCGAGCCGATGAACTCGGCCACGAACCGGTTGGCCGGCTGCTCATAGATTTCATCCGGCTTGCCGACCTGCTGGATCCAGCCGGCATCCATCACCGCGATCCGGGTAGCCATGGTCATGGCTTCTTCCTGATCGTGGGTGACCATCACGCAGGTCACCCCGGTGGTCTCGATGATGTTGACCAGTTCCAGCTGCATCTGCGAGCGGAGCTTCTTGTCCAGCGCGCCCATCGGCTCATCCAGCAGCAGCAGCTTCGGGCCCTTGGCCAGCGACCGCGCCAGCGCCACGCGCTGCTGCTGGCCACCGGAGAGCTGGTGCGGCTTGCGCTTGGCCAGCTTGGTCAACTGCACCAGCTCCAGCATTTCGCCGACGCGACGATTGATCGCATCGCGGGCCATGCCGTCCTGCTTCAGGCCGAAGGCAATGTTCTGCTCCACCGTCATGTGCGGGAACAGCGCATAGGACTGGAACATCATGTTGATCGGGCGCTGGTACGGGGGCAGCGCGTTGATGCGCTGACCGTCCAGATCGATGGTTCCCTGGGTGGGCGTCTCGAAGCCGCCCAGGCAACGCAGCAGCGTGGATTTGCCACTGCCCGAGCCACCCAGCAGCGCAAAGATTTCGCCCTTGCGCACATCCAGGGTGACGTCATCGAGCGCGACGAAGCCGTCGAACTCCTTGCGCAGCGCGCGGATGGACAGGTAGCCCGGTTCCAGGACCGGGAGCACCGCGCCTTCCGGCTTGGCTTCAAATGGCATGGTCAGCGGCTCCGGGAGCGGCGGCGGGACGGGGGGAGAATGCCATTTTACCGGTGGTGGCCGCGTCACGTCCTACCCCCTGAAACGACGACGCCGGCACGAGGCCGGCGTCGCAGAGGCGGTCAACGCCCGGTTTTCACCTCGGTCCACAGCCGGGTGTAGAGCTTGTCCACCTCGGGCGTGTTGATCGAGTAGGTGAACATCTTCGCCGCCACATCGGCCGGCGGGTAGATGGTCGGATCGGTGCGGATCGCCTCGTCCACCAGCGGCGTGGCCGTGGTCACCGGGTTGGCGTAGTGGATGAAGTTGGTGTTGGCCGCGGCGACCTTCGGCTCCAGCAGGTAATTGATGAAGGCGTAGGCCGCCTCCGGGTGCTTGGCATCCTTGGGGATGGCCAGCATGTCGAACCACTGCGGGGCACCTTCGCGCGGGATCGAGTACGCCACGGTCACGCCGTTGGACGCCTCGGCCGCACGGTCACGGGCCTGGATGATGTCACCGGACCAGCCCACCACCAGGCAGGTGCCACCGTTGGCCAGCGAGCCCACGTACTGCGAGGAGTGGAAGTTCTGCACGTACGGGCGGATCGTCTTGAGCAGCGCGGCGGCCTTCTCCAGCGTGGCCGGGTCCTGGCTGTGCGGATCTTCGCCCAGGTAGTGCAGCGCGATCGGGATCATGTCCGACGGCGTATCCAGGATGGTGATCCCGCAGTCCTTCATCTTGGCGATGTTTTCCGGCTTGAAGATCAGATCCCAGCTGTTGGCGATGTCGGTGCTGCCACCAAAGCGCTGCTTGAGCAGCTCCACGTTGTAGCCGATGCCGGTGGTGCCGATCATGTACGGCACGCCGTATTCGTTGCCCGGGTCCTGCTGTGCGATGCGTTGCATCACGCTCGGGTCGAGATTGGCCAGGTTCGGGATTTTGCTCTTGTCCAGCGGCAGGAACACACCGGCCTTGATCTGGCGGCCGAAGAAGTTCAGCGTCGGCACGACCACGTCGTAGCCGCTGTTGCCGGCCAGCAGTTTGGTCTCCACCATCTCATCGCTGTCGAACACGTCATAGGTCACCTTGGTGCCGGTGGCCTTCTCGAAATTCGGGATGGTGTCTTCGGCGATGTAGTCGCTGTAGTTGTAGACGTTCAGCACCTTGGCGTCGTCCTGCTTGTCACCGCCGCCACAGGCGGTCAGCACGGATACGGCAATGCCGAGGGTGAGGATTCGCAGCTTCATCGGACTCTCCACAGGTCAGGTGCGAGTTGGGGGGAACCGGCCGGACCGGCGCAACGGGTGCCAGCCTACCGGGCGTGCGCCTATTTTCCCACACACGGCCCTCACGGCCATGCCGGAGGTGCGCCCGGGGTCAGACGTTGAGCAGCAGGAACTCGCGCTCCCAGGAGCTGATCACCCGGAAGAACGTCTCGTATTCCTTGCGCTTGACCGACACATAGGCGCGGCAGAAGCGCTCGCCCAGCATCTCGCGCAGTTCCGGGCAGCCTTCCAGCCCGTCCAGCGCCTCACCCAGCGAGCGCGGCAGGTCGTAGCCGAGCTCCTTGGCGCTGCCACTGATCGGCGCGGTCGGGGAGCCCTGCTCGCGGATGCCGAGCAGCCCGGCAGCCAGGGTCGCAGCGATCGCCAGGTAGGGGTTGGCATCCGAGCCGGCGAACCGGCTTTCCACCCGCATGTTCTCCGGCGTGTCCAGCGGCACGCGCAGCCCACAGGTACGGTTGTCGAAGCCCCAGTGCACGTTGCTCGGGGAGACCTCGCCGAACATCAGCCGGCGGTAGGAGTTCACGTTCGGCGCGAAGAACGCCATCGCCGCCGGCACGTACTTCTGCAGGCCGGCCAGGTAATGCCCGAACAACGGGCTGAAATCCTCACCGCCATGCTCGCCGGTGAACACATTACTGCCATCGCTGATCCGCAGCAGGCTCTGGTGGATGTGCATCGCGCTGCCAGGCTCGTTCTCCATCGGCTTGGCCAGGAAGGTGGCATAGATCCCGTGGCGCATCGCCGACTCGCGCATGGTGCGCTTGAACAGGAATACCTGGTCGGCCAGATCCATCGCATTGGCGTGGGTGAAATTGACCTCCAGCTGCGCCGCGCCGGATTCGTGGATGAGCGTGTCCACGTCCAGCTTCATGGCATCGCAGTAGTCGTACATCAGATCGAGGATCGGATCGAACTCGTTTACCGCATCGATGGAATAGGACTGACGCGCGGTTTCAGGGCGCCCGGAGCGGCCGGCCGGCGGCAGCAGCGGGAAATCCGGGTCGGTGTTCTTCTGGACCAGGAAGAACTCCAGCTCCGGCGCCACCACCGGGCGCAGGCCCAGTTCGGCATAGGCATTGAGGACGCGCCGCAGCACATTGCGCGGGGCCAGCTCATGCGGCTCGCCGGTTTTGGTGAAACAGTCATGGATGACCTGCGCGGTCGGATCGGTCGCCCAGGGCACCATGCGGACGGTGTCGGCATCCGGGCGCAGGATCATGTCCGAATCCGACGGTGAGGTCAGCTCGTAGTAATCGTCCGGGAATTCGCCGGTGACCGTGGTGGCGAATATCCCCTCCGGCAGGCGCGTGCCGTAATCGTGCGAGAACTTGTCGGCGGGAATGATCTTGCCGCGCGCGTTGCCGGTGATGTCCGGCACCAGGCACTCCACCTCGGTGATGCGCCGGTCCTTGAGCCAGCGCAGCAGCGTGCTCTCCTGCGGAACAGGCTTGGGGGCGGCGGCTTTGCGCGAACGCGTTCGGGTGGTCATGACCGGTCTGCTGTAAGAGAGTTGCGGCGACAAGCATCGCCGAAAGCGTGAAAAATGCTGTGATAGGACGGATTGTCGGCCACCCGCCACTCCGGATGCCACTGCACGCCGACCAAGAAACGATGCGCGGCGCTGCGGGCGTCGTCGATCAGGCCATCCTCGGCGACGGCCTCGATCTGCAGGCCCTCGGCCAAGCGATGCTGGCGGTTGCCTGGCCATCCAGGCGGCCGGCCAATGCGGTGATGGCCCAGCATCGTGCTGTCGGTGGGCAGGCCGACCCAAGAGGGCGAGACCATGCGTCATGCTCGGATGACCTGCAGCCACGTTACGCCTGCGCGCAGACGTCGCGCAACACAGCGCCACACCCGCCGCGCGCGTCCCTCACACGCAGGCGGCAGCCGCTGCGACAGACTGCCCCCTGTCCCGCGCGCCGGTTGCTGGCATTCTTTGTCCATGATTGTCGTCCTGTCCTCTTCCCGCCGGTGCCCGGCATGACTGCCGCCGGCGAGGCGCATGCGCCCAGCTGGTACGCCGACAGCGTGCCTGCCGTTGCGTTGCGCGCGCCGCTGAGCGGTGACCTGAAGGCCGATGTCTGTGTGCTCGGCGCCGGCTACACCGGCCTGTCCGCCGCGCTGACCCTGGCCGAGCGTGGCTACCGCGTCGTGCTGTTGGAGGCCCACCGGGTCGGCTGGGGCGCCTCCGGGCGCAATGGCGGCCAGGCCATCGTCGGCTATGGCTGTGAAGTGGACACGCTCGAACACCTGGTCGGCGCCGAGGACGCGCGGACGCTGTTCGCGTTTTCGCGCGACGGCATGCGCCTGCTGCGCGACCGCATCGCCCGGCATCAGATTGACTGCGACTGGCGCGATGGCCACGCCAGCGTGCCGATCAAACCCCGTCAGGAGCGCGTGTTGCGCGCCGGGCTGATCGATCTGGCCCAGCGCTACGACTATCCCCTGCAATGGTGGGACCGCTCACAGTTGCGCCGTCAGCTCGACAGCCCGCGCTACCGCGGGGCCATGTTCGACCCTCACAGCGGCCACCTGCATCCCCTGGCTTACGCACAGGGCCTGGCCCGCGCGGCCGAGGGTGCCGGGGCGGTGATCCACGAGCAGTCCCCGGTCCTGCAGCTGATCCGTGGGGCGCGGCCGCAACTGCGCACCGCGCACGGTACGGTAACCGCCGACCATGTGGTGATCGCCGGCAACGCTTGGCTGGAAGGCATCGCGCCGGAGCTGGAATCGCGGATCATGCCGGTCGGCACCTATATCGGCGCCAGTGCGGTGCTTGGGCAGGCGCGGGCACAGTCCCTGATCCGCAATGACATGGCCGTGGCCGATGTCAGCTGGGCGCTGGACTATTTCCGGCTGAGCCGCGACCACCGCCTGCTCTTCGGCGGCCAGGCCAGCTACTCCGCCCTGCCTCCGCCGGGTCTGCGCGGGGTCATGACCCGGCGCATGCGCGCGGTGTTCCCGCAGCTGGCCGATGTGGAGCTGGAGTACGTATGGGGCGGCTACGTGGACATTACCCGCAATCGCGCCCCGCACTGGGGCCGGCTGACGCCGAATGTCTATTTCGCGCAGGGTTTCTCGGGCCATGGCGTAGCCGCTGCCGGGCTGGCCGGGCAGGTGCTGGCCGAGGCCATCTCCGGGCAGGCCGAGCGCCTGGATGTGTTTGAACGCATTCCCCACCGGCCGTTCCCTGGGGGACGGATGCTGCGAACGCCGCTGCTGGTGGCGGCGATGTCCTGGTACAAACTGCGGGACGCGTTGTGGTGAGGGCTTAAGGGGCGTTCGGCGACCGCGGGTAAAGTGAGACACGGCGCGACATCTGAAAGCGGGCGCTCCGTCACCGGGCAGCTCCAGAACAGGCAGTGCTAGCAGACCCTGTGGAGCGCCCCCCCCCCTTGCTGAGCACGCCGCGTGTCACAGCGCAACGACGTGGGGAGAATGCGTCATATCAAGGCAGGCGGTCGCTGAGATGGGCATACCTCGACCACCGGGAATCGTCTGCATGTCCGCGGCGCAGCTCAAGTACGCCCCCCAACGACGAGCGTGAAGAGTTTCATATAGAAATGAGATATGTGTCACGCCTATGAGCGCGGCACACGCCTGCTCGTGAACTCACACGCTGTGGTCGCCGTCACGCCCGACCACTTTCGTAATTGCATAATCCGGCGCGGATATATACCGTCCAATCTGGTCGCGGCATTGATACACAGGGACGTTGAAGGCACGAACAGGGGGAGCCGGTGCGAGGAGAATGGTGGAAAAATGGACTTCAGTTGAATCTGCGCATCGAGCCGATCGGGCTTGTCCTTGCCGTCATCTATGCACTCGCGTGCTGGGGCGCACGTCAAATCTCCCTTGATCAGTTCTACTTGCCAGCAGGCATACGTGTTGCTGCGGTGCTGCTGTGCCCTCCGCGGCTGTGGCCTTACCTGATCCTCGGCGAATATGCCTACTTCGCACAACTGCGCTACTCGATGGTGGACAAGTACGGCATGGCTTGGGTCATCTTTGCCTCCGCCTTCTTGATGCCCATCGTGGCGCTGATAGTGCACCTGCATCGCAAGATGATCGCAGCGACGACAAATGTATGGCTGATTTCCGTAGCAGCATCCTCCGCAGTCGCCATTTCTCTGCTAAACCGCAGTTTTTCGCAGTTCCTTTGGCCGACACCACCGGACAACCCCTTTGTCGCGACTGTAGCGCGATACGCAGTCGGCGACTTCATCGGCATATTGACGGTAGCCCCCCTTGCATTGCTTTGGGTACGGCGGCGCAGTGAGTCAGACTGGGCGGCGGGATTTTTCAAGCCTACTGGCATGGCAGTCGGGCTGATGATGTTACTGGGTGTTTCTGCGGCGCTCCTCCCTGCCGATTCAGCGACCGCGAGAACCAGCCTCCAGGTGCTGATGGCGCTTCCGGCCATCGCGCTTACGTGCATATTAGGTTGGCGTGGTGCTGCCATCGCGGTACCGACGCTGAACCTCATCATCGGCCTTACTACGCCTAAGCCTTACCCATCGTCTTTCGATCCTCATGTCTTTACAACGCAGCTGATCATGGCCATCGCGGGCGTCGCACTCCTGGTCCTCGGCTCACGCATCACGCACTACTACCACCACTACAAGATTCGCGACGACGGCGAGAAGAACGCGATCAAATTGGCTAGAAACTCTCATGTGGCAAGCGAAATGGGGCTTCGCGAACGCGCGCTTCACTTGAGAAAGATCGGGGATGGCATGGACATCTCCCTCAATGAAGTTGTGAACTGGCTGAAGCTGCAGGGGCACCACGAGATCGCCGGGGGATTACTCCACACAGCTGTCGTGCATTCGCGGCAATTCCGTGCGCAGACCAGCATGGTCTATCCGACAGCCCTGGATCACCTGGGCCTGTATGTTGCTCTGCAGGCTGGCGGCGTACGCGAAGCGTGGGAGCTGACCCATCGCGTCACCCGCCCCCGGCTGGAGGGGGATCCGTGCCAATTGAGTATTGGCCTGCAATTGGCTGCTTACCGTGCAATGACCGATGCCGTGACACTGTTGCTGGAGACTGAATCGGGTCAGATTCAGGTACGCGCGCGCTGCGGGCGGTTTGGGCGATATCGGGGAATCGTAGTCACCGTGGCAATGCTGGATGCCGCATATGCGCTTTCCGAAACCACCATGTCCATGGCGGTTGAACGTCTCGCGGGGCGAGCCCTTGCCTATGGCGGTGTTGTGCAGTGCCGTCGCAATCGGGTCAGGATGGTGCTTCTGGAAATGCCGCGAACCGCTCCCCATGACGCCATGCATAGCAGCCCGGTTGAATACGTGAAAACGACGGATCGCGGCAGTAGTCAGGCATTGACCTGACATCCTGCGGACTCGGCGGCTCAATCGCCTTTCAGACGAACACAGCGGAATAGTTGCATTGGAGAAACAGCGGGTGAGCTGCGAATATCCCCGCAGCGTGAACCTGCAGGTGAGCGCATCACCCGCAGGCCCACCACGGAGCCATCAACTGAGGCCTAGATTAGGTGGGTGCCAGGCGGCAATGAAACTCCACCTAATGCTGCTGCAAATGGCCTAGTTGCTGCCGTTCACTGGCTCGACCGACCAGACTGCATCAGTGCCGCTCCCGTAAAGCGCCAGCGAGAAGCGCGGGCCGCGGTACACCTCGGAGCGCCTCGCGCCTCTCGGCGGCTGGACGCGCAGCGTCGGCAGTGACACTCGCGCGGGAACATCGCCAGCCGGCAATGCCCAGAACACGCCATCTGCATTTCCGATGATCACGTGCACGCGGCCGGCAAGGTCGTTCACCTGGTAGTACGTGATTCCCTCACGCTCAAATCCATATACCAGCCAATTCGAATCCTGGCTAAGATTCGCTGCCAATGGCTGCGTCTGTCCCAACCCGCGTTTCGCCAGTTTGACTCCGTGATCATCTGACTGCGCCATGCCAGCCATCGGAAACGACGCGAGAATCACGATACCCACAACACCCACAATCCTTCGAATGCGCACATTTACCTCCTGATTAAAACGTTGAGGGGAACTTCAGCGATAGTAACCGTAAGCGGCCGTCAATCTATCAACACGGGCCGCCTGAGCCGCCGGCATAGCAAGACGGTCCACCGGGCACCCGGGCCGAGGCTGCGACAGTACGCAGCACCCCCTCCCCCTAAAGTTGCGTGTGAAACCGCCGCTATCTGTCCCGACCCCTCGGAACCGAGCGTACGCCTCATGCCGGCACTGTTGCAGGGCGCTGTTCTCAGCGACCCCGGTGATGCCCTGCCCCAGCGGATCCTGCTGGTGGAAAACTCGCGCACGTTCACCAGCATGCTGCGCGAGGCGATCGAGCAGCGGCTGGAGCTGCCGGTCTCGGTGGCGACCAGCCTGACCGAGGCCGGGCGGTTGCTGGATGAGGAACAGGGCTGGTTCCTGGTGCTGACCGGGCTGGTACTGGCCGATGGCGACCGCGACACCGTGGTGGACTACTTCCTCTCGCGTGGGCTGCCCACGGTGGTGGTCAGTGGCGTGTACGACGAGGACCTGCGCAAGCGTGTGCTGCAGCAGCAGATCATCGACTACGTGCTCAAGAACACGCCCGGCAGCATCGATTATCTGGTGTGGCTGGTGCAGCGGCTGGAGCGCAACCGGCGCATCGCCGCGCTGGTGGTGGATGATTCGATGTCCGCGCGGAAGTACGCTGCCTCCTTGCTGCGCATGTACGGCCATGACGTATACGAGGCGGCCGACGGCGCTGCGGGACTCAAGGCGATCGAAGCGCACCCGGCCATCCGGCTGGCGGTGGTCGACCAGGAAATGCCCGGCATGGAGGGCGTGGAGTTCACCCGTCGCCTGCGCACGATGCGATCGCGCGACAAGCTCGCGGTGATCGGCATCTCCGGCAACACGGACCCTTCGCTGATTCCCCGCTTCCTCAAGAACGGCGCCAACGACTTCCTGCGCAAGCCTTTCTCACGCGAGGAATTCTTCTGTCGCGTGTCGCAGAACGTGGATCAGCTCGAGCTGATCGGCACCCTGCAGGACCTGGCGACCCGCGATTTCCTGACCGGCCTGCCCAACCGCCGCTGCTTCCTGGAGCAGAGCCAGCGCCAGCTGCCGCAGCTGCAGCTGGAGGGCGAGCAGGTGGCGGTGGCGATGATCGACATCGACCACTTCAAGCACATCAACGATACCCACGGCCACGAGGCCGGCGACGATGCGCTGCGCGCGGTGGCCGCTGCCGTGGCGGCGCATGCGCGCCATGAGGATCTGATCGCGCGCTTCGGCGGCGAGGAGTTCTGCCTGCTGGTGCCCGGCCTGGACGAGAGCCGCGCAGTGGCGTACTTCGAACAGCTGCGCCAGGCCATCGCGGCGCTGGAGGTGGACGTGGGACACGCCACACTGCACATGACGGTCAGCATCGGGCTGTGTTGCCTGCGCCCGCAGCACGACTCGCTGCACCGCCTGATCTCCGAAGCCGACCGGCAGCTGTATCTGGCCAAGGCTGGCGGCCGCAACCGGGTCCACTGCGCGACGGTCACCACGAACACACTGATCCGCGAGCCCGAACCGGTGCTTTGATCGAGATCAACGCGGCCGCCGGTTCGAGTGCCTAGAGTCGCCCCCAGTTGAACAGCGCGGGGAACGCACCATGGCACTTCTGGTCTGGCAGGACGATCTGAACATCGGCATCGATGTCATCGATCATCAGCACATGCGCATCGTGGAGATGCTCAACCACCTGCACGTCGCCCAGAAAAGCCTGGAGCGCCTTGCCGTGGCCGAGGTGATCGACGAGCTGGTGGACTACACCATGTCCCATTTCGCCTTCGAAGAAGAGCTGATGGAGGAAGCTGGCTATCCCTTCTGCTCGGCACACAAGCGCGTGCACGAGATTTTCGGCAAGCGTGTGAGCGAGTACCGGCTGCGCTTCCAGGCGGGAGAGGACATTACCGAAGAGCTGCGCACGATGCTCTCGCGCTGGCTGTTCAACCATATCCGGGGCGATGACAAGGCCTACGCGCCTCAGGTCAAACAACACCTCAACCAGTTTGCGCGCGAGCACCAGCAGGGCGGCTGGCTGGGCCGCACGCTCAAGCGGTTCTTCCGCTGATCAGCGGCCGCGCCGGCCCATCGCCAACAGGGCCACGATCGTAACCAGCGCGGTCACGCACAGGTAATAGCCGACCGCGACCAGGCCGTAACGTTCGGCCAGCCAGGTGGCCACGTAGGGCGCCGGGGCCGCACCGAGGATGCCGGCAAGATTGAACGACAGCGAGGCGCCCGTGTACCGCACCTGGACCGGGTAGATCTCGGCCAGGAAGGTGCCGCACGGGCCGTAGGTCAGGCCCATCAGGAACAGACCCAGCGACAGGAAGCCGAGCACCAGCCACGGGCTGCCGGACTGGAACAGCGGCGCGAACACGACGCCGAAGGCGAGGATCAGCCCGCTGGCCACGATCATCGTGCGGCGCGTGCCCCAGCGGTCGCCATACAACGCGGAGATCGGGATGCCCGCGGCGAATAACAGAATGCCGACCATCTGCAGCAGCAGGAACTGCTCGCGCGAGTAGCCCAGCACGGTGGTGCCATGGCCGAGGGTGAACACCGTCATCAGGTAGAACAGCACGAAGGTGGCGAACGCCCCCAACGTGCCCAGCACCAAGGTCAGCGGATGCTCGCGCAGCACCGTCCACATCGGCAGCCTGACCCGCTCGTTGCGGTCCAGCGCGGCCTGGAACTGCGGAGTCTCGTGGATGTTCAAGCGCACCCACAGCCCGATACCGACCAGCAGCGAACTGGCCAGGAACGGGACGCGCCAGCCCCACTGCAGGAAATCGGCGTCGCTCATCGCGCGGCCCAGCAGCAGGAAGATACCGGCCGAAAGCAGGAAACCCAGCGGCGCGCCCAACTGCGGGAACATCCCGTACCAGGCGCGCTTGCCTGGCGGTGCGTTTTCAGTGGCCAGCAGCACGGCCCCGCCCCACTCCCCACCCAGCCCCAGGCCTTGGCCGAAGCGGCACAGCGCCAACAGCGCAGGCGCCACCAGCCCGATGCTGGCATGGGTGGGCAGCAGGCCGATCGCCACGGTGGAGATGCCCATCGTGAGCAGCGCAGCAACCAGCGTCGCCTTGCGCCCGATGCGGTCGCCATAGTGACCGAACACCGCCGAGCCGACCGGCCGCGCGATGAAGGCCACGGCGAAGGTCGCCAGTGACTGCAGCATCGCCGCACCATCGCTGCTCTCCGGGAAGAACAGGTGCGGGAACACCAGCACCGCCGCGGTGGCGTAGATGTAGAAATCGAAGAATTCGATGGTAGTACCGATCAGGCTCGCCAGCAGGATGCGGCGGGGAGAGTTCACGACAGGGGCGACAGCAGGTGTGGACATCGGGTACGAAGAAAAGGGCAGCTGCCGGATTCTGCCACGCCCACCCCATGCCTGCCGCGATGGTTGCAGACGAGACTGTCAGCCTGTGACCCGGTCGGCGACCTGCGCATCTGGCATCTTCCAGCTGATCGGCGCATGGCCACAGGGCTATACGGTGGACCAGTGCCGCCTGACCCGGCAGCAGATCGACTATCTGCGCGACGCCGTGGATGAGATGGACCGCGACCTGCTGCGCGAGTCACTCATCCGTCAAGACCAGGACTGCTGACCGGCGTTACCCGCCCAGATGGATCCAGGTCGCCTTGAGTTCGGTGTACTTGTCGAAGGCGTGCAGGGATTTGTCGCGGCCGATACCGGACTGCTTGTAGCCCCCGAACGGCGCGGTCATGTCGCCGCCATCCCACTGGTTCACCCAGACACTGCCGGCCCGCAGTCCGCGTGCCACCCGATGTGCCCGGCCAAGGTCGCGTGTCCACACACCGGCGGCCAGCCCGTAGATCGAATCATTGGCCATGCGCAGTGCGTCGTCTTCGTGATCGAAGGTGAGCACTGACAGCACCGGCCCGAAGATCTCCTCGCGGGCGATGGTGTGCTGCGGATCGACCTCGTCGAATACCGTTGGCTCCACGTAGCTGCCACCGGGCACGACCTCCAGCCGCTTGCCGCCCAGCAGCAGGCGCGCGCCATCGGCCTCACCGCGTGCTACGTAATCCAACACGCGGCCTGCATGCGCCTCGTCGACCAGTGCGCCCATCGCGGCGTCCGGCTCGAGGGGATGCTGCGGCTGCATATGCCGGCCATGCGCCAACACCCGTGCCACGAACGCGTCCTTGATCGAGCGCTGGACCAGTAAACGCGAGCCGGCCGTACACACCTCGCCCTGGTTGTAGAAGATCGCGGTGGCTGCCGCCTGCGCAGCTTTGTCCAGATCGGGCGCGTCGGCGAACACCAGGTTCGGGCTCTTGCCGCCGCACTCCAGCCAGGTGCGCTTGAGATTCGATTTCCCGGCGCACTGCAGCAGCCGGCGACCCACGGCGGTGGAACCGGTGAAGGCGAGCGCATCCACATCCATGTGCAGCGCCAACGGTTCGCCGGTCCGCTCGCCGTGGCCCGGCAGCACATTGAACACCCCCTCAGGCACGCCCGCCTCGGCCACCAGCGCGGCCAGCCGGATCGCGCTCAGCGGCGAGCGCTCGGAAGGCTTGAGCACCACCGAATTGCCCGCCGCCAAGGCCGGCGCGATCTTCCACGAGGCCATCAGCAGCGGGAAGTTCCACGGCACGATCACCGCCACCACGCCCACCGGCTCGCGGGTGATCAGGCCCAGCGTGTCGAGCGCGGTCGGGGCGACTTCGCCATACACCTTGTCCACTGCTTCGGCGGTCCAGCGCAGGCAACGCAGAACGCCGGCCAGATCACCTTGGCGTGCGTCGCGCACCGGCTTGCCCATGTCCAGGGTTTCCAGCAACGCGAGCTCATCGGCATGCTGCTCGACCAGATCGGCCAGCCGCAGCAGCACCTGCTTGCGGTGCGAGGGTGCGGCCCGCGACCAGCCGCCGGCGTCGAAGCTTCGCCTCGCCGCCGCGACCGCACGGTCGACATCCACCGTATCAGCATCGGCCACCTGCACCAGGACGCGCCCGTCGATCGGGCTGACGCAGTCGTAGCGCGCGCCGCTGGCGGTATCGACGTAACGCCCATCGATGAAGGCCTGACCCTGGAAGGTCAGTGCATCGGCCTGGCGCTGCCAGTCGTCGCGGGTGCGTGCGGTGGTCATCGGCGTCATCCTCGCTCACTGATCCGGGTGCGGCGGTTATACCCGCCACCGTCACGGGATGACGTGATGCGAGTGCGATAAAGTCGTGACCATCGCGCCCCTGCGGAGTGCCTCATGCCTCGTCCCGAATCCTCGTTGTCGACCCTGTCCAGCAGTGTGCCGGCGGACCTGGAGGCGTACTGGATGCCATTCACCGCCAATCGCCAGTTCAAGGCGGCCCCACGCCTGCTGGTGCGCGCCGAGGGCATGTATTACCACGATGTCGACGACCGTCCGATCCTGGACGGTGCAGCCGGCCTGTGGTGCTGCAACGCCGGCCATGCGCGGCCGCGGATCGTGCAGGCGATCCAGCAGCAGGCGGCCACGCTGGACTTCGCGCCACCCTTCCAGATGGGCTCGCCATTGCCGTTCGTGCTGGCCCAGCGCCTCGCCGCGCTGGCACCAGCCAGCTTGAACCACGTGTTCTTCACCAATTCCGGCTCTGAAGCGGTCGACACCGCGATGAAGATCGCCCTTGCGTACCACCGCCTGCGTGGCGAGGGCCAGCGCACCCGCTTCATCGGCCGCGAAAAGGCCTATCACGGCGTCGGCTTCGGCGGCCTGTCGATCGGCGGCCTGCCCAACAACCGCAAAACGTTCGGGCCGTTGTTGGCCGGCAGCGATTTCCTGCGCCACACGCTGGATCTGGAGCGCAATGCCTTCAGCCCCGGCCTGCCCCGCCACGGCGCCGAACTGGCCGAGGATCTGGAACGCCTGATCGCGCTGCACGATGCGTCCACCATCGCGGCGGTGTTCGTCGAACCGATTGCCGGCTCGGCCGGGGTGATCCTGCCCGCACCGGGCTACCTCCAGCGCCTGCGCGAGATCTGCGACCAGCACGGCATCCTGCTGGTGTTCGATGAAGTCATCACCGGTTTCGGCCGGGTCGGCAACGCCTTCGCCGCACAGCGTTTCGGCGTCACCCCGCACCTGCTGACCCTGGCCAAGGGCCTGACCAACGGCGCGGTACCGATGGGCGCGGTGCTGGCCAGCGATGCGATCCACGGCGCGTTCATGCAAGGGCCGCCGGCCGCGATCGAGTTCTTCCACGGCTATACCTATTCCGGCCACCCGCTGGCCTGTGCGTCAGCGCTGGCCGCCTTGGATACCTACGCCGAGGAGCATCTGTTCGAGCGCGCCCTCGAGCTGGGTGACTACTGGCAGGACCGCCTGCACAGCCTGCGCGGGCTGCCGCATGTGGTCGACATCCGCAATTTCGGGCTGATCGGCGCGGTCGAGCTGATGCCCCGCAAGGACGCTCCGGGTGCCCGCGGCTACGAGGTGTTCGAGCGCTGCTTCCGCGACGGCCAACTGCTGGTGCGCTGCACCGGCGATGTGATCGCGCTGTCGCCCCCGCTGATCCTGGAGCGCGGCCACATCGACCGCATCGTGGACGTGCTGGGCGAGATGATCCGCGCCACCGGCTGAGTCTGAATCCACCGGCGACGACGGCGACCGCCCCGTTCCTTACAATGGTCGGTCACGTTTCGCTCGCGTACCGGATTGCATGGACATTGTCGTCAAAGAAGAACTCAAGGCCTACATCGACCCGCTGACGCAGGACGAGCACGACGCGCTGGAGCGCAGCATCCTCGCCGAGGGTTGCCGCGATGCGCTGGTGCTATGGGGCGAGGTGCTGGTGGACGGTCACAACCGCTACGGCATCTGCCAGAAGCACGGCCTGCCATTCCAGACGATCCAGAACACCCGCTTCCAGTCGATGGACGACGTCCACCTGTGGATGATCGAACAGCACCTGGGCCGCCGCAGCGTGTCCGATTTCCAGCGCGGCGTGCTGGCGCTGCGCAAGCGCGACATCCTGGCCGAGCGCCACCGTGCCGACCAGGCCCAGTTGCAGAAGGAAAGCGACGGCGAGATCAGCGGCCCGGCCGATGCGGGCGACGAGGACAGCCCGCCGTGGGCCGCCGCGCCGAAGGTCAGCCGCGCCGACATGGCCCGCGAAGCGCGCCTGAGCAGCAGCCAGGTGACGATGATCGAGCGCATCCACAAGCAGGCCGCGCCCGAACTGGTGGAAGCGGTCAAGACCGGGGTGATCTCGATCAGCGCCGCGGCCGCCGTGGCCGATCTGCCGGAAGCCGAACAGCGCGCCGCGGCCGCCGCCGGCAAGGACGAGCTCAAGCAGGCCGCCAAGCGCGTGCGCGAGTCCAAGCGCAAGCCGCGCAAGCCCGCCCAGGAGGTGCTGCACAGTGCCGATGGCGACGCCGAGGTCGACCCCAGCCGCGCCGCCGAGATTGCTGACGCGCTCAACGCGCTGGGCGAAGGCCCGGCCGAGCTGCGCCAGCGCATCATCGCGCTGACCCTGGAGAACGACACCCTGCGTCAGCAACTGGCCGCGCTGCGCAAGCAGGTGCAGGACAGCGAGCTGGCCGACGCCTGATCCGGTGTAGTGCCGGCCGCTGGCCGGCAACGCGAACACCCGTCGGATGCGGACGCCTGGTTGCCGGCCAGCGGCCGGCACTACCTGTTGCTCATGCCGGGGTCGTTAAACTGACGGGATGACGCCCACCTCCCCTCCCGACCCGCGCCGCGCCCAGCTGCGCCGACTCAAACTGATCGCCCTGGCCATGCTGGTGGCGATGCTGGCCGGCTTCGCGGTCAGCCACTGGCACGGCGAACGCGGCATCTGGGCCTGGGTCTCGGCCTTCTGCGAGGCTGCCGCGGTCGGCGCGCTGGCCGACTGGTTCGCGGTGGTGGCCCTGTTCCGGCGCCCGCTCGGCCTGCCGATCCCGCATACCGCCATCATCCCGCGCAGCAAAGACCGCATTGCCGACAGCCTGGCGCTGTTCGTGCGCGACCAGTTCCTGGAACCGCAGGCCCTGCTGGCCCGGCTGCAGGTGTTCGATCCGGCCAGCCGTCTGGGCAGTTGGCTGGCCGAACCCGCGCGGGCCCGCATGCTGGCCGACATGGCGCGCGGCTGGGCGCTGCAGGCGCTGGACTTCCTCGATGAGGCCGCCGTCCGGCGCAGCATCCAGGGCTTTGTGATCCAGCAGCTGCGGCAGTGGAATGCGGCGGCCACCGCGGGCGAACTGCTCGGCCTGCTCACGGCCGACAACCGCCACCAGCGCGTGCTGGACGAAGGCCTGACCCGGATCAGCGAATGGCTGGGCAACGAAAAAGTCAAAGACCGTGCGTCCACGTTGATCGTGGGCTACATCCAGCGCGAGTGGCCCAAGCTGGCCAGCACGGTCAACTGGGTCAAACCGATCGATGAGATCGGCGACACCCTCGCTGAGCGCCTGGCGCATGCGGTGCTGGAAGAGCTGCAGCAGATCCTGGCCCAGCCCGAGCATCCGCTGCGGCGCGATTACGAAACCTGGTTGAGCGATTACATCCAGCGGCTGCGCGAAGATCCGGCCTTGGCCGAAAAGGTGGAACAGCTCAAGCAGCAGGTGATCGACCATCCGGCCGTGCAGGAATACGTTCAGGGCCTGTGGGCGCGCATCCACGCCAGCCTGCGTGCCGACCTGGCCAGCGAGGACTCCGCACTGGCCGGTCACCTGCGCCGCAGCCTGGCCTCAGTGGGCGAGGCGCTTCAGGCCGACCCGTCACTGCGCGAAGCACTGAACCAGCACCTGATGGACGGCGCCGAGCGCCTGACCACGCGGCTGCGCAGCGGCGTGACCGAGCACATCGCACAGACCGTCAAAAGCTGGGACGAACGCCATCTGGTCGAGCAGCTGGAATTGAGTGTTGGCCGCGACCTGCAGTTCATCCGCTTCAACGGCACCCTGGTCGGTGGTCTGATCGGCGTGATCCTGCACGCGCTGACGGTCTGGTTCCACTGGTAATGCGATAACCGCGGCGGCGGCCGTCGACGCTGGCGGAAACACCGCCAGCGTCGTTGGGTGCGTCACCCCGCGACCGCGCGCACCGCCGCCACCAGTGCCTCCATCTGCGCCGGCGTGCTGAAGATGCCTGGCGTCACCCGCAGGCAGGCGCCCGAGGCCAACCCTTCGCGCGGCACCACGAACACGCCGGACTGCTTCACCATCCGCTGCGAGGTAGCCGTGTTGTCGCGCATGGTGGTCTGCCCGCGCAGCCGGAACGAGGTGATCGCGCTGGACAGGCGCGGGTCGTCGGAGCCGAGCAGCTGGAGGCGTTCGTCACCGCGCAACGCGTCCATCCACTGATTGCGCAGCCGCAGCAACCGCGCACGCTTGTTGGCCACGCCGATGCGCTCGTGCAGATCCAGCGCGACCGGCAACGCCATGTAGGCCGCGAAGTTGACCGTGCCGGTGTGCACACGGGTACGGATGTCGTCGTGGTCCTGCTCGCCCATGTACGGATCCAGATCGCGTACCCGCCCGCGGCGGACATACACCGCGCCGACCCCTACCGGCGCGCCGATCCACTTGTGCAGGTTGATCCCGATGAAATCCACGCCCAGCGCGCGCAGCGGCGTATCCACCTGGCCGATGCCATGCGCCGCATCGAGCACCACCTCCACGCCCGCCGGTCTGGCCATCGCGGCGATCTCGGCCACAGGCAGCAGCATGCCGTTGCGGTGGTTGACGTGGGTCAGCAGCAGCAGGCGCACGCGTGGGTTGGCCGCCAGCGCGCGGCGGTAGGTCTCCACGATGCTGTCGTGGTCGAACGGCTCGGGCAACGTGATCGCCACCGGCTGCACACCGCGCCGCGCCTGCAGCCACTGCATCGCGCTGATCATGCTGTCGTAGTCGGTGTCGGCGTACATCACCGCATCGCCCGGCGACAGCCCTCGGTAGCTGCCGATCAGCACCTGCATCGCCTCGGTGGCACCGCGGGTGAGCACGATCTCGTCGGTCTCCACACCCAGCACCTGCGCAAGACGCACGCGGGCCTGCTCAAACAGCGGCGGGAATCCGAGCCGCCCGAACCAGGCATTGCCGGCATTCACCGTGGCGGTGGCCTGCTGGTAGGCCTGCAGCACCGGGCGCGCCATCGCGCCCCAGTAGCCGTTGTCCAGCATCACGACCTCGTCGGTGAGGTCGTACAGCGCGCGGATCTGTGCCCACCAGCCTTCGTCGCCGGCCAGCTCGGCCGGCGTGCGCGTGCCCACTGCCGGCAGGGCCATCGGCTCAGCGCCCATGGCGGTCGTACCGGACAGTGCCGCAGCGACTGGCAGGGCCAGTGCGCCACGCAGCAGGTGTCGTCGTTGCCGGTCCATCAGTAACGGATCCGGTATTCGGCGTAGAGGTTGCGGCCGTCGGTGTCATACGGGGCGTTCCGCGAGTAGATCAGGCCACGGCTGGCCTGGAAGCTGGCCTCGTCGGGATAGCGGTTGAACAGGTTGTCCGCGCCGATCCGCAGCGTCTGCTGCTCGGTGACGTTCCAGCTCACCGCCAGATCGATGAAGCTCATCGCCCCGAAGCGCTGGAAGATATCGCCTGTGGCATTGCCCGAAGAGTCTGTCCATGCCCCGTAGTATCGCAGCTTGCCGAGTACGCTGAAGCGACCCCACGCATACGTGCTGCTCAGCGTGGCCTTCTGCCGCGGCAGGCGCTCTTCGAAGATGCGGCGCTGGCTGTCATTGGTCGCCACGCCGGTGGCGCCACTGTCCACCTGGGTCTGGTTGTAGTTGTAGCCCAAGGTGGTGCTCAGGCGGCCCGCGCCGAGTGCGGTGGTGTGACTGGCCACCACATCCACACCGCGCGTGGTGGTGTCGAAATCGTTGGTGTAGAAACTCACCGAGGTATACGCCAGGGGGTTGGGCACGCCGGCCGGCACCGCGAACGAGGCCGACTGGCTGAAGCGGTCGGTGACCTTGATGTCGTACAGGTCCAACGAGCCGGAGAAGCCCAGGTCGTTCTTCCAGGTCAGGCCGAGCGACGCGGTGCGCGATTGCTCCGGCTTGAGCGGTTGGGCACCGAGCTGGATCGCCAGCGGATCGCTGGGCGACAGGCGGCCGGTGGTGAACACCTGCAAGGTCACGGTATCCAGGCCCTGCTGGGTGCTCTGCGTATAGAGCTGGCCGGGGGTTGGCGCGCGGAAGCCGGTGGAGACCGAACCGCGCAAGGCCAGGTCCGGCGTGAACTCGAAGCGGCTGGAGAGCTTGCCGTCCACGCTCTCGCCGAAGGCCGAGAAGTGCTCGTAACGGGTCGCCGCGCCCACGGTCCACCGTGCGGTCAACGGCGCTTCGACATCGATGTACGCCGCGCGGCTGCGCTGGCTCCAGCGCCCGGCATTGGCCGCGCTGAAGCCCGGGGCACCGTTGGCGCCGCCGGCCAGGCCGGTCACCGCTCCGGGGCCGATCGCATAGGAGGCCGGATCGCCGGCATCCACGCCGTAGGTTTCCTCACGCGTTTCCGCACCGAAGGCGATGTTGATCGGTGCGGCCAGCGCGCTGACCGGGAGCGAGTAGACGATATCCGCGTTGAGGTTCTTCTCCTCCTGCGAAAGGCGGCCGAGGTAGAACGAGGTAGGGCTGTCCGGACCGAGCGAGGCGTTGATCGAATTGCCCAGCGTGTAGTCGATGCGGTTGCGCCCGTAGGAGCCACTCACATCCCAGCGCCAGCGCTCGCCCCAGTAACCGCGCAGACCGAGCACCCCCTGCAGATCGCCCTGCTCGTTGCCGTATTTCGGGCTGAAACCGGTCGGGTACAGGCTGCGCGCGTCCCAGCCGGGGAACACGCGGCTGCGGTTGTAGACCGAGGCGGTGCCATCGGGATTGCGCCAATTGAAATCGCTGACGCCTTCGCTGTGGCCGTAAAGACCGAAGCCGTAGAGGTCGACGCTGTCATTCAAGGCCAGATTGAGATTGAAGCCGAAGTGACGGTTCTCCAGGTCGGGCTGGCCCCAGCGCTGCACGGGATCGGGCACGACCAGATCCGGATGGGCGTTCTGGAAGGCGATCGCATCGGCGCGCTGGCGGCTGCGCGAGGTCGCATCAGATTTGTCCCAGTCCGCGAACAGCGACAGGCTGCCCTTGTCACCCAGCGCGAAGCCGTGCCGGCCGCCGATCTTGCGACCGGTCCCGTCGCCTTCGCTGTATTCGGACAGGCCCACCGACAGTTCCCCGCCCACGCGGTCATCCAGGATGATGTTGATCACCCCGGCGATGGCGTCCGAGCCGTACTGCGCCGACGCGCCATCACGCAGCACTTCGATGCGCTGGATCGCGTGCACCGGAATCTGCGCCAGGTCCGGGCCCTGCGCACCGCGCGCGCCCAGCAGCGCCGAACGGTGGAAACGCCGACCGTTGACCAGCACCAGGGTCTGGTCCGGCGAGAGACCGCGCAGCGTGGCCGGCCGCACGAACACGAGGCCGTCATTCATCGGCATGCGCTGGACCACGAACGACGGCACCAGCTGGGCCAGCACGTCGTTGAGGTCGGAGGATTCGATCGCCTGGATCTCTTCCTGCGAGAACACGTCCACCGGGGCCAGCGTGTCGAACTGCGTGCGGTTGCTGCCGCGCGTGCCGGTGACGATCATCGTGTCCAGGGTGGCGGGGGCCGCGGCATTCCCTGCCGGGGCGGCCTCGGCACGCGCATCGGCGGCCGTGGCGAAGGTAAGAAGGGACGACACCGCTACAGCAAGAGCACAACGATTCACTGACGACTCCGCAAACGACCATATGGGGGATGCCGCGACGGCGTGTCACGACACCCTCACAGTCTGTTGACGCGATATTGCCCGGCAGTGACACGCAGGCGACCGTCTTGCAGACCTTCATGCATACGCCGGCGCACGGCGTTTCCTCGATAGCCACACCGCCATGACGCTTGTCTAACGAAATGATAATGACTATCATTCACTGATCGGCTGTACGCCTAGCCAACCGGCGCCCGGATGCACCACGCCTTCCCCGCGCAACGCCCCGTGTACACCCCCTGATCCGCTGCCCCGCCTGCCCTGCTGCCTCTGGCAGCGTCGCTGCGCGTGCGTGCTGCCGTTTTCTCACACTGGAAGTGTTGCCATGTCCCGTTCGTCCGCGTCACCGCTGTCCCGGCCATCGTTGTTGGCCATCGCGCTGGTTGCTGCCCTCGCCGGGCCGGCACTGCCCGCTTTCGCCGAGGCCGCACCGAACGATGCGACTACGCTGGACACGATCAAGGTGACCGCGGACGGCGAAATCCCCAACTCCTACACGGTCAAGCAGGCCAGTACTGCTACCAAATTGAATCTGTCGCTGCGCCACACCCCGCAGTCGGTCACCGTGCTGACTCGCCAGCGCCTGGATGACATGGGCCTGTACGCGCTGTCCGACGTGATGGGCCAGGTCACCGGCGTGCATGTATCGGTCACCGATTCGGAGCGCATCAACTACATCTCGCGTGGCTACAGCATCACCAATTTCCAGATCGACGGGATGCTCAACACGTTTGGTGGCTCGCTCAAGACCAACACCGACAGCGCGATCTACGAGCGCATCGAAGTGGTCCGCGGCGCCACCGGCCTGACCACCGGTGCCGGTGATCCATCGGGCACCATCAACATGGTCCGCAAGCGCCCGACCCAGGAGATGGCAATGAGCGCCGGCCTGACCCTGGGCCGCTGGGGCAACCAGCGCCTGGAAGCGGACATCGGCGGCCCGGTCGCACTCGACGGCCGTGTGCGTGCGCGTTTCGTCGCCGCCAAGCAGCAGAGCGATTCCTTCCGCGATGTGTACCGTCTCGACAAGGACGTGTTCTACGGCATCGTGCAGGCCGACCTGACCGACAGCACCCTGTTTGAAGTCGGCTATGACTACCAGTCGCCGGAAACCAAGGGTGTGACCTGGGGCGTGGTGCCTTACTGGGGCCCGGACGGCAAACCGGCCAACCTGCCGCGCTCGACCAACCTGTCAGCGAGCTGGAGCAGCTGGCCGATCGTGGAAAAGACCACCTTCATGCGCCTGGAGCAGCAGCTCGGCAACGGCTGGTCGTTGAAGGCCAGCGCGACCCAGGCCAAGCGCAACACCGATGGCGACGTCTGGTACGGCGCCCAGGGCTATCCGGCGCCGGATGGTACCGGTGTGCGCGCCTACCTCTCGCATTTTGCCGAGCGCAGCGAAATGAACGTGTTCGACCTCAACGCCGGCGGCCCGTTCCAGCTGTTCGGCCGAGAGCATGAGCTGGTGATCGGGGTCGGCCAGTCCGTGCGCAAGGGCGAAGTGCCGGCCGCGGAATTCACGCAGCCGCCGGGCTATGACGTCGTACCGGACTGGCGCAGCTGGACCGGGGATGTCGCGCCGTTGCAGGTCACCCGTCACAACTGGCTGTCCTCGGAGAACGAGCTCCGGCAGAAGGCCGCCTATGTGGCCGCCCGCCTGCAGCTGGCCGACCCGTTGCTGGCCGTGCTCGGCGCGCGCTATGGCAGCTGGGAAACCCGCAGCTGGACCTACCGCAACGATGCCGCCGGCAACCGCACCGGCACCACCCGCGGCGGCTACAAGCCGGACGATTCGCTGACCCCGTACGTCGGCCTGGTCTATGACTTCAGCAGGCAGTTCAGCGCCTACGCCAGCTACACCGATATCTTCCAGCCGCAGAACTTCCGCGACAAGAACAACGATTACCTGGAGCCAGTGGTCGGTGACATGTGGGAGGCCGGCGTCAAGGGTGAATTCTTCGGCGGCCGCCTGAATACCTCCGCCGCCGTGTTCAAGGGCGAGAAGGACAATGTCGCCGAGCTCGACGACTCGGTCCCGGCCGCCTCGCTGCCCGATGGCACCAGTGCCTACCGTTCCACCGGCAAGGGCAACAAGGTCAAGGGTTGGGAACTGGAAGCCCAGGGCAGCCTGACCGAGAACTGGAACCTGTCGGCCGGGTTCGCGCACACCACCATCCGCAACCAGGCCGGCGTGGCGCAAAACACGGCCAACCCGGTGGACACCTTCCGCCTCAACACCAGCTGGCGCCCAAGCGGTGAGTGGAACCATCTCTCGCTGGGCGGCGGGGTGACCTGGCAGAGCCGGATCTACCGCACCAGCACCAAGCCGCGCGCCGATTACGCGACCAGTGGCCGTACCGAATCGGCGGTGATGAGCCAGGACGCGTTCTACCTGGTCAATGTGTTCGCCGGTTACCGCTTCAATGACAATTTCTCCGCGCAGCTCAACGTCAACAATCTGCTCGACAAGAAGTACTTCAGCAACGTCGGTTTCTACAACGGCGTGTACTGGGGCGAACCGCGCAACGTGATGTTGAACCTGCGCTGGAAGCTCTGACACCGGCTCCAAGGGACCACTGCGACGCGCAGTGAACACGGCCAAGGATGGCCACTATCATTCATCACCGGCTGCGGTCGGTGATGCCCGTTTCCCCGATCGCTCAGCAGGTTTCCGTGGACAGCACGCCGCACGCCAGCGCCAGGTTCAACCGTCTTGGTTCCTTCTTCACCCGCCCCTGGCTGGGTGTGTTGTCACGCTCGCTTGCCGCGATCTTCGGCGGCTACGCGCTGGCCGCGACCTGCTCGATGTTCTTCGCGGTCGCGCTCCCGATCGCGCGCGGGCAAGCAGTGCTGACCGGCATGCTGGTGGCGATCGTGCTGTGCGCCTGCGCGGCGCTGTGGGCGTTCGCTACCCGTACCGCGCTGCGCGCGTGGGTCGGCATTCTCATCCCGACCGCACTGTTCTGGCTCGGCACCCGCCTGCTGCAGGGGGCCGCATGAAAAACGGATTCCGCCAGTCGATGGCCTGGCTGCATACCTGGACCGGCCTGCTGGTGGGCTGGCTGTTGCTGCTGATCTTCATGGCCGGCACGGCCAGCTATTACCGCGAGGAAATTAGCCGCTGGATGCGCCCGGAGCTGCCGCGCAGCAGCGTCAGCGCCGACGTGGCCGCCGAACGTGCGTTGACCTTCCTGCAGCACAAGGCCCCGCAGGCCGAGAGCTGGAACGTCACCCTGCCCGATCCGCGCAACCCGGCGATGCGCATGTTCTGGCGCAACCCCGAATCGATGGTCAAGCCGCCGGTGGAAGGCGAGCGTCGCCGCCGCGGCGGTGGCCGCTTCGGCGATGCCACCGTCGATCCGAACACCGGCGAGGAGATCGCCGCACGCGAAACCCGCGGCGGTGACTTCTTCTATCGCCTGCATTTCGACCTGCACTACATCCCGGTGTACTGGGCGCGTTACCTGGTCGGTTTCTGCGCGATGTTCATGCTGGTGGCGATCATCACCGGCGTGATCACGCACAAGAAGATCTTCAAGGACTTCTTCACCTTCCGCCCGGAAAAGGGCCTGCGGTCGTGGCTGGATTTCCACAACGTCAGCGCGGTGATGGCGCTGCCGTACCACGCGATGATCACCTACACCGGCATCGTCACGTTGATGTTCATGTACCTGCCGTGGGGCGTGAGCGTGGCCTATCCCAAGGATGAGGAGGCGTTCTTCAGCGAGGCGTTTGCTCGTCTGGCCGAGATCGACACGCCGGCGGAAGGACGCGCCACGCCGCTGCCGATCCAGCAGCTGCTCGACAGCGCACGCGCCGAATGGAAGGGTGCCGATGTGGCCGGCTTCACCCTGTACCACCCGGGTGCGGCGAACGCGATCGTGGACATCACCCAGCGCGATGGAAAGCGGCTGTCGGTGGATACCCCGTCGCTGCGCTTCAATGCGATCACCGGCCAGTTGCTCGAGGCCAGCCCGGCCTCGGGCGGTGCCACCCAGACCCGCGGCGTGATGTACGGCCTGCACCTGGCGCGCTTCGCCGATTGGGGCCTGCGTGCGCTGTTCTTCCTGTCCGGGCTGATCGGCTGCCTGATGGTCGCCAGTGGCGTGGTGCTGTGGGCGGTGAAGGAACGGCCGAAGCATGCCAAGTCCGGCAAGACCGGCTTCGGCCTGCGCCTGGTCGATGCGCTCAACATCGGCGCGGTGGCCGGCCTGCCGATCGCCTTCGCCACCTATTTCCTGGCCAACCGTCTGCTGCCGGTCCAGATGGCCGAGCGCTCCTCTGCCGAGGTCAATGCGTTCTTCTATGCCTGGGCCGCCGCGTTGCTGGCCGGTTTCCTCTGGCCCAAGCGGATGATGTGGACGTGGCAGCTGTATCTGGGCGGCGCGCTGTTCGCCCTGATTCCGGTGGTCAACGCAGTCACCACGCATGCGCACCTGGGCATCACCCTGCGCACCGGTGACTGGGTGCTGGCCGGGTTCGATCTGACCATGCTCGCCTTCGGCGCGATGCTGGCCTACTGCGGCCATCGCATGCGGCGCTGGCAGCCCCCGTTGAGCGCGGCCGAGAAGAAGCGCCGCCAGCAGGCGGCCGCCGCGGGAGCCACGGCATGATGCTGCTGGCGATCACGCTGACCTTCTCGGCGTTCACTGCGTTGTCGCTGGCCATGGACAAGCACCAGCTGGAACTGCACGGCAAAGCCGGCGCCAGCGCCGCGCGCATGCGGGTGTGGCGCTGGGTGGGCTGGGCGCTGCTGACCGTCGCGTTCGCGCTGTGCGTGCTGGACCACGGCTGGGCGATCGGCCCGGTGCTGTGGCTGGGTGCGATGACGATCAGCGGAGTGCTGATCGCGTTCGGGCTGTATCCGTATCGCCCGCGCTGGATCGCGCCGCTGGCGTGGGCGTTACCGGTGGTGGGGCTTGCGGTGGCGCTGGTCGCGCGCTGAGGGAGCAGCTGCGCAGCCGCATCGCGATCACCGATCAGGGCACCAGTGAAAACATGTGCGCGGCGACAGGACGGCCGTCGATGACCAGTCGGTTGCGCGCCACGCCCTCGCGCAGGGCGCCGGCCTTCACCGCCACCCGTTCGCTGGCGAGGTTGCCCACGGCCACGACGATCTCTACCCGATGCAGGCCCAGCGGCCCAAATGCCTGGACGGACAGCGCCTGCACGACGCGGGGCGCCACGCCCTGGCCTCGGCACGACTGCCGCACCCAGTAGCCCAGGTTGCAGAACCGGGGGTCGCACTGGATCTTGTTCAGTCCCGCGCCGCCGACGAAGGCGGCCGTGTCCTGGTCGAAGATTCCGTACTCGCAGGCGGTGCCTGCTGCCCAGCCGTCCCGGCAGGCCTGGAACCACTGCAGCGCCTGCTCGACGCGGTAGTCGACCGAACTCCACGGCATCCAGCGCCGCATGCCCTCGGCCGATTCACGCACCGCCGCCGCAAAGGAGGCGGCGTCGGCATCCTCGAACGGACGCAGCAGCAGTCCGTCGGCGTAGAGCTGGCTGTCGTCCATGTCAGCCCCCTCCCGTCAGGCGCCGTAGCGGCGCAGTTCCCATGCGCGGTGGATGCGCGGGTTGCGTTCGAAGTCCGCCCCGATGGTCTCGGGCGAAATCTCCTTGCACTCCGCGAATTCCCTGATCGCTTCGTCGTCCAGCTTGAAGCGGCGGAAGTTGTTGGAGAAATACAGCACGCCTTCCGGGCTCAAGCGGGCCACGGCCGCACGCAGCAGGCGCACGTGTTCGCGCTGGATGTCGAAGTCATCGGCGCGGGCGGAGTTGGAGAACGTCGGCGGATCGCAGAAGATCACGTCGAAGCGGTGACGTTCGGCTTCCAGCCACGCCAGCGCATCGGCCTGGATCAGTTGGTGCTGGCTGCCGCCCTTGCCGTTCAACGCGAGATTGTCGGCGCACCACTGCAGGTACGTGCCGGACAGATCCACGCTGGTGGTGGTCGCGGCACCGGCCACGGCGGCCTGCACCGAGGCGACACCGGTGTAGCAGAACAGGTTGAGGAAACGCTTGCCCTGGGCTTCCTGCGCCATGTGCCAGCGCAGCGGACGGTGGTCCAGGAACAGCCCGGTGTCCAGATAATCGAACAGATTCACGCGCAGCAGCGCATCGTTCTCGCGCACCAGCACGAACTCGCCGCGCTGCTCGAAACGACCGTACTTGCTGCCGCCCTTGCCACGCTCGCGCGACTTCAGCGCGACCTGCTCGGCCGGCACCTGGAAGACCTCGCGCGCGGCAGAGAGCAACTCGTTGCGGCGGCGACGCACATCCACATCCGGAATGGTCGCCGGGGCTGCGTATTCCTGCACATGCAGGAACGTGCGGCGGGCACCGCCGTCTTCTTCATAGACATCGATGGCGGCCGCGTACTCGGGCAGATCGGCATCGTAAACGCGGTAGCAGGTGATGCTCTCGCGCGCCCGCCACGTCTTGAACTTCTTGATGTTCTTGCGCAGGCGGTTGGCCACCATCTGCGCGCCTTCGCTGAGCTCGCGCGGCTGGCCGGCGTTCTCGCGCTGCGGCACCGCGATCGGGTCGCAGACGATCAGCGCACACTCGATGGCACCGTTGAACAGCTGGTACTTCTTGTTGGCGCGCAGGCCGGTGGCGAAGGCAAGGTCGGCGCTGCCGCACAGCAGGCTGGCACGCCACTGCGGCACCGCACGCTTGAGCGCGTCGCCGAGGCGGCGGTACAGCAGGGCATCGGCGGCCAGACGCTCGTCGTACGGCGGGTTGCAGACCACGCACCCGGTTTCCTGCAGCGGCACCTGCACATCGGCCACGTCGCGCACGCCGAACCAGATCGCATGCGAGACGCCGGCGGTCTCGGCATTTTCCTTGGCCGCGCGGATCGCATGCGGGTCGATATCGCTGCCGTGGATGACCTGCTTGAGCGCACCGCGGCCGGCTTCTTCGCGCGTGCGCGCTTCGGCCATCAGGGTGTTCCAGCTCTCGCGGTCAAAGCCCAACCAGCGGCTCGGCGGGATGCTGCCGTGGCGCTGCAGGCCCGGGGCGACGTCGGCGGCCATCAGCGCACCTTCGATCAGCAACGTGCCGCTGCCGCACATCGGGTCGAGCAGGCCACCGCCTTCCCTGTGGATCTTCGGCCAGTTGGCGCGCAGCAGCACGGCAGCGGCCAGGTTTTCCTTCAGCGGCGCTTCGTTCTGCGCCATGCGCCAGCCGCGGCGGTGCATCGGGCCACCGCCGAGATCGATCGAGATCGTGGCCCGGCCCTTGCGCAGCGACAGGTTGATGCGCACGTCCGGGAACTCCACGTTCACCGACGGCCGCTCCAGGCCCTGCGCGCGCAGGCTGTCGACCACGCCATCCTTGACCCGCTGCGCGGCGAAGCGCGCGTGCGTGATCTCGGTACCGGACACGTGCGCGTCCACCGAGAGGGTCAGCTCGGGGCTGATGTGCTGCTCCCACGCCATCGCCGAGACGCCCTGGTAGAGCGATCCCTCGTCCGGGCACTCGAACTCGGCCAGCGGCCACAGCACCCGGCTGGCCAGGCGCGACCACAGCACCACGCGCTGCGCCTGCGCCAACTCGCCCTCGGCATTGACGCCGGAAATGGTGGCGGTGGCCTTGTCCAGGCCGAGCGCCAACAGTTCGTCGGCGAGCAGATACTCCAGGCCCTTGGCGCAGGAAACAAAGAATTTCACGGAATCGGTATCGCAGGTCAGCGGAGAGGGGGTGCCCACGGGCACGGCAAACAGCCGGACACGGGGTCCGGCGGGCCATTGTACGTGAGGTGGGCTGGAACGCCCGGTTACAGCGAGGCCAACAGTTCCTCGAAGGCCCGGCTCGAGGCCTCGACGTGGTCGGTCAGGCGGTGCCCGTCGTCCACCATCAGCAGGCGCGCCGAGCGGGCCTGGGCCCAGGCGATCACCTCGGCCGGCGGGATCAGCTCATCGTGCCAGGCGTGGACCACGCTGGTCGGCACGCGGGCGGCATCCAGCGCCGGCATCGGCCCCATCCGGGTCGGCGGCACCATCAGGAACAGGCCCTGGACCGGCACCTGCAGCGAGGCGACGGCCGAGATGTACGAGCCCAGACTGGAGCCGGCCAGCACCACCGGGCCCTGCGCGGCGCGGGCGGTGGCCAGGGTGACCAATCGCTGCAGGCGGGCACGCACATCGCCCAGGCTGCTGACTTCGCGCTGGGCGTCCAGATCGGTGTAGTCCGGGCGCTCGTGGGTCCAGCCCAGGCGCTCGGCCACCTCGGCCAGGGCGGTCACCTTGATGGCGTCCGGGCCGCTTTCAAAGCCATGGGAGAGGATGCAGTGGCCGCGGCTCATGCGCATGCCACGCGGGAATCGATAGGAGCGTTCATGCCCAAATGCTAGCATCGCCGCATGCCCGACCGCGCCCCGCCCGCCATCGATGCACAGCCCCTGCCCTACCAGGACAGGCTGCTGGCCCGCACGCGCGACGAGATCGATCTGGTGGTCATCCACTGCACCGAACTGCCGGACCTGGCGATGGCACGCGAGTACGGCGAGCGCGTGCTGTATGACAGCGGCACCGGCAACAGCGGGCACTACTACATCGACCGCGACGGGCGCATCGTCCAGTACGTGTCCCTGGACCGCATCGCGCATCAGGTCAGTGGCTATAACCCGCGCTCGATCGGCATCGAACTGGTCAACACCGGACGCTACCCACACTGGTGGGATTCCCGCCATCAGGCGATGGACGAGCCCTATCCGGATGCGCAGATCGCCGCGCTGATCGACCTGCTGCAACACCTGTGCGGGACGCTGCCGGCACTGGCGCATATCGCCGGCCATGAGTGGCTGGATACGCGCGAGGAAGTGGCCAGCGACGATCCGGAGCGGCGGGTGCCACGCAAGCGCGATCCGGGGCCGATGTTCCCGTGGCCACGCGTGCTGGCGGCGGTGCCGCTGCAGGAACTGCGTGGGTGATGATCAGCCGGTGGCGACGGGGCGCGACGGGTCGCTGACCCAACCGCTCCACGAATCGGCATAGACGCGTGCCCCTTCCAGCCCGGCGGCTTCCATCGCCAGCAGCAGATGGCAGGCGGTCACGCCGGAGCCGCACATCAGCACGACCTCGTCCGGTGCATGCGTGCCGAGCAGCGGCTGCAGTGCGGCGCGAAGATCGTCCGCAGGGCGAAGCCGCCCGTCGTGCACGTTCAACGCGAACGGACGGTTCACCGCGCCGGGCACATGGCCGGCGACCGGATCCAACGGTTCCACTTCGCCACGGAAGCGTTCACCGGCCCGCGCATCGATCAACCAGCCCGGGGCGTGCTTGAGACGCGCCTGGACTTCTTCAACGGAGGCGATCTGGCTGCGGTCGAAGTGACCCGGATACGGCGGCAACGTGGTCACCTGCGGCAGCTCCGCCGTTACCAACAGGCCAGCGGCCTGCCAGGCGGCGAAGCCACCATCAAGCACCCGCACCTGCACATGCCCGATCAGCCGCAGCAGCCACCACAGGCGCGCGGCGGCCATGCTGCCGTCGCCCGCGTCGTAGACCACGACCTGCGTATCCGGCCCGATGCCCCACTCGCCCAGGCGGGCGGCGAATGCATCATTGTCCGGCAGCGGGTGCCGGCCATGGCCGGTGCGGCCGAGATCGGACAGATCCCGGTTGAGATCGGCGTACAGCGCGCCGGGCAGATGGCTCTGCGCGTACAGCTGTGCACCGGCGTGCGGATCGGCCAGCGAGAACCGTGCGTCCATCACCCGCAACGCGGGCGAGGCACTGGGCGTCGCACGTGCATCCATGAGGCGCGTCGCACCCTGATCCATGACGTGTGCAAGGGTGGCGACATCGATCAGCGGCGTGGTCATGCGGTCTGCTCCAGGCGGCGACGCAGGTTGTAGAGAATGGCAGCGGTCGCGCCCCAGATCCGCTGCCCGGGCCAGCCGTATTCGAGTACGTGACGGATGCGCCCGCGATGGTCGATCTCGACGTGGTGCAGGTTGGCCGGATCCATCAGGTAGGACAGCGGCACCTCAAACACTTCGGCAACCTCACCCGGCTCGGGCACGGCCACGAAGGCGGGATCGATCACGGCAACCACCGGCATCACCCGGTAGCCGGTAATCGTCACGAATGGATCCAGATACCCGAGCACCTGCACCTGGTCCTGTTTGAGTGCGATTTCCTCATCACTTTCGCGGATCGCCGCAGCGACCGCATCGCGGTCCTCCGGCTCCATGCGACCGCCGGGAAAACCGACCTGGCCGCCATGATGGCGCAGCGTATCGGTCCGCCGGGTCAGCAGTACCTGGGCGCCGCCCTCGCGCGGAATGATGCCGGCCAGCACGGCCGCTTCAACCGGGGGGCCGGGCGGTAACAGATCGATCAGTTCGCTGCGGTTCCAGCCATCGCCGGGCGGCGGCTGGTCCAGCGGATGCAGCGCGCGCAGCAGGCGCTCATGTTCGGCCAGCGAACCGCGCAGGGATTGCCGCAGTTGTTCGCGCAGCGGCAGTGTGTGCTGCATCACGTGATGCTGTTCGGGTCGACTCATGGTTCGCCAGCGGGTGATTTCATCCATGGTGCGCAGGCAACCCGTGCAGACACCGGCGCGGTCCAGTGCGCAGATTCCGATGCAGGGAGTGGGCACGGCATGCGGGGAATGTTCCATCGATTGGACCGCTCAACAGTAGCCCGATTGCACGGAAACGAAAAACGCGCCGGTGTTTCCACCGGCGCGTTCTTGATGTTGCAGCAATTACTTGACGCTGACGAGCTTGATTTCGAACTGCACCGCGACGTTCGGCGGGAACGGCGTGCGCGGATCGGCACCATAGGCCTGATCCGGCGGCAGCGTCACTTCCCACTTGGAGCCGGCCGGCATCTGCAGCAGGGCTTCACGCATGGCCTTCATTTCGACTTCGCTGACCTTGATGCCCGGAATCTGCTGCGCCGGACGTGCTTCGGCCGGACGGGTGCCGAACGGGTACGGACCGGCCACTTCCAGCTGCACCGTGCTGGCCTGGGTCGGCTTGGCGCCCTTGCCGGCTTCGATCACGCGATACTGCACGCCGCTCGGAAGCGACTGCACGCCGGCCTTGGCCTTGTTGGCGGCCAGGAACTGGGTGCTCTTGGTCTTGTTTTCGGCGGCAGCCTTGTCGTACTCGGCCTTGGCGGCCTGCGCACGACCCTGCTCACGCTTCTGGAAGGCTTCGACGGCGGGCTTCAACTGCTCGGCCGTGATCGACGGCTGCTTCTTGGCGTAGGCATCCTGCAGGCCCTTCACCACCGAGTTGATGTCCAGCTGCTCGCCGCGTGCGGTGAGTTCAGCCAGGTTGTTGCCGTAGTCGTAACCGAAGTAATAGCTCAGCTTGCCCTTTTCGGACGAAGTGTCCTGGGCGAAGGCATTGCCCGTCAGGGCCAGGGCCGCGACGGCGACCGCGATAGAACGCAACTTCATCAAACTTTTCTCCAGGGGTGGTAACTCAGGACGCGTTGGGCCGCCCTGAGGCGACGGGTTAGGATAGCCGCCGCAACGTTGAACCGCCACTAACGACGCAGGCTCTGACCTGACTTCGTTTCAAGAGTTCAACAATCACTTTTTTTTAACGTTTTCAGGAGTCCTGCCGTGGCCGACGCCCTTATCTCGATTATGGACGATGCTGCCGTGCGCACCGTGACGGTCAACCGCCCGGACAAACTCAACGCCCTGAACCGGGCGACCCTGGAAGCCCTGGATACCGCGTTCTCGGAGGCCGCCGCGAACCCGGCCGTGCGCGTGGTTGTGCTGACCGGCGCAGGTCCCAAGGCCTTCGTGGCCGGGGCCGACATCGCTGAAATGAACGGCCTGACCGCGGTTCAGGGTCGTGATTTTTCCTTGGTCGGCCAGCAATTGATGCGCCGCATCGAACGCATGCCCAAGCCGGTGATCGCCAAGATCAACGGATTTGCGCTGGGCGGTGGGCTGGAACTGGCCATGGCCTGCCACCTGCGGGTGGCCGCGGAGACCGCCCGGATGGGGCAACCGGAGATCAATCTGGGCCTGATTCCTGGCTTTGGCGGCAGCCAGCGGCTGCTGCGCCTGTGCGGCCGCGCCGCCGCGCTGGAGCTGTGCCTGCTGGGCGCCCCGATCACCGCCGCGCGTGCCGCGCAACTGGGCATCGTCAATGAGGTGGTTCCGGCTGCGGAACTGGACGCCCGCGTGCGCGCACTGGCGTCGCAATTGGCCTCGGCCGCGCCTCTCGCGCTACGCGGCATCCTCGATGCGATCCATATCGGCGGCGAGTGTCCGCTGGGCGAAGGCCTGGAGTATGAAAGTGCGCAGTTCGGCCTGATGTTCGCCACCGAGGACATGCGCGAAGGCACCAGCGCGTTCCTGGCGCGCCGCCCGCCGGTGTTCCAGAACCGCTGAGCCATGTCGCCTTCCGAAACCGCTTCGCCGGCGCAGCTGCTGGCACTGATCCTCGATGATCAATGGGATGCCGCGCTGGCGGCTGGGCTGATGGACTACGTCCCGCAGCCGGGCGACGAGCAACTAGTGCCCGACCATCCCGAACTGCCCCTGCGCCTGCAGAATGCGCAGCAGCAGTTGCAGCGCGCCTGGGCCGCACGCGAGCGCTACCGCCAGCGCCAGCAGCGGCTCGCACGCCGCGCCGCCGAGCGCGATGCACGCCGCGCACCGCCCCCCACACCGGAGATCCAGAAACCCGCCCTGCCCTCGGCCGCTGCCGCGATCCTCGCGCGCGCCAAGGCCAAGGCCGCGGGCCGCACGTCCTGATGGCTACGATGAACAAACCCGCCGCACGCACCGCGCGCATGCCCAAGGCCGACGTGATCGAAATGTTCACGCGCCTGCGCGAACTCAATCCGCACCCCAGGACCGAACTCGAGTACAGCTCGCCGTTCGAGCTGCTGGTAGCCGTCACGCTGTCCGCGCAGGCCACCGACGTGGGCGTGAACAAGGCCACGCGCAAACTGTTCCCGGTCGCCAATACCCCGCAGGCGATCCTCGCTCTCGGTGAAGACGGCTTGAAGAAGTACATCGCCACCATCGGTCTTTACAACGCCAAAGCGAAGAACGTGATTGCGGCCTGCGCGATGTTGGTGGAACAGCACGGCGGCGAAGTGCCGCGCGATCGCGCCGCGCTCGAGGCGCTGCCGGGTGTCGGTCGCAAGACTGCCAATGTCGTGCTCAACACCGCGTTCGGTGAACCGGTGATGGCGGTGGATACCCACATCTTCCGCGTTTCCAATCGCACCGGCCTGGCGCCGGGCAAGGACGTGCGTGCGGTGGAGGATCTGCTGGTCAAGGTGATCCCGGCCGAGTTCCTGCTCGACGCGCATCACTGGCTGATTCTGCATGGCCGTTACGTGTGCAAGGCACGCAAGCCGGACTGCCCGCAATGCGTGATCCGCGACCTGTGCCGTTTCAAGGAAAAGACCGCCGCCTGAACGGGGGGCGCGACTGCCATATGGACGCAACCCGCCGGTCATCTGCGCCGGGCATCAATAGCAGGCCCTGACGCCGCTTGGGATACGGGCGATGACGGTTTGTCCGAAACTGTCACATTTACGCAATCTTCACTAATTAGCCTGCGCAGCATCTTCCCACCTGCCTGCAAGGCTCCTTCCATGAAACTGCATCGCCAACTTCTTACTGCGGCCGTGGCGGCTGCGCTGTTCGTTCCGGCCGCTCACGCTGAAGTGGCCATTGATGTGATCGGCGGTTCGGAAATCACGTTCGAAGGCCTGGTCCAGGCTGACGGCAACTGGTTCGACAACGATGTGGCCGACCTCAACGGCGGCGATGCGGCCAACGGCAAGAACAGCGAATTCGAGCTGCGCCGTGCCGAGCTGGTGCTCAAGGGCAAGGGCCCGGGCAACGTGGAATGGGTGGTGGGCTACGACGCCAAGGCCGACAAGTTCCTGGACACCAACCTGAAGTACAAGCTGGCCGGCAACGCCAACCACTTCGTGCAGTTCGGCCAGTTCAAGCAGCCCAACAGCCTGGAAGAACTGTCCAGCACCAAGAACAACGACTTCATCTCCAAGGCCGCGGTCACCAACACCTACGCCGTGGCCCGTCGCCTCGGTGGTGCGTACAGCATCGGTGACAACAACTGGTCCGTCACCGCCAGCGCCTTCGGCCGCGAGCTGACCCGCAACCTCGCCCATGGCAGCGGCTACGGCGCGCGCGGCACCTGGGCCCCGATCAATGAAAAGGGCCAGGTCCTGCACTTCGGCCTGAGCTACGTCGACTACGACACCGACGCCGACACGTTGCGGGTGCGTGCCCGTCCGAACGCCGATCTGGCCACGGTGCGGCTGGTGGACAGCGGCAACATGGTCGATACCGACCGCGTCAGCACGATCGGTGCCGAAGCGATGTACATCGGCGGCCCGTTCAAGGCCCAGGCCGAGTACTACACCAGCAAGGCCAAGCGTTACACCCGCGACAACTACACCAGCGACGGCTACTACGTCAGCGGCCTGTGGAACATCACCGGCGAAACCTGGGGTTACAAGGGCGGCACCCCGACCACCGGCCTGCCGGACGAGCCGGGTCGTGGCATGTGGCAGCTGGGTGCACGTTACGACCACATGGACCTCAACGACGGCAACCTGCGCGCGAACCCGGTGGCCGGTCGCGCGCCGATCGTCGATGGCGTGCTGGGCGGCAAGATGGACATCTGGACCGTGGGCGTGAACTACTACTGGCGCTCCAACACGAAGTTCGCGCTGAACTACGTGATGGTGGACAGCAAGAAGTACAGCTCCACCGCCCGTACCTTCGTCAACGACGACCCGAATATCCTCGAAGCGCGCCTGCAGTTCTTCTGGTAAGTCCTGCAACACGCGTGTGACACAAAGGCGCAGCTTCGGCTGCGCCTTTTTTCGTGCCCCTTCGGGGGGGGGGCTACACCCATGCGCGGGTATGCTGGGGCGCCCTTTGCCCCCATGGATGGAACCTGATGCGTATCGCACTGTCGCTGTTGCTGGCCGCCGCCTGCGGTGCCGGCGCCCTGCCCGCCCAGGCGCAGGACTGCCATGATGCCCAGGCGGCCGCGCAGGAGGCCTACGTGGTGCGGGCGGACAATGCGCTGCCCGATCGCCCCGGCTACAGCCGTGACACTGCCGCCAGCGTCTGCCGGCGTTGGCCGGCACGCCCGGAGTTGACCCTGGTGGCCACGCCGGTCTGGCGCGACGGCGGCGACCACGACGCCCGCGATGGCGACGTGGAGGTGCTGGTGATCGACAGCGACACCCTCGCCACGCGCGCGTGGACGGTGCTGTCCGGCGCACTCGACAGCGACGCGGTCTTCTTCGACGGGATGCGCCTGGATACCGCGCGCTACCAGCTTGCGCCGGACACCCTCGCGTTCGGCCTGCGCGTGCAGCGGCGCAATGGCTCCGGGCCCAATCCTTTCAGCGAAGAACAGTTGCATCTGCTGGCGGTGCAGGCAGACACGCTGCGCACGCTCGGCCCACCGCTGGTGCTGCGTCGCTTCCAGGCCGAGTGGGACACCCGCTGCACGGGTGAATCCATCGACGTATCGCGCACCGTCGCCGTGGGGCCCACGGGCAGACACGGCTTGGCAGACCTCATCCTGCGCGAACGCCGGGTCACCACGCACAGCTGGATGGACGGCGAGCAGTGCCGCGACCAGGACACGCCGGTGGACGCACAGCGCCACGTGCTGCGTTATGACGGTCGCCGTTATGCGGTTCCGGAGGCCCTGCAGCCGTTGTGACGCACATCCCATGATGCATGTCACAAGGTAGTCATATGACAGTCGCTGCGCTGTCATCGAATGGTTATGGAATGAGCACCGGGCGGGACACCCCGCACCTTCATCCATCCCAGGAGCCACCCCGTGATCCACGCCTTCAAATCGCGCGCCGCCGTTGCCGTCCTCGCTGCGTCGTCCGTGTTCGCCGCCAATGCCGCCGATGTGACCGGCGCGGGCGCCTCGTTCATCTACCCGGTCATGTCCAAGTGGTCGGCCGACTACAGCACCGCGACCGGCAAGAAGGTCAACTACCAGTCCATCGGTTCCGGTGGTGGCATCGCCCAGATCAAGGCCGCGACCGTTGATTTCGGTTCCTCCGATGCCCCGCTGAAGCCGGAAGAACTGGCTGCGGCCGGTCTGGCCCAGTTCCCGTCGGTCATCGGCGGCGTGGTCCCGGTGATCAACGTGGCCGGCATCGCCCCGGGCGCGCTGAAGCTGGATGGCCCGACCCTGGGCAACATCTTCCTCGGCAAGATCAAGACCTGGAATGACCCGGCGATCGCCGCGCTGAACCCGGGCGTGAAGCTGCCCGACGGCAAGATCACCGTCGTGCACCGCTCGGACGGTTCGGGCACCACCTTCAACTTCGTCAACTACCTCTCCAAGGTCAACCCGGAGTGGAAGACCAAGGTCGGTGAAGGCACCTCGGTCCAGTGGCCGGTCGGCATCGGCGGCAAGGGCAACGAAGGCGTCGCCGCCTACGTGAAGCAGATCAAGGGCGGCATCGGCTACGTCGAACTGTCCTACGCACTGCAGAACAAGATGTCCTACGCTGCGATGAAGAACGCCTCGGGCAAGATCGTGCTGCCGAGCGACACCTCCTTCGCCGCCGCTGCCGCCAGCGCCGACTGGGCCAGCTCGAAGGACTTCTACCTGGTCATGACCAACGCCCCGGGCGCCGATGCGTGGCCGATCACCGCCACCAACTTCATCCTGGTCCGCAAGCAGCCCAAGAACGTCGCCAACGCCAAGGCCACCCAGGAATTCTTCCGCTGGATCTACAAGAGCGGCGATGCCCAGGCCAAGCAGCTCGACTACGTGCCGCTGCCGGACACCCTGGTCAAGCAGATCGAGACCTACTGGTCGCAGAACCTGAAGTACTGAGGAAGCCACCACCCACGGTGGTGAACTGGCGGTAGGTACCGACCCTTGGTCGGTACGCACAACGAGGCAATGGCGCCGGAGGGACCTCTCTCCCCCTTCCGGCGCCATCGGGCGCGGACCGCAAGGTTCCGCGCCTTTTTGTTGCCCGCCCCCGCACGCCTTCCCCTTGTGCCGCAAGGCTTTGCGTGCGCCCGGTCACGGCGTCATCAAGCTGTAACAAAAACATCATTTCATAGTCGCGTCGCCGGAAAGACCGGCTCTTATCCCGCTATGGAGTGACGCATGAAACTGCACACGGCCAGCATTGCCGCCCTTTCCCTGGCCATCGCGCTGGGCCTTTCCGCCTGCAAGCCAGGCGCTGAAGGCCAGGCCGCCGCGCCGGCCACCGACGCGCCAGCCGCTGCCCCGGCGGCTGGCGACCGCCTCACCGCCGAGATTTCCGGCGCCGGTGCATCCTTCATCTTCCCGCTGGTGTCCAAGTGGTCGGCCGACTACAACGCCGCCACCGGCGCCAAGATCAACTACCAGTCGATCGGTTCGGGTGGCGGCATCGCCCAGATCAAGGCCGGCACCGTTGACTTCGGTTCCTCCGACAAGCCGCTGAGCAGCGAAGAACTGGCCCAGGCCGGTCTTGGCCAGTTCCCGTCAGCCATCGGCGGCGTGGTCCCGGTGGTCAACATCGACGGTCTGGAAGCCGGCAAGCTGCGCCTGAGCGGCGCCCTGCTGGCCGACATTTTCCTGGGCAAGGTCAAGACCTGGAACGACCCGGCGATCGTCGCTGCCAACCCGGGCGTCAAACTGCCCGACGGCAAGATCACCCTGGTGCACCGTTCGGATGGCTCGGGCACCACCTTCAACTTCTCCAACTACCTGTCCAAGGTCAGCCCGGACTGGAAGAGCAAGGTCGGCGAAGGCACCTCGGTGCAGTGGCCGGACGGCGTGGGTGGCAAGGGCAATGAAGGCGTGGCCTCGTACGTGAAGCAGATCAAGGGCTCGATCGGCTACGTCGAGCTGGCCTACGCGCTGCAGAACGGCATGCCGTACGCCTCGATGCAGAACGCCGCCGGCAACTGGGTGCAGCCGAGCGCGGTAACCTTCGCCGCGGCAGCCGCCAGCGCCGACTGGGCCAGCGCCAAGGACTTCAACCTAGTCATCACCAATGCCCCGGGCGACCAGGCATGGCCGATCACCGCCACCAACTTCATGCTGATGCACAAGCAGCCCAAGGATGCCCAGCGCAGCAAGGACACCCTGGCGTTCTTCAAGTGGGCCTTCGAGAAGGGCCAGGCCCAGGCCAACGAACTGCACTACGTGCCGCTGCCGGCCGAGCTGGTCACCCAGATCGAGGCGTACTGGACCAGCGAGTTCAAGTGAACCAGGCAGGCCCGCGCCTGGCGCGGGCCTGACCGATCCTAGCGCCGGGCCCTGCCCGGCGGCACCACGCTCCGAACGTGATGCCGGGCATCGCCCGGCACTACCTCTTCTCTTCTCGGGCCCCCGCCTCAGCCATGAATGCCATCGCCCAGCCTGTTCCCGCACCGTCTCTTCGCGACCTGCGTGATGCCCGCAACGACAAACTGTTCCGTTGGGTACTGATCGCCACCGTCATCCTGGTGCTGGTCGCCCTGGCCTGCGCCGCGCTCTCGATGCTGTGGGGCGGCCGCCATGCCCTGCAGGAGCAGGGCCTGAGCTTCTTCTACTCCTCCGAATGGAATCCGGTCGAGAACAAATTCGGTGCGCTCGCACCGATCTACGGCACCCTGGTCACTGCCCTGATCGCGATGGTCATCGCTGTCCCGGTGAGCTTCGGTATCGCCTTCTTCCTGACCGAGGTCGCCCCGCGCTGGCTGCGTGGCCCGGTCGGTACCGCCATCGAACTGCTGGCCGGTATCCCCTCGATCATCTACGGCATGTGGGGCCTGTTCGTGCTGGTCCCGGTGATGACCGAGTACGTCACTCCGTTCCTCAATGATCACCTGGGCACGATGCCGATCATCGGCCCCTTGTTCCAGGGCCCGCCGCTGGGCATCGGTGTGCTCACCGCCGGCTTCGTGCTGGCGATCATGGTGATCCCCTTCATCTCCTCGGTGATGCGCGAAGTGTTCCTGACCGTGCCGACCCGCCTGAAGGAATCGGCGTATGCACTGGGTTCCACCAAGTGGGAAGTGAGCTGGGACATCGTGCTGCCCTACACCCGCTCGGCGGTGATCGGCGGTATCTTCCTCGGCCTCGGCCGCGCCCTGGGTGAAACCATGGCGGTGGCCTTCGTGATCGGCAACAGCGTACGCCTGTCGCCCTCGCTGCTCGAGCCGGGCACCACCATTGCCGCGCTGATCGCCAACGATTTCGGCGAAGCCACTGAGACCTACCGCTCGGCGCTGCTGCTGCTCGGCTTCGTCCTGTTCATCGTGACCTTCGTGGTGCTGGCGATCGCCCGCCTGATGCTGATGCGCCTGGCCCGCAAGGAGGGCAACTGATGTCCACCGCCAACGCTCAACCGCTGTACCTGCGCCGCCGCATCGTCAACGTGGTCGCGCTGCTGATGTCCTGCCTGACCGCATTGTTCGGCCTGTTCTTCCTCGGCTGGATCCTGTGGACGCTGGCTTCCAAGGGCCTGGCCGGCATCAATCTGGACCTGTTCACCAAGATGACACCGCCGCCGATGCAGGAAGGCGGCCTGGCCAATGCCTTCTTCGGCAGCGCTGTCATGTGTGGCCTGGCGATCGCGATCGGCACCCCGCTGGGCGTGCTGGCCGGCACCTGGCTGGCCGAGTACGGCAACTTCCGCAAGGCCGGCACGGTGGTGCGCTTCGTCAACGACATCCTGCTCTCGGCACCGTCGATCGTGCTGGGCCTGTTCGTCTACACCCTGTACGTGATGCAGACCGGCGGGCAGTTCTCCGCCTTCGCCGGTGCACTCTCGCTGGCCTTCATCGTGCTGCCGGTGGTGGTGCGTACCACCGATGAAATGCTGCGCCTGGTGCCTTCGCAGATGCGTGAAGCGGCCCTGTCGCTGGGCATCCCGCAGTGGAAGGTGACGGTGCAGGTGCTGTACCGCAGCGCCGCCGCCGGCATCGTGACCGGCATCCTGCTGGCCCTGGCCCGTATCTCCGGCGAGACCGCCCCGCTGCTGTTCACCGCCTTCGGCAACCAATACTGGAACAGCAACGTGTTCCAGCCGATGGCCTCGGTGCCGGTGGTGATGAACCAGTTCGCCGGCAGCCCGTACGAATCCTGGCAGGTGCTGGCCTGGGCCGGCGCGCTGGTGCTGACCGTGTTCGTGCTACTGGTCAGCCTTTCCGCGCGCGGCATCCTGCTGCGCAACCGTATCTCCCATGACTGACCTTTCCACGGACATCGCCATGAACGATCTCTCCAACGCCGTGCCGATGCAGCGCATCGTGGTCCCGGCCTCGCATGAAAACCTGCACACCCCGGCGCCGATCAAGCTGGCCGCACGCGGGCTGGATTTCTACTACGACAAGTTCCATGCACTGAAGGGCATCGACCTGGAGATTCCGGAAAAGCGCGTCACCGCGCTGATCGGTCCCTCCGGCTGCGGCAAGTCCACGCTGCTGCGCATCTTCAACCGCATCTATGCGCTGTACCCCAAGCTGGAAGCGCGCGGTGAAGTGTTGCTCGATGGTGAGAACATCCTCTCGCCGAAGTACCCGATGAACCGCCTGCGCAGCAAGGTCGGCATGGTGTTCCAGAAGCCGGTGCCGTTCCCGATGACCATCTTCGAGAACGTGGCCTACGGCATCCGCCACCACGAGAAGCTCTCCAAGTCGGAGATGACCGACCGCGTCGAGCAGGCTTTGCGCCAGGGCGCGCTGTGGGACGAGGTGAAGGACAAGCTCAACCAGAGCGCGCTGGGCCTGTCCGGTGGCCAGCAGCAGCGCCTGTGCATCGCCCGCGCCGTGGCCCTGCGCCCGGACGTTCTGCTGCTCGACGAGCCGACCTCGGCGCTGGACCCGATCTCCACCAGCCGCATCGAGCAGCTGGTGGAAGAGCTCAAGCACGATTACACCATCGTCATCGTGACCCACAACATGCAGCAGGCCGCGCGCGTGTCCGATTACACCGCCTTCATGTACCTGGGCGACCTGATCGAGCACGACCGCACCGAAGTGATCTTCTCGCAGCCCACCAAGCAGCAGACCGAAGACTACATCACCGGCCGCTTCGGCTGATTCCGGCCCACGAACCCTGGATAGAACCGCATGAGCATTCCCAACGACCACATCGTCAAGAGCTACGACGAAGAACAGCAGCGCCTGGTGGCCGAGATCGTGCGCATGGGCGAGATGGCCGTCGCCCAGCTCGAAGCGTCCATGGACGTCATCGAGAAGCGCGACGAGAACGCCGCCCAGCGCATCATCGCCAACGATGAAGCCATCGACCAGCTTGAGCAGCACATCAGCCACGACGTGATGCGCCTTGCGCTGCGCGGGCCGATGGCACGCGACCTGCGCGAAATCCTGGCCGGCCTGCGCATCCCGGCCGATATCGAACGCATCGGCGATTACGCGGCGAACGTGGCCAAGCGCTCGATCGCCCTGAGCAAGGTGCCGCCGCTGCCGCAGATCCAGGGGCTGCGCGCCCTGGGCCGGCTGGCCGCACAGCAGGTGCGCCGCGCGATCGAGGCCTACCGCGACAACGACGCCGTCGCGGCGCTGGAGCTGCGCGACGATGATGCTCGTCTGGATGCGCAGTACACCGCGCTGTTCCGCGAGCTGCTGACGTACATGATGGAAGACCCGCGCAACATCACCCCGTGCACGCACCTGTTGTTCATGGCCAAGAACCTGGAGCGCGTGGGCGACCATGCCACCAACATCGCCGAGAACGTGTGGTTCCTGGTGCATGGCGAGCAGGCGCTGCCGCCGCGCGAGAAGCGCGACGAGACGAGCAGTACCGATCACGTCTGAGCGCGTGCTTCAAAGACAGAAAGCAAAGCCGCTGCCTTCGGGTGGCGGCTTTTTTATTGCCGGGGCGTCCGGGCGCTTCGGGAATGACGCGCTGCACTTCACGAAACGTTGAATCCTGTGTGAGGATTCGATGAGCCGGGCCGGGCCACCATGGCCGCACCTGCTGCCCCCACGCAGCCATCCCGGGCCCCGGCCCATTCCAAGGAGATCCACTCGATGAGCACACCCACCCGATCGCTGTCGTTGTTGGCGGCCACCGCGCTGGCCGCGGGCCTGGGCGTCACCGCCTCGGCGTCCGCCTTGAGCATGACCGACCTGGCCCAGGGCTACCTGGTGGCCGGCCAAGCGGCGAGCAAGGCGGCTGAAGGCAAGTGTGGCGAGGGCAAGTGCGGTGCGCATGCCGACAAGGCCGCTACCACCGCGGGCGGCAAGACCGCGACCGCCGGCGCCAAGGCGGCCGAAGGCAAGTGTGGGGAAGGCAAGTGCGGCGCCGACAAGGGCAAGGCCGCCGATGCGAAGGTCAAGGCCGCTGGTGACAAGAAAGCGGCGGAAGGCAAGTGCGGCGAAGGCAAGTGCGGTGCCAAGCACTGACGCACTCACCCCTGGCATGGGCCGGTCGCCGCTGCATGCGGCGGCGACCGGCCTTGGCTTGCGTCTCGCCCTGCTGCAGGACCTGCGCGATGCGCCTGCCGGCGATGTCGACTTCCTTGAATGCGCGCCGGAAAACTGGATCGGCGTGGGTGGCCCGGCCGGTGATGCGCTGGCCGAGCTGGCCACGCGCCACCCGCTCACCTGCCATGGGCTGTCACTTTCGCTGGGCAGCACCGCGCCGCTGGATACCGTGCTGCTGGAACAGGTAGGACGCTTCCTGGCGCGGCACAGCGTGCCGCTGTACAGCGAGCACCTGAGCTACTGCAGCGATGACGGTCACCTCTACGACCTCCTGCCGATTCCCTTCACCGACGAAGCCGTACGCCATACCGCATCACGCATCGCCCGCGTGCAGGACCTGCTGGGCCGGCGCATCGCAGTGGAGAACGTGTCCTACTACCTCGCCCCGGAACCGGCCATGGACGAACTGGCCTTCACCAACGCCGTGCTGGCCGAGGCCGATTGCGATCTGCTGCTGGACGTCAACAACGTCTACGTCAACGCCTGCAACCACGGCTACGACGCCGATGCGTTCATCGCCGGGCTGCCCGCCGCGCGCATCGTCTGCCTGCATGTGGCCGGCCATCTGGACGAGGCGCCCGATCTGAAGATCGATACCCACGGCAGCGCGGTGATCGATCCGGTCTGGGACCTGCTCGCCCGCACCTATGCGCGCATCGGTGCACGCCCGACGCTGCTGGAGCGTGATTTCAATTTCCCGCCGTATGCCGAACTGCGCGGCGAACTGCAGCACATCCGCCAGCTGATGGCCGCTCATGCCGGGAACGGACATGACTGACACCCCGGCACGCCTGCACGCACAGCAGAGAGCGTTCACCGCGCATCTGCGGGACCCGGACCGTTTCGCCGCGCCCGACGGCATGGACCCGCGCCGGCTGGGCGTCTACCAGCGGTTGGTCTTCAACAACGTATTGGGCGTGATCGGCAACGGCTTCCCGGTCTGCGTGCAGTTGCTGGGGGACGCGGCATGGGCCACCCTGGTCCGGCGCTTCCTTGCCAGTCACCCGGCGCAGACGCCGTTGTTCACCGAACTGGCCGCCGAGTTCGTGCAGTGGTTGCAGCACCAGCCCACGCTGCCGCATCCGGCACTGGCCGAACTGGCCCATTACGAGTGGGTGGAAACGGCCCTCTACCAGTTGGACGCGCCCCCCTTCCCGTCCACACCCGGCCTGGACCCGATGCACGCGGCGCTGCAGCGCTCCCCCCTGGCCTGGCCACTGCTCTATCGCTGGCCGGTACACCGGCTCGGCACCGATGACGCGCCCGCGCAGCCCGGCCCCGAGCCGACCGGGCTGCTGGTCCGGCGCGAACCCGATGGACAGGTCCGCTTCGCCGCGGTCAGCCCGATGGCCGCGCAGCTGCTGGAGCTGATCGGTCAGCATCCCGGCAGTACCGGCACCACTTACCTGGAGCAGCTTGCGCAGGCGCACGGCATGGCGTCCGATGCGCTGCTCCTGCCCGGCGCCGCCCTACTGCGCCAGTTCCGCGACAGCGGCGTGATCGGGCCTGCTGCGCCCGTTTCCTGACCCCACCACCAAGGAAGTACCTCCATGAAGTCACTGCATCTGGTCGCCCTGCGCGACCGGCTGGATCGTCTCGGTCCGTGGTTGGCCCCGCTCGGCTTGCGCTTGCTGATGGGCTGGGAATATTTCGAATCCGGCCACGAAAAACTGCGCGGCCAGAACTGGTTCGAGGACCTGCAGCAGGCCTTCCCGTTTCCGTTCGACCAACTGCCGGCCACCCTCAACTGGCAGCTGGCCACCTGGTTCGAGCTGGTCGGCGCAGCCTGTCTGCTGTTGGGGCTGGGGACCCGCCTGGCGGCCAGCTGCCTGCTGGTGCTGACCGTGGTCGCCACCGCCGCGGTGCACTGGCCGATGCACTGGAATGGACTGGCCGAGCTGGCGATGGGCTATGTCATTACCGATCAGGGCTTTGGCAACTTCAAACTGCCACTACTGTTCATGGCCATGCTGCTGCCTCTGGCCGTGCAGGGTGCCGGCCCGTTGAGCCTGGATCAGCTGCTGCGCCGCGGGCGCGGGCGGTCGCCTGCCCTGGCCTGAGCGCGGGGGCGTACAGGCCGCTCTGCTAAACTGGCGCGATGACTGACGACCTCCCCCGCTCCGACGCGCCGGCAGCTGCCGACGCACCGCCCGCTGCTGCCCAACGCCTGATGGCGACCCGCTTCCGCGGCTTCCTGCCGGTGGTGGTGGACGTGGAGACAGGTGGTTTCGACTCCGATCGCCACGCCCTGCTGGAGATCGCCGCCGTTCCCATCGAGATGGACGACAACGGTCTGCTCTATCCCGGACAGACCGCCAGCGCGCACGTGGTGCCGGCCGACGGCCTTGAGATCGATCCGAAGTCGCTGGAGATCACCGGGATCATCCTGGATCACCCGTTCCGGCTGGCCAAGGTCGAGCGCGATGCGCTGGACCACATCTTCACCCCGATCCGGGCGGCGATGAAAAAGTACGGTTGCCAACGCGCGATCCTGGTCGGGCACAACGCCCACTTCGACCTGGGTTTCGTCAATGCCGCGGTCAATCGCACCGGGCACAAACGCAACCCGTTCCATCCCTTCAGTGTGTTCGACACGGTGACCCTGGGCGGTATCGCCTACGGCCAGACCGTGCTGGCACGTGCGGCCACGGCGGCCGGGCTGGGCTGGGATGCCGACGAGGCGCACAGTGCGGTGTACGACACCGAGCAGACCGCCAAGCTGTTCTGCAAGGTCGCCAACAGCTGGCCGCGTCCCTGAGGCCGCGCACCCGCGGCGCACGGTCGCCGGCTGGCGCGCAGATCGTCAACCGATAGCGGTCCTGTCGCGCCCTTCGCTTTTCGCCCGATACAGGGCGCGGTCGGCGCGCTGGTACAACAGCATCGGCGTGCGGTCGGCAGCATCCAGTTCGACAAGCCCCGCACTGAAGGTCACCTTCAGCCCCGCAATCCCTGCCCAGTCCGGATGATCGTGGAACAGCCCGCGCAGCCGCGCGCAGACCTGGGCCGCTTCATCCAGACGGGTGTCATTGAGCAGCAGCGCGAATTCTTCGCCACCGGTGCGTGCGGGCATGTCCGAGTCCCGACAGGCCGAGGCCAGCAGCCGTGCCACTTCCACCAGCACCACATCGCCCACCGAATGACTGTGCCGGTCGTTCACTTCCTTGAAGTGATCGATGTCCAGCACCACCAGGCACAAGGGGTGGTGGCTGCGCTGTGAGCGCGCGAAATCGCGCGCCAGTGCCTCATCGAACGCACGCCGGTTCGGTAGCCCGGTCAAGGCATCTTCGCGCGCCTGGCGCTCGAACGCCTCGGCCTGGACCGCCAGGCGATCAGCCAGTTCGGTCTTCTCCTGGTTCAGTGCCTGCAGATTGACCGTCTGTGCCTGCAGATCCAGCGTGGCGTCCTGCACCAACCGCGCCAAGCGTACGTTGCTGGCCTTGTAGCGATTGATCAGGTAGCGGTACAGCGCGACCAGCCCGGCCAGCAACAGCAGCGCGGCGATCAGCTGCACGCTGTGCCGTTGCCACAGGAACGGTTCGACCGTGAATTCCCACACCGCTTCACTATCACTCCAGGCACCGCCGGGATGCGCGGCCGACACATGCAGGGTGTAATCGCCGGGCGGCAGGCCGATGAACTCCACACTGCGTTGCTGCCCGCGCTCGACCCAGCCCTTGTCCAAGCCCTCCAGACGCGTGCGGTAGCGGATACGCTCGGAGAGCAGATAGCTCAGCCCCACATAGCTCACGCTGAGACGTCGCCCCCCCGGAATGGTGTTGTGATTGCTGCCCTGCCAATGCAACGGCGCGCCATCGACCAGGACGCTTTCGATCACCGCCGGCGGCGCCAGGCGCTCGCGGAAACGCTGCAGGCGCAGGGGATCAACCGTGCTCAGACCGCCAGCCGTGACCACCCAGAACGTGCCGTCTTGGCGCAGGATCGCCGAAGGCCCCGAGCTGCCATTGGCCTGTGAGTTGGCCATGCCGTCGATCTCGTTGTAGTGCTCCACCTCGACCCGTGCGGCGCGACCGTCGGCGACCGCGTTGAGCATGGCCATGTCGGTCCGCAGTACGCCGCGGTTGCTGCTGATCCAGACATTGCCCACGCGATCGGGAATCAGCTGGAAGACCGTATCCACCGGCATGCCCTGCTCCAGGCCGACCCGCGCCAGCGTGCCTTCCTGGTAGCGGTACAGCCCGCGATCGGTGCTGATCCACATCGCATCGCCGATCTGCTGGAACCCGAACACACTGCGGCCTCCGCCCAGTGCCTCCAGATCGATCGCCTGCACACGGTTGCCGCGCAGTACACGGATGCCCTCAATCGTGCCGATCCACAGTGCGCCCTCGGCATCGTGGGCCAACGCGGTGGTCAGGCCGGTGGGCATGCCGGGAATGGCCACCGGCTCGGCCTTGTCCGCAACGATGCGTACCACGCCCTTCTGGGTGCCGGCCCAGATCACCCCGTCGCGGTCGATGCTGATCGCGCGGATGTTGCCGCCGAGCAGCCCGTCGGCGCTGCCATACGTACGTCGCTGCTGTCCGTTCTCGCCGACCCGGAAGATGCCGTCGCCGAAAGTGCCCACCCACAGGTCGCCGTTGCGGTCCTGGGCCAGGCTCAGCACCGAGGGGCTCTTGCCGACGTTGTTGCGCAGTGGCACCGGAATGAACGTCCCTTGGGCATCGCGACGGTCAAGGCCGCGTGCACTGCCGATCCAGAGCTGCCGTTGGCGATCCTCGAAAACGGTGCGCACGTAATCGCCACTGAGTCCGTCGCGCTCGGTGAAGCTGCTGAACAGGGTTTCGCGCAGGCGGTACAACCCGCCATTGGCCCCCACCCAGATACTGCCTTCGGCATCCTCACGCAGGCTGACCACCCGCCCGCCGGGTAGCGACAGCCCGGCCGGCAGCCGCTCCAGTCCATGCCGCGACAAGCGCAGCAGGCCCTGGTTCTCGGTACCCAGCCACAGGTCACCATGCCGGTCCTGCAGCATCGCGGTGATATGGGTCACGCCGGGCAGACGGTGCTGCAACTGCGGCACGCCATCCTGCATGCGATAGATGCGCTCGCCGGCGACCACCCACATCACCCCATCCGGGGCGCGATAGGGCCAGACCAGACCACGGCCCAGCCCGAAGCTCTCCGGCGCCCGGCGCAGGACACCATCGGTGTCACGCACAACCAGTCCATCCAGCGTACCGACCCAGACACGGTCCTGGGCATCCACGACCAGTTTGGTGAAGCTCATCGCCAGCGGCACGTCGGCCGGTGGCGGTTGGTAGTCGATGCGGCCGTCCGGGCCAAGGCTGGCGATCCCCTTGCCTTCGTACAGCAGCCACAGACGCCCATGGCTGTCCATCTGCATCGCCTGGATCAACACCTGCGGTGTATCGGCGCGGTGCTCCCAGACCTGCCAGCGCCCGTCCGCCCCGCGCCGGGTCACGTTGCCACGCGAATCACTGATCCACAGCCCACCACTACGGTCGACCAGCAGCCCGCCTACCCCGTTGTCGCGCAGGCCCGGCGTGGTACTGCGGTCGAAGACGGTGAAATCCAGGCCGTTGTAGCGGACCAACCCTTCCCAGGTGGCGAACCACAGGTGGCCCTCCGGGGTCTGCGCGATATCGCGCAGTGAGTTGTGCGGCAGGCCGTTGCGGGAGGTCCACACGTCGATGGCGTAATCGCGCAACGGCGGTGGGCCGTCCTGCGCCGACAGCGACCACGGCAGCGCGCACAGCAGCAACAGCCACAGTGCGGCCGCCTGCAGGGTTGGCATGCCTGGAATACTCAGTTGTACCGGCCGCCACCGGATCCTGCCCCCCCGCTCGCTCATCCGTGTGGATCAGCCTTGGGCAGGCGCCGTGTGCATGGGGGGAACGGCCGTGCACCAGCGCGATGGCTGGCAGAGTCGTACGCTCTCATGGGGGAGACGCTGGAAAGAGACGCCCATAGTAGGCAAAACCGGGCGCCTTGGGGGAGCTGGACTCAGCCCCCGCGCGGCCCCGCCGCTGCACGTGTCGGTGAGGACCAGCGCACGATCGCCTCCAGCCCCCCTTGGGGATGATTGCGCAGGTGCAGCGTCGCCCCGTCCTTTTCGGCCAGTGCGCGGGCGATGGTCAGCCCGAGCCCCGCGCCGCCGGTCTGGCGCGAGCGCGAGGTTTCCAGCCGCACGAACGGATCGAAGACCGCGTCCAGCTCGTCCTCGGCCAGGCCAGGGCCACCGTCGCGGATGCGCACCACCACGTCCTGCCCGGCCTGCTCCACCCGCACCCGCGCGGTCTGGCCGTACATCACCGCGTTGTCGACCAGGTTGGAGAACAGGCGATGCATGGCCAGTGGCCGCAGCATCAGCACTGCGCCGCTGGGCTGTTCAAAGTGCACATCGGCGCCGGCCTCGACGGCGTCCTCGACGATGCTCTCCAGCAGCGAGTCCAGATCCAGCGCGGCGCGCTGCTCGGCGCTCTCTGCGCTGCGCGCCAGCTCCAGGCCCTCGCGGATCAGTGCCTGCATCGCCCCCAGATCGCCGATCAGACGCTCGCGCAGGGCTTCATCGGTGACGTTCTCCAAGCGCAGCCGCAACCGGGTCACCGGGGTCTGCAGGTCATGGGTGATCGCCGCCAGCATCTGGGTGCGCTCGCCGAGGTGGCGCTGCAGGCGTTTCTGCATGGCGTTGAACGCTTCGGCGGCGCGGCGCACTTCCAGCGGACCGGTCACCGGCATCGGCGCGCCCTGCAGGTCATCGCCCAGCGCCGCGGCGGCATCGGCCAACCGCTGCAGCGGCGCACTGGCCATGCGCGCCACGATATACGCCAGGATCGCGATCGCGATCACCAGCAGGGTCAGGAACAGCGGGTCGACGGCGAGCACACCGTTGTGTGCGACGGCCGGGGAATCCAGCGCCAGCCGCAGCGGCGTGCCGTCGGTCAGCTGCAGGGTCACCACGCGGCACTTGGGCGGGATGAAGGCCGGGTCGCGCTCACGCGGCGGATGCCGCATCTTTTCCTTGTCGCGCGGCGGCGGCGGCAGCAGTTCGGGCAGCCGAGGCAGACAGGAACGGAACGAGGTGAAGGCGACCTGGCTGCTGGCAACGGGGCCGGGCCGGTCATCCAGGATTTCCATCAGCGCGGCATCAGGCCGGCCGATGCGCGCGCCCTCAGGGAGTTGGCGCACGCTCGGCCCACCGCTGCCGAGCAGCCGCTCGCGCAGCTCCGGGTTGCCATCAAGCAGGTTCACGAACCCCTGCAGGCGGTCGGCGATGCGGTTGAGGTTCTGCCGTTCGAACTCCTGCTGGCGCTTGGTGCTGGCCAGCATGGTGGCACCGACTGCGGCCACGCTCATGCCCAGCAGCAGGATGACGAACAGCCGCCCGACCATCGAGGCGAAAAAGCGCCGCAGGCGGTTCATTCCAGGGTCACCGCCGCAGCGAGTACATAGCCTTCGTTGCGCACGGTCTTGATGAGACCGTCGCTGCCGCCGTCATCGGCCAGCTTGTTGCGCAACCGGCTGACCTGCAGATCGATGGCGCGGTCCTGCGACTCGTAATTGCGGCCACTGCTCAGCGACACCAGCTGCTCGCGCGAGAGCACCTTGTTGGCGTGGCCGACGAACACGCGCAGCAGGCGGAACTCCGCGCCGGACAACACCACCACCCGCCCATCGGGATCGACCAGATGGCGATGTTCGAGATCGAAGATCCAGCTGGAGAATCGTGCACGGCGGATCGCCAGCGGCTCGAGGTTGGCCGGCAGCGCCTCGGTACGGCGCAGCACGTTGCGGATGCGGGCGAGCAGTTCGCGCGGTTCGAACGGCTTGGCCAGATAGTCGTCGGCGCCCATTTCCAACCCCAGCACGCGATCGATCGGCTCGCTGCGCGCGGTGAGCATGATCACCGGCGTGCTCGAGCGCGCGCGCAGGTCGCGGCACAGGGTCAGGCCGTCTTCGCGCGGCAGGTTGAGGTCGAGCACGATCAGATCGACGTGCTCGCGCTCCAGCAACTGGCGCATGCCATTGCCATCGCCGGCAGTGCTGACCAGGTAACCGGCGCGGCCCAGCTGCTCGGCGAGCAGCTGGCGGATATCGTTGTCGTCATCGACGATCAGCAGTCTGTGCATGCTGTTGGCTGTCTCCATGCAGTGATCATCCCCTGTCGGGAGCTGAACCGCATCTCCTGGTTTGCGTACGTCTGTTTCAAAGGGTGATGCAGATACACAACGAAATGCGCTGTGGCCCGCAGGGATACATCTTGGTACACGGCGAGCATTGAGCCGGCAGTGAACGATCTTCACAATGCTGACAACGCCGATGCACCGGCCTGCCGAGTTGACGATCATCGTGAAGCCCCGTTTGCCCAGAACCCGCCGTGCTCGCCTCCTGCTGTTGCTGGTGGTGCTCGTCCTGATCGCCGCGATTGTGGCATGGATGCTGCGCAAGCCGGCCGCGCCCGCCCTGGCGACCTCGCCGGTCAGCCGTGGCGATATCGAACAGACGGTGGAAGCCACCGGTGTTATCGACGCCTACAAGCTGGTCAGCGTCGGTGCGCAGGCCTCCGGTCAGATCAAATCGCTGAAGGTCCAGCTGGGCGATACCGTCAAGCAAGGCGACCTGATCGCCGAGATCGACGCCACCACCCAGCAGAACCAGGTACTCAACGCCCAGGCCTCGCTGGATCAGGTCAAAGCCCAGCGCGCGGTGCAGCAGGCGAGCCTGCGCGAAGCCGAACTCGAGTTCGCCCGCCAGCGGCAGATGCTGGCCGCCGAGGCCACCTCGCGCGCCGAGTTCGATGCGGCCGACGCCAAGCTCAAGACGGCGCGCGCCCAGATCCAGTCCTTCGATGCGCAGATCACCGGCCGCGAAACCGAGCTGGGCACCGCACGTGCCAACCTGGCCTACACGCGCATCACCGCGCCGATGGACGGCACCGTGGTGGCGGTGGTCGCCGAAGAGGGCCGCACCGTCAACGCCAACCAGACCGCGCCGACCATCGTGATGCTGGCCCGCCTGGACCTGGTTACGGTGAATGCCGAGGTCTCCGAAGCGGACGTGGTCAAGATCAAGGCCGGCATGCCGGTGTACTTCACCACGCTGGGGGAGCCGGACCGCAAGTTCCACGCCACGCTGCGCCAGATCAACCCGGCGCCCTCCTCGATCGCCAACGACAGTTCCAGCAGTTCCAGTTCGTCCAGCTCCAGCTCCAGCACTGCGGTCTACTACAACGCGCTGTTCGACGTGGAAAACCCCGACGGCACGCTGCGCATTGACATGACCGCGCAGGTCTCGGTCATGCTCAAGCAGGCCAGGAACGTGCTGATCATCCCGGCCGTTGCGCTCGGGCCGAAGACCCGCGACGGGCAGTACATGGTGCGTGTGGCCGATGCCGATGGCATGCCCACGCCGCGCAAGGTCAAGATCGGCATCAACAACGGTGCCAATGCCGAGGTACTGTCCGGCCTGGCAGAAGGCGACAAGGTCATCGTCGGCGAAGGCGGCGGCGCGCAGGGAGCCGGTAGCGGCAACCGCGGCGGTGGCAGCGTGCGGATCAGCGGCCCCGGCATGGGCGGGCCGCGCCGATGAGCAGCGCCGCCACGGGCACGCCGCTGCTGCGGCTGCGCGACCTGCGCCGCGAGTTCCCGGCAGGCGATGACACCATCGCGGTGCTGCGCGACGTCAACCTGGACATCGCGGCCGGCGAGATGGTCGCCATCGTTGGCCAGTCCGGCTCGGGCAAGTCCACGCTGATGAACATCCTCGGCTGCCTGGACCGACCGACGCGCGGCAGCTACCAGGTCGCCGGCCGCGAGACCGGCCAGATGGAGCCGGACGAACTGGCCGAACTGCGCCGCGAACATTTCGGCTTCATTTTCCAGCGCTACCACCTGCTCGGCGACCTGGACGCACGCGGCAACGTCGCCGTGCCGGCCGTGTACGCCGGCAGCCCGGGCCCGGTCCGCACCGCGCGGGCCGAACAGCTGCTGCAGCGGCTCGGCCTGGGCGACCGCATGAACCACAAACCCGGCCAGCTCTCCGGTGGCCAGCAGCAGCGCGTGTCAATCGCACGGGCGCTGATGAACGGTGGCGAGGTGATCCTCGCCGACGAACCCACCGGCGCACTGGACACGAAATCCGGCGAAGAGGTGATGGGCATCCTCGGCGAGCTGCATGCCGAGGGCCATACCATCATCATCGTCACCCACGACATGAGCGTGGCCGAACACGCCCAGCGCATCATCGAGATCCGCGATGGCGAGATCATCGCCGACCGTATCAATCCGAATGCGCCGAGCTACCGCGCGCAGCGCCAGCCGACCGTAGCGGCCGGCAAGGGCCACAGCTGGCGGGCCGCGCGCGACCGCTTCACCGAAGCCTTCCGCATGGCCCTGCTGGCGATGAACGCGCACCGCCTGCGTACCTTCCTGACCATGCTCGGCATCATCATCGGCATCGCCTCGGTGGTCTCGGTGGTGGCGATGGGCAATGGCTCCCAGCAGCAGATCCTGCAGAACATCAGCGCGCTGGGCACCAACACCATCGATGTCTATCCCGGCCGCGGTTTCGGCGACATGCGTTCGGCCCGGGTGCAGACCCTCAAGGCCAGCGACGCCGATGCGCTGGGCCGCCAAAGCTACATCGACAGCGCCACGCCCAGCGTGTCCTCCTCGGTGACCGCGCGTTACCGCAACCAATCGGCCACCGCCCAGGTCAACGGCGTGGGCGAGCAGTTCTTCCGGGTCAAGGGCGTGACCCTGATCGCCGGCAGCTTTTTCGATACCGATGCAGTGCGCAGCCTGGCCCAGGTGGCGATCATCGATGAGAACACCCGCACCCAGTTCTTCCCCAATGGCGAGGATCCGATCGGCCAGGTGATCCTGCTCGGCAACGTGCCGGTGCGCGTGGTCGGCGTGGCCCAGCGTCAGAGCTTCGGCTTTGGTGGCAGTACCAGCCTGAGCGTGTGGGTGCCCTACACCACGGTGATGTCCCGCATGCTCGGCCAGAGCCATGTCTCCAGCATCACCGTCCGCGTGGATGACGCCACCCCGATGGATGCCGCACAGGCTGCGATATCCAAGCTGCTGATCATGCGCCACGGCACCGAGGACTTCTTCCTCAGCAACAGCGCCGAGATCCGCCAGACCATCGAGCAGACCACCCGCACCATGACGCTGCTGATCAGTGCGATCGCCGCGATCGCGCTGCTGGTCGGCGGGATCGGGGTGATGAACATCATGCTGGTCTCGGTGACCGAGCGGACCCGCGAAATCGGCGTACGCATGGCCGTCGGCGCGCGGCAGAGCGATATCCGCCAGCAGTTCCTGATCGAGGCGATGCTGGTGTGTCTGCTCGGTGGCCTGCTCGGCGTCGGTCTGTCGCTGGTGGTCGGCTGGCTGTTCGGCAAATTCGCGCCGGACTTCCAGATGCTGTTCTCGACCGCATCCATCGTGGCCGCCTTTGCCTGCTCCAGCCTGATCGGCGTGGCGTTTGGTTTCCTGCCGGCCCGCAATGCCGCCCAACTCGATCCCGTGGAGGCGCTGGCGCGCGAATGAAGATTTCTCCTGCTCTGCTGCACCCTGCTTCGCTGCGTCCGCTGGCCCTGGCCTGCATGAGCGCCCTGGCTTTGTCCGCCTGTGTCAGCACCGGCCGCTACCAGGTCGACGCGCCGGCAGTGCCGGCCACCTATGGCCGCGGCGATGCCACCCTGAACACCCCCACCGAGGCCCTGAGCGAACAACCGCATGCGGCACCAGCGGATGTCCGCAGTGATGCCTGGTGGACCCAGTTCGGCGACCCCGGCCTGGACCGCGTGATCGATCGCGCCCTGGCTGCCAACACCGACCTGGTCTCGGCGGGGCTGGCCGTGCAGCGCGCGCGCCTGCAGGCCGGGCTGGCCGACAACGCGCTGTGGCCGCAGCCCTCCGGCAGCGTCAGCAGCAGCGGCAATCGCCCCATCGACCAGAGCGCGGACTGGAACCGCGGCAGCTCGGCCGGCGTGTCCCTGCAGTGGGAGATCGATCTGTGGGGCCGCCTGCGCACCCAGCGTGACATCGCCCAGTGGGAAGCCCAGGCCAGCCAGGAAGACCTGCAGAACACCGCGCTGCTGGTGATCAGCGACGTGGCCACGCAGTACTGGACGCTGGCCTTCCTCAACCAGTCCATCGCCGCCGGCCAGGCCAATCTGCAGCGCCTGGAGCGCACCCGCGAGCTGGTCCAGGCGCGCTTCGATGCCGGTGCGGTCTCGCGCCTGGAAGTGCGCCAGGCCGCACAGAGCCTGGAGGCGCAGCGTGCCGCGCAGAGCGCGTTGGAGCAGCAGCGTGTGGCCGCGCGCAATGCACTGACGGTGCTGCTGGATGGGCAGCCGCTGGCACTGGCCGACGAGCCGCAGCAGCTGCAGCGCGCGGGCAGCCCGGTCGTGGCCGAAGGCCTGCCGGCCGATCTGCTGGGCCGCCGGCCGGACCTGCGCGCCGCCGAACTGCGCCTGCGCAACAGCCTGAAGACCATCAAGGTCACCGCCACCCAGTACTACCCGGCGCTGAGCCTGACCGGCAGTGTCGGTACCGGTGCCACCTCGCTTTCGGACGTGCTGAAGAATCCGGTCGCCACCTTGGGTGCGGGGTTGTCGCTGCCCTTCCTCAACGTCCGCCAGGCGCAGTTGAACACCCGCCTGGCCGGCACGGATTATCAGATCGCGGCCAATGGGTTCCGCCGCACGCTGTACACCGCGCTGTCGGAAGTGGACAACGCCCTCTCGGCGCGCACCCAGTTCGCCACGCAGGTGGCGGCCTCGCAGGCGTCCTACGACGAAGCGGTGGAGATCGAGCGGATGTACGAAGTACGCTACCGGGTCGGCGCCACCGACCTGCGCACCTGGCTGGAAGCCCAGCAGACCCGGCGCGATGCCGAGCTGTCACTGGCCTCGGTGAGGCAGCGGCAGTTGATCAACGATGTGACGTTGTTCAAGGCGCTGGGCGGAAGCGCAGGATGATCTCCCCGTAGAGCCGACCGTTGGTCGGCTCTACCCGCAAGCGCGCGGCTTACAGCCCGCGCTGACGCACTGCTTCGAACAGGCTCACGCCGGTGGCGACGGAGACGTTCAGGCTCTCGATATCACCCGGCATCGGAATCTTGACCAGGCCATCGCAGTTTTCGCGGGTCAGGCGGCGCAGGCCGTCGGCTTCGCCGCCCAGCACCAGCGCTACGTTGCCCTTGAGGTCGATCGCATACAGCGACTCGGTGGCTTCACCGGCCAGGCCATAGATCCACACCCCCAGCTTCTGCAGGTCTTTGAGACAGCGCGAGAGGTTGGTCACCTGCACCACCGGGATGCGGTCGGCCGCGCCGGCCGAGGTCTTGCGCACGGTCGCATTGACCGAGGCCGACTTGTCCTTGGGAATGATCACCGCCGTGGCACCGGCCGCCGCCGCGCTGCGCAGGCAGGCGCCGAGGTTGTGCGGGTCCTGGACCTCGTCGAGGATCAGCAGCAGGGCCTTGCCCTCGGCCGCTTCGACCAGCCCTTCCAGCTCGTTCTCGCCCCAGGTTCGAGCGGCCTGGTAGCGCGCCGCCACGCCCTGGTGACGCACCGAACCGCCCACACCGTCCAGCGCCTGGGTGTTCACCTTGCGCACGTCGATGCCCTTGCGGCGTGCGTTTTCCTCGATCTCGGTCAGACGCGGGTTCTTCGCACCAGCCTCGATGAGGACCTCGCGGACGTTCTCGGCATCATTCTCGATCGAAGAGGCGACGGCGTTGACGCCGACGATCCACTGGCTTTGCTTGCTCATTGCGGGGGGCGGGACCGGTAAAGGGGTTGGTAATGGTAGAGCATCAAGGCCCACCCTGCCCTGCCGGGCGTTCAGCCCGGCGGCCACTCCGCGGTGTCGTGGTCCGGATGCTGGCGGGAGACGATGTGCAGCAGGAAGTCCCCGGCCTCGGCGTCCTCCTCGCTGCGCAGCGCGCTGAGCGAGCCCAAGGCATCCACGAACGGAAGCTTGGCCTCGATCCCGTACTGGATCGTCGGCGGCACGCGGGCCGGCTCGTCGAAGGCGCCGGCCGCGACGGCCATGCCATCCGGGGCTTCATAGGTCAACGGGGTGCCGCACGCGGCGCAGAAGCCACGCCTGACCATGTTGGACGACTGGAAACGCCGCGGCTCGCCGCGGGTCCAGCGGAAGTCACTGCCACGGACCGAGACCAAGGGGGCGTAGTACGCGCCGAAGGCCTTCTGGCACATCCGGCAATGGCAAATCGAACTGCGGGTCAGCGCACCGACCACATGGAAGCGGATCGCGCCGCACTGGCAGCCGCCGCTGTATTCGGGGAGGGACGGCATGGGATTGCTCCGATGAGATCCAAGGGGACAGCCCGTCCAGCAAGCGTTGGCGGGTAGCCAGCGTGCCGACCCAGGGTCGGCACCGGCCGCGTACCGGCCGTGGGCCGGTACGCGTCGATCAGTACTTCTGTTTCTGGCGCTTGGCCGGCTGGCCGCGCGGCGGCAGTTCCGGCACCGAATCATCCTTCTCTTCGACGAGGCGGAAGTCGATCTTGCGCTCTTCCATGCTGGCCTTGAGCACCAGGATCCGCACCCGGTCACCGAGTCGGTAGATCTTGCCGCGGCGCTCACCGTTGAGCGTTTTGCGCACCGCGTCGAACTGGTAGTAGTCGTGCGGCAGCTGGGTCACGTGGACCAGGCCGTTGACCTTGGATTCGTCCAGTTCCACGAACAGGCCGAAGCTGGTCACACCGCTGATCACGCCATCGAACTGGCCCCCCACGTGCTTTTCCATCCACGCGGCGCGGTAACGCTCGTCCACTTCGCGCTCGGCTTCATCGGCACGGCGCGCACGCTCGGAGCACTGCAGGGCCAAGGCGGCCATCTCACGCGGCGAGTAGGTGAACTTCTCCGGCGCGGCCCCGCTGAGCGCGTGCTTGATCGCACGGTGCACCAGCAGATCGGGGTAGCGGCGGATCGGCGAGGTGAAGTGGGCGTACGCATCCAGCGCCAGGCCGAAGTGGCCGAGGTTGTCCGGCGAGTACACCGCCAGGCTCTGGCTGCGCAGCAGCACCGATTCCAGCAGCGCTGCGTCCGGACGATCACGCACCTTCTTGAGCAGCTTGGTGAAATCGGCCGGCTGCACCTTCGACCACGGCGGCAGGCTCAGCTTGAATTCCTTCAGGAACTCGAGCAGATCGGCGTACTTGGATTCCGGCGGGCGCTCATGGTCACGGAACGGCGCCGGCACCTGCTTGGCCAGCAGGTAACGCGCGGCCTGCACGTTGGCCGCGATCATGCATTCTTCGATCAGCTTGTGCGCATCGTTGCGCACCATCATCCCGGCCTGGGTGACTTCGCCGGTGTTGTCCAGCACGAAGCGCACTTCGGAGGTTTCAAACTCGATCGCACCGCGGCGGGTACGCGCCTTGGCCAGCACGTGATACAGCTGGTACAGGCGGTCGACCTGCGGCATCAACGGACCGATCGCCTTGCGCGCGGCCGGGTCGTTCTCGCCCACCGCTTCCCAGACCTGGTTGTAGGTCAGGCGCGCATGCGAGTTCATCACCGCTTCGTAGAAGCGCGAATGGATGACCTCGCCTTCGCGGTTCACCTGCATGTCGCAGACGAAGCACATCCGGTCGACCTTCGGCATCAGCGAGCAGATGCCGTTGGAGAGCGTTTCCGGCAGCATCGGCACCACGAACCCGGGGAAGTAGACCGAGGTCGCGCGCTTCTGCGCTTCATCGTCCAGCGGCGTACCGGGACGCACGTAATTGGAAACGTCAGCGATCGCCACGACCAGGCGGAAGCCTTCGGCATTGGGTTCGCAGTAGACCGCGTCGTCGAAGTCCTTGGCATCCTCGCCATCGATGGTGACCAGCGGCGTATTGCGCAGGTCTTCGCGGTGGCCGATCTGTTCCGGGGTGACCACCATCGGCACGGCGGTGGCTTCAGCCAGCACTTCAGCCGGGAACTCGAACGGCAGCTCATGGCCGTGGATGGCGGTTTCCACCACCAGCGAGGCCGTCAGCTTGTCGCCGAGTACGGCGATGATGCGGCCGATCGGCGGGCGGCGGGTGTCCGGCGCCTGGGTCAGCTCGCAGACCACCAGCTGGCCATCGCGGGCATCGCCGGTCTGGTCGGGCGGAATCTGCACGTTGCGCTGCACGCGCTTGTCGTCGGGCACCACGTAGTTGATGCCGAACTCGACGCTGAAGCGACCGATCAGGCGGCTCATGCCACGCTCGAGCACACGCGAGATGCTCGCCTCGCGGCGACCACGACGATCGATGCCGGTCACGTTGACCAGCACGCGGTCGCCATGCAGCACCTTGCGCATTTCGAACGGCGGCAGGAACAGATCGTCGCCACCCTCGACCGGGCGCAGGAAGCCGAACCCTTCCGGGTTGGCGATCACCACGCCGGTGATCAGATTGACGGCCTGGAGCGGCGCGAATCCGCCACGGCGGTTCTGCACCAGCTGGCCGTCACGGCACATCGCCCCCAGGCGCTTGCCCAGGGCATCGGCGCGGTCCGGCTCGGTCAGGCCGAGGTGGATGGCGATCTCTTCGGCGGTCTGCGGGCCATCGCAGCGGTCCAGCAGCTGCAGGATCGCCTCACGGCTGGCGATCGGCTGCGCATAGCGCTCGGCCTCGCGGGCGGCGAACGGGTCCACCTGGACCTCACCGTCCAGCGGCGTCGGGTGCGGGCGGCGACGGGTCGGGATCGGCCCGGCATGCGCGGGCTTGGGACCCCGCTTGCTGCCGCGCGACGGCTCAGGCGTGTTCAGGGATTCGGGCATCCAGGGTGGCAGCTTGCCGGCCTTCTTGGCGGCAGCGCGGGGCTTGCCCGACGGACCGGCTGCCTTCTTGGGCGCCGGGGACTTGGGGGCTTTCGCGCCCTGGGTCGGTTTCTTTGGTTTCATTGACCTCAATAGTAACCGCTGCGCGTGTGCAGAACCGGTCAGCGGCGCGCCTGTGCAGGATTGTGAAGAAATTTCACAAAACCGTTGACAACCCGCGGAGACATGCCCAGAATTCGCCCCCTGAGTCGCCCAGGTGGCGGAATTGGTAGACGCACTAGCTTCAGGTGCTAGCGGGGGCAACTTCGTGGAGGTTCGAGTCCTCTCCTGGGCACCATGACTCAGAAAATGATCAAACCCGCGCA